>Ga0210040_10009287_pt1 | contig 11478 bp, 10 predicted proteins | sample CryGeyCG12114_NA_FD_185462 | JGI IMG/M metagenome (GOLD analysis project Ga0210040, IMG submission 185462) | Groundwater microbial communities from aquifer - Crystal Geyser CG19_WC_8/21/14_NA (SPAdes) (version 2) | ecosystem: Environmental > Aquatic > Deep subsurface > Groundwater | place: USA... | reverse complement strand
GGATCGCGTCGGCCGGGTAGTCGCGGAACGCCAGCGCGACCTCGCCCTTGGGGTCGAACAGCGAGGGGAAGGTGACGCCCTTGCTGTCCACGAACGCCTCGGCGAACTGCTGCTGGTCCTTCACGTTCAGGCCCAGGAACTGCACGCCCTCGTCGGCCACCTCGGTGTAGACCTCCTGGAACTCCGGCGTCTCCACCCGGCAGGGCGCGCACCAGGAGCCCCAGAAGTTGAGCACCGCGACGTCCCCGGCGAGCTCGGTGGAGGAGAACTCGTCCCCGTCGAGCAGCGTGCCGGAGAACTCCGGTGCGCTGGCCCGGTCGGCGGGGGTGATCACCTCGCCGGCCGGGGTGCCCTGCTCGAACCGGAACTCGCCACCGTTGTTGACGTCGACCGCGCTGCCCTCGCCGCTGGTGCACCCGGCCAGCAGCCCGACGAGGACGAGCACCCCGGCTCCGGGCCTACGCACCGGGCACCGCGTCCGGGTCGGTGGCACCCGCCGGCTCGGCGTACTCCAGCCGCACCAGCCGGTCGTCTGCGTAGACCAGCGAGGTGACGCTGGCCAGCCCGCACTGCCGCTTCCGGGGGTCGTGCAGGTAGCTGCGGCCCTCCAGGTGCAGCCGGACGGTCCAGACCGGCAGCTGGTGGCTCACGCAGACCGCCTCGTGCCCGCGGGCGGCGTCCCGGGCGGTGGCGACGGCGCCGAGCATCCGGGCGGCGATCTCCCGGTACGGCTCACCCCAGGAGGGCTTCCACGGGTTCCGCAGCCGCCACCAGTTCTCCGGGTGCTTCAGCGAGCCGTCGCCCACGCCGAAGGTCTCGCCCTCGAAGGAGTTGCCGGCCTCGATCAGCCGCTCGTCGGTGGCGATCGCCAGGCCCAGGGTGTCCGCGATCGGCTGGGCGGTCTGCTGCGCGCGCTCCAGCGGGCTGGCCACCAGGTGGGTGACGTCGCGCTGGGCGAACCAGGCCGCCGCGGTGCGGGCCATGCCCTCCCCCGCCTCGGACAGCCGGAAGCCGGGCAGCCGGCCGTAGAGCACGCCGGTCGGGTTGAACACCTCGCCGTGCCGCATCAGGTGGACGACGGTCCACGAGGGGCCGAAATCGCGATTTTGGCCCTGGTTGGGGTCGGTCACGGCTGGAGGCCCTGGGCGTCGGTGGCCACGGCCGGGGCGGGGCTGCCGAGCGCGGCGGCGGCGGCCTCGGCGGCGGCGGGCAGCGCGGCCAGCACGTGCTCCACCGCGTCGTCGTCCAGGGCGGCGCTGACGAACCACGCCTCGAACGCCGAGGGCGGCAGGTACACCCCGCGGGCGAGCATCGCGTGGAAGAAGGCGGTGTGCGCCGCGACGTCCTGGCTGCGGGCGTCGTCGTAGTCGCGCACCTGGCGCTCGTCGGGCACGAAGAAGACCGAGAACATCGACCCGGCCTGCTGCACCCGGTGCGGGACGCCGGCGGAGAACAGCGCCGCGCTGACCGCACCGCGCAGCGTGGCGGCGACCCGGTCGCAGTGCGCGTAGACCTCGTCGGTGCACAACCGCAGCGTGGTCAGCCCGGCGGCGACCGCGACCGGGTTCCCGGCCAGCGTGCCGGCCTGGTACACCGGGCCGGACGGCGCGAGGTGGTCCATGACGTCGGCCCGGCCACCGAACGCGGCCGCGGGCATCCCGCCGCCCATGACCTTGCCGAAGGTGAACAGGTCGGCGTCCACCGGGTCCAGGCCGTACCAACCGGAGCGGGAGACCCGGAACCCGGTCATCACCTCGTCCACGACGAGCAGCGCACCGGCGGCGGCGGTGATCCGGCGGAGGTGGCCGTTGAAGCCGTCCAGCGGCGGGACGACGCCCATGTTGCCGGCGGCACCCTCGGTGATCACGCAGGCGATCCGGTCACCGCGCTCGGCGAACACCGCCTCCACGGCCGCGACGTCGTTGTAGGGCAGCACGATCGTGTCGGCTGCCGCCCCCGTGGTGACGCCGGGGGTGTCCGGCAGCCCCAGCGTGGCCACCCCGGAGCCGGCGGAGGCCAGCAGCGCATCGACGTGGCCGTGGTAGCAGCCGGCGAACTTCACCACCAGCGGGCGGCCGGTGTAGCCGCGGGCCAACCGGATCGCCGAGAGCACGGCCTCGGTGCCGGAGTTGACCAGCCGGACCTTCTGCACCGGCGCCACCCGGCCGGCGATCTCCTCGGCCAGCTCGGCCTCGGCGGCGGTGGGGGTGCCGAAGGTGAAGCCGTTGCGGGCGGCGGCGGTGACGGCGGCGACCACGTCGGGGTGCGCGTGGCCCAGGATCATCGGCCCCCAGGAGGCGACCAGGTCGACGTAGCGGCGGCCGTCCACGTCGGTCAGCCAGGGCCCGGAGCCCGACGCCATGAACCGCGGCGTGCCACCGACCGCGCGGAAGGCGCGCACCGGGGAGTTCACCCCGCCCGGCGTGACGCGTCCGGCCCGGTCGAACAGCTCGGCCGAGACGGGTGCTTCGTACGGGTAGGGCTGGGTCACGACCCCGCCTCGCTGGCGCTCGGCGAGTTCGCGACTCGGGGTGCTGTGCTCATGCGTTCGCTCGCAAGCTCGCTCACGGGTCCACTCTCCCAGGCCCGGCCGGGGACGCGCCGGGCGCGGGGTGAGCTGTGCGGATCGCCTCGGTCAGCTGTGCGGGCGCGCGGGTGGGCACCAGCACCGTCGTCCCGTCGGTGCGGCGCAGCGGCAGGCCGGTGCGCCCCTTGGGCAGCGACCAGCCACCGCCCAGCACCGGGGCACCGGCGTCCACGCCGCCGGTCCCGCTGCGGAGGTGCCCGGCGTCCACCTCGGCCAGCCGGAGCTGGTCGCGGCCCACCGACAGGACGGCGTCCGGGCCCCGGCCGGACACCCGCACCGTCCACATCCGGCGGGCCGAGAGGCAGCTCGCGGCGACGCAGCCGAGCACCAGCACGGCGGCCGCGGCCCACAGCAGCGGCGGCACGTCCGGCCCGGGCAGCACCGCGTCCACGACGACCAGCCCGCCCAGCACGGCGACGGCCAGCCAGAACGGGTGCCACGAGCCGCCCTGCTCCGAGTAGGCCGCCTCCCGCGCCGCGCTCACCGGCCGCCCTTCAGGGGCCCGCGCCGAGCCTGCGAGGCGTGGGGGGAAGGGTGGTCCGCGCTCAGCGCAGCCAGCGGGCTGCCTCGACCGCCCAGTAGGTCAGCACCGAGCCGGCCCCGGCCCGGCGGATCGCGGTGAGCGTCTCCAGGATGGCGCGCTCCCGGTCGATCCAGCCGTTGGCCGCGGCCGCCTCGACCATCGCGTACTCGCCGCTGACCTGGTAGGCGCTGACCGGCACGTCGACGGCGTCGGCGACCCGGGCGACGATGTCCAGGTAGGGGCCGGCGGGCTTGACCATGACGGCGTCGGCCCCCTCGGCCAGGTCCTGGGCGACCTCGCGCAGCGCCTCGTCGGCGTTCGGCGGGTCCATCTGGTAGGTCGACCGGTCGCCGAACTGCGGCGCACCCTCGGCCGCCTCCCGGAACGGGCCGTAGAAGCCCGAGGCGTACTTGGCGGCGTAGGCCAGGATCGGCGTCTCGGTGAACGCGGCGCCGTCCAGCCCGGCCCGGATCGCGGCGACCTGGCCGTCCATCATCCCGCTCGGGGCGATGACGTGCGCCCCGGCCTGGGCCTGCGCGATCGCCACCGCCGCGTAGCGGTCCAGCGTCGGGTCGTTGTCCACGACCATCGCCCCGCCCTGCCCCCGGAGCCCACCCCCGGCGGGGGTGACCACACCGCAGTGCCCGTGGTCGGTGTACTCGCACAGGCACAGGTCGGCCATCAGCACCAACTCGTCGCCGAGGTCGGCCCGCAGCTGCTGCAGCGCCACGTTGACGATCCCGTCGGCGGCGTCGGCCTGGGAGCCGACCGCGTCCTTCTCCGCCGGGATGCCGAACAGCATCAGCCCGCTGATCCCCGCCTCGGCCGCCTCGGCCGCCGCCTTGCGCAGCGAGTCCGGCGAGTGCTGGACGACGCCGGGCATCGAGCCGATCGGCACCGGCTCGGTGATGCCCTCCTTGACGAAGACGGGCAGCACGAAGTCGGCCGGGGCCAACCGGGTCTGCGCCGTCCACCGGCGCATGGCCGGGGTCGAGCGCAGCCGGCGACCCCTGGCGAACCCGGGGTTCGCCCCGCCCGCGGTCACTTCGCCTCGCCGCCCGCAGCCTCGGCCCGCCGGGCCTCGGCGAACGCGGCCAGGGCGTCGACCAGCGGGCCGACGGCAGCGGCCTCGGGCTGGACGTCCACCCGCAGGCCGAACTCGGTGGCGCTGGCCGCGGTGGCCGGGCCGATCACCGAGACGACGGTGCGGGCGTGCGGCTTGCCCGCGATGCCGACCAGGTTGCGCACGGTGCTGGAGGAGGTGAAGCAGACGGCGTCGAAGCCACCGCCCTTGATCGCCTCGCGGACCGCGGCCGCCGGCGGGGCCGCCCGGACGGTGCGGTAGGCGGTGACGTCGTCGATCTCCCAGCCGCGCTCCTTCAGGCCCGCGGCGAGGGTCTCGGTGGCGATGTCGGCGCGGGGCAGCAGCACCCGGTCGATCGGGTCGAAGACGTCGTCGTAGGGCGGGAAGTCCGCCAGCAGGCCCTCGCTGGACTGCTCACCGCTGGGCACCAGCTCCGGCACGATGCCGAACTCGCGCACCGCGTCGGCGGTCTGCTCGCCGACGCAGGCGACCTTGACCCCGGCGAAGGCGCGGGCGTCCAGGCCGAGCTCGGCGAACTTCTCCCGCACCGCGCGGACGGCGTTGGTGGAGGTGAAGACGATCCAGCCGTAGCGGCCGGTGACCAGGCCCTTGACGGCGCGGTCCATCTGGGCCGGGCTGCGCGGCGGCTCGACGGCGATCGTCGGCACCTCGACCGGCACGGCGCCGTAGGCGCGCAGCCGCTCGCTCATGTCGCCGGCCTGCTCCTTGGTGCGGGGCACCAGCACCCGCCAGCCGAACAGCGGGCGGCTCTCCCACCAGGAGAGCTTCGCGCGCTTGTCGACCGCGGCGCCGACCGTCAGCACGACGGCACCGGTCAGGCTGTCCAGCCCGGCGGACTTCTCGGCGACCGCGGACAGCTTGGCGGACACGCTCTTCTGCGCGGTGCCGGTGCCCTCGGTGGTCACCACGACCGAGGTGTTGCCCGACAGCCCGCCCTCGACCAGCGCGGCGGCGGTCGAGGGCAGCTGCTCGGCGTTGGCCTGCAGCACCAGCGGGCTGCCGGTGCCGGCCGCGGCGGCGGCCAGCGCGGCCACGTCGACGGTGGTGTCCACCGCACGCAGGTCGGCGTGCACCGAGCTCGCGCCCAGCGGCACCCCGGCGTAGGCGGGCACCGCGGTGCCCACGGCGACGCCCGGGACGACGTCGAAGGCGATGCTGGTGCGGGTGACCGCCAGCGCCTCCTTCACCACGGCATCGCTGGTGAACGGGTCACCGGCGACCAGCCGCACGACCACGTTGCCGCTCTTGGCCGCGGCGACCGCGCCCTTGGCGACCTCGGCCGGCTCGCCGCTGACGGTGCTGAGCTCGAGGTCCGGGTGCGCCGCGCGCACGGCCTCCAGCACGGCCGCCGAGACGTCCGGGTCGGCCAGCACGGTGTCGGCACCGGCGATCGCGGCACCGGCCCGGGCGGTGAGCAGCTCGGGGTCACCCGGGCCGGCGCCGACGAAGACCACCGTGCCCTTGCCGTTGCCGTTCTGCTTGCGTGAGCGCGTCATCGCGTGCTCCTGTTCCTGCCCCTGGTGGGGGTCGCTGCGGGTGGTACGGGACGGATGGGGAAGGGCGGCGGGGTGGGCCGGGGAGACAGCGCCGCGGGGGCGGGGCTCACCGGCTGACCGCCATCAGGGCCGCGGCACCGCGGTCGAGCAGCTCGGCGGCGAGCCGGCGGCCCAGGTCGGCGGCGTCGGCCGCGGGGCCGGAGGTCGAGCCCCGGACGCCGTCGCTGCCGTCGATCGCGGTGACCGAGGCGCGCAGGTACAGCTCGGCGGTGCCGTCCTCGGCCTCGCCGAGCTCGGCGTAGGCGGCGACGGGGGCGCTGCAGCCGGCCTCGAGCGTGGTGAGGACGGCGCGCTCGGCGGCCACGCAGGCCCGGACGTCGGGGTCGTCGAGGGCGGCCAGCAGCTCCCGGACCCGGACGTCGTCGGTGCGGCACTCCACGGCGAGGGCACCCTGGGCCGGCGCGGGCAGCACCTGGATCGGGTCGAGCACCTCGGTGACCACGCCGAGCCGGCCGATCCGGGCGAGGCCGGCCCGGGCCAGGATGACGCCGTCCAGCTCGCCGGAGGTCACCTTGCCCATCCGGGTGTCGATGTTGCCGCGGATCGGCACGATCTCCAGGCCCAGCCCGAGCGCGCGCAGCTGGGCCACCCGGCGCGGGGCGCCGGTGCCGATCCGGGCGCCGGGGGGCAGCTCGCCGAGGGTGAGACCGTCGCGGGCGACCAGCACGTCGCGCGGGTCCTGCCGCGGCGGGACGGCGGCCACGGTCAGCCCGACGGTGGGCGCGGTGGGCAGGTCCTTGAAGCTGTGCACCGCCAGGTCGACGGTGCCCGCGTGCAGCGCGTCGCGCAGCGCGCTGACGAACACCCCGGTGCCGCCGAGCTGGGCGATCGCCTCGCTCGACCGGTCGCCGTAGGTGCTGACGTGCACCAGCTCCACGGGCACCCCGCTGGCCGCGGTGAGCGCGTCGGCGACGTGCTGGGACTGGGTCAGCGCCAGCTGGCTGGCCCGGGTGCCCAGCCGCAGGGGGGCGGTCACCGGTTGCCCCCGAGCCCGTCGCCGGTGCCGTCGATCCGCGGGTCCAGCGCCGACAGCGGGGTGCCCGCCGGCAGCTGGGGATCGACGGTGACGGCGTCGGAGAGGGTGCCGCGGTCGCCGTCCAGCCCGAGGCCGAACAGGGCGCGCAGGGCGTCGGCGTAGTCGGTGCCGCCGGGGGCACCGGCCAGCTCCTTGACCCGCACGGTGGGCTCGTGCAGCAGCTTGTCCACGACCCGGCGCACGGTGCGGGCGACCTCGCTGCGGGCCTTGGCATCCAGGTCGGGGAGCCGGGTGGACAGCCGCAGCAGCTCGGCGTCGACGACCTCGGCGGCCTGGCTGCGCAGCGCGGACACCGTCGGCGCCACCGCCGCGGCCTGCCGCTCGGCGCGCAGCAGCGACGTCTCCAGCTCGACGAGGGCGTGCGCGGCGGCGATGTCGTCGGCCGCGACGGAGCCGGCCACCGGCCGGCCCGGGTGCGCGGCACGCTCGCCCTGCAGCATGGCCAGGTCCACGACGTGCACGCCGGGCAGGCCGGCGACCGCGGGGTCGACGTCGCGGGGCAGCGCCAGGTCGACGATCGCCAGCGGGCGGTCGCCGCGGGCGGCCAGCGCGGCGCTGACCAGCTCGGTGTCGATGACCGTGCCGGTCGCGCCGGTGCAGGTGACCAGCACGTCGGCGGCGGTGAGCTCCTCGGCCAGCCGGTCCAGGTCGGCCTGCCGACCGCCGACGGACTCCGCCAGCCGGGCGGCGCTGGCCGGGGTGCGGCTGCTGACGGTGATCGCGGCGCCACGGCGGGCCAGCGTGGTGGCGGCCAGCGCGCCCATGGAGCCCGCGCCGACGACCAGCACCGGACGGCCGGCCAGCTCACCGAGGGCCGCGGTCACCCGGTCGAGGGCGACGGAGACCAGCGAGGCACCGGCCTTGTCGATGCCGGTCTCGGCGTGCACCCGCTTGCCGACCCGGAGCGCCCGCTGGGTGATCGGGTGCAGCTCGCGGCCGACGGTGCCCTGCTCCTGGGCCAGCGCGTAGGCCGCCCGGAGCTGGCCGAGGACCTGCGTCTCGCCGACGACCATGGAGTCCAGGCCGGCGGCGACCGTGCACAGGTGCCCGATCGCCTGGTCCTCGTAGTAGACGGTGACGTACGGGGAGAGCTCCTCCACCGTCGCGCCGGCGTGCCGGGCGAGCACCCGGCTGACGTCGGTGATCCCGCCGTGGAAGCGGTCGACCTCGGCGAAGACCTCGATCCGGTTGCAGGTGGCCAGCACCAGCGCCTCGGAGACGTGCTCGGAGTCGACCAGCTCGTGCAGGGTCTTGACGGTGTCGTCGCCGCTCATGCTCACCTGCTCGAGCAGGGCGACCGGCGCGGTCTGGTGGCTGATGCCGACGGCGAGCAGGCTCATCGGGCACCGCCCCGGGCCGCGGCGACCACCGGGGCGAAGCCGTCGCGCTGGGAGTCCAGGAACGCCAGCACCTGCAGCTCCACCGAGAGATCGACCTTCCGGACGTCGACGTCCGCAGGGACCGTCAACGCCACCGGCGCGAAGTTCAAGATGCTCCTCACCCCGGCCGCGACCAGTCGGTCGCAGACCGACTGGGCCACCTCGGCCGGTGTCGTGATGACCCCGATGGAGGCCCTGGTCCGGGCCACGACGGTCTCCAGGTCCTCGACCGGGCGGACGGGGAGCCCGCCGACCTCGGTGCCCACCGTGCGGGGATCGCTGTCGAGCACGCCCACGAACTGGAACCCACGGCTGGCGAAGCCGGCGTAGTCGACCAGGGCCGAGCCGAGCCGGCCGATGCCGACCAGCACGCACGGGCGGGAGCGCTCGCCGCCGAGCGCCTCGGTCAACCGGTCCCGCAGGCCCGCGACGGAGTAGCCCACGCCGCGCACCCCGCAGGGGCCCAGGTGCGAGAGGTCCTTGCGCAGCCCCGCGGGGTTCACCCCGGCAGCCGACGCCAGCTCACCGGAGGAGACGTGGCTGCGACCGCCGTCGGCGAGACCGGCCAGCACCCGCAGGTACACGGCCAGGCGGGCGACGGTGGCCTCCGGGACGATCCGGGGCCGCGACTCGGGCACGGGCAGACTCTCCAGCGATCCGACCGCGACCGGCGCGAGCCGGGGACGGTCGGGAGGACTTCAGGACACTTCAGGGGCCTGGGCACGTCGGCCCGGCGGACGCCACGGTAACCGCTTGTGAACGCCTGAACAAAGTCAGCGGGGGCGTCTGCGCAGGTCGCGGCGCCCCGTTGTGTCCAGGACCACGCCCGGAGCCACCCGTCCGGGGGCCCGGCGGGTTCAGCCCGATCCGGTCCCGATCCCCAGGTCCTGGCGCAGCCGGACGACGTCCACGGTGAAGTAGCTGTGCTCCCGGCCGTCCAGCAGCACCACGGGCACCCGGTCGCCGTACTCGGCCTGCAGCTCCGGGTCGGCGTCCACGTCGACCAGCGTCACCGGTAGCCCGGCCTCCCCGGCGATCCGGGTGGCCGTCTCGGCGGCCACCACGCAGAGGTGGCAGCCCTCCCGGGTGAGCAGCTGCACGCGCTCAGCCACCGTCGGCCCCCTCCGCCGCCGCGGCCGCCGCGCGCTCCAGGCCCAGCTCGCGCAGCCGGGCCCGGCTCACCTTGCCGGCCAGCGAGTGCGGCAGCTCGGACAGGAAGTGCACGGCGACCGGCACCTTGAACCGGGCCAGCGACCGGGCGGCGTGCTCGCGCAGCTGCGCCTCGGTCACCTCGCCGCCGGGGGTGCGGACGACGACGGCGTGCACCGCCTCCCCGGTGCGCGGGTCGGGCAGGCCGATGACCGCGCAGGCGGCCACCTCCGGGTGCTCGTCCAGGACCCGCTCCACCTCGCCGGGGTAGACGTTGAAGCCGCGCACCAGCACCAGGTCCCGCCGCCGGTCGACCAGCTTCAGGTCCCCGTCGGCGTCCCGGTAGGCGATGTCGCCGGTCAGCAGCCAGCCGTCGGCGTCCGGGCCGTCGGCGCCGTCGGGCCAGTAACCGCTGAACAGGTTGGCGCCGCGGGCGCACACCTCGCCGGCCTCGTCGCCGTCGTCCTCCTGGTCGTCGGCGAACGGGTCGCCGAAGACGTCGTGCCGCACCCGGCTGCCCGGGTCGGGGCCGGCGGTCGGCCCACCGGCGGTGTCCCGCAGGGCCAGCTCCACGCCCGGCAGCGGGCCGCCGATGCACTCCGGCTTGGCCCGGCCGGTGGCCAGCGTGCTGGCCAGCACCGGAGCTGCCTCGGTGAGCCCGTAGCCCTCCCAGACGGTGACGGCGGCGCGGGTGCGCATCGCCTCGAACAGGACACCGGGCATCGGGGCCGCGCCGCAGCTGGCGGTGCGCACCGCGGCGAACCCGCGGCGCAGCGCGGCGTCGCTGCCGGTGGCGTCGGCGACCGCGAGCCAGGCGGCGTACATCGGCGGCGCCCCCGGGACGGCGGTCACGTCCTCCTCGGCCATCAGCTGGAGCGTGCCGACGGGGTCGAACTCCTCGACCAGCACGCCGCAGGCGGCGGTGGCCGCGACCAGGCCCCACCCGCTGTTGAAGCCGTAGACGTGGAACAGCGGCAGCACCAGCAGCACCCGGTCACCGGCGCGGACCGGAGCGGGCTCCAGGGCCAGCAGCTGCTGCTGGTTGGCCAGCAGGGCGGCGTGGGTGAGCATCGCGCCGCGCGGCCGTCCGGTCGTACCGCTGGTGTAGGCCAGCAGGGCGAGGGCGGTGGGGTCCTCGGGGTCGGCCGGGGCGGGGTCGGCCGAGCTGGGCGGCCCCGCGCTCACCGGCACCCCGGCCAGCTCGGCACGGTCGGCACCGACCACCAGCAGCCGGGCGCCGGAGTCGGTGAGCAGGTACTCCACCTCCGGGTCGGTGTACGCGGTGTTGACCGGTACGACCACCAGCCCGGCCCGCAGCGCACCCATCACGGCGACCACCCAGTCGACCCCGTTGCGCAGCTGCACGGCCACCCGGTCGCCGGCATCCAGCCCGCGGGCCCGGTAACCCGCCGCGGCCCGGTCCACCCGCTCGTCGACCTCGGCCCAGTTCAACCGCACGTCCCCGGCGACCAGCGCCGGGGCGTCGGGCGCGGTGCCGGCGGCACGGGCCACCAACGCGGACAGCGAACCGACGCCGGCCTGCCCGTCGACCGGCGTGTCGTCGACGGGCACAGGTACCTCCGCGGGAGTACGGCGACCACCTCGGACGGCGGTCACGTGGACGCAGCGGCTCGATGTTGTCACCATGGGCGGCGAGCCGCATCGCCCGGATGGGCCGGCTCCGACCGGGCAGCGTGCCCAGCTCGGTGCTGAGCCGTCGGCTCGGGTGGGGGTGGAGGAGGTCGACACCGGCATGACCCACCCCCCGGCCGCCGCGTCCTCCGCCGTCCCCGCGCCCGTGCCTGCCACCGGGCAGACGCCGGTGCGGCCGGGCCACCGGCCCCGCCCCAGGCCCCGCCCGCACTCCGACGGGCGACCCGCGCCCCGGCCACGGCCGGTGCCCGAGGCCGCCGTGCCGGCCGAGCCGGCCGTCGAGCCGGTCGCCGCGCCGGCCGCCGCGCCGGCCGAGGCCCGGGACCAGGAGCAGCTGGCGGTCTGGGAGCTGGTCCGCCGCGCGCAGAGCGGGGACGCCGAGGGGTTCGGGCTGCTCTACGACCGGTACGTCGACGTGGTCTACCGCTACCTGTACCACCGGGTGGGCGACCGGGCCACGGCCGAGGACTTCACCAGCGAGACCTTCGTC
>Ga0210040_10009286_pt1 | contig 11479 bp, 8 predicted proteins | sample CryGeyCG12114_NA_FD_185462 | JGI IMG/M metagenome (GOLD analysis project Ga0210040, IMG submission 185462) | Groundwater microbial communities from aquifer - Crystal Geyser CG19_WC_8/21/14_NA (SPAdes) (version 2) | ecosystem: Environmental > Aquatic > Deep subsurface > Groundwater | place: USA... | reverse complement strand
CAAGTCCACGCACGGCGCGCGACCGACCAGGCCGCGCACCGCGAGTTCGAGCGCGAAATGGGTGAACGTGTGGCGCACCCCTCCCAGCATCCGCCACTCGCCCGCGAACGGCGGCTCGCCCGAGCCATCGCCTGCAGCCGACCAGCCGTCATCGGGCAGGCCAAGCATTCCACCGAGCAGACCGCGGCCCGGCCGGGTGACAAGCAGGACCTCGCCGTCGCGCTCGATCCACCAGGCGGTGCCGCGCCGCTCGGGCTTGGTGCGCCTGGGCTTCTTCACCGGCAGCACGTCCTGGAGGCCCTGCGCGCGGGCGGCACACTGATCGGCCAGCGGGCACAGCAGGCAACGCGGGTTGCGGGGCGTGCAGATGGTGGCGCCAAGGTCCATCATGCCTTGCGCGAAATCGCCCGCGCGGCGCTCGGGCGTGACCAGATCGGCCGCCGCGCGGATGGCCGGGCGGGCGGCGGGCAGCGGCGTATCGATGGCGAACAGCCGGGCGACCACGCGCTCCACATTGGCGTCCACCACCACCGCGCGCCGGTCGAATGCAATCGCCGCCACCGCCGCGGCGGTATAGGCGCCGAGGCCCGGAAGCGTGCGCAACTCCACCTCGCTATTTGGGAAAGCGCCGCCGCGCTCCATCACGGCGCGCGCGCAGGCGACGAGATTGCGGGCGCGCGAATAATAGCCCAGCCCCGCCCATTGGGCCATCACCTCCTCCGCCGGGGCCGCCGCCAGCGCCTCGACGCGCGGCCAACGTGCCAGGAAGCGCTGGTAGTAGGGCGCCACCGCTGCAATCGTCGTCTGCTGGAGCATGATTTCGGACAGCCACACGCGGTACGGATCGGGCCGCTCTTTGCTGCCGGGCGGCACCCGCCAGGGCAGGGCCCGCGCATGGGCCTGGTACCAGGCCAGCAGCGCGGGGGCGATGCGCGCCGGATCGATGAGTGCCGGATCGACGAGTGGGGGCGCGGCCCTATCCTCCATGCGGCGGCTATGGCATGAGCGCGGCCCAGATGGAACGCGACGACGACAGCCCTGATACCGCAAGCGCCCCGCGCAAGAGCGCCGAGATCCGCCAGCTGCGGCCCCGCGCGGTCAAGACCAAGCCCTATGAGCGCCCGCGCGGCGGCCCGGCGCGGCCGGTGGCGGAGCTGGTGCCGCAGATCGGGCGCACGGCGTTCCGCAAGTTCGGCTTCGTGCAGAGCTCGGTGGTGACGCGCTGGGGCGAGATCGTGGGCGATCGCCACGCCATGGTGTGCGCGCCCGAATCGATCCGCTTCCCGGGCGGTCCGAATGGGGGCGAGCGGCGCGACGGCACGCTGAACCTGGTGGTGCTGCCGGCGCATGCGCCGCTCATCCAGCACGTCATCCCCGAGATCATTGCCCGCGTGAACCGCTTCTTCGGCTACGCGGCGGTGGCGCGCGTGCGGCTGCGGCAAGGCGCGGTTCAGCCGCCCCATGCTGAGGGCGAAAGGCGCGCACCGCCCTCGCTCCGGCCGGTCCCGCTGGAGCTGGGCGAGAGCCTGCGCGACGTCGGCGACCCGGAGCTGCGCGCGGTGCTCGAATCGCTCGCCCGCAGCATGGCCGGTGACCAGAACGAGGACGAGACGCGATGACCATCCCCCCGCCCCGCTTCGCCGGCGTTCTGGCCGCCGCGGCCGCCGCGCTGCTGGCCTTCGCGGCGCCTGCGCCTGCGGCCAACGGCAATTGGGACACGACCTACGCCGCGACCCCCGCCGGCCACCGCGTGGGCAACCCCGAGGCCGCGACCACGCTGGTCACCTTCATCAGCTACACCTGCCCGCATTGCGCCGCGTTCGAGCAGCAATCGGAAGCGGCGCTGCGCATGGCCTATATCCGCAGCGGCAAGGTCTCGGTGGAAGTGCGCCACTTCATCCGCAACCCGGTGGACCTGGCCGCGGCGCTCACCACCGAATGCGGCGCGCCCGGCCGTTTCTTCGCGCGCCACCGTGCCTTGCTGGGAACGCAGGATCGCTGGATGGCACGCGTGCAGGCAGCGACGCAGGCGCAGCAGCAGCGCTGGTCCAGCGGGCCTGTCGCCCAGCGGATGCGCGCCATCGCCGCCGATCTCGACTTCTACGAGCTGATGGAGCCGCACGGGCTCACCACCGCCCAGCTCGATCGCTGCCTGTCCGACGAGGCGCGTGCCAGCGCCATCGCCGCCGCCTCGCAGGAGCAGAGCCGCCGCTACGCCGTCCCCGGCACCCCCAGCTTCCTGGTGGACGGCCAACTGGTCGAAGGCGTGCACAGCTGGTCTGCGCTGCAGGCGGCGCTGGATGCCGCCCTCTAGCCCGCCACGCTCCGATGCTGGCAAGCGGGCGGTTCCTGTGCAAAACGGCATTCGGCGCGCAGCCTCGATTGGATCGGGGTTGCGCAAACAGGTAGCCTTCAAAGTAGGATGACGAACATGCGCGCCTTCCCCCGTCTCGCCCTTGCCCTCGGCGCCGCGCCGCTCGCGCTGGCGCTCGCCGCCTGCGGATCGGGCGCAGACGAGGCTGGCGTGGCGCAAGCCAGCGAGCCCGTGGCTGCGGTCGCCGCGCCGGGCGGTGGCAGCTGGACCGATCAGGTGACGCGCACCGAGCAAGGCGGCTGGCTGGTCGGCAACCCCGAGGCGCCCATCAAGCTGGTGGAATACGGCTCGCTCACCTGCCCGGCCTGCGCCGCCTTCTCGGAAACCGGCGCGCAGCAGCTCCATGAGGATTACATCGACACCGGCCGCGTGAACTTCGAGTTCCGCAGCGTCCTCATCCACGGCGCGCCCGACCTGCTGCTCACCCGGATGCTGGAATGCGGCGCCACCCAATCGGCGGTGCCGCTCGCCCACCAGGTGTGGGGCAATCTCGATACGCTGCTGGCGCCCATGCAGGCCAACCAGGCGGCGCTCGAGCAGGCCGCCGCCTTGCCTGAGAACCAGCGCTTCGTCGCGATGGCGCAGACCGCCGGGCTGCTGGACTGGTTCGCCGCGCGCGGCATCGGCACCGAGCAGGCGCGCGCCTGCCTGGCCGATGCGCCGGCCATGCAGCAGCTCGCCGAAACCACCCAGGCCGCCGCCGAGGCCGAGGGGGTGAACAGCACGCCGACCTTCTTCCTCAACGGCTCGCGGATCGATGCGACCGGCTGGGCCGAGGTCGAGGCCACCCTGCAGCGCGCCGGAGCGCGCTGACGCCCGCGCAATGACGCGGGGGGCCATGGGCGGGCCGGTCCCGATGAGCGCACCATGCTGATCCGCAAGCTCGGCCTGGTCGGCTTCAAGAGCTTCGTCGAGCCGGCCACCCTGTTCATCGAGCCCGGGCTGACGGGCGTGGTCGGCCCCAATGGCTGCGGCAAGTCCAATTTGCTGGAGGCGATCCGCTGGGTGATGGGCGAGAGCTCGCCCAAATCCATGCGCTCGGGCGGCATGGAAGACGTCATCTTCGCCGGCACCGCCAGCCGCCCGCCGCGCGACTTCGCCGAAGTGGTGCTCCACGCGCTCGACGGCGGCGGGCAGGAGCTGGTGGTGACCCGCCGGATCGAGCGCGGTGCGGGCAGCGCCTACCGCGTGAACGGGCGCGACGTGCGCGCCAAGGACGTGGCGCTCACCTTCGCCGATGCCGCCACCGGCGCGCATTCGCCCGCCCTCGTGAGCCAGGGGCGCATCGCCGCGGTGATCGCCGCGCGTCCGGCCGAGCGGCGGCAGATGCTGGAGGAGGCGGCGGGGATCGCCGGGCTTCACGTGCGTCGGCGCGATGCCGAGGGCAAGCTGCGCCAGACCGAGGCCAACCTCGCCCGGCTGGACGATCTGTTGGCCGGGATGGACGGGCAGATCGCAACGCTGCGGCGGCAGGCGCGCCAGGCCGAGCGCTACAAGGCGCTGAGCGAGAAGATCCGCCTGGCCGAGGCGCGGCTGCTCTTCGCCCGCTGGCGCGAGGCCGCCGCCCTGGCCCAGGCTGCGCAGGCCGAGACCTTCGCCGCCGAGGCGCGCGTCGTCGAAGCGCAAGCCGCGGCGAGGGCCGCGCAGGACGCTCAAGCAGCGGCGGCAGCAGCGCTCGCGGCGGCACGCGACCTGTTGGCCGATCGCCGCGACGATGCCGCCGCGCACGGCCACCGCATGGCCGCGCTCTCCAGCCAGCTCGAGGCGGCGCAGGAGCGGCTCGCCGATCTCGACCGGCAGCAGAGGCGGCTTGAGGCCGATCGCGGCGATGCCGATCGCATCACGCGCGATGCGGCCGAGGCGTTGCGCACGCTCGAACAGGCGCTGGCCGCCGGAGAGGCCGCGCTGGTGGCGGACGAGGCCGCGCGCCCTGCGCTCGCCGCGCGTGCCGAGGATGCCGAGCGGGCATCGCGCGCCGCCGAGCTGGCGCTGGCCCGCGTCACCGCAGAGCACGCGGGGGTCGAGGCCGAGTGGCGCGTGGCGGAAAGCGAGATCGCGCAAGGGCAGGAGCGGCTCGCACGCATAAGCCGCGAGGGCGAGCGCATCGTGGCACAGCGCGCCGCGCTTGCCGGTGCGGGCGATCCCGACGCGGCGGTGGCCACGGCGCAGCGCTCGCTCGAAGCGGCGCGCGAAGGTCTTGCCGATGCACGGGCACAGCTGGAGCAGATGCAGCAGCGCAAGGCCGAGCTTGGCGCCGGCCGCGATTCGGCCGCTTCGGCACTGGCGGCGGCGCGGGCCGAGCTCGCGGGGGTCGAACGCGAGTGGCAGGCACTGTCGCGCGAGCGCGAGGCGCGCGCGAAGGCGTCGAAAGATCGCGATGGGCTGCCCACCGCGCTCGATCGCGTTTCTGCCGCGCCTGGCTTCGAGCGCGCGCTGGCGGCCGTGCTGGGCCGCGACGCGAAGGCGCCACTGGGCCCGCGGCGCGGCGACGCGCCCGGCCGCTTCTGGACCGGCGCCGAACCGCCTCCCTGCGTGCCCGATGCGCTCGCCCGGCACGTGCGCACCGCCCCGCCCGAGCTCGCCGCGCGCCTGGCGCTCGTGCACTTCGCCGAACAGGACGACAACCGCACGCTGGCGCCGGGCGAGTGGCTGGTCACGCGCGCGGGATTGCTGCGGCGGTGGGACGGCTTCGTTGCATTGGGCGAAGGCGCTGCGGAGGCCGCGCGGCTCGAGGCCGCCAATCGTTTCGCCGAACTCGAGGCGCGGCTGCCGGCGCTGCGCAAGGCGGCAGAGGATGCTTCGGCGGCCGACGAACGCGTTCGCGCCGGGCTTGGCGAACTGCAACGCGCGCTCATCGGTGCCGAGCGCGCGGTTGGCGAGGCGGCGGAGAAGGAGCGCCAGGCGCTGCGATCGCTCGACCAGGCCGAGGCGGCGCGCGAACGGGTGGCGTTGCGCCGCGACGAGCTGGCCGACACCGAGGCGGAGCTCGCCGCGCAGCGCGACGCGGCCGAGGCGGAGCTTGCGCAGGCCCGCAACCGACGCGCGGCGCTCCCCGATCCTGCAGCGGGCCGGGCCGGGCTGGAGGCCGCGCGCGCCGCGCATGATGAAGCGCGCCGCGGGCTCCAATCCGCGATCGCCGGGCTCGCCGCGCATGACCAGGCGCTGGCGGTGGCGCGCGAGCGGGTTGCCGGGCGTCGCGCCGACATCAAGGGCTGGCAGGCGCGCGCCGGCGATGCCACGCGGCGCCTTGCGGGCATGGAGCAGCGCATCGAGGAGATCGCCTCGGAGCGCGCCGTGGCCGCCGCCAAGCCGGCCGGCCTGCTGCGCGAGATCGAAGGCGGCGAGGAGGTGCGTGCGCGGCTGGGCGCCGAAGTCGCGGCGGCCGACGCCCTCCTCGCCAAAACTTCCGCGTCGGCGCGCGAGGCCGAGGCGGCGCTGTCGGGCGCGGGCGAGACGCTTTCGGCTGCGCGCGAGGCCCGCGCCGGGCTGGTGGCGCGCGCCGAGGGGGCGCAGGCGCGGCGCGAGGAGCTGGCGCGGCTCGCGGGCGAGCGCTTCCACTGTCCGCCGCCGCTGCTGCCGGGCAATTGCGGCTTCGACGAAGGCGCGGTGGCACAATCCGAGGCGGAGCGCGGCGAGGCCGAGCGGCTGGCCGGTGAGCGCGAGCGGATCGGCCCGGTGAACCTGGTCGCCGCCGACGAGCTGGCGCGCATCGAGGCCGAGCACGGCGCGCATGCCGCCGAGCAGGCCGAGCTGGCCGAGGCCGTGGCACGTCTGCGTGGCTCGATCGGCAGCCTCAACCGCGAGGGCCGCGAGCGGCTGCGCGCAGCCTTCACGGCGGTGGACGGGCATTTCCGCCGGCTGTTCGCGCAATTGTTCGAGGGTGGGCAGGCGCACCTGGCCCTGGTCGACAGCGACGATCCGCTCGAGGCGGGCCTGGAGATCTTCGCGCAGCCTCCGGGCAAGCGGTTGCAATCGCTGACATTGCTTTCGGGCGGCGAGCAGGCGCTGACCGCGGTGGCGCTGATCTTCGCGCTGTTCCTCACCAACCCCGCGCCGATCTGCGTGCTCGACGAGGTCGACGCGCCGCTCGATGACGCCAACATCGAGCGCTTCTGCGACCTGCTCGAGGCGATGACCCTGGAGACGAGCACGCGCTACCTGATCGTCACCCACAATGCGGTAACGATGAGCCGCATGCACCGCCTGTTCGGCGTGACGATGGTGGAGCGCGGCGTGAGCCGCCTGGTAAGCGTGGATTTGGGCGGAGCGGAGGAATTGCTGGCGGCGGAATAGCTTTCGGGCGCCGCAGCGATGGCGGCATGCGTCGGCGGGCCATTGAACAGCGCGCTACCGCCGCCGGAAAGGAGGCCGGTCGCGCGCCCGACGATCTAGCCGTCTGCGGGCCCGAATGGCTGGGGCGGCATACCCGGTTGCGCTGCGATTGTGCTCGCCAGCAACCGAGCGACAGGCTTGCCGGTGGCGAGCACCTGCTCGCGATGCACCCTATCCAAGCGGACGCGCTTCGATTTCGCCCGCACCTGTTAAGGCTAAGGCATGGCTACCGCGCCGTCGCCTTGTCAGGCCGATACTCGAACGCAGTTTGCCACGTGTCTCAGGCCAGCATGGCAGCGAGGGTGGCGAAGGAGATCCAGGGGATGGCGCCCAGGCCGGCGATCACCGCGAAGCGAGCCTTCAGCGGCCACTTCTCCTGCGCGGTCGCCACATTGCCCAAATCCCAGATGGGATCGGCAGGGCTGAGGGCCGGAGCCTGCGGCGCGGGTGCTGCGCTATGATCGCTTTTGAGGCGGGCGGCGCTGATATCCGAACGGCGCAAGGGGGTGGTGAAGGTGCAGCCAGCCATGGAGCCGCTCTGCCACACCACCTGCGCCGTGCGGCGACCGGCATTGGGCAGGTCCACATCCAGCATGTCCGGCACCGACGCGCCGTCCGGCAGGTCGGCGAGAAAGCCCGTAGCCGAGAGGTTCGCAATCGCCGCGGGGATGACCTGCGCCTCTCCCACGCGGTGCAGGGTAACGCCCAGCGACACTTCGGCGCGCGGGACCGTCCGCCGGTCCGCCAGGGTATCGGGAAGCTGTTGTGCGATGCTTGCCATCGATCTCCTCCGAGCGGGATGACCATGCAAGCCCGCGTACGAAGGGGGAGTATCGGCAAGACGTTAAAAAGAGGTTAGCGGCGGACGGGGCAAAAGAGGCCTGTCCGAGGCGAGCGCCGCAAGCAGCCAGAAGCGCCCGCAGCGGCCACGCGGCGTGCGCTAGAAGCTTTCCTCATACACACGCGTGATGTCGCCGCCCCACGTGCCATGGTACTTGTCCAGCAGGCGCTGGGCCGGCACCTTGCCGCTCTCGGCGATCTCCATCAGCGGCTCGAGGAAGCCCGCCTCGCTGCTGCCCGCATCGTCCAGCCGGCCGCGGGCGGAAAGGCCTGCATGGGCGATCTCGAGCACCTGGCGGGCGAGATCGCGCAGCGTGCCGCCGCCGGGCAGGGGCGCGTCGAGAGCCTGGGCCGGCACGGCGTTGCGCAGCGCCTCGCGCTCGGCCATCGTCCAGTGCTTGACCAGGTCCCAGGCAGCATCGAGGGCGGTGGTGTCGTAGAGCAGGCCGACCCACAGGGCCGGGAGCGCGCAGATGCGGTTCCACGGGCCGCCATCCGCGCCGCGCATCTCGAGGAAGCTCTTGAGGCGCACTTCGGGAAAGGCGGTGGAGAGGTGGTCGATCCAGTCGGACGGGAGCGGCAGCTCGCCCGGCAGCGCGGGCAGTTCGCCGCGCAGGAAATCGCGAAAGCTCTGCCCGGCAGCGTCGATGTAGCGGCCGTTGCGGTAGACGAAGTACATCGGCACATCGAGCATGTAGTCGACGTAGCGCTCGTAGCCGAAGCCATCCTCGAACACGAAGGGCAGCATGCCCGTGCGCTGCGGATCGGTGTCGGACCAGATATGGCTGCGATAGCTCAGGAAGCCGTTGGGGCGGCCTTCCGTAAAGGGCGAATTGGCGAAGAGCGCGGTGGCGAGCGGCTGGAGCGCGAGGCCGGTGCGGAACTTCTTGGCCATGTCGGCCTCGGACTGGTAATCGAGATTGACCTGGATGGTGCAGGTGCGCAGCATCATGTCGAGGCCCATCGAGCCGACGCGCGGCATGTGCTCGAGCATGATCTTGTAGCGCTGCTTGGGCATGATCGGGAGCTCGGCACGCGCCTTGTCGGGCCACATGCCCAGGCCCAGGAAGCCCACCCCGCACGCCTCGCCCACTTCCTTGCACTGTTTGAGGTGGCGCCCGGTCTCGGCGCAGGTCTGGTGGAGTGTCTCCAGCGGCGCGCCCGAGAGCTCGAGCTGCCCGGCGGGCTCGAGGCTGATCGCGCCGTCCGGCCCGCTCATCGCGATGGCGCGTGGCGTGCCGTCGGGTCCCTGCTCGATCACCGGCTCCCAGCCGAACTGGCGGAAGCCCATGAGGATGTCCTGGATGCCGCCCGACTCGAGATAGGATGGCGCGCGGTGATCGTCGGCGCGGTAGACCAGCTTCTCGTGCTCGGTGCCGATCCGCCAGGCCGAAGGCGGCTTCTCGCCCGCCTGCATCGGTGCGACGAGCTGGTCACGGCTCTCGATCGGCCGTTCCTCCTGATCGGTAGTCTCGCGCGTGCTCATGGCCTCGGCCGTTAGGTTGGCGCGCGGATTTGTGCCAGCACGAAGTGGCTAGCCCTGCGCGGGCGCCGCGCCTTGCCAGTCACCAGCGATCCCCATCCAAAGCGCCGTCGCGGCGATTGCGGCGGTCTCGCCGCGCAGGATGCGTGGGCCCAGGGAGATGGCGCAGGCTTGCGGCAGGGCGCGGATTGCCGTGCGCTCGGCATCCTCGAAGCCGCCCTCGGGGCCGATCAGCAGCGCGGCGGGCCCGGGCTGCGCCGCAAAGGCCTGGCGCGCGGGCGAGCCGCCCTGTTCGTCGGCGAAGAACAGCGTGCGCTCCTGCGGCCAGGTGGCGAGCAGAGCGGCAAGCGGCTCCGGCTCGGCCAGTTCGGGAAGCGCGGTGCGCGCGCATTGCTCGGCCGCCTCGGTGACGATCGCCCGTGCCCGCTCCGGGTTGAGCTTGTCGGCAACGCAGCGGCGGGTGACGACCGGGCGGATGGCGCGCACGCCCAGCTCGGTCGCCTTCTCGAGCACGAGGTCGAAGCGGTCCTTCTTGAGCAGCGCGGGGCACAGCCAGACATCGGGCACCTGTTCGCGCGGGCGCAGGCGCTCGGTGACGGCGAGTTCGATCGAGCGCTTGTCTACGGCCGTGACCTGCGCCGCCCATTCGCCGGTAGCATCGTCGCACAGGATGACGGTGTCGCCCTCGCCCGCGCGCATCACGCGCGCGAGGTAATGCGCCTGCGGGCCGTCCAGCGAGAGCGTGAGGCCGGGTTCGAGTAGCGGCGCGACGAACAGGCGCGGGGCGCTGCGGGGTGGCCAGGCTGGGGTGGCAGGCATGCGGTTGGTGCGGAGCCAGTGCCCGCTAGCGGGCGATCGTCTCGAGAATGGTCATCCACTGCTGCACGCCCGGGTCGAGCGTGGCGACCGGCAGGCGCTCATCGAGGCCATGGGCGAACTCGTCCTGCGCCTTGATGAACACCGCCGAGACGCCCAGCGCCGGCACGTCGAGCGCGCGGAAGTGCATCGAATCGGTCGCGCCCGCACTCATGCCCGGAATGATCGCGAGGTCGGGCGCGCGCTCGTGCACCGCCGTCTCGAGCGCGGCCATGATCTGCGGGTCGAGCGGGGATTCGAGCGATTCGATGGTGCCGTTGTCGATGAACTCGAAGGTGATGGAGGGGTCTGCCACCAGCTCGGTGAGCGTCGCCTGCACCTCGCTACGGGGCGTGCCGGGGAAGATGCGGCAGTTGATGTTGGCGCGCACCGACTGTGGCAGCGCGTTCGGCGCGTGGCCGCCATCCACCATGGTGGGCACGCAGGTGGTGCGCACCACGCCGATATGCTCGGGATGTGCGGAGAGCAGGTCTGCGGCCGCGATGTCGGACGGATCGGCGGCGAAGGCGCGCATGGCGGCGGCGATGGCCGGGTCGGCCTGCTGCGCGGCCGCGCCTTCCAGATAGGCCTTGGTGAGCGGGCTCAGCTTGGGCGGAAAGCGGTACTGCGCCACCTTCACCAGTGCGGCGCTCATCGCGGCGATGGGGTTGGTGTCGTCGGGCCGGCTGGAATGGCCGCCCGGGTCGGTGGCGGTGAGGCGGTAGTCGGCATAGGTCTTCTCGCCCGCCTGCACGGTGTAGACGAAGGGCGTGCCATCCTCGGCCAGCTCACCGCCGCCGGCATCCGCATTGAGCACCAGCCAGGCATTGCTCAGCGCCCGAGCGCCTGCCTGGGTGGTGGCCATCTGCGTCTCCTCGTCGCCGGTGAAGAACAGCACCACGTCGCGCGCGGGCACCCAGCCCTCGCCCTTCAGCGCGATGATGGCGGCCGTTACCATGGCAAGGTCGCCCTTGTTGTCGACGGCGCCGCGGCCGAACACGAAGCCATCCTCCACCACCGGAATGAACGGGTCACGCGCCCAATCCGCCGGGTCCGCCTCCACCACGTCCATGTGGGCGAGCACCACGATCGGCTTGGCGGCGCGGTCGCGGCCGGGATAGCGCGCGGTGAGGTAGCCGGTCTCGCCCATGGTGACGAACTGCACATCCTCGGCCGCGAAGCCCGCTGCGACGAGACGCTGCGTCAGCTTCTCGGCCAGTGCCGGCACCTGTCCGCGGCCCTGCACGGTGGGCACGGCGATGGCCTCCTCGAGGATCTCCAGCGCCATCTGCCCAGGCACGGTCGTGGGCGCGCCGCCTGCCTGGGCGCAGACTGCCGCGGGTGCAGAGAGCAGGGCGGCGGCAAGCAGGGTGTGGAAGCGCATCGGGGGGATCCTCAAGGCCAACGGCGAAGCGGCACCATTGCGCGCTTCGTTGCATCGCACAAGGGTTGGGGCGGCCCCTTCCGCCGCCCGCCGCCGGCGCGTAGGGAGCACGGCGGATGGACCAGCACGCCGAACCCCAGCAGATCGTCCCGGACAGCGAGCATCGCGGGCTGGTCGGCCTGCTGCCGCCCAGATTGCGCGACTATGCCCT
>Ga0210040_10009285_pt1 | contig 11479 bp, 11 predicted proteins | sample CryGeyCG12114_NA_FD_185462 | JGI IMG/M metagenome (GOLD analysis project Ga0210040, IMG submission 185462) | Groundwater microbial communities from aquifer - Crystal Geyser CG19_WC_8/21/14_NA (SPAdes) (version 2) | ecosystem: Environmental > Aquatic > Deep subsurface > Groundwater | place: USA... | reverse complement strand
CCCTGGGGAAAGCGGGACAAACGCTTTGCGTTTGCCCTGGGGAAAGCGGGACAAACGCTTTGCGTTTGCCCTGGGGAAAGCGGGACAAACGCTTTGCGTTTGCCCTGGGGAAAGCGGGACAAACGCTTTGCGTTTGCCCTGGGCTTGACACCCGGGGCCGGCCTGCCGCTCTTGCCGCCCCCAACACGACCAGCATCAGGCCCTTCCACCATGCATGCCTATCGCACCCACACCTGCGGCGCGCTCCGTGCGTCGGACGCCGGCAGCACCGTCCGGCTTTCCGGCTGGGTGCACCGCAAGCGCGACCATGGCGGGCTGTTGTTCATCGACCTCCGGGACCACTACGGGCTGACGCAATGCGTGTTGCCCCAGGGGTCGCCGGTGTTCGAGGCGGCGGACAACCTGCGGCCGGAGAGCGTGATCACCGTGACCGGCCAGGTGGTGGCGCGCGAGGCGGGCACGGTGAACCCGAAGCTGCCGACGGGCGAGGTCGAGCTGCGGGTGGTGGAGTTGTCCGTGCAGTCGGCGGCCGAGGTGCTGCCGATCCAGGTGGCGGGCGACCAGGAGTTCCCGGAGGAGCTGCGGCTGCGCTACCGCTTCCTCGACCTGCGGCGGGAAAAGCAGCACCGGAACCTGATGCTGCGGGCGGGGGTGATCGCCTCCATCCGGCGGCGGATGATCGAGCAGGGCTTCACCGAGTTCCAGACGCCGCTGCTGACGGCGAGCAGCCCGGAGGGAGCGCGGGACTTCCTGGTGCCGTCGCGCCTGCATCCCGGCAAGTTCTATGCGCTGCCGCAGGCGCCGCAGATGTTCAAGCAGCTGGCGATGGTGGCGGGCTTCGACCGCTACTTCCAGATCGCGCCGTGCTTTCGCGACGAGGCGGCGCGGGCGGATCGTTCGCCCGGCGAATTCTATCAGCTCGACTTCGAGATGAGCTTCGTGACCCAGGAGGACGTGTTCGCGGCGATCGAGCCGGTGATGCACGGGGTGTTCGTGGAGTTCGGGGCCGGGCGCACCGTGACCCCGGCGCCCTTTCCGCGGATCGCCTATGACACGGCGATGCTGGAATACGGCTCGGACAAGCCGGACCTGCGGAATCCCATCAAGATCACGGACGTGACGCAGCACTTCGCGGGTTCGGGCTTCGGGCTGTTCTCGAAGATCGCAGCCTCGGGCGGGATCATCCGGGCCATTCCGGCGCCCGGCGCCGCGGACAAGCCGCGCGGCTTCTTCGACAAGCTGAACGAGTGGGCGCGGGCCGAGGGCGCGGGCGGGCTGGGCTACATCCAGTTCGCGCAGGACGGCGCCAAGGGACCGATCGCGAAGAACCTGGAGGCCGACCGCGTGGAGGCGATCCGCGCCGCCTGCGGCTTGCAGCCGGGGGATGCGGTGTTCTTCGCCGCCGGCAAGAAGGAGGACGCGCAGAAGTTCGCGGGCGCGGTGCGGACGCGGCTGGGCAACGAGCTGGGCCTGATCGAGGAGAACGCCTTCCGCTTCTGCTGGATCGTCGATTTCCCGATGTACGAGGAGAACGAGGAGAAGCCGGGCGGGATCGACTTCTCGCACAACCCCTTCTCGATGCCGCAGGGGGGACTGGAGGCGCTGAACTCCATGAACCCGTTGGATATCAAGGCTTTCCAGTACGACATCGTGTGCAACGGGATCGAGCTTTCCTCGGGGGCGATCCGCAACCACCGGCCGGACATCATGATCCGCGCCTTCGAGATCGCCGGCTATTCGGCGGACGAGGTGGAGGCGCGCTTCGGCGGCATGCTGAACGCCTTCCGCTACGGCGCGCCGCCGCACGGGGGCTCCGCGCCGGGGATCGACCGGATGGTGATGCTTCTGGCCGACGAGCCGAACATCCGCGAGGTCACGCTGTTCCCGCTGAACCAGCAGGCGGAGGACCTGATGATGGGGGCTCCGGCCGCCATCGAGCCGGGGCGGTGGAGGGAGCTGTTCCTGAAGCCCGACGTGCCGCCGGCCAAGGGGGCGGCCAAGGCCCCCTCCCCCGCCGCGAATGCGGGCGAGCAGGGCGCGGCTGTCACGCAGGGTGCAACGGCGGCCAAGAGCACCTAAGTCAGCGCGTGAACCGGAAAGGCACCTCGATGCGCCTGCGCTCTCTTCTCGCCGTCACCACCGCCCCCGTCCTCGCGCTGGGGGCGGCCCTTGCGCTCGCGGGGCCGGCCCCCGCCCAGCCCGCACCCGCGGCGGCACCCGGGGCGGCCCAGGCCCCGGCCGCCCTGCCGGGGTCGGAGGCGATGGTGCCTCACCGCGGGGCCTATCGCCTGACCTTCGACAAGTCGCGCGACAGTTCGGACATCGCCCGCGCCGAGGGCGTGATGTTGTTCGAGGTGCTGGATGCCTGCGACGGCTGGGCGAGCCGGCAGCGGCTGTCCATGCGGCTGCAGGACCGGGACGGGCAGGCGATCGAGACGGCCTCCGACTACGCCACCTGGGAAAGCAAGGACGGGCGGCGGCTGCGCTTCTCCATGACGCAGATGACCGGGGGCGCGGTGAGCAACCGCATCACCGGCGAGGCGGTGCTCCAGCCCGATGGCTCGGGGGTGGCGAATTACGAGCAGCCCAAGCCGGCCCAGGAGAGGCTGCCGGCGGGGACGCTGCTGCCGATGGCCCACACCATCCGGGCGATCGGGGCGGCGCGGGCGGCGGAGCGCATCCTGAACGTGCCGCTGATGGATGGCACCAGCGAGGACGGGTCGCAGGAGAGCACCACGATCATCTCCCCCTGGCGGCGCGAGGGCGACGCGCAGCCGCGCTTCCCGCTGCTGGGCGGGCAGGAGAGCGGGCGGATGCGGATCGCCTTCTTCGGCAAGGACAGCAATGGCGGGGGCGCGGCCTCGCCGGACTACGAGGTGGGGCTGCGCTACTATGCCAATGGCGTGGCGGACGAGCTGAACATGGACTTCGGCGAGTTCTCGGTGAACGGGCGGCTGGAAACGCTGGAAGCCGTGCCCGGCGGCTGCTGAGCGTTTCGCGCCGCCCTCAAAGGTTGAAGGCGGCGCGGAGGCCGATGGCCTGGAAGTTCCGGTTCTCCGGGCCTCCGCCCGACCCGGACAGGGCGGTCGTGCCGTTCTGGTACTGGGCGGCGAGCCGCAGGCGGTCGGTGGGATACCAGTTCAGCGCCACGGTCCAGATCGACTGGCGCGCGCCGCGCGATCCCTCGCGCAGGTCCACGGTGCTGTAGCGGGCGCCGAGTTCGAGGCTGCCGAGCGGTCCCTCGGCTTTCGGGCGCTTCCAGGTGGCGCTGGACTCCGAGCGCTGGCGGGGCGGGCCGGACAGGGGATAAAGGGCCTGGACATACCAGCCCTCGTGGCGCGGATCGGGGCCGGAGACGGCATCGACCGCCACGCGCTGCCAGAGGCCTTCGACATAGAGCGGGCCGAAGCGGGCGGAGAGTTCGGGGCCCGCGGCCCAGGCGCCATCGGCGCGGACCGTGCCGCTGTCCAGGAAGCGGCGGCTGTCCACGCGCAGTTCCGGGTAGTCGCGCAGGCGGATGCTTTCCGCGCCGGGGCTGGTGCCCGGGTGGAACTGCGCTGCGGCATCGAGGCCGAACTGGAGCTGCAGGGCGGGGCTGTCCACAGCCAGGACCACGGCGCGCCCGACGAGGCCGCGCTGGCGTTCGTCGTCGGGGGTGGAGGCCACGCCGCCGGTGACGTAGCCGCTGGCGTTCCAGCGGGCGCCAGCCGTGCCGATGGCGCCGTTGCCCTCGATGCCTGCGGCCAGGCGCGTGCTGCCGGAGGCGAGCGAGGCCACGACGTTGCTGATCGCCGCGCGCTCCAGGAAGGGCAGGTCGAAGGAGGAGCCGGCATAGTCGGGCAGGTGCTGCAGCTGGAAGGCGCCCGCGCGGATGGTGGCGCCCGGCAGGGCGGTATAGGCGATCTGGGCCTCGTAGAACTCGCTGTAGTCGTTGGGCGCGGAGCCGCCGAGCTCCCAGGTGAAGGCGTAGGAGAAGTCCCGCAAAAGGGTGCCCTGAGCGCCCAGCCGGGCGCGCCGCATGTTCACGCCGCTGCGGAAGCCGCCCGGCTGGTCCTGGCCGAAGAAGGAGCCGGCATCGGCATCCAGGCGGAGCGTCGGGCGCAGCGTGAAGGCGCCGTCGCCGAGCTGGAGGGTGGGCTCCGGGCCATCCCAGCGGAGGCCGTCGGGGGAGCCGCCTGCCTGGTTGCTTTCCCCGGCCGTGGCGCCCCCGCGGGCGGGGACGGCGGCGAGGGCGAGGCACGCGAGGAGCAGGCCGGGACGGGACAGCATGATGATGCCTGGAACTCCGGTTGGTTCGGAGCCTCAGTAGCGGCTGTTGCGGCTGGCGTACCTGATCTTCGCGTGAGCGGGCGCGATGGGCGGGATCGGACCGCCCTTTCCGTTCCGCTGTGGGGTTCAGCGCGAGGGCATGGCGCCGAGCTTGTCCAGCAGCACGGCGGCGGCGTCCACGCAGGCGCGGGTGGGCTCGCCCTCTGCGCAGTGGATGTGGATCTCGGCATCGTCGCGCTGGAAGTGGAAGCTCGCGGCGCGGGAGGGCGGCGGGCCGCGGTGCCACCCGCGCATGGGGCCGTGGGCCTCCATCATGCCGGGGCCGCGCGGGCCGGAACCGGGCATCCCAGGGCCGGGCATGCCGGAGCCTCCCATGCCGGGGCCGCGGGGGCCGGGCGGCGGCGGGGACGGAACGGGTGCCTGGGCCTGGGGCGGCGCGGGGTCGGCCGGGGCGGGCTGGGCCAGGGCCAGGCCCGAGGCCGCCAGGGCCAGGGGCAGCGAAAGCGCGGTGGCGAGGAACAGCGATCTGCGCATCGTGGCGTCTCCGTTTTCCGGATGATCCGGGAAGAGCATCCTGGCGCGAACAGGGTTTCCCGAGCGCGGCGGGACGCAACCGATCGTAACGGGATCGGTCCGGCAGGTCACTGCCCAGATCCGTGCGGCCGATCAGCCGGGCGGATCAGTCGGGCAGCACGGCGCAGGTGATGCGGGAGACGCAGGCCAGGCGGCCGTCGGGGCGGCGGATCTCGGTTTGCCAGACCTGGGTGGAGCGGCCGGTGTGCAGGGGGCGGCACTCCGCCGTGATCTCCTGTCCCTCCGGCACGGGGGCCAGGTGGTTGGCGTTGATCTCGATGCCCACGACGTGGAAGCCCTCGGGGCTGGCCAGGAAGGCACCGACGCTGCCCAGCGTTTCCGAGACGACCAGCGAGATGCCGCCGTGCAGGACGCGCCAGGGCTGGACGTGACGGTGGTCCAGCACCATCGCGCCGCGGAGGAAATCCGGGCCGATCTCCGTGATCCGGAGGCCGAGGTGGCCGGAGGCGCTGCTGGCGAGGCGCTCGGTCGCCTCCTCCGCGCTCGCGGGTTTCTTCCAGATGGGGGCGGTGCTCATGGGGCGATGGGGGCAAGGCGCGCGCGCGGCGTCAAGCCGCCCCGGCGCGACAGGCCTGCCCAGCGCCAGCTCATGGCGCCGGCGACGCCGAGCAGGCCGATGACGAGGCCGGCCCAGATGCCGGCGGGGCCGAACCCGGCGGGGAAGGCGAGCGCCAGGGCGGCGCTGAAGCCCAGGGCCCAGTAGCCCCCGGCGGCGATCAGCATGGGCACGCGGGTGTCGTGCAGGCCGCGCAGCGCGCCGGCGCCGACCACCTGCACGCCGTCGCTGAGCTGGAACAGGCCCGCCAGGAACAGGAGGGTGGCGGCGAGCGCCGCGGTTTCCGGACCTCCGGGGTTGGCCGGGTCGAGGAAGAGGGCGACCAGGGCTTCGGGCGCCAGCAGCATCAGGGCCGCCATGGGGGCCATGAAGGCCGTGGACAGCAGGATGGCCGCCCAGCCGGCGCGCCAGGCCGCGCGCGGCCGGCCGGCGCCGATGGCCAGGCCCACGCGGGTGGTCGCGGCCTGCCCCAGGCCCAGCGGGATGGCGAAGGTGGTGGAGGCGATCTGGAGCGCGACGGCGTGGGCTGCCACCGCCCGGGCACCGAAGGCGCCCATCACCAGCCCCACCGCGCTGAACAGGCCGATCTCCAGCAGCATCTGGGCGGAGATGGGCAGGCCCAGGCGCAGGAGCTTGACGAGGCGGGCGGCATCCAGGCGCCAGAGGCGGCCGAAGAAGCGGTAGCGGCGGAGGCGCCGGTCGCGCAGCACGAAGAGGACCAGCGCCGCGAACATGAAGGTGTCCGCCACGGCGCCGGCGATGCCCGCGCCCTGCACCCCCAGCGCGGGCAGGCCGAGATGGCCGAAGATCAGCGCCCAGCCGAGGACGGCGTTCAGCGGCACGGCCAGCACGCCGATGACCAGCGGCGGCCAGGGCCGGTCCAGCGCCGCCATGAGGCCGCGCAGGGTGAGGAACATGCCGAAGAAGGGGATGCCCCAGAGCACGGCGCGCATGAAGCGCTGCGCTTCCTCGGCCAGGGCGGGATCCTGGCCCAGGGCGCGCAGCACGGCGCCGCCATGCCAGAGCAGCAGCATGCCGGGGATGGCCGCCAGCACCGCGCCCCAGAGGCCGGCGCGCAGCGTGCGGCGCATGGCGCGCGCATGGCCGACGCGGCGCCCCCGCTCCTGCGCGAGCATGGCCGCGGCGGCGAAGGACAGGCCGAAACCGGGTGAGAGCATGGTCCAGAACAGGGTGCCGGACAGGGTGACGGCGGCCAGTGCCTCGGTGGAAAGGTGGCCGAGGAAGGCGGCATCGGTGGCCAGGAGGGCCATCTGCGAAAGGTTGGTGAGGGCCAGGGGCCAGGCGAGGACGAGGGTGGCCCAGGCTTCCCTCCGCCATTCTGCCGCTTCGGACGTTCTGCTGTTCATGGCCCCCATCTGGGGCGGCGCAGGCGATCTCCCCAGGTTGGCGGCCCCAGGTTGGCCACCTCGGCGGTTTGGTGTGTCATGCGCCGCGCGCCGCGCTGGCGGGGCGGAATGGTCCAGGAGAAAGCACGATGCAGCGCCGCGTTGTTATGGCGAGTCCTTTGATCGGGGCGGCGGCCCTGGCCCTGCCGGCCGCGGCCCAGCCCGCGGGGGTTGTGATGGACGAGGTCCTGATCGCGGGCTCGCAGCCCGGAACGCAGATCTACCTGCGCAACAAGCGGCCGGAGGCGGCGGCGGCGGCCCGGCCCGACCGGGTGGTGCTTTGCGTCCACGGCGCGACCTATCCGGCCAGCACGGCCTTCGACCTCGCGCTTTCGGGCGTGTCGTGGATGGACTACATGGCCGGGCGGGGCTTCGACGTGTGGAGCCTGGATCTCGCGGGCTATGGGCGCTCCACCCGCCCGGCGGGGGAAGTGGGCACGCCGCCGACGCGGGGCGAGCAGGCGGTGGCCGACATCGCCGCGGCGCTGAAGCACATCCGCGAGGCCCGGGGCGTGGCCAGGACCGGGCTGATCGGCTGGTCCTGGGGCACGTCGCTGGTGGCGCGCTTCGCCGCGGACAATCCGGGGCTGGTGGACCGGGTGGTGCTTTACGCGCCGCTCTGGCTGCGCGATCCGGCCAACCGCGGGGCGGTGCCCGTGCCCGAGGGGCCCCTGCAGCCCTATCGCACCGTGACGCGGGCGCAGGCGCGCGAGCGGTGGCTGGCGGGGGTGCCGGACAACAAGCGGGCCGCGCTGATCCCGCCGGGCTGGTTCGAGCACTGGGCGGACACGACCTTCGCGACCGACCCGGAGGGATCGCGCCAGGTGCCCTCCGTGCTGCGCGCGCCGAACGGCGTGTTGCAGGACATCCGGGACCACTGGGATGCGGCGAAGCCCTTCTACGACCCGGCGAAGGTGACGGTGCCGGCGCTGCTGGTGCTGGGGGAATGGGACCGGGACACGCCGCCCTCCATGGCCAACACGCTGTTCCCGCAGATGGTGAACTCGCCGGGCAAGCGGCTGACGATCCTGGCGGAGGGCACGCACACGATGATGCTGGAACGCAACCGCGGCGCGCTGTTCCAGACGGTGCAGGTGTTCCTCGAGGAAAGCTTCGGCTGAGCGCCGCGCTTGCCGGGCGGGCCCGGCCAAGCGAAAGAAGCGGGCGACGGGGTTATGGGCGCGCGTTGGTGAACCGCGCGCCCCGGACGAAACGCGGGAAAGAGAAACCATGAAGCTGCTGCGATACGGTGCCCCGGGCGCCGAGAAACCCGGGATGCTGGACGCGCAGGGGGTGATCCGCGACCTTTCGGGCGTGGTGCCCGACCTGTCGGGAGAGGTGCTCTCCCGGGCGGGGATCGCGCGGCTGGCGGCGCTGGACCCCTCGGCCCTGCCCGCCGTGGAGGCGGGGGTGCGGCTGGGGCCGCCGGTCGGGGGGACGCGGAACTTCGTCGCGATCGGGCTGAACTACGCCGACCACGCCGCGGAAAGCGGGGCGGCGGTGCCCAAGGAGCCCATCATCTTCCTGAAGTCGCTGAACACGCTGGCGGGGCCGGACGACGAGATCGCCATTCCCCCCGACAGCCAGAAGAGCGACTGGGAGGTGGAGCTGGCCATCGTGATCGGGACCACCGCGCGGCGGGTTTCCGAGGGAGCGGCGCTGGACCACGTGGCGGGCTACGCGGTGTGCAACGACGTGTCCGAGCGGGAATGGCAGCTCGAGCGTGGCGGCACCTGGGACAAGGGCAAGAGCGCCGACGGCTACGGCCCGGTGGGGCCCTGGCTGGTGACGGCGGACGAGGTGCCCGACCCGCAGGACCTCGCCATGTGGCTGGAGCTGGACGGCAGGCGGATGCAGGACGGCTCCACGCGCACGATGATCTTCGACGTGCGGACGCTGGTTTCCTATGTGTCGCGCTTCGTGACGCTGCATCCGGGGGACATCATCACCACGGGCACCCCGCCGGGCGTGGGGCTGGGGATGAAGCCGCCGGTTTATCTGCGGCCGGGGCAGGTGATGCGGCTGGGGATCGAGGGGCTGGGGGTGCAGACCCAGCGGACCGTGGCCGCGGCGTAGCGCGGGGACGCGGGACGGGGCCGCGGGTGCCCCGTCCCGCGCGGCGGGGCTGGAGGAGGTCGGCATGAGCGATGTGGGGGCGGAGGAGGCGATCCTCGGCCGGCTGGCGCGGGCGCACCGGCAGTGGCGCGAGGAACAGCCGCCTCCCCCGCCGCCGCCGCCGCCGGAGGAATTCGAGCGGCTGATGCAGCAGATCTTCCGCGACGTGCAGGCCGAGATGGACAATCCGGAGCACGCGGACGTGGTGGCGCTGCGCCAGGCACGGGAGGACCCGGTGCTGGCGGCGATCGGGGCGCAGATCGGGATCGTGGGGTGGCGGCTCTATGCCAGGGGCGGCGCGCGGCTGCTGGAGCGCAGCTTCCGGCGGCTGGAGCGCGACGGGCATCCCGGCTTCGTGGCGGCGGTCCAGCGGGCCTGGACGGGGATCGGCCTGGCCGACGAGGCGGGCGGCGTCTGGGAGGGGCCGGGGCGCTGAGGCGGCGGCCCATCGCCCTGCTGGTGCGGGGATGGGCCGGCCGGGTCAGCCCCCGGCGATCACGCTCACATGCGCCGAGACCACCCGCCAGCCCTCGGGGAAGCGGGCCCAGGCCTGGCTCTGGCGGCCGACCTTCCCGGCCATGCCGTCGCGGTGGAACATCGTGTTGGCGGTGGCGAAGTCGCGGCCGTAGGTGGTGATGACGGTGCGCGACAGGCTGCGCATCAGGCCCACCGGGGGGCGGGCGCGGCGGAAGGCGCGGATCTCGTCCATGCCGTAGAGGTTCTCGGCGGCGCCGTAGCGGATGGTCTGCGGGGCGTCGCGGAAGAGTTCCTCCAGCACGGGCACGTCGTTGGCGATCAGCGCCTGCTCGTAGCGGGCGAAGGCGGCCTCGACCTCGGCGCGCACCTCGGGGATGTCGATCTCCACGCGGGGGTCCTTTCGGGGTTCGGGGTTCGGGGTTCAGCGCCTGCGGACGAACCAGAAGCCGATGATCCCGGCCGCGGCCCACCAGGCCTTGGGGGGAATCCGGACGGCCGCTTCCTTCCGCAGGCCGCCATACACGCCATGATCCGTGGGCGCCGTGAAGAGGTTGCCATCCGTCGGCGCGGCCTTGGGGGCCTTTCCGAGGCCGCGGCGCATCACCTTTCCCATGGCCCAGCGGAGCGGCGTGGGCGCGAGGGTGGACACCATGCGCATGGCCCAGGCGGAGGCGCCGACCGGGGCGGCGTTGCGCGGGTTCTCGATCAGGCCGGCGATGGTTTCCGCCACCGTGAAGGGGGAGGTGACGGGGCCGCCGACCTCGATCCGGTGGCCGGAGTGGTTGGCGCCGTGATGGAGGCCCGGCGTGTCCACCACGGCCGGGAAGACGTCGCAGACATGGATCTCCGGCCGGTCCTGGAGCTCGGCGCGCAGGGATTCCGAGAAGGCGCGGGCACCGGCCTTGGAGGCGGCATAGGAGGCGGCGAAGGGTGTGGGCACCCAGGAGCCGATCGAGAGGGTGTTGACCAGCACGCCGTGGCCCTGCCGCTTGAACAGCGGCAACACGGCATGGGCGCCGTGGATGCCGCCCATCAGGTTGGTCTGGACCGTCCGGGCATGAGCCTCGATCGGCACCTCCTCGAAGGGGCCGATGGCGCCGATGCCGGCATTGTTGATCCAGACGTCGATGCGGCCGAAGCGGATGCGGGCGGCCTCGGCGAGCTGGCGCACGGCGAAGGCGTCGGTGACGTCGGTGGGGAAGGCGATGGCCTCGGCGCCCAGGCGCTCGCACTCGGCGCGCACGACCTCCAGCGTGTCGGGGCGGCGGGAGGCGAGGACGAGATGGGCGCCGCGCCGGGCGAGAAGCTGGGCGGTGGCGCGGCCGATGCCGCTGGAGGCGCCTGCGATGACGACGACGGCGCCGGGAATGCGGGGCATGGGGGTTCTTCCTCGGGGGTGGGCGGTGGCCTGCGGGGCGATAACCGGGGCGCGGGGCGCGGGTTCCCTGCGGGCCGGCGGAGGGTGCTTCCTGGTTTTCCGCGAGGCGGTGACGAGATTGTTTCGAAGACAGGAACACACGAATGACTTGACGCTTTGTCCGGCGTTCTCACGTCCGCAGCGATCGAAGAGGCGGCAACGTGCATTCAGCGGGATCACCGGATTGATCGACCTCTGCTTCGGCCTGGCCCTGAGCGACGAGGAAGGCCGCCTGACGCAGGTGGACCGCACGCTGTGCGAGCTGCTGGGCTATGAGCCCGCGGCCCTGGTGGGGCGCACGATCGAGGCGCTGACCCATCCCGACGACTGGCCCGCGAGCCGCCAGCTGCTGGAGCGGCTGCGGCTGCACGACGAGCCGTTCAGCCTGGCCAAGCGGTATGTCCGGGGGGATGGCTCCGTGTTCTGGGCGCAGGCCTATGTGTCGCTCGTGCGGGACCTGCGGGGGTTCAGCGTGGTGTCGGCGATGATCCGGCCGGTGCTGCCGGCCACCCCCGTGCTGGCGCCCGGCCCGGTTCTGCCGGCGGTGGTGACCGAAGGGCTGGAGCGGGTGGCGGCGGAGAGCATCGCGCGGCCCGGGTCGATGCGGGAGGCGGGACGCAAGCGCCGGGGCTCGCCGGCCGGACG
>Ga0210040_10009284_pt1 | contig 11479 bp, 13 predicted proteins | sample CryGeyCG12114_NA_FD_185462 | JGI IMG/M metagenome (GOLD analysis project Ga0210040, IMG submission 185462) | Groundwater microbial communities from aquifer - Crystal Geyser CG19_WC_8/21/14_NA (SPAdes) (version 2) | ecosystem: Environmental > Aquatic > Deep subsurface > Groundwater | place: USA... | reverse complement strand
AAATGGGCCTGTGATTGTGATTACTGTGATCATCACAGAAATCATCAAACACACAGAAATCACAACACACACACTAAATCACAGTGTGTTAAAAAAAATTCAAGAAAGTGTGATTTGGCCCACTCTGTGTTAGTTATATGAGTCGGGTCAATATGTTAAATATTAATAGCATGGAAAAAGTCAAATTGTGATTTTAGGAAATAGCCTATAGATGGTTCGCAAGTTTGCAGTACAAATACCTGTTAGATTGTGCGGCTGAAGATGACCTTGGAGGTGACCAGTGTAGATGTGAGTTCCACTCTTGTTCGGAACGAGTGGCAGTAAAGAGATGAGTGGCTGCTGCAGCGGCTGCTGAGGAAGAAGGGGATTCCTTCGGTAGTTTTTGTCTGGGGGACGCAGACTGGGGTGAAGAGGAACGAGAGGAGGAGGACGAAGAGGAGGAGGATGAGCAGCAGGAGGAGGACGATGACGAATCGCACGAGGAGGAGGATCCTTCCAGCGTTCTTCCACCTCCAGTTGTTGTTGCTGCCCCTGTTGCTGCTGCTCCCATCGCGCTCCGGCCACCCTCTCGCCCGAGTTCGCCCGTGGACTGCGACCCCTTGTCAAGAAAGGGCCAGTCCGGCGAACGAACTCCACTCCCCCCACGTCCACCTGCACGGCACGGGGTCCGTTCTGTTTCAAAACCCACAAAAGACACATATTTGTTAACTGCATAAATATTTACCCACTTCCCCTCATACATACATTTTCCGTCCTAACCATAGAATTCCCACTCTAAATACTACTACATGTATCATCAATCCTTGTTTCCATATTTTAAGACAGCCAAATATTTTCAGCGTGATAATTAATTTTTAAGCAATGAAATGGACAAAATCAATCAGGGAACAGAAAATAAATAAATATATAGTAATCTGATCTAAGGTGTAGATTGTAACTTGTTTGTTCCCAGCAGCTATATCTGTTCATCCAAATATTGTTGTTGTTTATGCAAACTCTGTTCTACTTCTGTCTGGATGTTTAAACTTAAATGGCTTAGCAATCATAGTCTTTTAAAATCATTCTTGCATGCTATTATTCTAGCTTTAGTGGACTATTGTCTTCCTATTTGGGGGAATATGCATAATAAATTTCTGGACAAAATGCAATCTAAAATTAAGCAGCTTCTACATGCTGACTACGAACCCTCGTTCTGTAAAAAACATAACAAACCTACTATTGTCAATTCTTTGCTTGACAAAGTAGGAATCCTAACCGTGGAGGTACAAATACTATACTTTGGATTCTACTTTTAAAGCTCTAAAGTTTTCCTCCAATGTTGACGACATTAAAATTTTTTTCGAATTTAGCCAGAGTAGTAGATGTCAGCTTCTAAAAACTATAACTCATATAGTTCTAAGCTATTTGAAAAATCAATCGTACATCAAGGAATTAAGCTTTGGAATGCTTTGCCTGTGGAACTTCGTGATATGTTAATTTATCATTAATATCATTCCAAAGATAGAGACGATATTTACGTTACATAATCTTATTAATGACTTGTTTAAGAATTCGTATATTATTGTGATTCAAAATTAATTTATAATCCCGCGTGTTACTGGGAGGAGAGTAGTAAAATTATGTACTGATCCAGGAATAACACGATAGTAAAGAGATTCATTCATATGCTATAGCTAGGAATAGGAATTATGAATATATAGGAGTAATAGGAGAGATGAGTTACCTTTCCTAGGACTGGTTCTGTGAACCTCTTTAGGAGGAGCCTTGCCGCCTTTGTGAACAGGTGGAGCCTTGGCTCCTTGGCCTGGAGCCCCTTTCCCTTTCTTGCGACTGGCTTCCATCTCATCCTCAATGATGAGTCGAGCCGCCACAATGTTGCTGAGACCACTGCGAATATGTTCAGCAGCCTTCTTGGCCGCTTGCCGTTGAGGAACATAAGGAGCCTGCAACTCCTCCAAGTCTTCAAGTGACAGATCTGGTTCCTTCCTGCGACCCTTCCGTTTGGTCCCGTGCGGAAACATGTCATCAGGTTGGGGCACGGGACTTGGACAAGGCAGTTGATCCATGGGTCCTTCTTCATAAAAGGTGTTACAAATGGGAACATTACTATTACTACTACTACTACTAGTCTCTGGTTTCTTCTTCACAGTTCGTATACTCTCGGAGGCCTTCTTGGCAGCCTCCCTCTGAGGTACGATCATTGTGGATGGGTCCACCACATCCTTCTTCAAAGTCCTCTTCTTCTTGCCTGGACTTTTCTTGAAATGTTTGAGAGCCCCTTTGGTGGGCACGGAAGGATTCTCCGATTCCTCAGAGTCTGAGTAAATGGGTACCGAGGATTTCTCAGCCGATTTTCGGGGAAGGTCTTCGAGATCATCCGAGTCTGAGGAGAGGAGTAAACTTTTCTCCATTTGTTTCAGCGGCCCTCGTGACGATTTTGGAGGACTCGAGGAATCTGAGTCTCCAAAGAGGTACGAGAAGGATTTCTTTGCTGAATTTTTACTTGGACTGTCTTCAGATTCGGATGTGACAGCTGAACGCGCTCCGTTCAGGAATTTAGATTTCTTAGGAGCACGTGGTTTCTTCGGTGGAGCTCGAACTTTGGCTCCTTTTTTCAGCAGTCCATTGGGTCCCGGTTTTCCTCGGATTAGGGCAATTAAGTGTTCATAAGAAGTGGTCAGGTCACAGGAATTCGCTTCTGAGTAAAGACGGTCGTAAATTGAAGGACCACGGTTCGCATCCATGATCGCTCCACGTTCTTCCGCCGATAATTTTTCTACAGGTCGTTCAGTTAGTAGCGTCACCTGCAATAATAACATGGGGTTCTCGTTCGTATTTCTATTCATTTCATTCATACAGTGCGGCAAACATTACACAACATTCTTTAATTGACTTGAGAGACGTAAAATCTAAATTAAAGTTGAGGCAACATTCATTTTGTTTAGTGTGGCGTGTTGCACATACCTGTTTCTGGAACGTTTGCTCCTTGAGACGGAAAAAGGTTCGCGATAATTTTTCACGGCGACTAACCATGTAGCATAGATTTCGAACCCGTTCTAAATCTTGGCGCAACTGAACAAACATTTTCATTTGCTCCAGATCCTGCTCTTGTTGTTGCGTTAATAATTGAGTAGTCTCCGGTCTTGGAGGAACCAGAGGACGATTGTTCAGCGACTAGTAAAATGAAAACATTTTAAAATTAGACCCAGCTCTCAGAACATACAGTTCAAATAGACACTAAAACTCAAAGTGGATTTTCGTTTACCCTGCGTTTCAGTTTCCAGTAATTGTAAATGAGATTTGCAATATCCATATCGACGGCCAAATTCAATGACACATCTTTGAGCCGCACGTATTTGTAGAATTCTGATTCTATTTGTTGCAGCCTAAAATACAAATTTAGTTCATTAAAATTCGTTCAAATTTTTCCCTTATGACTCCAATGAAATGTGGCATACTTTTCAGCCCTAGCATGATTGCGTTCTTCAGCAGTCATCGTGCGAGTTTTCTTTTTGTCAGTCCCTTCATCTTCAGATCCAGAATTCAAAATGGCCAAAGAAGTCTTGTCCTTTTTTGTGTTCATACTATGTTTCTCACAATACGACTGCAAACACGACACAATAAAGTTGATCATTTCAATTTTTAGTTCTCATACACTATAGAATCGAGTAAGAATTATTTGCACGAAATTTTACCCTGAGTTTGATCCCATCCTCAGCATTCTCATCCACTATGATAGGCTTCATTTCCAGTGCCTTTTTGAAAGCGCAAGTCACATGATACGCTGTCTTGCACGTTTTCACAGAACACTGGATGCACGCTCCCGTTTTGTCCTTACAAATCATGCAAACAAGGCTCCAACGACTTTGCTATAGTTTAAAATAAAATATCAGACTCAACAACAAATCTAATCAGAGCCAGAGCTATTGATTTAGAGCAGCCAAAAATTGTCACCACTTACAGGAATGGCGGATATTTTGGTAATTGGCTCCATTTTTTCGACAGAACCAATGCTCACTTCGGGAATCCAAATGGCACAAGCTACATGAGCCCATTTGTGACCCGAGCGAGTAGCTTTCATTGCACCTCCCATATTTGGACACAGAACGCAGGTAGGTCGAATTCCCAGTGCTAATAAAAATTAATCAACTAATTTCGTAAACGATTGACGAGAACAAATGCCAAAAATAAATGAGACTCAAATGGTGCTTACTGCATGTGCGACAAAGCCAGGAACCCGAAGGGATTGTGGTGATTCCGTAGCAAGCTTGATGCACACAAATATTGCACGAGTCACAGAATACCATCTCATTCCCTTCTTCCGACTCGGGCTGTACAAAAAATTATTTTACATTTTAAAATTGTCATTATCATTTTTTGTGTTTTCTGCTGGCTTCAAGTACCCAACGAAAATTAATTTTGAAATTTAAAACTAAACTTGGATGAACATAAGTCAATGGATCTAAAATGAATACACATGAGGCCTATTCTGGTAAAATCTGAACCCAACCACGTGGATGTATATTTCACTTACGGATCTACAAACGTCACAAATGACATTCTCATCATACTCAATGCCTAGACCCTCATGACTTTTGAGCATGGTCTGAACTTGCTCCCAGCACTGGAGCTCGAGTTCTTCGACAACTTGCTCCATGAGGAATTGCGAGATCACTGTGGAGCCTGACATGACCCGATCTGAATTCACACACGATAACCATGCCGCGTCCACGTCATCCAAGTCATACGAGCACACTTTTTCAGCTCGGGCCGCAGTAGACACCAGCTGATGGTAGTCCGGGTTGAAAAAGTCATCATGGGTCACACGAATGTACTTTTTCTTTGGTCTGTACAAATTAAAACATGAGCAAAATAAGTCATGTGAAGGTAGACTACAGGCATGTTTTTGTTGTCATCGAAAACTTACAATCGGAAGTCATGACTTCTATCAGCCACGGGCGGGATCACGACCACCTCTGGCTCAGGTAGGGACTCAGGATTCACAGGCACCTAAACATTTACAAAAACATATTGATCTGTTTGTACACGAAAAGCAAACACATATTTAGAAAATATGATGATTGACTGGGGGAATTCCTTCATACCTGAACTCCTTTTTCCCATTCCTGTTTCCAGGGATCAGTGATGAGCCAGTATTCTTCAGGTGTGAGCGGTTCACTGTCCGCCAGTTTCATAGCACTAATTAAATCCTTCCGGTAGAGCTGTGTAGAACAGAAACACGGCATTATAAACCTTGGATCACAACTCAATCTTGTAGGATTTTATGGTATGGTAGACAGTTAGTATTAAACTCTGGCAATTCAACGACTGTGCTCGGCTGTTCTCTAGATAGTAAAATGCGCAAAACTAGTGACTAACTACAATAACTATTAGATTCACTTCTCCCAAGACATTGAAATTTTCCATCAGATTTTCCCGGAAATACGATTTGTATTACTAAAAGACTAATCGAATCGTTTTAAATAGCTATATTTGTGAGCAAAATAGAGACAGACATTTAGTTAGCCATTTGCCGAGCACTTTTAGACGATTGATTGCCAGAACTGAGTAAATATTGAATAGTTGTGTTTAGCTTGTGCTGAACTGACCTCAGCAGGGGCCTCCGCCGAATTTCTATTATAAATGGAGGAGACTTTGAGATCGCTGAGATGCCTAGGAGTCCACATGCCTGAGAGGGAGCCATTTCCCCCCGAATTTGAACCAGATCGGGCCCCGTCTTCATCCCCCTCGGAACCCCCGCTAGGCCGCCTTTTCTTCTTTTTACCTACATTAGATAGGAGCAAAGATAAATTAATTTTCTAGTTCATCGTTTCAACTAATTATCTCAAAAAATTCTAAATCTATAGACAAAACCAGATCATAAACGGCTGAGTTCTAAATACAAGTAAAGAAAAGTGTCCATTAACATATAAAAACAATATCCTTTTTAAATACAGGAGCTTGTTGAGTACAGTACAAAATTTCAATCTAGATCTGATCATAAAAACAAAGTTAATTAAAACTAATCTGATAGACAATTTTAAACAGTGTAGTTATTAATCAAAATAATATTATTAAATGAAATTACAAAATACCTTGGCTTTCATCGGCACGGCCAGGCTTTTTCACCCTTTGTGACATTTTGCCTCTCCTTTTACGTGGTTGGTAATAAAATTATCATCATTTCTTCACAACACGTACACGGGGTCAGTCATTCACATTTCTGCAATCAAACAATCCAAAACAAACGTTCACAATCACTTTTGAACTGAAATCCTTAAAATTCCATTGCATAATTCTATATCGATCGGTATTTGGTATACTATATGCCAACGAACAGTACATTGGACATTCCACAGAAAATGAATTTTCAGATCGCTTAAACTCTTGTTTTCTCATAACTCTTCCCCTGGCAAACTACAAACGGTTCAAAATGGGAGCAAAATGCGGAATTGAATGAATTATAATCATTTTGAGAATTTTTGGCGGTTCTGTAACTAACTTGGCTCATTTCGGCACCAAAAAAAGAAAATCTGGTGAAAAAACAAAACAAATACAGACTTAAAATCAACCCCCAATCTTGTACAAGGTCAAATATTGATCTCTAAAATCTTAAAGTTTACCTGGTCCACCCAAAAATTACATTATATCGTACAAAATTTGACAACTGGTAATAACGGAAACAAAAAACCCAATATTCAGCCTTATAAACAATGCTTAAATTTGGACAAAATAGCCACAAGTTGACGGTGGCAATATTCCAACACACAATTTAGACCTACAGCTTCATTTCGGAACCGTCGGTATACTGAATTTTCCATTTTCAACCAAAATTTCACATTTCCAAAATTTGACAACGACACAAATGTATATACGAGGGAAAGGATTTGTACACCCGTTGGGAGCCCACAAATCCAATTTGAGGTCACAAACTAACCTTGATGAGGTGAACTTGTACTCCAAGTCTTCCCTACTACTCCAAATTACATTTGGACCAGGAATTATCGCAAATTTTTAAAATATTCAAGATCAAAAAATGTTCAACAATGATAACTATATTATAGGTTTTTGGAAACTCTATATAGACGATAGTCAGTCAATACGTACAACAACAATGAGTGGCCTCTATCCACAACAAATATCTCTTTCTCAACCCAACTATACTACTCAGATGGCTAGCGGCGTTGCCAGCTTCATACTCCCATTGTAAATAGCGTCCTTTTTTCATCATTCCATTCTCATCACTATGTAGCACACATCCGTATTGTGGCACTTCATTACAAATGAATACTGAACATTTCGAAAACTCTAAGAATCTATCCTTCATTCAGAAGTCTCCGTCTTCCAAGTTTCACTCGTTAACTTGTGCATTTACAATCAATCAACTTCCGTTGACTCACTAACCGACTGTGCGAACTAATCGTCTCAAGCAGCCCCAAAAATTGGATCATTACTGGCCCACTTTAATTTGGAGACCACCATTCTCATATTATTAGACAGCTTTCCTCCATTCCAGCTATTTCATCCGCAAATTTCTCCTACTATTAACTTACTGTTTCATCCATTCTAATTTTCATTATCTCATTTAACTAACAATACGGATACGGAATGCATTCGAAGATCCTGGAGGAATACTGCTGCTATCAAACTGCTATCGATTTTGCATGCGCAGTAGTACAATGGTTTCTCAAACTGCGCAAACTAAAATCCAGCCCAAGATGTGACAATTAGGGATGGATTCCGACTCTGGGGCCATTCCTAATGTCCATTATTTGGTGTCATTTGGGGATCCACTTACTCCAGGAGGACTTAAGGTCACGGAGCTTATATTTAGCTATGAAGGAATTTATTTTCATGGAACAAGTTTGGCAACATTGCTCAAGTATGGGGTGGATGCCAGGAGGGGACCATATAGTCTCCTCAGAGAATACGCTGTAGTACACATGGTCTACGAGAAGCGCAAAAGATATACGCAGAGCACTGTGTATAATTCTATATGGTGTAGTGCAGGGAGCACACTAATTGGTGAAGAGCGTGTGCAGACGATGCTCTGATTAGTTCTTTTGAAAATTAAACGCGCGTTTTGAATCTTACGTGTGCTAAATAAAAGAGTAACGATCTTTTTCCCTATTCATTCATATCGTCAACACGATATACAGCCGTGTATTTAGTTATGGTGAAGATGAGATATATTCCTACCTTTTACTTATTACCTACCTACCACAACCACATGCTGATATCTATAATAATATATAGGTTCACTCACACTGAGTTGTGAACCCTTTAAATCCTAGTTTAAACAGTTTAGCTATAGAAGAGTAGATTATATGGATGGAAAAGTATAGATTAACTTCATTTCAGTGGGTACTAAAAGTACACATGGTATGGACCAAAAGTTGTCAAACTGACTGACTCTGAGGTTTTTTTTAAAAAGGATATTGTCCTTTCGATTTTATGCAGATCCCATAATATGTCATCCATCCAGATGGGGAAATATGAAGGAGATGATTATTAATGTATTTGAGGTGCCCAAAATAAAGGTATAGCTGAAAGAAAGTGTTATGAAACGAACCATATAATAGTGTGTGGCGGAACTATGACAGACGGAGATGTAGACTCTATGTGACAAGGAATATGGAATATACATGTAGTTGGTTAGAAATGCAGAGAGAGATGATAGAAATACAAGGAGTTAGTTTTGGAAATTTTTGGTTCATGATCATCATATGTGCGTCTCACTAGATGTATGATGTATGTGCACACATCTATAGACCATTGCTAGTTAGTTTAGTGGGCCAGCCAAAGGAAAGGCGAAAAATCTTGCATGTGTTTTGAACACTGCTGTCTGTATTCTGAGCTCTACTACTACTACAATACTACTTGACTATTTTTATGGCTACTTTGCCCGCAGTCAGTGTGTGTGTGTGTAGTGATTCCAACGAGACGGGACAGGACGGGGCATGTTGAATGGGATAAGATCCATTATATCCAGTATATGCAACAAAATGTGTGTAAAATTGAGAAAAGGTTACAAAATGTTACATAGTTCACATTAAGTACAAAGCCATCAAACTACTTAAATCGCTAACTATGATTTAGATCATAAAAGTAAAGATTTAAATTTAAAAGAATAAATTAACGAAAAATTTTAGAGCTGAGCAGCTCATGCTCATACAAAAAAAATACTCAGCCCTACTGTTTTGCTGCGTGCAAAGTACACAATCAAAATATCGAGTGTGCTCGATTTTCAAGTTTAAACTTCGTGCAATTTCTATGCTATTTTAGTATTTTTTTTAGTTTTATTATACTTTTCGATTTTTTTGTCTTCAAATTTTGTGTACTTATGTACTATTGTAATCACACTGATGGAAGCCAAATTACACTACCCGTGTAAAAAACTATCTAGAAAATTAATCTTGAATTTGACAGAACAGTGGATGATGAGATGATTAGTAGATTAAAATAAACCTCAGTAAGAAATTTAGCAGTGTTCTGTTTTATTAGTTTTATTTGGAATTCTAAAAAAATTACGGAAATTTTGAATTTGTTGGCCTTGTTAATTGTATAGTCAGCCATCTTTACTATCAGCCTTGTATTTCTTTTATTTGGGTGCCCAAAGGTTAAACATTTGTTTTTAGTATGTACAGTAAGCTTGCTTGCTATCTTTACATTTTACATTGTGTGATTTGGATGCCGCGTATGTATCCATGCTTCATACTACTGCTAAATAGTGCCTCAGGCACTCAGAAAACGCACGCATCGCAACTAACTCATTTTTTCCTCATTTTTCAACTTGTTTTCTTAATTGTGGCTAAAAATATTAACTAATTTAAAAAAAACGTTCCAATTTCCCAATCTACATTGTTTGCTCTATAAAATGTGCATTATAATGAAAACACTTTCGTCGTCCCACTTTTCTGGAAAGTGTAACCAAAGCCCAAAAAGCATAGTTTTATGGATTTATTTGCTAAGTTCATGAACGAATTATGTCCGAAAACTAATTAGTTCACCAGTACATTAGATTACTTAAGTGTGGAAAATTTCAAGTCATTCTGTCCAGCCGTTTGGTCGGAAAATCGACACGGCCGAATTTTCCATGTCATCCATCCGTTATGAGTAATCTCCATACTGTTCTTTCCAGAACACCAGGGGGCGGCAGATCGCCTAGCAATTCGTGAAAAACAGTAAACAAACTCAAATTTTACCCGTGATGACGTCATCACAGTAAAACTTTTTCCTACAGAATAGGAAATTCACATTGAAAACTTAATTAGACTGTATTAAAACGTCTGTATAAATTATTTTAGCACTAATTTTCGAAAATAAAGTCACTATTTACTTTCTACAATGCCCCACTCGTGGCAGTTTGTAAAAACACAAGCGCCAATTCTATCAAATTGTTTCACCAATTTCCTTCAAATGATGAATTGCGATCACAATGGACGCAAAAATGCAAACGGATGGATACAATTAATTGGCTGCTTGCTGCAGACCTCCGAAACACACAAATGCGACATATGACGATGATGATTATGTGACAACAGAATTTATTGGAAAAAATAAACTTTCTACCTCTCAAAGTGAGATTGAGGAAGAAGAATAGACGAAAATGAAGAATTGCTGGAAAAAAAGAGTTTGATTGAAGGCCAAGTTTGATTGAAAACTCGGAGATAAAATCAGAATCTTTGAAATATTTAGCTGGATACATTGCATGGCAATTAAAACGAAAAGGAAAAGCAATCTATGAAATGTCGTCTAGCCATTTCCATTGTCCTAAAATTGATGAAGATAGTTGGATAAATATGCTTTCGAGGGGTGGACTTACCAACGTATGCCTTACGTACCACACGAGGAAATTTATCATGCAGTGTTAAATTTTAATGAAATTTTTGAAAGAAATGTAAGTAAGTATTGGGAAAAGGCCGACATTGTGAAATAAATGTGTGCATGCATTCGAAAAAGTCAGAGCTCAAAAGTTTTTAATTCTTGGGTCATGGAATTTGTAAAAGTTCGTTTAAATATTAGGTTAAACTTTGGCGTGAACAGAAAAAAGAGAAAATATTTCCATAAATCTAAAAGCATGAAGTCAGCCTGAAGTAGTAGTAGTTGTTTTGTTTGTTTTTGTTAGTTCGTATCGTAAGATTGTATGAAATAAATTCGATTGCTGTCGGTTTTACTTGTGTGGATTGTCGTCTGTTGTGTAGAATAATATAGTGTAGGTCACATGCAAAAAAAAACACTTGATTTCAATTTTAATCAGGGAGTTAGGTGGCACCCCAATTCTCCCGTCTGCAATACAAAATTGGAGAGTCAGGTTCTACCCCGACCTCTCCTCATGTCAAAAAAATTGGGAGGCCAGGTGTCACCCGTATTCCCCCCATAATGTCCAAAACATTGGGGGGCCAGGTGCCACCCGGACCTCCCCCAATAATGTCCAAAAAAATTGGGAGGCCAGGTGCCACCCCGACCGTCCCCCACA
>Ga0210040_10009283_pt1 | contig 11480 bp, 9 predicted proteins | sample CryGeyCG12114_NA_FD_185462 | JGI IMG/M metagenome (GOLD analysis project Ga0210040, IMG submission 185462) | Groundwater microbial communities from aquifer - Crystal Geyser CG19_WC_8/21/14_NA (SPAdes) (version 2) | ecosystem: Environmental > Aquatic > Deep subsurface > Groundwater | place: USA... | reverse complement strand
ATCTAGAACATATTTTGGTTGCTCAGGCAATTTTTACGAAATTTGCCTTTTTCACGGTGATCATCCAACAAGCCTAGATAGCCAATTTAACATTAGGAACTCCGTATTTCATTGAAACGGACAGTAATCCAAAATGGTATGGTTCTCAGTCAGTCTGTTCTTTTGGAATGTGGGTTACCCTCAAACGTGGAGGAAGAAAGCAACATGCCAAAAAGTAAACTATATTACTTCACTGGGAAAGCTTGGAGCCTATAAATCGGTCAATTTTCCTCCATAGTGGATTTTCAGGGAATGCATATGAAGTACAAGAATATACAGGATTGAATGAGTGCATGCTAAAACCTCAGTATATTGTGGTCAAGGTTATTTTTGCATGCTACATAACTTGCCAAGTTGACTTGCTCAGTGTCCACCTTCCCACAATAACACGACCTTTGTTATGCTAGGCCAATATTGCAGCATAATTTGCTTGTGGCTATGTTTTATAAAACTTGTCCCTCCGATGTTGGCAAACGATAATTTTTTTGCGTTCTACAGAAACTGAAACTTACAATTTTTAGTTTTATGTATGGTGTACATATTAATTCGTTGAAAATAGTTTGATGTTTATCAAGAAAACCTAGCAATGTACACATATATGTACATATTGAAATACATAAGCCGATTAAACTAGAAGATATCCCATGCTAAACACGTTTTTCATCCAGACGGGAGCAAAAATACAAAGTAGGTAATACAATGCTGAAAACGTCTTTGCACATGCTCTTATGAAAATGTGGATGTTTAAGATGTCCTCAAGGTGCTATTCATACATTTTCTTCGATTATATTGTCATCTCATCACTACGGCAGCCTGTCTGGTACACGAAGCGGAAATACTTGAGAATGTCGTAACCCACTCATTTTCCTGAGGATAGGAGTCTTACATTGAAGATATGATGTGAACTAAAAGTGACAGAAGAAAAATGTGGGTCATAAATGCCTGTTATCTGTGGATAGGAGTCTGAAATCTTGACAAAAGCTTCGAATAATTTCTCTACACAGAAGACAAAATTCGGATGACTAACTCAACATGGAATGCTTACTGCACACATAGGAGCAGTAATACTTGGTGCATGGACTGTAGCTGCAACACTAATAATTTATTCATTATAACATTCTTTGGCTTGGATGTATTAGCTAGTACGTTATAAATTCAAAATAAAATAGGCATATACTAAACTCAATTTGCTTCATCGAAACCAGCACGGAAGATGATGATTTATAGCTGACTAAAAATAAGAACACATTCTTTGGCCCGACTACTGCACAATGGTCTGCTTTTCAACTAATTTTCGGAACATGCCATTTTCTATAGCCATAAGTTGGTCATAAGGCCCAACTTCCGAGATTCGTCCTTCACTAAGAACCGCAATTTTATCTACAAAAGATTAAACAGAGATCTCGGCATGATAAAAAAAAAGTTAGGAAAAGCACAAAGTTTTCAAATTAACTAACCAGCATGTCTTATTGTAGATAATCGGTGAGCAATAGTGATAACAGTTCGATTTTTGGCTACTCGTTCTAAAGCTTCTTGCACCAAATGTTCACTCTCAGAATCCAAAGCACTAGGAATACAAAAAAAGGTTTGTTAGACTCAAACATGTTTCCTCCAGAAAAGTACACAAAGAAAACAGACACAGACCTTGTAGCTTCATCAAACAATAATATCTTGGGATCCTACATAGAAAAAAAGGAGTATATTAAATTCCATGGACCGCACTCAAACTTTAAACTTTGCTACTTGTAGTATTGTCAACTGTATGCGTTACTCACCTTTATTAAAGCTCTAGCTATTGCGATCCGCTGCCTTCAATACAATATTTAGAAGTACAGATTAATTCAGACCGAATCAAATAAACAAGCCCACAAAGTACAAAATTAATTGCATCTCTACCTTTGTCCTCCGGATAACATGACACCTCGCTCTCCCACTAGTGTTTCAAATCTAGATGGAAACTTTTCAATAAATTCCAAAGCATTCGCCTCCTTCGCTACTTGACGAATTCGTTCATCAGTCACCATCTCTGGAACTTCTGCCCCGTAGGCAATGTTGTCTTTGATAGATGATGAGAAGAGAATAGGCTCTTGACTCACAGTGCCGATTTGATGACGAAGCCAATATGGGTCCAATTTTCTAATGTCAACACCGTCTACAAGGACCGAGCCACTCAGGGGATCATAAAATCGTAAAATGAGAGAGCCCAGAGTGCTTTTTCCAGACCCACTACATGAAAAACATAAATATGTGATTAACTTTACTTCAATGAGCAAAACGCAATATGACATTTATGATTACAGCTGCAGGATTCAACACTTGAAAGTTTTTTCGCAAATGCTGAAAATATATACTGAAAATGATAAAATGAATACCTGGATCCGACGACAGCTAGAATAGAGCCAGCAGGGACACTGAGATTTACATTATTTAGAATCAAGGATTCCTGTCTTGTCGGATATGCGAAGCTAAGGTTCTTGAATTCAATGTTCCCTTTGAACCCCTCACTGAGCTTGAGACCACCTGGAAATACGGAGAAATGGTGAAATGACAAATTATGGTTGAGATGGTCAACAATGATATAGGAAATGAAAAAAATCGCAATCTTATAAAAAGAGAGAAATAATCCACTCACCACTCATAGGAATAGTAGGCTTCTTGTCCACAATATCCCATAAGCGACTGGAAGCACCAAGGCCTTTCATCAACTCTGAATAGAATGAGCTAAGACCACCTATCGCGATACCCACATACGCAGCGTATAAAATGAATGAGGAAAGGCTCCCAACTGTAATTGCACTATCGGTCACCATTGATCCGCCATAGTAGAGAACGGAAACGATGATGAAATTCCCACTCAATCCCGTCTATTTTGAGAAAAAAGTGTGCCACAATAAATATAGCTATTTTTATAAAAATCCTGGTACGATTCAACAGTTAACAGGATGACTGATAAAAGTAATCGATTTCATATACCATTCCGAAAAATAATCCTCTTGCTAAGGCATCTTTATAAGACAGTTGAAGAACTTTTGTAATTTTGTTAGCATATGCTTTTTCTTCTAGCGCTTCTTGGCTAAAGGCCCGGACGGTTCGAATGTTAGCAATTCGTTCTTCGGCTACCTGAGTTGCATCGGCTAAACTGTCCTGCACTTGTTGAGAAATTTTTTTCACGTACCGGCCGTATATCACAGCTAATCCAGCAACTGGTGGAACAATGCTTAATCCCACGATTGCCAATTGAGGAGACACATAAAACTGGAATCAATACAAACACCACGTCAAATTCATTTTGTAAACAAATGTATCCGATATCCATATAAACTAAAGAGCCAAAATCCTAACATGAAAAATAGCATGCACCTACCATCATTGAAACTCCAGCAATAACCATAAATGTTGAGCGTAATCCATCCGATATATTCATTGTGACCGATTGACTAACTAAAGAAGTATCGGCTGATAATCGATTTACTAATTCGCCAGTTTTGTTTTTATCAAAGAAGGCGATTTCTTGCTTGATTATGGATGAAAATACAGAAGTTCGCATAGTCTGGGTAATTCGTTGAGCTGTAAGACACAAGTGATTCATAAAATATAGCATCAGGCAGGCAGGCATTGACCAAAATGAGTCAAATTTCACGACACATCAACTAAAAGATTTAGAATTATTTACCGGAAATTTGCATGAGATAAACTCTTCCAAAATTACACACTGCTCCGACTAAGAAAACTGCTAGTAAACCTAAACATACATTGTCTAGATTTTTCTTAGTTTTTTGAACATCTCCTCCAGTATAAATTATGTCGATAACTTTGCCTAGACAAAATGGAATAGCCATTGACACAGAACTGGATATCACAAGTAAAATCAAGGCGCCTGTAAAGAATTTAAATAGTAAATTAAAGGATAACAGGTCAGGGTATGCAAAGAGTGTACAAAAAAATCAGAATATAAAAATTTATTTCCACGAATCGAACCTGTTAATGTCCATTTTTCAGATTTAGCAATCCCAAGCAACCTTAAAAAATCTTTCTTCTTGACTTTTTTCACGGACTTCGACGTTTCTTTAGATGCCGAATCCGCCAAAATAGACTTCTTTTGTCTGGCAGCTTGTAATACTATTCGTCTAATTTGATTTGAAGAAGTTATTCCCCATCCCCACAATGTACTGCCGAATGGCTTTCCATCACATTTTGGTTTATTTAAAGAGGAAAAATTTCTTCGTATTGCGCTGGAACAACATTTTCTGATGTACGGTGCATTCAATTTTCCGGTTCCAAGATATTGGCATCCTTTTAAAAAGCATAAAGAAGACTTCATACTTGTCATTTTCATAAAATAACCAAAACAACTATTGGTTGACGTCGAGGGATGATTGGGTTGATTGTTCTCCAACAATTTTTGATCTGAAAAATAAATGACGTTGACCATTGCACGACATTATATTGCACATGATAAAAATGAGACAAGAACTTGTCTGTTTTCTACTGATTTGCTTACTGCGCTTTAATTCAAAGATATCGCTATTACAATTTAAAAAATACCTTACTCAACACCTAAATACAAAAGCCGTCACAATTCCTGTCCTAATTCCACTCCACAGTATTGGTTAGCTTGCGGCATTAGTTCCATTGCTGGTATTGATCATAATCAAATCATCATCACTGTTTGTAATTATTCTACAACCCAAATAAAAACTCAATAATATAACGGGTTGAACAACATAACGGCTACAGAATTTCAATTTTCCATGGAGTAAAATAAGCTATCGGTTGATAAACTTATTCCGAACAGGGCAAAACCAAATTTACCCGTCCGTCAGTATTACATTTTATTTCGAATCAAAATTAATGAGAAGGATAAATAGGAGTGCAAATAACCTTACATTTCTGTTTGAATTCCGTTATTGTGATAAGCATTATCACAAATATGAAATTAGTCTGTTAAAATACAATTTTGACTTTTATTTAACTTATTTCCACATTTCTGAAACGAACGAAAATGTGTCTCCTCTGCAATGCAACGACTGAGGTGAAAGTTTTAGTTTTATGACTTTCCCGCCCTCAAGTTACTGCATGAACATACTACGGTCTCGAAACCACCCGACCACCCGACTTTCTCTTTGCTGCAGTGTTAGGTTAGGTTAGGTTAGGTTTCTAGTGTGTGCAGCAAAGAGAAAGTCGGGTGGTCGGGTGGTTTCGAGACCGTAGTCATGAACATCATCAACCAGAGCCATCAGTTTTCTCTGCTGAACATTTGCTTTCACCGTCATGATTGATCTGCGAACCTTAAAAAACATTGCCTTACAAAAATCTTCGACAAATTATAACTGAATCGAATTGACTTTATTTTCAATTTTTTTCATAGCCGTTTAATGATATACCTATCTAGTTGCTTCTCATAACTGCGTAAATGTAAAACCATTGCTATACTGCTGTGTGAAACTTAATAGCAGCCTTGTCTTTCAAACTCCATTGTCAACGTTCCACATATACAATGCCATGAAAAATTTTAAACGTAAAAAAAACTGTGAGTTAAAAAATTACATTCAATTCTGTACTAAGTGGGTCGGAAAACCCGTTAGCATTTGACGCCAATCTCATTACTACTACACCGACCTATCCATTTCATTTCATACATTTCCAACCTATGAAGTGCCAACATATAAGAAGCACCAGTAGGAACTTGCACTCAAGTTGATAATAAGATTCCCCAAATTGTACATCATTACAATGTTCTCGCACCAAGAAACAAATGGCAAAGCTTGTGGATCGTACCACTCGTTAGTGTAAAGGAGAGTTGTGCAAGTTTTAAGTCTTCCATAACGCTTATATACATCACATCACAAGAACTGATGCTCCTAATTAATGACTGTCGTCCCCATCGTCTCTCTTTTAGTCTTTGAACATCAGCAGTTCTCGTTTTCATAAAGAAGCTACAGTGTTGAACACATAGTAGATAGACACATCTATCTTCTATACATTTCCACGACTTTGCATCCATGAATCTCTGGAAAGTTTGAGCAGGGAAAGAAAAGAAGTCAAAGGGAATGGAATCGAAATCATAGGCGTTCACGGAAGTGTGAAAGGCACACACACACACATACAAACAAAGATAGCAAAACTATGATGATAAAAAGCCCTTCTCATCATCATCTTTTCCCTTTCTCTTTTCCCAAACAGCTCCATAGTTTTACCCAATGACAGATTTATAGCTCAGCAATTTTTCCAAAGATGGTGCTCAGACTGGTTGCGTTTTGAGTCGCAAAAGTTTCTCCATATTGTTTAAGTTAGTAAAAGTAGTGGGATTACTTTCTCCTTGTCCTTTCCCTTCCTCGTGTGTGCATGTGCTCATTTCGTAACGGGGAGAAGCAAATGAATTAGTGGGCGGTAAGTGTAGGTGGAATGATTGGATGGTGGCTTCCATAGGAATGCGCTAGAAGTTTCAGCTCTGAATCATTTAAATTGTTGTGAATTGATGTCATAAGTGCCATCAAATATCAGTCCACTGGAGTGTATAATTTACTTGGGCCAGATTCCATTACCTTGAGTTCAATAGGTTTAACACAGTTTTTACTAATGTTTCTGATAATAAAATCTGGCAACGAAGGACGAACTAAATAAAGTCCTTGTAACGATGTAGATTCTGACTTACAGCTCTCCAGTACGGCAAAATAATATTTTGAATTTATCAGCGTAAATTGAGCAGTGAAAAGTGCTACATTGGTCGTACATTGGTGTCAGCGGAACCGAAAAAAAATTCTAAGATGTGTGCGCAAAGTTTTGTACAACTTGATTGGAAAAGTTTGTAGCAATATCAGCGTTATTGATTGCTCTTAGAAGAGGTGGATAATAGTATAAATGATCTTCACAAACATCTATCTGTTACCTACCAATCCTTTTAATACATATTAGTGGCGAGCTGGCTATTCTACACAAATGTAATTTACCCTTAGAAGCATGTCCACCACAGTCTGGAAAAAACATTTTTCAGCTGCTTCACAATCAATAAATTCCAGTATTTATCAGGTTGATTGCAGTAAAACCCTCATGAAGGCACCTGCGTTAATCGTTTTATGCATAATTCTTGTTAATCAGGACAAGTTTATCTATTTCTAAGTTCGTTTATCATCATGAAACCTTCAAAAAAAAGTATTTAATATAAAAAAAAACTAAAAAATAAAGTTTAATCTGGCGTACTTTCAAATCATCCTGTTCTGAGCACAACTAAACTTGCCGGCCAAATGGAAAATTTTATTTGTACAACCTTTGCTGAGCAAATCGCAAACGAAAACTTTTGCTTGAATAGTTAGAACGCAAATAAACTAAAGTGTAGCTAAAAATCTTATATTATTATGCAAATATGATTACTAGGATTCCAAATTGAAGCAATAAACAGGGAGGAAAACTAGCTCAAAACTAGCAAGTCTGCTATAGTGGTACAAGCTGAACTAGAAAGTTTAGCTTTCCAGCTTTTACCTTCCACCACTGACTATGCATCTTTGTGATGGTTTCGTGTTTTCACTGTGTGACCATGCTATGCTCTGCACATATAAAAAGAGAGAGAGAGAGAGAGGATCAATTCAATTTCCTAGAGCACATTACTTGCTCTCCAAAGACGTGAGATTGCCTTGTAATGGCTTCCTGCTACAGAAGCTATCTGAGGTAATTTATTTAGATACAATATGGCGAGGCTCTTTCCATGTCGTTGTTATTTCACTCACATTGGCATCGCTTCGATTACCAGGTCTGGTGGCTCCTTACAGTCATATATTGATTAGCGTTCCCCATAAAATGTATCACCTATTTTTACCACACAAAACAATTTGTGCACTTTTAGAAAGACACTGTCTATTACCGTTCCTTTTACTGTGTTATTTACAGATCGAAAGCCCAGCCAGTGATTTTTGTGGTTAGCTAGTTTTGATAATTAGTTTACTACCTACAGGCAAGCATATTTAGTTAACTAAGAGTTTTGTATTGCTATTGAGTTCTATTTATGGCTTTTCACAGAAACAAAGCGGGAATTTTGGCACAAGTGACGACTATTGTGTTTACAAATTGCTTAGAAAAAAGCAATGTTTGAAAGTTTGAATCTTACACACTTTTCAATTTCAGAATTTCAGACATGTCGGAAGGAAAAGGAAGGACAAGTGTCGCAGAAAACGAGCGATTGGCTAGGAATCGAACGCAGGTCTTCAATTAACTGTACAGATTTGCAGAATTGAACCACTACACCACCAGTGTCATAACTGCCAGTTTTACATTCATATCACGGATATAATTTGTCAAGGTGTGTGCACAAACTTTCTTGTCTTGTTTTTTGCTTTCATTGAAAGACTTCCAATAGTTCAAAAAAAGCATCATAACTTAAAAACTAGTAGATAAATTTACTTTACAATAGTAAAATTAGCGTGTGATAGTGACCGGAAAAAATTCATTTGACATTATAAAACTTTCATTAAAGCAAGCAAAATGTCATCGTTAATTATTGCATTACATTGGCTCGCTGAGAATCTAATTTATTCTTCCGTAGGTTTTTTAATCATGTTGTGTAATCGCATTGTTTATATAAGTTGTCAGACTGTTATGCAATCAATACACAGTTTTTAATGCTCCTGGATGTATGATTTTTGCAACCCATAAAATTCTGTCGTGGAAAGCCGACAGAAAGAACTATGATGACACAAAAGACAAGACAAACTAGAAAGCACAAAGGACATTATATATCTTTGTCTTCAGTTTCATCATGAATCTATTTTTTGTATGTGTGTATGTGTACTTTATTACTTGACTGGTTTCAGTTACGTGCTGCTGATGCAGAAAAAAGTATATAGTCGTGGTAATAACCACTGACACGATAAATTATTTGGGCTTGTGAAGCTACTTGAAGAAAAATATGATGAAGTGCCTTCTGTAAGTGCTATTATGGTCTTAAAAACTATGACTACGTGTACTCTGTGTACTCAACTGTTGGGGAAAACTTGAACAAGTTTCGCTGATGATCATAAGCGCATTTTTATGGTTATAAAGAAACCAAAGAATACAAAAGACATGCAAGTCCTGGTAAAGTTAATAAAAATGAACTTCTTGGTTATTAAATTCTCGAAAATACAAAGATTTAAGGTATAATGCTCCTTGCACAGTATTACACTCCATTGCACTTGTAGATGGTAATATTCAATTGCATAGAAATTTTCATACGACAGAATTATTGCTATATGCAGCTGGGGAAAGCACAGTAGTAATACACAGGCACCATTTATCATCAGTTTGGTGGTTTGGTTTTGGTTGCTATCTGATATGCACAATTCTCCTTTCCATTTATTGATCAACTATGCAGGTTTTCCTTTCATGCTACTCAAGTAGATATTTACGCTATCGTAATTATTTCCAACCTTTACTTTCTTCCCTCAAAGTTGGGACTTTTTTAAGTCACAAATTATGATGGCATCGATGATAAAAACTGTTGCTGACAGGTAATTTATTTCATGGTAACCTTACCATTTGCTCTTTATACAAGACAACTTGTGCCGCGTTCATTCACTTTTTGATGCACTCAACAAACAGAAAGAATTTTTCCGCTTGTACAATGAATGATACATTTTTTGTATCATCAAGTGTATTCAAAAGTTTCAAAGTTGAACTACAAAACATATGAAAGCACCATTTTCCATTCCTATTAAAGAGCTTGAAAAAACGATAGATTCATTTTTCTCTATCGTTAGTTTGCTCTATAGTTGTGACGAAATTATCCCCACTATAACGGTTCAATGATAAATGCACATCTGCTAATTGAAACCAAAACTTGCGATAATAGTCTATTGTATGCTTAAAAAGCTTTAGCATTACACAGATGGATCAATACGGAGTAACACAAGGAATGTACTGACTGCTAAAGTATTCTTTGGCAGAGTGCATGGAACCGCGTAAGGATAAGTTAAAGAATGAGAATTAAAAAAAATTCCGTTTTCTTGTCTTCTTAAAGCAAGTTTTAGTCCCTTTACGTAGTAGGTGCGTCTCGCTCTTCATACACATTCGGTGATTGCATATGTAGCTTTCCCCCTTATTCGTTTCCCTAGTGTTCATTCGTCAAATGCTGTGCTCTTTTACTCCACACATTTCCCTTTCCCTCGTAGATTTTCTGTGAAGCAACTTGTAACTCAACTCTCAGTTTTTGGCTCATACATCAAAAGTGATTTGGGGCCTTATTTACACGTGAAAATTAATTGTTCTTACCTTTGTCAGGAAACTGAAAATGGTGGTGAAAATTTTAGAAGTTTGTGACACCAAATATTCCGTGGTCGTCATCATAATAAAGCTTATACAATTTCAAACGTATTCAGCATTAAAGACGATAAAAAATTAATAGTGTATAAACTATAGCTTTTGATTTTAAATTTTATCTCCATGTTTTTTGGCAAATCCATCTTTACTGTATCAATCAATTCTACTGTTTTCATACATACATAAGGCTTCGGCTTCAACATTTCAAGAGTGGCTCTTTGATTCAAAAGAGAAAGTGAAGGCTGATGTTATTTCCATCGCTTTTCATCTACGTGTGTGCACTCTTAGAACGCGTAGAAATAAAGTACTTGAAAAGTTTTTTCTCCAAGACATGGCACTTTTTTTCCGCCTTTTCTCTTCCATCTAGTCTTTTGGTTATAACGAAATCATTTCTATTTGGGATCAAGAGAATAAAAAGTTTTTCAAGTGATTGTTACTTACTCACAGAATGCATGACGTTGACTGTTGGTGAGTGAGCGACTGAACATGTCCACTATACATTTTATGTGACATTTTATGTCTCGTGTTGGCTCTTTTGTCACTTTCATTAATAACTTGACTACTTGTTAACTTGTACAAGACTGTAGATTAATCATTTATTGTTAGGCAAAACCATCATTGTTTATACACATAGCTCCTCATCATCCTCATTTCACATAATTTACATGATTAACTCTATCTTTGAAGCTCATACCGCTGGATGAGACGGGAAATATAATAAGATTTGCAAGTCTATTCAGGAGCTGAACACATAGGCACATTATTTGACAAAAAGGAAGCGCAAGTTATATTCCATGATGCTAAAAGAATCAAGAAAACTGTTCATCTAAGTTAGCTAGCTCTAGCTATCCTTGCCTCGCATGTAGCCGTCGTAGCGAGCGACTATTAGTGGTTTTCGTGTAAATAGTTGAGCGGAAAAAAGTGTGCAATATCCTTCAGAAAAGGGTAATCGATTTGAGCCATCCATACTTTGCTTGCCTCCTCTCTTTCTCTTGTACTTTAGTTTCCACTTTGCCTTTGTGGGTAGTGGAAAGAAACAGGAGACTAGTTTGTTCTCTCTCTCAATTTCTAACTATACACAAAGTTTTCTACTAACCAACCAAAGGCATGCACTGCATTGCATTCCCTTTTTCCTTGGAATGTACACTGCGTTT
>Ga0210040_10009282_pt1 | contig 11480 bp, 8 predicted proteins | sample CryGeyCG12114_NA_FD_185462 | JGI IMG/M metagenome (GOLD analysis project Ga0210040, IMG submission 185462) | Groundwater microbial communities from aquifer - Crystal Geyser CG19_WC_8/21/14_NA (SPAdes) (version 2) | ecosystem: Environmental > Aquatic > Deep subsurface > Groundwater | place: USA... | reverse complement strand
CCGCGGAACCGCCGACGACCCGCTCGACGACCTGCTGCCCGACCACGACCGACTGCCCTCGGCCCTCCCGTCCGACGGTGAGCGGATGAGCCTGCAGCACGCGGTGTGGGCGCTGATGGCACACCGGGACGTGGTGCGCCGACGCGCCGCCTGAGCAGGAAGGACGGCGCTGCGCGGGTCGTTGCACCAGACGATGACCACCGCGCTCGCCGCCGCCGTCCGTGCCCCCGTTCCCACCCGTCTGTGGACGCCGTCCCGCGTCCTCGTCACCCGCTCGGCCGCCGAGCGCCCGCACGGCCGGCGCGTCCTGCAGCGGCTGGAGGCCGCCGGGGTCTCCGACATCGAGCTGCTGCCCGGCGACCGGCTGCCGAACCTGCGCGGCGACGGCGACCGGGCGGCGTTCATGGCGGCCAAGCAGACCCTCGCTGTGGTGGTCCCGCCGCCGTCCAAGCGCCGGTTGCAGCCGATCCCGCCGTCCGCGGACTGGCGGTTCGACCTGGCCGAGGGCTGTCCGGCGCACTGCCAGTACTGCTACCTCGCCGGGTCGCTGGCCGGGCCGCCGATCACCCGCGTCTTCGCCGACCTCGACGAGCAGCTGACCGCCCTGGACGGCTACGTGGGGCACGGCGCGGTCACCTCCGGCACGGCCGCCCGCGGCGCCGAGGGGACGACGTTCGAGGCGTCCTGCTACACCGACCCGCTGGCCCTCGAGCACCTCACCGGCGGGCTGGCCACCGCGATCGAGCACTTCGGCACCCACGACTGGGCCGGCCCCGTCCAGCTCCGGGCGACCACCAAGTTCGACGACGTCGCCGGCCTGCTCGACCTGCCCCACGGCGGTCGCACCCGGCTCCGCTTCTCACTCAACGCCGGTCCGGTCGCCCGTCGCTTCGAGGGCGCGACCTCACCGGTCTCCGGCCGGATCGCCGCCCTGGCCGCGGTGGCGGCTGCGGGCTACCCGATCGGCCTCACCATCGCGCCGATCATGCCCGTCGAGGGCTGGCGCGAGGAGTACGGCCAGCTGCTGGACGACGTCGCCGCCGTGCTGCCCGCCGGCACGGACCTCACCGTCGAGTGCATCACCCACCGGTTCACGCCGGGCAGCAAGGCCACGCTCACCGACTGGTACCCGCGCACCCGCCTGGAGATGGACGAGGACGCCCGCACGACCAAGCGCGGCAGGTACGGCTCGGTCAAGCACGTCTACCCGCTCGAGACGATGGCCGAGCTGCGCAGCTGGTTCGAGGGCGCCCTGGCCGACCGGCTGCCCACCGGCCGGCTGCTCTACTGGACCTGAGCTGTAGGGACCCTGCTCAGCGCGGGCGGTGCTGGACCAGGCCGACGGGCACCGGGCCGGGCCAGACGGCCTCCAGCGCCTCAGCGGTCTCCTCGCGCAGCTCCCGGGCGGCACCCACGGTGAGCAGCCGCGCTGGGGTGTCCTCCCGGGTGGTCTGCCGGACGTCGGCGACCACGACGGTGATGTTGTCCGTCGGCGGTCCGGCCAGGGCGGCGTCCCGCAGCGCCGCGGCGGCCTGGGCTGGCGGACCGGAGGCGAGCAGGTCGCGGATCACGCCGGGCGGAACGACGTCGGACAACCCGTCGGAGCAGACCATCAGCCGGTCACCGGGCGAGGCGTCCACCCGGATGACGTCGAGCGCGGCCACGTCGTCGTCCGCCCCGTGCAGCGCGGCGTAGACCGCCGACCGCTGCGGGTGCACCCGCGCCTCGGCGGGCGTCAGCGAGCCGGCGTCGATGAGCGCCTGGACCAGGGTGTGGTCGGTGCTCACCTGGGTCAGCTCGTCGCCGGCCAGCAGGTAGGCGCGGGAGTCACCGATGTGCAGCAGGGCGATCCCCTCGGCGTCCACGTGGAACGCCGACAACGTGGTGGCCATGGTCCGCAGCCGCGGCCGCTCGGTGTACGCGGCGCGGATCCGCTCGTTCGCACTCGCCACCACCCGGACCGGGTCGTCCGCGCCCTCGCCGGCGCTGCCCGAGGCCAGCGGAGCGAGCCAGTTGACCACCAGCGAGGACGCGACGGCACCGCCGACGTTGCCCCCGACGCCGTCCGCGATGGCGATGAGCAGGGGTCCGCCGACTGCCGAGTCCTGGTTGTCCGGGCGCGGTCCACGGCTGGAGACGGCCGCACTGTCCAGCACCAGCACCGCTCCCACCTCCTGACCTGCTCCCCTGACCCGTACGCACCGATCCAGGGGACGGTAGATGACGCGGCTCCGAGCTGCTCCAGAAGCGTCCCCCGACGTGCCGGATGAGACAGATGAGCCGGCACGTAGCCTCCCCTGTCGTGCTCGTGCTGCTGCCCCCGTCGGAGACCAAGCACCCGGGCGGCCACGGCGGCCCACTCGATCTCGCCGCGCTGGGTTCGCCGCAGCTCACGCCGGTGCGCGAGCAGCTCGTGGCCGCCGTGGTGGACCTGGCCGCCGACCTCCCGGCCGCTCGCGCCGCGCTCGGCCTCTCCCCCGCCCAGGACGGCGAGATCGCGCGCAACGCCGTCCTGCGCAGCAGCCCCACGATGCCGGCGATCGAGCGGTACACCGGCGTGCTCTACGACGCCCTGGACGTGCGCTCGCTGACCCGGGCGCAGCGCCGCCGCGCGGCCGGCCGGCTCGCGGTCGGGTCGGCGCTGTTCGGGCTGCTCCGCGCCGATGACCCGGTCCCGGCCTACCGGTTCTCCGCCGGCAGCTCGCTGCCCGGGCTGCCGACCCTGCGGTCGATCTGGAAGCCCGTGCTCAGCGACGTCCTCGCCGACGTCGACGACCTGGTCGTCGACCTGCGCTCGGGTGCCTACGCCGACCTCGCACCGGCGCCCGGGGCGGTGACCGTCCGGGTGCTCAGCGAGCGCCCCGACGGCGCCCGCGCAGTCGTCAGCCACTTCAACAAGGCGCACAAGGGCCGGCTGGCGCGGCTGCTGGCCACCACGACCGGCGAGCCGGACTCCGTCGTCCGGCTGCGGGCGCTGCTGCGGCGGGCCGGGTTGCACGTGGAACATGCCGGCGGCAGCGAACTGACCCTGGTGGTGTGAGACGGTGCGCGCGTGAGCGACGACGACGACCTCTGCACCCGCCCCGCCACCGAGCTGGCGGCGCTGGTCCGGGACCGTGAGGTCTCCGCCCGGGAGCTGGTGGACGCCCACCTCGACCGGATCGAGCGGCTGAACCCCCAGCTCAACGCGATCGTCACCCTGGACGCCGACGGCGCGCGGGCCGCCGCCGACGCCGCGGACGCCCGGCTGGCCGCCGGGGAGCCGCTCGGCCCGCTGCACGGGCTGCCGGTCGCGCACAAGGACACCCACGCCACCGGCGGCATGCGGACGACGTACGGCTCGCCGCTGCACGCCGACACCGTGCCGCTGCACGACGAACTGGTCGTCGCCCGACTCAAGGCCGCCGGGGCGATCCGGGTGGGCAAGACGAACGTGCCGGAGTTCGCGGCCGGCTCGCACACGTTCAACACGCTGTTCGGCGCGACCCACAACCCCTACCGGCACGGGCTGAGCGCCGGCGGCTCCTCCGGCGGCGCAGCCGCGGCGCTGGCCGCCGGGCTGGTGCCGATCGCCGAGGGCAGCGACATGGGCGGCTCGCTGCGCAACCCGGCGGCGTTCTGCAACGTGGTCGGTCTGCGCCCGACGCCGGGCCGGGTGCCCAGCCACCCGACCTCCATCGGCTGGTCGCAGCTGTCGGTGCAGGGCCCGATGGGCCGCACGGTCGCTGACGTCGCGCTCGGGCTGTCCGCGCTGGCCGGCCCGGACCCGCGGGTGCCGATCTCGCTGAGCGACCCGGGCGCCGGCTTCGCGGCGCCGCTGCCCACCGAGCTGACCGGACTACGGGTCGCCTGGGCACCGGACCTCGGTGGGCGGGTGCCGGTCGACCCGGCGATCACCGCCGTCCTGCAGACCGCGCTCGGCGTGTTCACCGACCTGGGCGCCACCGTCGAGCAGGACTGCCCCGACCTGCGGGGCGCCGACGAGGCGTTCGGCGTCCTGCGGGCGTGGCTGTTCGAGGCGAGCTACGGCGACCTGGTGCGGCGCGACCCCGACCGGGTCAAGGAGACGATCCGGTGGAACGCCGCCCGCGGCGCGGAGCTGACCGGCGCCGACGTGGGCCGGGCGGAGGTCGCGCACACCAAGCTGTACGAGCGGGTGGTCGGGTTCTTCGAGCGCTACGACGTGCTGCTCGCACCGACCACGCAGGTGCTGCCCTTCCCGGTGGAGCAGGAGTACCCGACCTCGGTGGGGGACGTCGAGTTCGACGACTACCTCGGCTGGATGCGCTCCTGCACGCTGATCTCGGCGACCGGCTGCCCCGCGCTCTCGGTGCCCGGCGGCTTCACCCCGGACGGACTGCCGGTCGGGCTGCAGATCGTGGCCGCGCCCCGCGCGGACCGCACGGTGCTCGAGGTCGGGCACGCCTTCGAGCAGGCGACCCGGTACGGGCAGCGCCGCCCCGCGCTCTGAGCCTCAGGAGCCGACCGCCGAGCCCTTCGTCTCCTGCCGGCGGGCGTAGACGACGGTGCCGATCAGGAACAGGCCGGACAGGATCAGCAGGACGGCGCTGAGCGCGTTGACGAACGGCACGTCCAGCCCGGCCAGCACGGCGATGCCCAGCCCGACCAGCACCAGCGCACAGACGGCTGCGAAGACCGCCCGCCAGTTGCTCTTGCCGACCTCCTGCAGGCCGTCCTGCGCCTTCTGCTTGGCGTAGTCCAGCGGCTTCTTCGCCCAGTCGAACTGGGTGGCCAGCACCGCGAGCCCGGCGGCGACCAGCACGAAGCCGGGGCCGGGCAGCACGAGCAGCCCGATGCCGGCCAGGGTGAGCAGGCCGCCGAGGACGGCGACGACGACGGTCTTCACCCGTCCATCCTCAGCGACGGGAGCGCAGGCCGCGCAGCGTGCGGACGGCGACCAGCAACTCGGCGAGCTCGTGCCGGTCCCCGCCGGCCAGTTCGGCCAGCTGGGTCGCCGCCCGCTGCTGGGTGACGTCCCACGACCCGGCCCACCGCTCGACCAGCTCGGCGGCCGCCTCGGCGTCGGACTGCCGCAGCCCGAGCACGTCGGCGGTGAGCGCGGCCTGCTCGGCGGCCAGGTCGTCGCGCAGCGTCGCCCGGGCCATCGACTCCCACCGCCGGTCACGGGGCAGCCCGATGACCAGCTCCCGCAGCGGCACCAGGTCCAGCCGCTCGGCCAGGCACTGGGACACCTGACCGGCCAGCGCGATCGGCGCCCCGGTCGTCTCGGCCACCACGGTCAGGTCCAGCGCGGTCGCCAGCAGCCCGGCGGCCGCCACCTCGGCGGCGAGCTCCGGCGGCACGCCGGCGGACCGCAGCTCGGCCGAGCGCTCCGCGTAGGCCTCGGCGTCGGCACCCAGCAGCCACTCCGGCAGCCCGGCCCGGACGGCGGCCACCGGCGGGGCGAACCGCTCCGTCACGGCGGCCAGCGAGGCGGCCGGCTCCGCGGTCAGCTCCGGCACCCGCAGCAGCCAGCGGGTCGCCCGCTCGGCCAGCCGGGTCGCCTCGGTGCGCAGCCGCACCTGGACGGCGGCCGGCACCCGGTTGTCCAGCTCGCGCGGTGCGTCCCAGAGCCGGTCGACGTCGAACACGGCCCGCGCGACGGCGTGCGCCCGGACGACGGCCGCCAGCGGGGCACCGGTCTCCTCGGCCAGCCGGAACAGCCCGGTCACCCCGGCCACGTTGACCGCCCGGTTGGTCAGCGTCGTCGCCACGATCTCCCGGCGCAGCGGGTGGCTGCTCAGCGCGGTCGGGAACCGCCGGCGCAGCGGCCCCGGGAAGTAGTCCGACAGCAGCTCCGCCAGCACCGGGTCGTCGGGCAGCCCGGAGTGCAGCACCGCGTCCCCGGTCTCGATCTTGGCGTAGGCGAGCAGCACGCAGAGCTCGGGGTTGGACAGCGCCTGGCCGTCCCGGCGCCGCTCGGTCAGCGCCCGGTCGTCGGGCAGGTCCTCGACCGCCCGGTCCAGCCGGCCGGTCCGCTCCAGCGCGCGCAGGTAGCGCTGGTGGGCGTCGAGCAGCCCGCGCGCGGCGGAGGACTCGGTCGCCAGCGTCGCGTTCTGCGCGTAGTTGTCGGTGAGGACGTCGGCGGCCACCTCGTCGGCCATCTCGACCAGCAGCCGGGCCCGGCCGGTGGCGTCCAGCCGGCCCTCGTCGACCACCCGGTTGAGCGCGATCTTGATGTTGACCTCGTGGTCGGAGGTGTCCACCCCGGCGGAGTTGTCGATCGCGTCGGTGTTCACCCGGCCACCGGCCAGCGCGAACTCGATCCGGCCCCGCTGGGTCAGCCCCAGGTTGCCGCCCTCGCCGACCACCCTGACCCGCAGCTGCTCGCCGTCCACCCGCACCGCGTCGTTGGCCTTGTCCCCCACGTCCAGCGCGCTCTCCGACGACGCCTTGACGTAGGTTCCGATGCCGCCGTTGAACAGCAGGTCGACGGGGGCCAGCAGCACCGCGCGCACCAGCTCGGCCGGGCTGAGCGCCTCGACCCCGTCGTCCAGGCCGAGGGCGACCCGCATCGGCTCGGAGACCGGCACCGACTTCGCCGTCCGCGGCCACACCCCGCCACCGGGGCTGATCAGCGCGCGGTCGTAGTCGGCCCAGGAGGAGCGCGGCAGCTCGAACAGCCGGCGGCGCTCGGCGAAGGAGACCGCGGCGTCCGGCGTCGGGTCGACGAACACGTGCCGGTGGTCGAAGGCAGCCACCAGCTGCAGGTGCTCGGAGAGCAGCATCCCGTTGCCGAAGACGTCGCCGGACATGTCGCCGACGCCGACGACGGTGACCTCCTGGCTCTGCACGTCGACGCCCAGCTCACGGAAGTGCCGGGTCACCGACTCCCACGCGCCGCGGGCGGTGATGCCCATGGCCTTGTGGTCGTAGCCCACCGAGCCGCCGGAGGCGAAGGCGTCACCGAGCCAGAAGCCGCGCTCGATCGCCACCGAGTTGGCCAGGTCGGAGAAGGTCGCCGTGCCCTTGTCCGCGGCGACCACCAGGTAGGTGTCGTCGCCGTCGTGCCGTACGACCCGCTCCGGCGGGACGACGGCGCCCTCGACCAGGTTGTCGGTCAGCGACAGCAGCGCGCCGATGAACAGCTTGTAGCAGGCGCGTCCGTCATCCGCGGGATCCAGGACGACGAAGCCGCCCTTGGCGCCGGTCGGGACGATGACGGTGTTCTTCACCGTCTGCGCCTTGACCAGCCCCAGCACCTCGGTGCGCAGGTCCTCGCGCCGGTCGCTCCAGCGCAGCCCGCCCCGGGCGACCGCGCCGAAGCGCAGGTGCACGCCCATCACCCGCGGCGAGCTGACCCACACCTCACGGGCGGGGCGCGGCTCGGGCAGGTCCGGGACGGCGTGCGGGTCCAGCTTGATCGCCAGCGGGGCGCCGCCGGTGAAGACGCCCGCCGTGTAGGCCGTCGTCCGCAGGGTGGCCCGCACCGCGGCCAGCAGGGAGGTGAGCACCCGGTCGGCGTCCAGCGACTCCACCGAGCCGATCGCCTCGACCAGGGAGTCGACCAGCGCGGTGGTGCGGGACTCCCGGCCGGCGGAGCGGTCGGGGTGGAAGCGGGTCTCGAACAGCGCGACCAGCCGGGCGACGATCCCGGGGTGGGCGGCCAGCGTCTCCTGCACGTATCCCTCGCCGAACGGCAGCCCGCCCTGTCGCAGCCACTGCACGTAGGCGCGCAGCACCGCCACCTGGCGCCAGGTCAGCCCCGCCAGCAGCACCAGGGAGTTGAGCGCGTCGTCCTCGGCCCGGCCGGCCCACACCGCGGTGATCGCGTCGGTGAACCGCTCCGGCAGCGTGCCCGGGAAGGGCACCTCACCGCTGGGCGTGGCGAGCCCGAAGTCGTACACCCAGGCCATCGGGGCGCCGATCCGGTCGATCTCGTAGGGCCGCTCGTCCAGCACGTCGACGCCCATGTGCTGCAGCACGGGCAGCACGTCGGACAGCAGCAGCCGCTCCCCCACCCGGTAGATGGTCAGTCGGCGTTCGGCGTCCGGCGCCTTCGACGCCGCCCACAACCGCAGGTCCATCCCGCCCGGCGTCAGCCGGTCCAGCCGGGCCAGGTCCTCGACGGCGACCGTGGCCGGGAAGTCCTCCTGGTACGCGGCCGGGAAGGCGTCGGCGACCCGGGCCAGCATCCGGGTCGCGTCGTCGCCGTGCCGGACGGCGAGTGCCTCGCCCAGGTCGTCGGTCCAGCTGCGGGCCGCGGCGGCCAGCGCCGTCTCCAGCGCCGGGACGTCGACGTCGGGCAGCGTTGCGCCGCCGCGCCGGCTAACCGGCACCCGGACGACGAAGTGCAGCCGGGACAGCACCGACTCGCTCGACCGGACGGTGAACTCGACGTTGGTGCCGCCCAGGTGCTCCAGCAGCAGCCGCTGCATCGCCAGCCGCACCTGCGTGGTGTAGCGGTCCCGCGGCAGGTAGACCAGCGCGGAGAAGAACCGGCCGAACGGGTCGCGGCGCAGGAAGAGCCGGGTCTGCCGGCGCTCGCGCAGGTGCAGGACGGCGAGCGCCACCGGCAGCAGCTCGTCCACGTCGACCTGCAGCAGTTCGTCCCGCGGGTAGGTCTCCAGGACGTCGAGCAGCTCCTTGCCGGAGTGGCTGTCGGCCGGCACACCGGAGCGCTCGAGCACCGCGTCGGCGGTCCGCCGGACCAGCGGGACCTCGCGGACGCTGCTGGTGTACGCCTCGTTCGGGAAGAGCCCGACCAGCAGGTGCTGCCGGCCGCGGCTGCGCGGGGTGTCGCTGGGCAGGTCGACGACGACCAGGTCCAGCCAGGCCGGCCGCTGCACCGTGGAGCGGGCGTCGCCCTTGGTCACCAGGACCCGGCGGCTGCCGACGGCGCCCGGCACGGCCAGCGCGGCCGGGGCCACGGACAGCGTGCGCTCCGGCGTGCCGCGCAGCACCCCGAGCTCCGAGCCGGGCACCACCTCGACCGCACCGTCGACCAGCTCGACGGTGCGCGCGCCGAGGAAGAGGAAGTTGCTCATCGTGAGCCAGCGCAGCAGCGCCGCCGCCTCGGCCGGGTCGTCGGCCGGCTGCTCGGTCGCGTCGTCGGCCGGTGGCTCCCGGTCCAGCGTGTCGGCGATCGAGCGGGCCCGGTCGGCGAGCGCGTCGGCGTCCTCGTGGCTGCGCCGGACGTCGGCCAGCACGGTGCCGAGCCCCGCGACCAGGTCCCCGGCCGCCTCCTCGTCGACGGTGCCGGCCAGGACGACGGCCATCCAGGACTCGGCGAGGGCGTCCGCCCCGCAGGCGCCGGCATCGGCGCTGTCGCAGAAGGCGGTCAGCTGCCCGGCCGGGTCCCGGCGGACGACGACGATCGGGTGGACGACGTGCTCGGCCACGGTGCCCTGGCGGACGACCTCCGCGGTGACCGAGTCGACCAGGAACGGCATGTCGTCGACGACGATGCGCAGCACCGCGCGTCCGCCCTCGGTGCGCTGCACGTCGACGACCGGGGTGCCCCGCTCGCGCCGGGCGGCCAGCCGCAGGTGGTCCAGGGCGAGGGCGGCCAGCTCGGCCGGCTCGTGACCGACGACCTCAGCCGCCGGCTCCCCGGCGTAGAACCGGCGCATCAGCGCCCGCCCGTCCTCGGGCCGGACCCCGGCGGGCAGCGCGGCCTGGGCGTCCATCAGGGTGGCCGCGGCGGCCGCGGCGTCGTCCAGCAGTCGTCGCTTCTCGTCCTGCGCGGCCTCCAGCGAGGCCATGTCCACCGGCGGCTCGGCGGGGCGTTCGAGCGAGCGGTCCGAGAGCGTTTCGGTGCCGACCATGTCCGGCCACGCTACGGCCCGATGTGGCCTCCCGCACGTGTGCCGCTCAGGACGCGCGGACCTTCAGCGGCAGCAGCAGTTCGGCGATCCAGCTGAACACCGCGATGAGCAGGCCACCCAGCACGGCCGGCACGAACCCGTCGACGGTGAACCGGTCGGACAGTGCGGCGGTGATGCCGAGCAGCGCGGCGTTGACGACCAGCAGGAACAGCCCGAGCGTCAGGACGACGAACGGCAGCGACAGCAGCCGGAGCACGGGTCCGAGGATCGAGTTGACCAGCGCGAAGAGCAGCGCGACCCAGAGGTAGGTGCCGGTGCTGCCCAGCGTCCCGTCCGGGTTGGGCAGCACGTCGATGCCGTCCACCAGGCGGGTGACGGCATAGATGATCACCGCCAGGACGACGACGCGTACGGCGAACTTCCCGATCGTGGCCACGGCGGGGAGGCTAGCGGTCGGTGATCACGAAGCGACGCTCTTCCGCCGTCTAGCGCTCTCTCGCGTCGCTCCTAGACGCCCGGACGACGCCACACACTGCGATGATCGCCCCCGTGAACTCCCCGGACGTCGTCGTCGAGCTCCGGCCGCCCCTGCTGGCCGTCGTGCTGTACGCCGCCTCGCTCGTCGTCGCGGCGGTGATGGCGGTGTTCGTCGTGCGCCAGGTCACCGACGGCAGCGCGTTCAGCGCCGTGTTCCTGCTCTTCCTGGCGGGGATCGTCGCGGTCAACTCGGCCACGGCGCTCAGCCGCGTCCGTGCGCGGACGGACGGCTGGCTCGTCGTCCGCAACCGGTTCAGCACCCACCGGGTCCAGCGGTCGGCCGTCGACCGGGTCGTCGAGGGACGACAGGCCGGGTTCGGCTCCTCCCGGCGGTTGGAGCTGTTGCTGACCAGCGGGGAGACCGTGCGGCTGGTCGCCACCGAGGTGCCGCCGCTCCCGGGACTGCGGGACCGGCTGGGCCGGCAGGGTGACCAGCTGCGCGACTGGGTCGCCGGGACGACGCCGGCACCGCATCGCGGCTAGGGAGTGCCGCGGGAGACTGTCCCGGTGTCCCGGTTGAGCAGTGCGCTGCGCCGGCTGCCGCGGACCACCTTGCTGCGGGCCGCGCTGCTCGTCGTCCTCCTGCTCGCCGGGTGCGTACTCGCCCTGCTGGTCGACGTGCCGGACGTCGGGACGCTGCGCGACTGGCTGGACTCGCTGGGCGCGGCCGGCTGGACGGCCCTGCTGGTCGGGCTGGCCCTGGCGACCCTGGCCCCGGTCCCCCGCACCGCGCTGTCGGTGCTCGCCGGCGTGCTCGCCGGCTTCTGGGGCGGCCTCGCGCTCGCGCTGGGCAGCGGCGTGCTCGGCGCGCTGGCCGGGTTCGCGCTCGCCCGGTGGCTGGGCCGGGACACCGTCACCCGGCTGGCCGGGCCGCGGCTGGCCCGGGCCGACGCGCTGCTGTCCGAGCGCGGCACGCTGGCCGTGCTCACCGGCCGGTTGGTGCCGGTCACCCCGTTCACGCTGGTCAGCTACGCGGGCGGGCTCTCCGGGATCCCGCTGCGCTCCTACCTGGTCGGCTCGACCGTGGGTCTGGTGCCCGGCACCCTGCTGCACGTGACGATCGGGGCGACCGTCGGCGCCGCCGGCTCCACCGGTGGCCCGGTGCTGCTGCTCAGCCTCATCCCCCTCGTGCTGGCCCTGGCCGCCTCGTGGCCG
>Ga0210040_10009281_pt1 | contig 11481 bp, 16 predicted proteins | sample CryGeyCG12114_NA_FD_185462 | JGI IMG/M metagenome (GOLD analysis project Ga0210040, IMG submission 185462) | Groundwater microbial communities from aquifer - Crystal Geyser CG19_WC_8/21/14_NA (SPAdes) (version 2) | ecosystem: Environmental > Aquatic > Deep subsurface > Groundwater | place: USA... | reverse complement strand
TGGATACAACGGACGGGTAGGTTAAGTGCATCACACACAGGACACAGACACAGACAGAACAAAATACACGGCTCTAGTTCGATCTCTGGATATGAATATAATTTCCCGCGTTTATTGTGGAACAACATTTACCAACCAGCAATGCCACACGCATTTTGCACTTTTAATTGTGATTGTGATTTATTTGTTAACGTTAATATTGTAATTGTGATTAAATTATAATCACTTCCACCATTTATTAATTTCTCAAAAGGTAAGTTGAAACACATCTATTTTCTAATGATTATATGGCATGCAGTGTACGCTATGTTTAACTATGAAATATTTGTTTAGTTGATTAGTTTATGCTCCTAAATTACCCAAATCCTAATGAGACAGCTTCGTGGACATCCTCCTGGACAAGAACCGTTTTCAGATTCCGAATATGAAGATGATTCCGACATTGAACCTGTATTTTTTCCAGGAATGGAACTGGATCCACAAGACGGGGAGGAAGGTGAAGTCATAGGTGTTGGCTATCACAGTGATGACGATATAGTTATAATACGGGAGCCCGGCCCCCCTTCTGAGGAAGATATAAATGACCAAAGTTCTGTCTCCAGTGGTTCGGATTCTGATTATATTCCTGGATCTGATGCGTCAATGTCTGCAAGTGATTTAGGAACTGACAACGAGGTACCTACAACAATGGAGGAGCCTAAACCCATCACACCTGTACCTTCCACTTTACATCACTCAACGAATGAGACCCTTATTATTTTAGTAAAGCCTTTAGTAGGTGACAAGACAAAGCACCATCGTATATGCTTTCAGTGGAATAGTGAAAATTTCTCAAGTGGGAGCTCAGTCTGTGTGAAAACAGAGGAAGCATTTAAATCGGCGTTTGCTGACATGTTCTCCGCTGTGAACGGGGCGAAGCTTTTGGACTGCAAAAGCAAGTTTCACGACCACACTATTCAGTCCTTGTCCAAATTTTTAAATCTTATCAAACAGTTTTATGCGGATGATAGTTCGGATAGGAATTCAAATAGTACCTGTGAAAACTCACCAAATTCAGAGCTGCTGTTTCAACAAAAACTTGATACTTTAATAGAAAAGTCTGACTTCCGTAGATCTGGGTTGTCCGCTCAGATAAACGTTTTCTCTAGTCAAGTAGTTTCTCTGCTTGACTGTGGAAGTGGAACACATGATTTTTTTCTTCGCTCAACTAATACTCATAATTCAAATCACGAAGATGGGGATTATGATCCCGCAGAAACGAACGCAGCTTGTCAATCGCCTTGTGTTTCTAAAAGTAACTTGGCTACAGGTCAGCTTGGAACTTTAGTCGAAGTTGCATCAAGAGAATCCCCTGACTTAGATTGCAAAATGTCGAAATCTATGGAAAATGCGGAAGACTTAGATTTTTGCAATCCTATGATTTCCGAGGAAGAAGCTGAGGAAAATGCTGAGGCTTTTAGAGGAGATCGTATTGGTTCTACAATGTACTGTGAACGTCATGTTATAAAATTACTGATGGAATTAACCCAAGTAAGTACAAAATAAGTTACTTTTAAATTACTATCTTACGATAATCTAAAAAACAAGATGATATATGCTTGCTTTTACTTTGGCTTTGGCTTGATTATTTTTCTAGAATACGCATCAATACACTATAGAAAATTTGTCAGAAAAGGCAAGAAAGTCTGAATTGTTCTTTGCTGCTGATTCAATTTCAACGGTTCCAGATTCATTGGTGCAAGATTCTTCAGGGCCTAAACAAGTTGATTCAGTAGAAGACTTTAATACAGAGGACCCGGAAGATGTACGAGAAACTACACTGGAAAATGAGTTTGATAGAAATATGAGTTTACTTTGGGATATCACTAGTGAAAAGGATGTTATCATGCTTCTTCTAAACCAGAATATTTTTAAAATCATCGAAACAACAATTGCTTCTGATGTGTGCAATAGATTAAATGTAAGCTATATTTTTCGGATCTGTCTCATATTTTTTTTAAGTGATAAATATTAAATATCAGTCTTATCGGTTGATGATACATACATGATTAGGAAGCAGAAGTACAGTGACATATGGTGAAAAATATGGTTTTGTTTAATTTCAGGAAATAGCACTGGGGATATTGGCTAATTTATTGTCCGAAGTGAAAGTAATGAGTGAATATTTAGATTCAGAAATCTTGAATAGGCTTCAAGATCATTTGATGACTCTGATGAAAGACAACAGAAGCGTTCCAGTGCTGACGCAAATATTTTGTGTTTTCCGTCGTATTACATGGTATTTGTATAATGTTGAAACTAAGAAGAAGTGGATTAAATATTTTGTACCATGTAGTAGCTCACCATTTCTTGCTCAAGTGGATTTCATACTCGCCAGCTGCACTAATGGTAATTTTTATAATCGAAATCTTTCTCTCGCTCATGCTGTAAACTATGTATTTTTCACTTAATTTGATTATCCTAATGTTCTTTCATCCTATCATCCTCATTCCTATACTTCTCTTTATAGGCGAATTGCTTTGCAATGTTATTGATACATTACTATTTCTTCTACTTGCAATCAATTCTCCTACTAAGAAGATTGAAGTTGATTCGCTGAAAACCTCATCCATTCAGCAAACTGCTGCGGATCCTGACCTACCTACTACGGAATGGAAAATTGCTATTGCTTTAAATACACCAATGATTCCAAGTCTTTGTGAAGCTATTAAAGAACTGTTAGAAGGGGAGGATGATGTTGTCAAATCGGAAACCAGAATTGCTGTCGAAAGCGGCGTTGCAATAATGATGAAATTTATCGAATTTGAACAAGACTACATCCTTCCGTTTCCTCTCGCTAAACCAAACCGTACGAATATCGAACTAAACTTGACATTATTTACGTTGAATGCATGAATAAAATATGAGAAATAATGTTCATCATTTTGCAGGGGGAAGTGCTGTAAATGTTAGTGCATTGGATGCTTTGTTGAAGATCCTCGCGAATTTTTACATGCATCGAGAAGTGAACTATGATGAATATTCAACTGAAGCAGAAGTAGTTGACTTTTTTAGCACTACGTTGTCTCTTTTACAGACAATTCATGCTGATGAAAATGTGTTCAATGAAAACGCAGTGGTCTACCCTTTGCAAGCTGCACAAACGCTATTTAACCATTTTGAAAATTCTACTGGATTGAACGAGATAGAAATTCAGTTCTTCAATAACGCGAAAGAACAATACATCTGCAAAGGTGATGCGATGGCATACATTGCCTCTATTTTGTTGGTTTATTTGGATAACTCTATCTTTCGTTTCGGAGCTAAGGTTCAAAATGTGATAAAGGAAAATGAAAATTTGAAAACGTTTTATGAGAAGGTATCGAAGATTAGAAACAACTTCCTACACACTCCAGACTGAAGATAATGTTTCACATTGTAGGTGTGGTGAATTAAATATTTAGAGATACGGTGTGAACGAACCATTTTACCATTTCATAATTATTTACATTTTCGGAAGAGTGGAGTTATAGTTTTCATAATAAAATGTGTTACTGAGTTACTTACTGCCAACTATTGCCAATAAGAGTTGCTGTAAGACTCAGTCAGTCAGTTGTATAGTTGTACTTATGAGTAAATACTATTCTATATACCTTGATGAACCCATGCAAGAAAATTCAGATACTATTCAGATTGATTTTGTTCCGAGTAGTACAATTGTGAAATATATTACCAAAAAAGTGTTGTTTCATGCGTCAAGAATAAAATTAAAACCTTTTGTTCTGTTGATTGACTTAGATTTTATTAACAGACTAACAGGTTAAAAAATTACTATTCTTTTCTACGCCCGTTCAAATGGTTGTTCATTTCATTTGAATATCATTTGTAAATTAACTAGAACCCACTTCAATAGCTGTTCTGTTGTTTAGTAATATGGACTTGTGAATTCCGTTCATACTTCATAATTATTGCGCATAGTCCATTGGTATGTAGTCGCAATGGAGTGGGAGTGGAGTAACATGATGTACAATTGAATGATGACTATTAGTTAGATGTTAAACCCCATTTCTCTCATACATTTCTTGTGAGCTTCAATTAGGTCTTGGCAATTCTCTTCTCCTAATCTGACTATGCTGGAAAATCAAAAGAGTAGAATTTATATTTCTGCAATCTGTAATAAGACTGTACCGTCTATATTTGTTCACAGCGGTCGTAGTTGGTGACCAAACCATAGGGTCAAAATCGATTCGGTCTACAGACCATACGGTCAATTTTACTGAGTCTTGGACGACTTGGTCGTGACATGAAATACGTTTGAGTTATGCAGCTAAAAAAATGTGTTTTCCGATAATTTCATTTATTTATTTACATCTGGTCATGATTATATTGAATTTAGTCATCATACTGAAATTTTATAATAGTAATATAATAGACACATGCTCTTTCATGACCATAACAATTTCACTTTCAATTTTCACTCTTCCACCACATGATCTATAAGTCTACAGCGCCAAAACTCGGTAATATTTTTAGTGTAATGAAAGGTGTAATAATAATTTTAAAATTTTAGCAAGCGTTTTCCTCTCTGAGTAGTCAGATATTTATGATGCCATGATGAAACGCGAACTAACAGTGAATGACCACAATCCTAAATAAAAGGTTGACCCTGTAAACCCTTATCTATTATACCTATTTTACATATTTTAATGAAGTTCAAGAATCATTATCAATATTTTGTAAGCTGTATAATAAATAGACCCAAACGTATTTAATGTCACGACTGTAGACCCAATCGATTTTGACCCTATGGTTTGGTAATCGTCGTAGTTCGCTTGCGTGACAAAAAAATTGTAGAGTTTTTAATATGGAGAAGAAAGGGTTATGGGTGTTTTGCTTTTATTTGGAGGGCAAAAATGCCTCAATTTTGAGATTTTTGACTGAAAATAGTTTTTCTGTAAAACACTTTAACGTGCAGATGGGGAGCTAATATTTTAGATTCCTGACTAAAATTTTAAGCCGATTTTTTTAAACATTGTCACAATATAATATAATAGCCGTGAGCAGAGAAAAAAAGTACATTTTAAGTTTCTATAACTGTAGTAATATTAAGAAGCAATAATATCTTACCAATCATCGCGAACTTTCTTTGTCTCAGGGCAAGCACAGCATGCTTTACATTTTGGCTTCTTTGAGGCATCTTCCCCTCCAGTGTCTGTACTTTTAACTGACTTAACATCCATCTTAGCTAATTTTACAGCCAAAAATCAACTAATCGTTAATCCCGGCCTCCCAGCACTGTAAAATTGTCGAATACTCAAGGAAACACAATCACGAGGTTTTATTTAAACTACCTTCGGAGGTTCAGCAGGGCGTTTTTCAAAAGGAAATCACGAAATACCCCATTCATTCAGCAGTCGGAGAACTTATTGTTGTGCCGGTACAATCTATTTTATGATGAATTAATCGATACGACAATTTATTTTCATCTGTTTAATTGCGAAAGCGAGCTCGTTTCTGCTCGTAATTTCCCGATACTCGATACAATTCATTTATTACAATAAAAATAATAAATTCTTTCCCGCATACAATTCATTATAGTTGAATCTGGACATTTTCTATGTCTCACAAACTTAACATGTTTTGTCAGAAAGGGCGATATGCTTTGGCTTTATTAATAGCAGCTAGCAGCATTTCAAAATTCAAAGTAAAGTATATTACACACACACCATCCATATCATACACATATACCTACGTAAAATCCTACTGCGCGTTTTGTAGGCAAAAGCTTTACTTTTTAAGCGCAGCCATTCATTTTGCTTTTCTCGTCAGACTTCTTTCTATCCAGCAAAGTTTCACTGCAACTAAACGCCGACTTCCTTGAAGTTTAGCAGTCAAAGGCTGCAGTTTAGATTTTCTATAATTTAATGTATAAAAAATTATAGTAATTTTAATTGTTATTTAGCCGTAGTTGTTTTGCTAACAGGTGACGTCCACGTCGTAAACTAGTGGTTTGTGAAAATCGAAGGTAAATGAGGTAAATAATATTAATGCTTGTAATTCTGCAGGCTCTGGGGTAGTTTGTGAGTTGTGGAGTGTCATTGCTAATTTATCAGTTATTTTTAGTTGCTGAAAATTCTCGAACTCACTGTGCCGCGTGAGTTGTTGTCGATTATCGGTAGATCCGACTGTGTGATCTCGAACAAAATAAGGGGACGTTTTCCAAGAATTCTCTTACTCATTAGGAATACATTCAGGGATGGGCTCAGATGGTAATGTGCACTAATTAAGATAACTACTGGTCTGCTTGTCTACTACAAATCTCAAGTCGAAATTTGGTCTTTATCTCAGAGAGGAAAAAACGCAGTAGGTCAAGATCGAGGGACCGGGAGCGTAAAAGGCGATCTCGATCTCGAGAGCGTCATGCTAAATCTAAGAGGAGTCGATCTAGATCTAAAGAGCGCGATCGGGGGGATCGTGACCGAGAGCGTGGCAGCAAATCTAAATCTCCGCGAGCTTCACGAAGGAGGAAGCCTTCCGTCTATTGGGATCGTCCTCCTGCTGGATTTGAACACATTACACCCATGCAGTACAAGTCTATGCAAGGTACTAGGCTTATTGGGTTTTTATTTACAGTGTAATGGTTTATGCCTTTAGAAATCATTAACCGATTCTGTTTGTTTTATAGCGGCAGGCCAAATTCCTGCGAATCTTGTTTTAGACGCTCCCCAAGCATCTTTGCCGACTACTGTTGGAGCGACAGTGACGCGTCAGGTACTTCTAGGTCCTGTCCTCCAAAAACATGTAAACAGATCAAATAATGCACTATAAAATCAAGCACATAATTCTACCGTGAGCAAATACGGCTAAGTTTTCGATTGTAAGAATTTAATATCCGCCCGTTAGGGCCGTTTTGTTCGTAAAATTTGGGATCCTATCAAGAGTTTTTTGTGTTTTGAAGTACATTTGTACATTTAATGTCGACTAAACTGAAACGATGATTGCATGAGAATTTTTGTGTGTGAAACGTTGGATATTGAGTTTAGGCACCTTTGAAGTACACGATTGTCGTCAATGCTCATGGTAGATGTGCTTGATATTCATAATTCTGGATTTTCATATGGAAATCACTTGTAGTTAGGCTAATTTTGGGCTATTATCAATGAATTTTAGGCTAGACGACTGTACGTTGGAAATATTCCATTTGGAATATCTGAAGAGGAAATGATGGACTTTTTTAACCAGCAAATGCACCTTTCAGGCTTAGCTCAGGCTGCAGGAAATCCCATTTTAGCATGTCAAGTAAATCTCGACAAAAACTTTGCGTTTTTGGAAGTAAGTTCATTTTATTTATTGTACTGTAGGCTGCTGACATTATAGATACATTAGATACATTATAGATGCATTACGTAGTTTATGCTTTGATAAAAATCTGTCTTTTTAAATTAATAAATGCTCGCTAATTTGCATTCACAATTAGAAATATTGATAAAAACGTCGCTAATTTTGTGTGCATTGCTAATATTTGCATATTTTACGTTTTACAGTTTCGATCAATTGATGAAACTACACAAGCTATGGCATTTGATGGTATAAACTTCCGTGGGCAAAGCTTGAAAATACGAAGGCCGCATGACTACCAGCCCACACCTGGTGTGGATCCTGCTAGTACTCAAACAGGAATACCTGGCATGAATAATGCAGGTTCGAGCTTGCTGATTTTGGATTCGTTTTTATAGCTTAATTTGTTGAAAAATATAGCGTCATCCTAATGCAAGATTAACCACATTTTGTTTTTTGCTTACAGGTTGTGTCAGTACCATTGTTCCAGACAGTCCACATAAAATATTTATCGGTGGTCTACCCAATTATCTCAACGAAGACCAGGTTCGACAAATATTTGTTTAAAGTTTAGGGTTATTTAGGGAGATGGTTAGGGCTAGGTGTAGGATTTTTATCTATGCCGTTTACATAGTTAGGTAACAGATAGGCTCATATTCAGGTAGGCCGTTGTTTAGTTTTTTCAGGTAAGTTATTATCATGGGATAGTGCCTAGTTTGTGAACGAACTTATAACCTGTAATAGACAGATTAAAAAGGGATGACAATACGATTCGAGACCAAACGAAATGATTTAATCTGACTTTTTATTCCATTCCCCTGTAGCCCAGGTATGTGGGCAAATGCAAAAAATTCGTATTGCAATTCAAAATTTTCTGGGCTGAACGGATGCAATTTCTTTTATGAATCCGCGCAAGGCAAGTATCTTTTTCCCTTATTTACGTATGCAATCTTGAGAAAGCATTTGTTGAGGAATTTCAGCTAGCTCACAGCCAATGGCAATGAAAGAATTGATCGTATTGTAAAGCCAAAATTGCGGTAAGTATTAAATGCTGTATAGTAATTTTGGATGAAATGTTCTCAGATACAAGTTTTCAGGAATAGTTCCGTAACAACACCTCTTGGCTCCGGCACAGATTCCTTTTCAAGCTCTTCTGTCTTACTTTTCAGTAAAATTTTAGGTGTTAGGGTTTCAGGTCACTGCTGGAAATTTTCATGAAGTTGGAAAGGCAAGCTACCTCTGCAATCTCATTATTTACAGAGTTCTCAATTTATAGCGTCTTAATTCATCTGGCTCCGTTTCCTTCATCGCGTCCGGCAATTCCTACACAAATTAACCTGATTTCATGTTTTGATGATAATTTTTCATCTTTTTAGGACAACAATCATTATTATAATCCATTTCTTTTTCTAAATATTTTTAAGGTCCCTGAAAAAATGTTTTTATAAGTATTTTCTTTGTTATAGGTGAAGGAACTGCTAAGCTCTTTTGGAAAATTGAGAGCTTTCAATTTAGTAAAAGATTCGGCTACTGGGCTTTCCAAAGGATACGCTTTCTGTGAGTATGCGGATGTATCTATAACAGATCAAGTGAGTGCTTATTTTTTAGTTTACAAATTCAAGTTATTTTCTAAAATTATTGGATTATGCATTCAATTTTTAATAATTTTGTGTCTTTTATATATATTAGGCAATAGCTGGACTGAACGGGATGCAGTTGGGCGATAAAAAATTGATTGTGCAACGTGCAAGTATTGGGGCTAAGAATGCAGCTGGTGGCACTATGGGTGCAGTTGCAATTCAAGTACCGGGTTTGCCCACAGGATTGATGGGTGCTTCTGGTCCGGCCACGGAAGTCCTTTGTTTGATGAACATGGTGACTCCTGATGAGCTTGTAGACGAAGAAGAATATGAAGACATTGTCGAGGACATTAAGGAGGAGTGTTCTAAATACGGAATTGTTAAGTAAGTCCAATGTGACGATGATCATTAATTTTGAAAAATTTGCATGGAAATTAACGCCTAAAAGTTTAAAAATTAAGACCACCCACCCCTTTCCTTTTTTCTACCCATGTTTTTCATGTATTTTTCTATTTCTTTTCGATGTTGTGAAAGTATTTTGGTGCATTGGAAGCTTATATTTTATATTCATGATTAATATTTCCTGCTGCATTTTTTAAGCTACTAGGGGGATTAATTTGGCCCCAAACGAACTTCATTAGTTCAAATGTGATACATCGGCTAGAGCAGTAGTGGGACACCTTCTTTAGAAAGATCCTGCTTTGGCAATACTTGCCTGAATAAAGCCACTGCTGATCTAACTTTTTTTCCCGAGTTAGTAACTACTTTTGAATGTATTTTATTAAGAGAGACTGGTAAAACTGGTTCAGGGCCACAAAATTTAACTTCCGTGGCTTCCGTTGCCTGCATGTCTGCCTTTTCATTTACAGCATAGCCAGAACTAGAGGGCATCAAGATTACTCTCATTAAGCGAAACCCATTCAAAGCGTTGTGGCATTCTTCAACAATTGAAAAACTTGTGAAGCTTCGAGACAAAGCTTGTGCAACACTCATGCTTTCAGTGAAAACCCTTATTCTTTTGGAAAACAAGGAAAGAAATAGATACTGTGTAGCCCACACTCGCAATAGCGCATATAATTCAGAGTCATGCACCGTAATCACCTTTCCCAAGGGAAAAAACCTTCGATTTGTGTTGAGTATAGTTATTGACTAAAGTTTTTTTATGTGTTCCAGGTCCTTAGAAATTCCCAGACCAATAGAGGATGTGGACGTTCCAGGATGTGGCAAAGTATATGTAGAATTCAATTCCCCAGGTGACTGTCAAAAGGCACAACAGGCATTGGCTGGAAGACGTTTTAGCAACCGTGTTGTAGTCACTTCCTACTTTGACCCAGATAGATACCATAGGAGAGAATTCTAACGCTATTGTTCTGATGAGGATTGAGGATAATAATATAGAGAAATGAATAACCTGTAGTGAGGGTCTATGAATAACTAATTAGAAAACTGTGAAAAAATTCACAAGTTTTTGTTTCGAATTTCTTTATGTTTCCGTTCTCATTCTCTGTATGAAATGATCTATTGGCATTGTTTGTCGTATTTTATTGTGTGTCGTGCCGAATTAAACTTGGTTTACTACATTATGCTACGTCGCTACATGTTTTGTTATTGTTGTCCATGTCTTATTGTTTACAGTGGTTGAAAATTATTCAACTGTGGACAAGTTGTGTCAACTCTCAAATAGTATATTTTCAAAATTTTGACAATTGAAAAAGATCGTTTACCCATTTATGATGACCCGTAATGTATCGTAAATTGAATGAGGCTGAACACCTGCGCATTGGTAAAAAATCCCTTCATAATTTACTATTCATTTTTAGTGTACAATAAGTTCATACATTGTTACATTTTAAAGTTACTCAATGTTCCACATTGTGCAACAAATGAATAAATGGTCCCTTTGACATTCTGTGTAAATTGCTTAAGTGTATGGTGTACGATTATATTTTTCAGTACATTTACTAATCCCAAGAAATGCTATCAAATCATATGGGAAACTTTTGGACCGTTTTATTCATAACAATGCAGGTTATAAAATGAGAGTGGAAAAGCACCGCAGAACATGACACACTTGTATATGTAGGTTTACTGTGAGCGTTATGAGGGCTCTTAATTACATGGTCTGTGATGATGGACCCCAGGAGACCTGGAATACAAGTCATTTGTGGTTTTCTGACATGACTTCTCAGAAGCGCTGCACATTGGTGATGTGTCCGTGCCATAGAAGTCACTATAGTACGGTCTGTGTCCACAGTCCACATTCTGCATGAAAATGAATGTATTTGTTACGCTGTACTGAACTGGAAGGTTCGGTGCGCCGGGAACACTGAGAAATTGTAGATAAGCCAGCCGAGCAAGACTTTTTCGCGTACATGTTGAACAACTCCCTCAATTTGTGAGACGCATGGAGCAATACTAACGCACGTAACTGCACAGATTCTTTTAGGTTTGTTTGTCTGAATAGCTTTCTTGCTTATCACAAAAGAGCGGATTATATCTTAGGATATTATGAGATGAGAAATTTTGTGCAGCATGGTTAAGAATTTTATGGAAGAAATAATAACTGCAGAGTTGTGTTGATTAT
>Ga0210040_10009279_pt1 | contig 11481 bp, 12 predicted proteins | sample CryGeyCG12114_NA_FD_185462 | JGI IMG/M metagenome (GOLD analysis project Ga0210040, IMG submission 185462) | Groundwater microbial communities from aquifer - Crystal Geyser CG19_WC_8/21/14_NA (SPAdes) (version 2) | ecosystem: Environmental > Aquatic > Deep subsurface > Groundwater | place: USA... | reverse complement strand
CGAATCAGCCCGCCTCGCGGCTCTGCCAGCATGGGTCCACCAGTACAACCACCACCGGCCCCACTCAGCGGTCGGGAAGGCGCCACCCATCACCAGGTTGAACAACCTGGCTGGGCATCACAGCTAGCCGTACTTCGCCGCTGATGGGCCCTCCGGCCTCGAAGCGCAGCCCGCCGTTGGTTCTGGGCGCTCCTGATCGTGGCGACGGTGGCGATGGGCGTTCTGTACGCCGCCCTCGGCGCTCCCTCCGGACCGGGTACCGGTCTGGCCGTGCTGGTCAGCGGCGTGGTCCTGATTGCGGCGACGTGGCAGGCGGCGCGGATCCTCCTCGCCCTCCAACGTGCCGGGCAGGGATCCTCCGACCGCACGGACGTCGCGTCGCGGCAGGTTCCGGCATCGGGCTCCGTCGTCTCCACGAGCGTCCCCACGAGGCATCAGCGGCTCCTGGGCGTCCCCGTGGAGGACGAGCGGCGACGCAGACCCCAGGGGATCGGATCACCGGCACAGCAGTCCCCGGAAGCCTCTTCGTCGGGTTCTGATCGCGAGCCCCGGTAGCCGGGTCAGGAGACGTAGAACAGCACGGTCATCATGCCGAGCTCGCCGTGATAGACGTTGTGGCAGTGCAGCGCCCGTTGGCCGGGATCGTCGCTTGCAAGTGCACCGCCAGCCGTTGCATGGGCACGACGTTGCTGGTGTCCTTTCGCAGCCCGCGGCCACCACCGTTCGCGTGGGCGAACGTTTGCAGGTGCATCCGGTGGAACATCACCGACTTACTGCTCGTGACCAACCGCATCCTCTGGCCGGCCTTGATGCCCAACGGCCGTGCTCGTCGCAGGAGTTCCCGTTGATGAGCCACTGGCGTCGGCCGTTGGCCACGCACAGGCGCACATCGATCTGCCGGTCGGGCTCGCGGCTGGAGAGGGTGACCTCGTCCTTGGGGGATAGGTCGGCATAGCTCAAGAGCCGGCCGGTCAGTTCGCCCGGACGTTTGTCGGCAGGCGGAGCGGTGCCGGACGACGTCCGGAGGACAGCGAGCACGGGGGCGTCAGCCTTGAACCGCGCCGGGTTCAGGGGAGGCTCGGTTGTGCCGCCTCGAGGGTCTCGAGGTAGGCGATCGAACGGTAGTGCTGTTGCTCGTACTTGGCGGGTGGAACGTTGCCGCAGGAGCTGTGCGGCCGGCAGTTGTTGGAACCAGTCAACCCATTCCAGGATGGAGATCTTGGCCTGGTCGAGCCCGCGCCGCGGACCGCAGTGCCGAATCACCTCGGTTTCGACCAGCCGGGTCAGCGACTCCGCGGCGGCGTTGTCGTAGGAGTCGCCGAACGAGCCGACGGCGCCGATCACGGCCAGCCACTCGGTGTAGCGGACCGCCAGGGTAGTGCCTGGTCTCAGGCGGTGAGCGGGTGCCGCCGCCGCGCAGATGGGGAGGCCAAAGGTCCTGGTAGCGGGCTCCTTCTGACTCTGAGGACGTGGGCCGCCACCTCCCATGCTCGTTAGTAGTAACCGCCCTGTCGACATGGGCGGCGGCGGACGCGGAGGCGAGGTCGACCCGAATGAGCTTGGGCAAGCGGTTGAGCATGATCTTCAAGGCCAAGGCGAGCAAGGCGCTGGACCGGGCCGAGGACCCTCGGGAGACGCTGGACTACTCCTACCAGCGTCAGCTGGAGATGCTTCAGAAGGTACGGCGTGGACTGGCGGACGTCGCGACGAGCCGCAAGAGGGTGGAGCTCCAGGGGCAGCAGCTGACCGTGGCGAGCGACAAGCTGCAGCAGCAGGCAGCCGCGGCACTCGCCGCAGGCCGCGAAGATCTCGCTCGTGAGGCGCTGACGCGGCGGTCGGCCGCCCAGCAGCAACTGGCGGACCTGGGCCAACAGCAGGCGTCGCTTCAGGCCGAGCAGGACAAGCTGACCGCCGCCTCCCAGCGGCTGCAGGCCAAGGTCGAGGCTTTCCGGATCCGCAAGGAGACGATCAAGGCCAGCTACACCGCGGCTGAGGCAGAGACCCGTGTCGGCGAGGCAGTGTCCGGGATCAGCGAAGAGATGAGCGATGTGGGCCTGGCGATGCAGCGTGCTGAGGACAAGACCGCACAGCTGCAGGCCCGGGCCGGAGCCATCGACGAGCTGCTCGCTTCCGGGGCCCTGGAGGACGCTACGGGTTCCACCAAGGACGACATCCAGCTCGAGCTCGAGCGGATGTCGTCGTCCTCGAACGTCGAGGCAGAACTGGCGCAGCTGAAGCGCACGCTCCCTGCCGGCACGGCGGCGCCGGCCGCGCTGGCCGCGGGGACGACCGCGCCGAAGGAGATCCGGTCATGATCGTGCGGATCATGGGTGAGGGGCAGTTCCAGCTGCAGGACGAGCACCTGGTGGAGCTGAACGAGCTCGACGACGCGCTGACCGATGCGGTGAATGCCGGCGACGAGCCTCGCTTCACACAGAGCCTGACGGATCTGTTGGGACGTACTCGGTCGCTCGGTACGCCGGTCACCGACGAGTACCTGGGCGGATCGGATCTGATCCTTCCGGATGCGGGCAGCACCCTCACCGAGGTCCGTGCGCTCCTCGGTGAGGAAGGTCTGATCCCCGGCTGATGAGATGAAGAGCCGCTTCAGGCCCGATCGCGGGCTCACCAGTCGGATGCTGATCACGACGTTCCTGCTGGGGCTGCTCTACGTCGTCTTCGTAGCGGTGCTCCTCGTGCTGATGAAGAGCGCGCTCTGGGCGGTGGTCATCGCTGGAGGCTTGCTCTTCGCGCAGTACTGGTTCTCCGATCGGATCGCCCTGTTCGCCATGGGCGGTCGGACGGTGACCCGCGAACAGGCGCCCGAGCTGCACGGGGTCGTCGACCGGCTGTGCGCCCTGGCCGACATGCCGAAACCCGCGGTCGCGATCGCCAACGTCGATATTCCCAACGCCTTCGCGACCGGTCGCAGCCAGAAGCGGGCCGTACTCTGCGCCACCACCGGCCTGATGCGCCGGCTGGACACCGAGGAACTGGAGGGGGTTCTCGCCCACGAACTCTCGCACGTCGCCCACCGGGACGTCGCCGTGATGACCATTGCGTCCTTCCTCGGGGTACTGGCCGGCCTGATCACACGTATCGGGCTGTACTCCAGCTTTTACGGCGGGTTCGGTCGCGGGCGGGACCGCGAGGGTGACAACTCCGCACTGCTGTTCATGGCGGTCATCCTCGTGTCGGCGGTGGTGTATGCCCTGTCCTTCCTGCTCACCCGGGCGCTGTCCCGCTACCGTGAACTGTCGGCCGACCGATCGGGGGCGCTGCTGACCGGCCGGCCTGCGGCACTGGCCTCGGCTCTGACGAAAGTCAGCGGCAGCACCGCGCGGATCCCGACGAAGGACCTGCGCCAGGCCGAGCCGTTCAACGCCTTCTTCTTCGCACCCGCCCTCGCGCCCGGCTTCAGCCTGTCGTCGCTGTTCTCGACCCACCCGCCGCTCGAGAAGCGGCTGGACCAGCTGGCCGCGCTGTCCCGCGAGCTCGGGCAGGCGGTGTGACGCCGATGGGCTTCCTCGACGCGCTGCTCGGACGCTCGAAGCCGGCGCCGCCCGACCTCGACCAGCTGTTCGGGCTCCCGGCGGCGGCCATCACCCTTCAGGTCAGTGCCGGCTTCAAGCCCACGGGGATCGGATCGGTCTGCTTCAAGGCCGCCGAAGGTGGTGGCTTCACCGGCCTCGAGGAACAGGTCGAGGGACTGCTCGCCCTGGATGACGGCAAGTACACCAAGGAGCGGGATCGGTACGGCTTCACCTGGCTCATCCGCCGCACGACCCAGGACGACGTGGAGGGCCTCGTCACGGACCTGCACGCGGTCAACAGCACGTTGGCAGACGCGGGGTTCGGCGCCGTGCTCCTGTGCACCGTGATCGCCTTCAGCGACGGGGTCCAGCCGCTCGGACTGGTCTATCTCTACAAGCGTGGCAGCTGGTACCCCTTCGCGCCGTCCGGCCCGGACCGGCGCGACAACAGCGTCGAGCTCAGAGTGAGATCCGTGATCGAAAACGATCTCCGGGTCGAAGACGACCTTGGCCGCTGGTTCCCGGTGTACGGCGCGCCCGGCCTCTGAGAGGGGCAGGCTCAAGATCTGGAGCGACGCCTCCTACAGCGACGCCATCTGCAAGGGATGAGGACCGCGATCGTCACGGGTGCTCACCCCACCGATCACTCGTCGGCGAGCGAGCTGGCCAGGTGGTGGAGGAGCCTTGCGGTCAGCCGTCCGTAGCGGTCGGAGGTTGGACGCGCCAAGCGACTCTCCTGGCCCAGCTGCGCCGTGGAACGCCACCGGGACAGCGAGACGCGCACAACGGTCTGTACTTCTGCGCTGTTCAGCTCGTGCAGCGCCGGCAGGGACGGCGCCCAGGCGAGGACAGGGGTGACGAGGAATCCGCTTTCAGGCAGTGCGACCGCAGGCAGCAACCCGATCACCCGGACAGACCGCGGGTTCAGGCCAACCTCCTCGCGTGCTTCCCGGAGAGCGGTGGACACCGGTCCCTTGTCGCCGGCATCGGTTGCGCCGCCGGCGAAGACCAGCTCCCCCGGGTAGTTGGTCAATTCCGGGGTCCGTTCGGTGAGCACGGCTGTCGGACCATCTGGCCCGTCGGCGAGCAGGAGCAGGACCGCGGCCGTCCGAAGGGTGACCGACGTGGGCATCGGATCGTCGGTTCCGCGGGGGAGGCAGCGGTCGGCGATTCGCTGCATCCAGTCGGGCAGCGAGCCGTCCTCCCGACCCTGAACCGCGGGGCTCTGTGCGGCGTGAGCAGGTCCATCCTCGGCAGGAACCCACGTGACGTCGCCCGAGAAGACCGTCATCAGGGCCACCCCCGGTCCTGGATCGGCCGTGGCCACCGCGCGGGTCTGCCGCGCGAAGCCCGGATGTCCCAGCAGCGCCCGGGTGGTCTGCGGGGTCACCGGGCCGTCGGCCTCGGTCCACAGTGCGGGGTTGTTGGCGACCGCGACGAACGCCTGCTCGGAACCGACGAGTTGGGCGACCGGGCCGCCGAACGGCATCAGGCTCTCGCTCATCGCCGGTACGAGGACGAGATTCGCGCCGGCCTCGTTGAGCGCATGCACGGCGTGCGGGTTGAGCAGGTCCCGGCAGATGGCGATCACCACGTGCGAACCGTCCCGCGTGACGTAGATCCGCAGCTCCGGCCACCCCTGCGGCCGGATGTCCTCGTGGATCGGATGCTCCGCGGGGGAGTGTTTGTCGTGGATCAGGGGGCGGTCACTGCCTCGCACCCAGGCGAGTGCGGTGTTCCGCCGGCGGGGCGCCGGGTCGCCGGGGCCGTTGTCCCACCTCGCGCCCTCGGTGTGGAAGCTGCCTGCGACGAGGAGGCGAGGACCCGCAGGGTCACGGACCCAGTGCTCCAGCTCCACGGCCAGTGGCTCGGTGACGGACAGCTCGGGCAGCACGACGACCGACGCACCGGCGGCGACCGCCGTGCGGATCAGGCGATCGAGGTCCGCCCGCTGCCGGTCCAGGTCCCGGGGGCGCACGGGAAAGGAGCGACCCTGCCTGTCCTCGGGATGAACGAATTCCGCGATCGCCCGATTGGGGTGGCACGTGGCCACCACGGTGTTGCGGTCGACCACGCCGGTAAGGATGTCGGCCAAGCAGTAGTCGAACACCACGCGGAACTCTGCTGCCCATTCACCGGCCAGCCGGACCCGCCGGGTCTCGTCCAGCCGGTTGGCCAGCCGCCAGGGCGGGGAGGTCGGGGGCAGCGCGGTTATCCGACGCAGGTCGGGACTGTCCAGGGGAACCGGGTCCCCGACGTGGGGCTGGTAAGGGCTGCGCGCCGCAAACGCGGCCGCGAAGCTGTCGCCGAAATGAGTGTCGAGGAGTTCGGCCAGGGCCCGCGCGACGACCACTGCCGGGATGCCCTCTCCCGGGGCGAGAGCCGCAGCCAGCGCCCGGCGAAGATTCGGCTCCAGCGTGGACTCAGCGCCCGGCTCCGGCAGGGCGGCTGCCAGATCGGCGTGGACGCACGCCACGCGCGCGCGGCAGTCCACGTCGTTCATCCGCTCCCGCAGAACCGGGTGGTCGTCCCGGCAGAGTCGCAACAGATGCGTAAGCGTGACCAACGGCTCGGTCTCTTCGGCGATCGCGTTCCGGACCGCCGTCAGTCTGTCCTCTGGGGTGGAGAGGTCGCCTACGCACGCCGCGTGCGCGGAGGCAGGGGCGCACCCGCAACCGTCCACCAGTGGCCCGGGCTCGGCCATCACGGATCTCCTTCCTCGACCCCCCGACGGGCCGTCGGGTACAGGGACTCCGAATCCGCGGCGCGCGGGACGAGCTGTGAGGGTTCCGCGCCGGTCCGCTGGCGGAGCACCACGACCAGGGAGCTGAGGACCAGCGCCAGGCCCGCGGCGGTCCAGCCACTCGGCAGCTCACCGAGAAGCACGGCGGCGAACACCACGCCGAACACCGGTGTAAGGAACGTCCAGGCGGTGAGCGGGCCCAGCGGGCAACGTTGCGCCTCGCGGAACCACGCGAGGAAGGCCCACGCGGTGCCGACGAGTGCCAGGAACGCCAGCGAAGCCCCGAACCGTGGCGTCCAGGACACGTTGGGAACCCCGTCTACCACCCAGGCGAACAGCGCCAGGCCGATTCCGCCCAGGACGAAGTGCCAGCCGCTGACCATCACCACGTCCAGATGTCCCGCCCGTCGGGCCAGCAGCGTGCCCGCCGTGATGGCGACGGCGGCCAGCACCGACAGCGCCGCGCCGCTACCCCCGCCCCCCGGGCCGGCGACCACCAGCAGGCCGAGGAACCCGGTGGCCAACGCCATGGCCGTACGGCCTGCCACCCGCTCTCCGAACAGCCACCAGGCAGGCAGCAGGATGAGCAGCGGCTGAGCATTGGCCAGCACCGCAGCCACCCCCGCCGCAAGGCCGGCGACACCGGCGAACATGGCGGCAAAGGCGATCCCGGAGTTGGTCAACGCCAGGGCTCCTACCAGGGCCCAGTCCCGCGGCCGGCGAGGACTGCGGTGCCCGCGCACCGCGCCGTAGGCGACCAGCGCCACTCCCGCGACTCCCGACCGCAGCGCGGCGAACCACAGGACGGGCGCATCGCGCAGCCCCCAGCTGATCGCGACGAAGCACAGCCCCCAGACCGCGGTGATCGCCAGCATCCGGGGCGCGGAGGGGCGCCCCTGCGGCACAGCCACGCGGGAGTTCACCTCTCGGCCGGTGTGCCGGCGAACGAGCTTCACGCGATCAAGCCGACTGAAGTCATGGGGTCCACGTTCCCGGGCGTTCGGATGCCGTGTTGCTGGGCGGACGTGGCCTGTGTCCGGAGATCCGGCTCAGTGGTGGTGCCCGCCGGCCTGCGGTGGTCCGCCGGACTGGCCGCCGCCGTGCATGCCGCCCATCATCATCCCCATCATGGCGGTGCAGGCCAGGGCCACGAGCAGGAAGCCGGGACCCACCACACCAGTTGCCACGAGTGCCACGGCGATCGCCACCATGGGAATGCAGCAGGCGATCATGAGCCAGCTGTGACCGCGGTGGCCGCCTGACTTGCCCGTGCGTCGCTCGGCGGGCGGGGTCGGCGTGCGGTACTCGGGGGAGGTCATCGCTGGCTCCGGAGAGATTTCGGCGTGTGGCCGAGTTTGGCGTAGAGAGGGCAGTGTCCGAGTGCGCCGGTGACCACCAGGTCCAGGCCGGCTGCGATGAGCAGCACCTCGAGCAGGACGGCAACCGCTGGCCCGGCCGAGATGAGGAGCACTACGCCCGTTACCACCGCGGCGAGGCCGAGAACGACCCGGCCCACCCGTTCGGCGGGTGTGATGTTGACCTGCCGCCAGGTGGAGCTGGGCCGGGGAGCGGTGTGCACGCTCATGACCGCACCGCCGGGCGAGGCCCGGCGCGCAGGGCGCTCAGTCGGTCGTGGAACTCCGTCTCGTCGATCTCGCCGCGGGCGAACCGTTCGGCGAGCAACTGCTCCGGCCCGGGTGGCTGCGGCGTCGCCGGGCGGTCGCGGCGGTCCAGTCCGCGTACCAGCCAGACGAACACACCGATGACCAGGGCCCAGAACGCGACCATTCCGATGGTCATCCCGATCCAGCCCCAGGTGCTGGGAGTGTGGTCATACCAGAACATCACGTGACTCGTCCCCTTCACTTCGGCGGCCGGATGCTGTGGCCTTCGATCGCCGTCCCGGCCGTTCACCTCGACCCTCCGTCGAAGCAGTAGGCCCTGGGCAGAGGCAAGTGACGGAATGTTTGCGCCGAAAGTCCCTACCGGCTGGGGGTATATCTCCGTAGAGAGATAGTAGACAAGTTACGGCCAAGCGCCTCGTGTGTCGGCGATCAGTTTCTGGGCGCACAGCCGCGCGGTCCTGGGCCGCCGTGGGCCGCCGTGGGGTGCAGACGGCAGCGGTCGACCGGGCGGTTTGACCCATTTCGGAGGGTGATGTGAACACGAACGCGGCGACCACGGTCGTCGAGGTCTCCGGCCTGTACAGGGCATCGTCAAAGGCCGTGGTCGAGGCGCGGCTGTCCACTCGGCCCGGGGTTCTCGGTGTGGAGGCCAACCCGGTGGCGCAGACGGCGACGGTCACCTACGACCCGGAGGTCACGAGCGTCGCCGAGCTCGCCGGCTGGGTCAGGGAATGTGGGTACCACTGCAGCGGCCAATCGGTGCCAGACCATGTCTGCGACCCGATGACGGAGCCGGCCGAGGTCCATCGCGCCGCGCGGTCTGACGGTCACGCCGCTCACGTCGCCGTAGATGCGGCGGCGACCATCGCGTCGGGAACCCCCATGCGCGGCCAGACCGGTGTACACGCTGGTCATGACATGGCCGGCCATGACATGGCACACGGTGGGAAAGCTGTACGGGCTCCGCAGGACGTCATGGGTCACGGGGGTCACGGCGCGGGCATGTCCATGGACAGCATGGTCCGCGACATGCGCAACCGCTTCCTCGTCGCCGCGCTGCTGTCGATCCCCATCCTGCTGTGGTCGCCGATCGGCCGGGACGTGCTCGGGTTCACCGTGCCGGCGCCTTTCGGCCTGCGTGACGACGTCTTCTCGCTGATCCTGTCGCTGCCGGTCGTCTTCTGGTCCGCGTGGATCTTCTTCGACGGCGCCTTCCGGGCTCTGCGTGCACGAACGCTGGACATGATGGTGCTCGTCGCGGTCGCCGTCGGGGCTGGCTGGCTGTACAGCGTCGTCATCACCCTGACCGGCGGCGGCGAGGTCTTCTACGAGGCCGCCAGTGTGCTGACGGCTTTCGTGCTGCTCGGACACTGGTTCGAGATGCGGGCCCGCGGGGGCGCCAACGACGCCATCCGGACCCTGCTGGAACTGGCGCCACCCCGCGCGATCGTGCTGCGGAACGGCGAGCAGGTCGAGGTCCCGACGGCCGAGGTCGTGACCGGAGACCTGCTGCTCGTCCGGCCCGGCGCCAAGGTTCCCGTCGACGGGTTGGTGGAGGACGGCGAGTCCGAGATCGACGAGTCCATGGTCACCGGGGAGAGCTTGCCGGTGCACAAGAGCACCGGCTCGGAGGTCATCGGTGCCTCGGTCAACACGACCGGCACGTTGCGGGTTCGGGCCACGAAGGTCGGCGCCGACACGGCGCTTGCCCAGATCGTCGCCATGGTACAGGAGGCCCAGAACTCGAAGGCTCCCGGTCAGCGGCTGGCCGACCGAGCGGCGTTCTGGCTGGTTTTCGTGGCCCTGGTCGGCGGCGGCCTGACCTTCGCCGTCTGGCTGGGGGCGGGCGCCGACTTCGCTACCGCCATGTTGTTCGCGATCACAGTGGTGGTGGTGACCTGTCCGGACGCGCTGGGTCTGGCCACCCCGACGGCGATCATGGTCGGCACCGGGCTGGGTGCTCAGCGTGGAGTGCTGTTCAAGAACGCCACCGCGCTGGAGACCTCCGCGAAGATCGACACGGTCGTGATGGACAAGACCGGCACGCTGACGAAGGGCGAGCCCGAGGTCACCGATGTGGTGGTGGAGGGCATGGACGAGGAGGAGTTTCTCGCCCTCACCGCAGCGGTCGAGCGGGAGTCCGAGCACCCGCTCGCCGCCGCGGTCGTCCGTCATGCCGACAGCCGGGGGATCGGGACCTTGTCGGCTGACGGCTTTCGCAACGTTCCCGGCCATGGCGCGTCGGCCCGCGTGGCCGGTCGGCGGGTGCTGGTCGGCAACGCCAAGCTCATGACCGACGAGGGTGTCGAACTCGGCGTCCTGGGCGATCGGCGGGACGCTCTGGCCGGCACCGGACGAACGGCCGTCCTGGTCGCGATCGACGGCCGTGCCGCCGGGGTCATCGCGCTGGCCGACGCCGCCCGCGAGACGTCGGCTGCGGCGGTCACCGCCCTGCATGACCTCGGCGTGGAGGTGGTCATGCTCAGCGGCGACAACGAGGCCACGGCCCGCCGCATCGCCGGTCAACTCGGCATCGACACGGTCATCGCCGAGGTGCTTCCGGCGGACAAGGCCACGAAGATCACTGACCTGCAGCGCGCGGGCAAGCGGGTGGCGATGGTGGGCGACGGGGTCAACGACGCGCCTGCGCTGGCGCAGGCGGACCTGGGCATCGCCATCGGCGCCGGCACCGACGTCGCGATCGAAACGGCAGACGTCGTCCTGATGCGCTCGGACCCCCTGGACGTACCGACGGCACTGCAGATCGGCAGGGGCACCCTGCGCAAGATGCGGCAGAACCTCGGATGGGCCGTCGGCTACAACGCGATCGCGCTGCCCATCGCTGCCGGCGTCTTCGAGCCGGCCTTCGGTCTGGTGCTGCGCCCGGAGATCGCGGCGCTGTCGATGTCCGGGTCCAGCTTCATCGTGGCCGTCAACGCACTGATGCTCAAGCGCCTCCGGCTGCCCGGCCCGGCGGCACCCACTGCGACCTCCGCGGAGTTGCCGGCGGACCTTCCGGTAGCCCCGCGGTGACAGGCACAGGGACACGCTCGTACTCGACACGATGAGGAGAAGACGAACGCGATGAGCGCAACCGTGACGGCAGCCGCGACCGAGGCCGGGCCGCTGACAGACGATCAGCTGGAACGGATAAACGCGTGGTGGCGGGCGGCGAACTACCTCTCCGTCGGCCAGATCTACCTCATGGGCAATCCCTTGCTGCGCGAGCCGTTGCGGCCCGAGCACATCAAGCCAAGGCTGCTCGGCCACTGGGGCACGACGCCCGGGCTGAACTTCATCTACGCCCACCTCAACCGCTGCATCTCTGAACGGGATCTGGACGCGATGTACGTGATGGGGCCGGGCCATGGCGGGCCCGGGCCGGTCGCGGCGGCCTGGCTCGAGGGCACCTACAGCGAGGTGTACCCGCACGTCCCCCGGGACGAGCAGGGGATGCGGCGGCTGTTCACGCAGTTCTCCTTCCCCGGGGGCATCCCCAGCCACGTGGCCCCCGAGACGCCCGGTTCCATCCACGAGGGTGGGGAGTTGGGCTATGTCCTGTCGCACGCCTACGGGGCAG
>Ga0210040_10009278_pt1 | contig 11481 bp, 9 predicted proteins | sample CryGeyCG12114_NA_FD_185462 | JGI IMG/M metagenome (GOLD analysis project Ga0210040, IMG submission 185462) | Groundwater microbial communities from aquifer - Crystal Geyser CG19_WC_8/21/14_NA (SPAdes) (version 2) | ecosystem: Environmental > Aquatic > Deep subsurface > Groundwater | place: USA... | reverse complement strand
GCGTCGGACAGCACCATGTTGCGGAACAGCCCGGCCGCTTCCGAGAGATTCGGCTGGTCCGGAATGGCGGCCAGCTCCTCGTCGAACAGCTGTTCGAACAAGGTTCGGTCGAAGGCGCGGCCGTTGTCGAGCGGCGCTTCGAACCGCAGCCATTGCCACAGCTGTGTCCGGCAGATTTCCGCCGTCGCGGCATCCTCCATCAGGTTGTAGAGCGGCACCGCGCCACGCCCCGACAGCCAGGCGGCCATATACTGAACGCCAACCCGGATGTTCTCCCGCGCGCCCGCCTCCGTTCGCGGACCTTCGTGCATTTGCAGCATCTCGTCGCGACCCGGCACGCGCTCGGGTCGCTTGTTGAGCTGGTTGGGCGCGGTCATCTGGGCGAAGGCGTCCAGCGCGACCGGGACGAGTGCCGGATGCGCGACCCAGGTGCCGTCGTGGCCGTTGCCGACCTCGCGCAATTTGTCCTGGCGGACCTTGTCCATCGCCCCTTGGTTGGCCGCCTCGTCACCCTTCACGGGAATGAAAGCGGACATGCCGCCCATGGCGAAGGCGCCGCGGCGGTGGCAGGTGTCGATCAGGCGCAGCGAGTAAGCGGCCAGGAACGCCTTATCCATGGTCATCGCGGAGCGATCCGGCGTCAGCCGGTCGGGCCGATTGCCGAGCCGCTTGATCGCGCTGAAGATATAGTCCCAGCGGCCGCAGTTCAGGCCGACGATATTCTCTTTCAGCGCGAACAGGATCTCGTCCATTTCGAACGCCGCCGGCAGGGTCTCGATCAGCACGGTCGCCTTGATCGTCCCGCGCGGGAGGTGGAGCTTGGTTTCAGCGATGCCGAACACCTCGCTCCACAGCTCGGCCTCGAACCGGCTTTCGAGCTTGGGCAGGTAGAAATACGGGCCGGAGCCCGCCGCCAGCGCCGCCCGGGCATTGTGCCAGAGATAGAGGCCGAAATCGAACAGGCCGCCGCTGATGGCCACGCCGTCGATTGTCAGGTGACGCTCGTCGAGGTGCCAGCCGCGTGGACGGACCTTCAGCACCGCGGGACTGTCGCCCAGGCGATAGTCCTTGCCGGTCCCCGGATCGGTGAAGCCCAGCCGGCCCTGCCATCGCGCGCGAAGGTTGACCTGCCCTTGCAGCAGCTCGTCCCAGGTCGGGGCGGTGGCGTCCTCGAAGTCGGCCATGAACACCCGCGCTCCGGAATTAAGCGCGTTGATGACCATCTTGGCGTTGGTCGGACCGGTGATCTCCACCCGCCTGTCGCGGAGGTCAGCCGGAATCTCGCCCACCCGCCACTCGCCCGACCGGATGTCGGCCGTCGCTTCAGCGAAGTCCGGCAGCTCGCCGCCGTCGAACTTGCGCTGCCGTTCGGCGCGGGCCGCGAGCAGCGACTGGCGCCGCGGTTCGAACCGCTCGTGCAACTCGGTCAGGAACTCAAGGGCGTCGGCGCTGAGGATCTCCTCCGCGCCGGCGACTCCCGACGGTTCCGCGACGGCTCGTGACCGCTCCAACACCGTGCTCACAGGGCTTTCGGCTCCGCGCAGATCGCATAGCGCTCGGTCGCGGCGCAGCCGTCGCGAAACGTCAGCCGCTGCCATTCCATGCGGGCGCGTAGCTCGTCCTGAAAGGGTCCGCTGACCTTGGCCTTGCCGGGTTCAAGCTGGCGGAAGGCGCAGTCCGAATATTCGCCCCCGACGACCCAAAAACGTTGTCCCATCGGTGTTCTCCTCAGCTTGGATGGTTATTCGGCCGCGACGAACTGGGCGGCTTCGGTGGATTCGCCCAGCGCGGTGGTGGACGCCTGGCCGGCGCTGACTGCGGTTGCGATCGCGTCGAAGTAGCCGGTGCCGACCTCGCGCTGGTGGCGCGTTGCCGTGTAGCCGTCCTTTTCGGACGCGAACTCGGCCTGCTGGAGCTCCGAATAGGCCGCCATGCCGCGGTCGCGGTAGCCGCTGGCCAGTTCGAACATGCCATGGTTGAGGGCGTGGAAGCCGGCCAGGGTGACGAACTGGTACTTGTAGCCCATCGCGCCCAGCTCGCGCTGGAACTTGGCGATGGTGTCGGCGTCGAGCTTGGCCGCCCAGTTGAACGAGGGCGAGCAATTATAGGCCAGCAGCTTGCCGGGGAATTCCTTGTGGACGGCTTCGGCGAACTTGCGCGCATCGTCGAGGTCCGGGTGCGAGGTTTCCCACCACAACAGGTCGGCGTGCGACGCGAAGGCCAGGCCGCGGGCGATGCAATGGTCGAGGCCGGAGCCGTCGCGCAGGCGGAAGAAGCCTTCGGGCGTCCGCTCGCCGGTGATGAACTGGCGGTCGCGCTCGTCGACGTCCGAGGTGATCAGCTTGGCGCTTTCCGCGTCCGTGCGGGCGACCAGCACGGTCGGCACGCCGCAGATGTCGGCCGCCAGCCGGGCGGAATCGAGGTTGCGGATCGCCGCCTGGGTGGGGATCAGCACCTTGCCGCCCAAGTGGCCGCACTTCTTTTCGGACGCGAGCTGGTCCTCGAAGTGAACGCCGGCCGCGCCCGCCTCGATATAGGCCTTCATGATCTCGAAGCAGTTCAGCGGTCCCCCGAAGCCGGCCTCCGCGTCGGCGACGATCGGGACGAACCAGTCGCGCTTGGCGCCGCCTTCCAGATGCTCGATCTGGTCGGCCCGCTGCAGCGTGCGGTTGATGCGACGGGCCAGCTCCGGCCCGGCATTGGCCGGGTAGAGCGACTGGTCCGGGTACATGGCGCCCGCGGTGTTGGCGTCGGCCGCGACCTGCCAGCCGGACAGATAGATGGCCTGCAGGCCGGCGCGAACCATCTGCATCGCCTGGTTGCCGGTCACGGCGCCGAGCGCGCGGATCGGTTCATCCTGGCCGTTGAGCAGTTCCCACAACTTCAGCGCGCCGCGCCGGGCAAGCGTGTGATCAATCGGAACCGATCCACGCAGCCGCTTCACTTCCTCGACCGAATAAGGACGCTCGATACCGTCGAACCGACCACCGGGAGCAGAAACGACCTCACTGAAATCCGACATTAAAAACCCCTTTACTGGAATATCGCAGGTCGGTTTAAACGCCGCTGGCGGAAGTCGGGCTCAGTGAAAAGAGCTAAGCTGCCAACTTAATACTTGTGCTGGTTGTAAATTGTTGACAGGTTTGCTGCTGATGTCCCAGCGCAAGCTCTTCCTCGGTGCCCGCCTCAAACGGCTTCGTCGCGACCGTGGGCTGCAGCAGGCCACCATGGCAGGCGAGCTCGGCATCTCGCCCAGCTACCTCAACCACCTGGAGCGAAACCAGCGGCCGGTCACCGCGGGAATCCTGCTGCGGCTGGCCGAGAAGTTCGAGATCGACATCCGCCAGTTCGCCAGTGAAGGCGGCGAACAGGGCGGAGCCGAGCAACTGGCCGAAGTCTTTTCCGACGTGATGTTTCGCGACCTCGGGATCAGCCGGCACGAGATCCTGGAGTTGTCGGACAACAGCCCGGCGCTGGCCGAAGGAGTGACCCGGCTCTACACCGCCTTGCGCGAACTCCATCGCCACCCACCCGGCGAAGCCACCGGCGGCGCCGATCCGCGGGTGCTGATCACGCCCGAGACCTGGGTCCGCGACTATATCCAGGCGCAACGCAATCACTGGCCCGAGCTGGAGGAAGGCGCGGAAACGCTGGGCGGGGCGCTCGACGGATCGTTCTCGCTCGCCGAGCCGCTCCGCCGACGCCTCAAGGAAGCCTATGGCGTCGAGGTGCAGGTGGCGCTCCCGGAAGATCTCGACCAGGCCAGCCAGGTCTATGACCCGCAACGGCGATTGCTGCTGCTGTCGTCCCTGCTGCGGCCGGAAAACAAGACCTTCGGCATCGCCTACCAATTGGCCCTGCTTGAGTTTCATCCGCTGCTGGAGCGGATGATCGACGCCGCCAAGCCGCCCGATCCCGGTAGCCGCCGCCTGCTGCACATGAGCATCGCCAACTACGCCGCCGGTGCGATCATGATGCCTTACGGCAAGTTCCTCGCGGCCGCGGAACGCTACCGCTATGCAATCGACCGGCTGTGCGCCGAGTTCGGGGCCAACGTGGAGCAAGTCGCCCACCGGCTGACGACGCTGGGTCGTCCCAACGCCCGCGGAGTGCCGTTCTTCATGCTCCGGGTCGATCCGGCCGGGAATATCTCGAAGCGCTACGCCGGCGAGAACTTCCCGTTCAGTCACTTCGGCGGAACCTGCCCGCGTTGGCATCTGCACGCAGCCTTTCAGACGCCGGGACAAGTCATCCGGCAGATGATCGAGACGCCGGATGGCCAGCGCTTCTTCACCCTGAGCCGGACCATCGAGCGGCCGATCCGCCCCGACCTGCGCGATGATTCACTGTTGGCGATTGGGCTCGGCTGCGAGGTCCGGCATGCCGAGCGGCTCGCTTATGCCGACGGACTGGACCTGACGGGCGGAACGGCCACGCCCGTTGGCCCGGCCTGCGCCATCTGCCCGCGCCTGCAATGTCCCTATCGCGCGACCCCGCCCGCGGGCCGGGCGCTGGCGGTGCACGAGAACCGCAAGACGATTTCACCCTATCCGTTCGTCCCCAATTAGCGGGCGGGGTGACGGGCCGGACGGCTTGGCTTACAGGCGCGGCCACCATGAGCGAGCTCCAACAAACCTTAGACCAGATTGCCGCTGCCGCCGACCTGCCCACGCTGGACGCGGAGCGCGTGGCGGCTCTGGGGAAGAGCGGCTGGGTGACCGCCTTGCTCAAGACCCTGGGCCGCATGAGCCCGGAGGAACGGCAGGCCCGCGGCCCCGAGATCCAGGGCGTCCGCACCCAAGTCGCCGACGCCGTCGCCGCCCGTAAGGAACAGCTGGAAGCGGCCGAGCTCAGCGCCAAGCTCGCCACCGAGCGGGTCGACCTGTCGCTGCCGGCCGCCGAGCGGCCGGCCGGTTCGGTTCACCCGGTCAGTCAGGTGATGGAAGAGCTGGCAGAGATTTTCGCCGATCTCGGCTTCGCCGTCGCCGAAGGACCGGAGATCGAGACCGACTGGTACAATTTCACTGCGCTCAACATGCCCGAAAGCCATCCGGCCCGGGCGATGCACGACACCTTCTACTGCGAACCGCGTGATGGGGAACCGGCGCGGGTACTGCGAACGCACACCTCCCCGGTGCAGATCCGGGCGATGCAGGGCCAGGGCGCGCCGCTGCGGGTGATCGCGCCGGGCCGGGTCTATCGCTCCGACAGCGATGCGACCCACACGCCCATGTTCCACCAGATCGAGGGGCTGGTGATCGACCGGGCGATCCACATGGGTCACCTCAAGTGGACGCTGGAGACTTTCCTCAAGGCGTTCTTCGAGCGCGATGACATCGTGCTTCGGCTTCGGCCGAGCTATTTCCCCTTCACCGAGCCGTCGGCCGAGGTCGATGTCGGCTACAGCCAGGAGAAGGGCCGGCGCGTGGTCGGCGGTTCCGACGGCTGGATGGAAGTGCTGGGCAGCGGCATGGTCCACCCCAAGGTGATCGCCGCCGCCGGGCTTGATCCGGACGAATGGCAGGGCTTTGCCTTCGGCACCGGCGTCGACCGGCTGGCCATGCTCAAATATGGCATGGATGACCTGCGCGCCTTTTTTGACGGCGATATCCGCTGGCTCAGGCACTACGGGTTCAACGCGCTGGCCGTGCCCACCCTGTCCCAGGGAGTGGGCGCATGAAATTCACCCTGTCGTGGCTCCGCGACCATCTGGACACGACCGCCTCTGTCCAGGAGATCGCCGAAACGCTCACCCGAATCGGGCTTGAGGTCGAGGAAGTGACCAATCCGGCGGCGGCGCTATCGCCTTTCCGCGTTGCCGAGGTGCTGACCGCCGAGCGCCACCCGCAGGCCGACAAGCTGCAGGTGCTGAGCGTCGATGCGGGTGACGGACCGGTCCAGGTGGTGTGCGGCGCACCCAATGCGCGGGCGGGGATGAAGGGGGTGTTCGGACCGCCGGGCGCCTACGTTCCCGGAAGCGACCTGACGCTCAAGGTTGCGGCCATCCGCGGGGTCGAAAGCCGGGGCATGATGTGCTCGGTGCGCGAATTGCAGCTCGGCGAGGAGCATGACGGCATCATCGAGCTGGCCGCTGACGCTCCGGTCGGGTCGAGCTTTGCCGAATATGCCGGGCTCGACGATCCGCTGTTCGATGTGGCGTTGACGCCGAACCGGCCCGACTGCCTGGGCGTGCGCGGGATCGCCCGCGACCTGGCGGCGGCGGGCCTCGGCACGCTGCGGGACACGCCGGTGCGGCCGGTGTCGGTGACATTCGCCAACCCCGTCGACATCCGGGTCGAGGACGGCAGCGGCTGCGCGGCCTTTGCCGGGCGGCTGATCCGTGGCGTTCGCAATGGCGCCAGCCCCGAGTGGCTGCGCCGGCGGCTGACCGCGGTCGGGCTGCGCCCGATCTCGGCACTGGTCGACGTCACCAACTTCTTCTCGCTGGACCAGGCCCGGCCGTTGCACGTCTATGATGCGGCGAAGCTCAGCGGGGCGGTGGTCGCCCGGCGCGGGCGCGAGGGCGAGCGGTTCGTGGCGCTGAACGACAAGGAGTATTCGGTCGGCGTCTCGGATTGCGTGATCGCCGACGACCGGGCGGTGCTCGGGTTGGGCGGAGTCATGGGCGGCGCGGAGACGGGCGTCACCGAGGCGACCACTGACGTGCTGCTGGAATGCGCCTGGTTCGAGCCCGAGCGCATCGCCGTGACCGGCCGGCGCCACGCCATCACGTCCGACGCGCGGGCGCGGTTCGAACGCGGTGTCGATCCGACCGCGGTTGAAGCGATGATCGAGGCTGCCACGGCCATGATTGTGGACCTGTGCGGCGGAGAGGCCTCCGAGGTCACGCTGGCGACCAGCGCCGAGTGGCCGCAGGTGGTCGCTCCGCGCACCGTGCCGTTCCGGCCCGAGCGAACGGCCGAGCTCGCCGGTATCGACCTGCCCGCCCCCGAGCAGGTCGCGATCCTCCAACGGCTCGGCTTCGCGGTCGCCGGTGACGGGGTCGTGCCGCCGGGCTGGCGGCCCGACATCGACGGCCCGGCCGACTTGGTCGAGGAAATCGCCCGCATCCACGGCTTCGACCAGATTCCGTCCACGCCCCTGCCGCGGGAACCCGGAGTCGCCCGCCCGACCGCCACCGCCGCGCAGCGGCTGGAGCGCCGGGCGCGCCGCGCCGCCGCCGCGAATGGCCTCCACGAAGCGATCACCTGGAGCTTCGTCAGCGAAGCAGAGGCCGCGCCGTTCGGACCCGAGCAGCAGGAGGGCGCCTGGATCGTCGCCAATCCGATCAGCGAGGAGCTGAAGGTGATGCGGCCCTCGCTCCTGCCTGGCCTGATGACTGCCGCCCGCCGCAACCTCGACCGGGGTGCCGCGAGCGTGCGGCTGTTCGAGATCGGCCGACGTTACCTCGTCGATGGCGAGCGCCCGACCCTCGGCTTGCTGCTCGCTGGCGATGCGGCGTCCCGCGATTGGCAAGGCGGCAAGGCGCAGCCTTTCACGCCGTTCGACGCCAAGGCCGAAGTACTTGCCCTGCTGGAGGCCGCCGGAGCGCCGGTGGCCAACCTGCAGGTCTTCCCCAATGCCGGGCCGACCTGGCACCCGGGTCGCTCGGCGACGCTCCGGCTCGGCCCCAAGACGGTGCTCGCGGCGTTCGGTGAGCTCCATCCCCGCCTGGCACGCCAATTCGACGTGCCCGCCGGCACGCAGGCGGCCGAGCTCTTCCTCGACGCCATCCCGGCGCCGCGCGGAGCGACGCGCACCCGTCCGGCCTTCACGCCGCCAGTGCTGCAGCCGGTCGCCCGCGACTTCGCCTTCACCGTGCCGGACGAGCTTGCCGCCGACGCGCTGGTCCGGGCGGTGCGTGGCGCCGACAAGACGCTGATCGTCGCCGCGCGCGTGTTCGACCGCTACGAGCAAGCGGGCGGGCAGCTCAGCCTGGCGGTGGAGGTGGTGCTGCAGCCGACCGAGCGCACGCTGACGGACGAGGAGATCGCCGCCGTGTCAGGTCGGATCGTGTCAGCCGTCGAGAAGCTCGGTGCTCGCCTGCGCGGGTAGCTCGAACCGGTTCAGGGCGGCGTGGACGCGGCGCTCGATCTCGTCGCGTTTCAGGCCCGGCGGGATCGTCTCGCCGATGTGCACGCGGATGGTGCCCGACCGCTTGACCAGGCCCTTGGGCCACAGCCGGCCGCTGTCCAAAGCGACGGGCACCACCGGCATGCCGAGGGCCCGGTAGAGGCCGGCGAACCCGGGCCGCAGTTCCGGCGCCTGGCCGACGGGCACGCGCGTACCTTCGGGAAAGATCACGATCGGCCGACCCGCCGCCTTCGCCGCCTTGCCCAGCGCCATCATCTCCCGCAGGGCGCTCGCCCCGGCCTCGCGATCGACCGGGATGACGCCGTACCGCCGCATAACGGCGCCGAGCAGGGGCACGTGCATGTAGAACTGCTTCAGCACCACCACCGGCGTATTCGCCAGCCGCAACGCTTCGATCGTTTCCACCATCGCCTGATGCTTGATCGCCACCAGCACGGGTCCGTCCGGCAACGCGCCTTCGATCTGCCAGCGAATGCCGAGCAGGTCATGGATCAGCCAGTGGTGGAAGTTCGACCAGCCGTGCACCACCCGCCGCAGCGGGCGCGTCCCGAGCGGGGCGACGACCAGCCCGACCGTGCAGTACAGCGCCGTCGCCGGGTAGAAGATGAGGTAATAAAGGAGGGAGCGCAGCTGCTGCATGACCGATCTCACATGTCCAGCCACACCGCCGCGCGGCGCAGGAGATACTTGTTGTACTCGCCGAACAGGGTGAGGAAACGCGGACGGGTCGGGACGGCGTCCGGCACGATGACAATGTCCCGGCCGAGGTGGTGGCGGAACTCATATTCCGCGCGCCGCATGTGCCAGTCGCTGGTGATCAGCCGGACCGAGCGGTAGTGGCGGCGCTCGATCCAGCGCCCCGCCTCCTCCGCGTTGGAGCGGGTGTCCACGCTTTCGGAACCAAGGTCGACGCAGCAGCGCAGCACGCGCGCGCTACCCGGGCCGAGGCGGCGGCGGAGGTCGGCCGGCCTGACGCTCGGGTCGGCCCCGGCGATCAGCATGCGATCGGCCCCATGCTGCCGCATCAGCTCGATCCCGCGCTCGATCCGCCCGGGACCGCCGGTCAGGACCACGATGCCCTGTGTGCGGGTCGTCTTGTCGGGGGTGCCCAGCGTCACGCTGAACAGGACGAAGCCGAGGGCATAGAGCAGGACCAACAGGGCAGATACGCGCAGGATCATGGGTCGGCTCGCAGTGCGGTGAGCACCGTCACGCGCGCCACCAGCAAGGCGAGCAGGCCGGTGGCGAGCGGAAGCACGCCCAGCATCACCAAGTCGAGCGGACGCAGCGGCGAGCCTCCGACCGCAACCGCCGTGCCGCTGTCGAGCGCGGCGAGCATCAGCAGCACGAGCGTCAGGGCGAGGATCGCCCCGGCACTGCCGCCGACCAGCGCCTCGCGCGCCATGCGCTGCTGGAACAGCGCCGCCAGCTGCTCGTCGGTCGCCCCGATGCCGTGCAGCACGGCAACGGTGGAGCGATGCGTGTCGTAGGCGCCGCGGGTCGCCAGCATCACCGCCGCTGCGATCGCCGCCGCGAGCAGGACCAGGAGGGTGAAGGTCAGGCCCTGCAAGGTGCGCAGCCCACGGAGCATCGGCCCGAGCTGCTCGGAAAAGGGTTGAATGCTGACGTCGGGCGCGGCCGCGAGCACCCGCCGGCGAAGGTCCTCGCCATTGGCACCCGGACGAAGCTCGACATCGATCAGCGCCGGTACGGGGAGGTCAGCGCCGGCGGCCTCATCCCCGAGCCACCGCCGAAGCAGTCCCCGGACCTGCTCGTCCGGCACCGGGCGAACCGCGGCGACGCCATTGGCCTGGCGGGCCGCGGCGGCTGCGGCGAGCGCTTGGCCGCCGCCGCCGGGCAGCTGGATCGACCAGCGCTGCTCGGCGCCCCGGGCGACGGTAGCGGCGGCATTGGCGATCGCCAGCCCGGCGGCACCGACCAGCACCGCGACGAACATCAGCACGCCGATCAGCCACGGCGTGAGCCGCGTCCCACCTTGTGGCAGCAGTCGCTTGTCGGCGAGCGTAGGTGCGAACGCCCGCATTAGCTGGCTGCCCGAGCCGGAGAAGGCGGGTGGCGCAGCATGCCGGTGGGATCGACCAACTCGCCACCATCCAGCCGCATCAGCTGCGCGCCCTTGGTGGCGGCAATCAGGGAAACGTCATGGGTAGCGACCAGCACGGTGGTGCCCAGCTCGTTCAGCCGCTCGAACAGATGCAGCAGGCGCTTGGCCATGTCGGAATCGACGTTGCCGGTCGGCTCGTCCGCGACCAATAACTCGGGATGGCCGACCACCGCGCGGGCGATGGCCACCCGCTGCTGCTCGCCGCCGGACAGCGTCGGGGGGTGCGCCGCGGAGCGGTCCGCGAGCCCGACCCAGTCCAGCAGCTCGCGCACGCTGACCGCGATCTCGCGCTCCGGCCGGCCCGCAATCCGCAGCGGCAAGGCGACATTGTCGAAGGCGGACAGGTGGCGGACGAGGCGGAAGTCCTGGAACACGACGCCGATGCGCCGTCGATAGGCCGGCATGGCTGTTCGCGGCGCGTGGCTCAATTCCTCGCCGAACAGCCGGATGCGGCCGCGGGTCGGGCGCTGCGCCAGGTAGAGCAGCTTCAGCAGCGACGTCTTGCCCGCGCCGGACGCGCCGGTGAGGTAGGTGAACCCGCCGCGCACCAGCCGGAAGTCGAGATCCTTCAGGATTTCGGCACCCGTGCCATAGCGCAGCCCGACGCTGTCGAACTCGACGATTGCGTCCGTGCCGCTCACCTTGACCCACCCCTGCTCACGGACTCGATTCTCTGGCATGCCCTCGCCGCCTTGCCAATGGAGTCGCAGTGCGGTTTACCGGACTTTCACCAACCACCAGGGGCAAAGGGCAATACGATGATCCTCACCTGTCCGGCGTGCGGAACTCGGTATGCCGTGAAGGACGGGGCAATCCCGCCGGGCGGCCGTCAGGTCCGCTGCGCCAATTGCAAGAACAGCTGGCACCAGGACCCGGAAACCACGGGGGGCGCGCATGAGCCCGCGCAGGAGGTGGCGGAGCCACCAGTCCAGGGCCATGGGACCCCCGAGGAGTTTCCGGCACCCGCGCCCCTGACCCATCCGGCGGGGGACCCCGGAGGCAAGCCGGCCGAAGCGAGGCTGTCGGACCACGCCCATCCCGACGAGCCGGCGACCGACAGCATCGCCGGCGACGATGCCGACGCCTCGCCGTTGCCGCTGCCGGGTGCAAGCGCGCCGCTCGCAGCGGACACCTACACGTCGGGCGAGGAAGGTGCCGCAGTCGAGCAGGCGCGCGGACCGATCGAGACCTTCGATCCCTTGTCGCAGGACACTCCGCAAGCCAGCGCGGGAACGCCGGTGAGCGCGGAGCCGGCCGAAGAC
>Ga0210040_10009277_pt1 | contig 11483 bp, 9 predicted proteins | sample CryGeyCG12114_NA_FD_185462 | JGI IMG/M metagenome (GOLD analysis project Ga0210040, IMG submission 185462) | Groundwater microbial communities from aquifer - Crystal Geyser CG19_WC_8/21/14_NA (SPAdes) (version 2) | ecosystem: Environmental > Aquatic > Deep subsurface > Groundwater | place: USA... | reverse complement strand
TTCTGAAAAAATTGCTCACTAAAGTTATAGTTTTAAAAACAATTATTTGTAGAAAACAGTTTAACTTACCGGGACTTCAACCGGAACTGGTGGAACTTCAACTGGCAGTGGTGGAACTTCAACTGGACCTGGTGGAACTTCAGCGGGAACTTCAGCCGGAACTTCAACCGGAACTGGGACCGGGGATAAATTATCCGCACTGGACTGTCTAGCAGATGCAGACCTACCGCTTGTCTTTGCAGGGCTTTTTACTGGTACTGAAGGAACTTCAACCGGAAGCGGAACAGGGACTAAATTAGTCGCACTGGACTGTCCAGCAGATGCAGACCTTCCGCTTGTCTTTGCAGGGCTTTTTACTGGTACTGAAGGAACTTCAACCGGAAGCGGAACAGGGACTAAATTAGTCGCACTAGATTGTCCAGCAGATACAGACCTTCCCTTTGCTTTTGCAGGGCTTTTTACTGGTACTGAAGGAACTTCAACCGGAACTGAAACCGGGACTAAACTAGTCGCACTAGACTTTTTAGCAGATAGAGACCTACTTTTTGCTTTTGCAGGGCTTTTTGCCGGAGCTTTAACAGGTAAAATGTTTGCAGTGTTCCCCAAAAAACCCCATTGACACAATCCATCTTTTATGTAACAACTGAAAAACGCTATTGTTATGAAAATGTGCAGGAGCTTCATATTGCGACTAAGTTTTCAACTAAATATCACACTATGAAAAAGTCTAAACCAATAATGATACAAGTTTAATCGCACATTGACGCAGGAATAATTCAGTATGGAGTACGAGCGATAAAATTGTTTTCTTTATTCGCAAGTTTAACGACATTTCTATAAAAATTGTATGAATGCATTTTAGCATTTAAAAGGATATAAACCCTGGCCTTGGCTCATGTTCGATTACAAATATCAAAGACAACGTGCTAAAGTTAGTATTAAAATGTTGTACACGTATTGCTCGTCCACATTTGTGAATCGGGTTGAGATTCACATCCCCAGACATTTTGAAATGTAGGAAAAGTTTTGAATAGACCATTTACTCGGTCAGAAGTCGGCAAAGGGCTATTCTCAAGTATGTATGACTTCATTTCTGGAGAAATGCGCTGGCACCATTGCTATTGAAAATTATTTTCGCATTTTAATATTTTGGTATATGTGAATTTCTGTAACGCTGTTGTGGCACCTACCCTAGCTATATGCATGAAAAACATTTGGGGATAGGAGTAGCTCATTTCGCCAATTTGAAAAAGTTCATCTGCAGTTGTGTACTTGGCTTTTGAACGAGAGAAAGAATCAAATGCAATTTCTATAGCAAAATGTTCCGAAAGTAATTGACTCATGGCTTTTTGGTTTTCATCTAATTTGAGTTGTGGCAAATTTTGCTGCAAGCATGAGGTTGCGGTTTTCAGTTGATCACTCATGTCTCTTTTAAAATGATTCAAGTAGTTCAAAAATCGTCTTCGCTGGTTTTTCACATTTTTTGTAGGTTGTTCTGAAATGCAATGTTAATGAATTATTTCAACTATTTTGGTTTAATAAAATAAATAAATACGAAAAAACCTGATACCTATGAAATCTAGAGAGAGCTTAGCCTGCGCTCTAGCGGCAAAGAAAAATCCTCCAGCAAAGTCCAACAGTCTGTGTTAAGTATTTGAATTTTCACAAGTTGTTTTGAATCAATAATAATTTACTATTTTTTCTTACGCGAAATCATTGTGCATGAACGGCTTGTCGAATATTCCCAAAGGTAAATCTATAAATGAAAAAAAATTAGTATCATATCATTAAAGAACAAATTATCCTAAGATTCTGTCCTTACAAAGTTTTGGAGGGCAGGAAAATTCATCCACATGCCATTCATCAATAAAAAATTTCAGTCTCTCATTCCTACAATATATACAATATTTCTTTAAAAGTGAAAAAAAGAAAAGCTATAAAGACCACAATATTGCAATTGCGATCCTACCATGTGCTGTAGCGATGAAGTCCGATTTTCTTTCGCAAAGTGTTCTTAGAAGAAACCATTTTTGCATTCAAAACATTTGCAAAATGATCTTGTCCCATAACCAGCTAAAAAAGCGTAGCATTAACCAGGTTAAAATCGAAAAAAAATCATAAAGCTGAAAATTTTAGTTTTGCTTTTCCTACTTCGTCATAAAAGCCTGAAGAAGGATCATATTTAAATCCTGACGGGTATTGAATGTCATAAAGGTCCTCTAACAGTATATTCAAGGGCCATTTTTTCATTTTATTCTCTAGTGACTGAATATAATCCAACTTGTACTTATTGTACTCTCCAGAATGTACAAAAGTGTGCAAGGCAATATTTGGCAAGTCTTTGAACACGGAATGTAAACATGATCTCGCAGTACTGGAAAAAAACAGAGATGGCGCAAACATCCTAAAAACTTCTCCACTAACACAAAAATGGGATCAAATCAACCTTACCTGAAAGTGTATGGTCTGTGTGGTGGGTATAATAGAGAGTAAATTTCTGAATTTAGTTCGGGTCCCAAAGTTTTTAACACACTCCATTGTAAGATCATTCCTACACATTATAAAACTAGCAATGGACTAAAGTAAAAGCTTTTTTTGCATAACATTTTTGCCAACTTACCTATGAACGGTCCATAATAATCCGGGTGGGTCATATAAGTGAACCAATTATTGAAATAAGAGACATCTTGTTCATCATAAAATACGTCCCAGTAGCTATCCTTGTTTAAACCTGAACCTTCTTCAATTTGCTCATAAGCTGCTGTAAAGAATTCCCTAAAGTCGATTGACTCCTAAAAAAAATTCAGTCTGAAAACTTATTCTTCACCGAATAAATTTGAAGCAAATTTTAGCACTTACATTCACAGGAATGGGATTAAATTCGTTCGGCGGCGCATAACTCCAAACTTGTTTTTTCATCAAGTTTTTTTCAAACTCTGCAATCATTCTAGCAATTTTGATGTTAATTTCTCTCCCATTAGGTAACAATGGTTGAATAATGGACAATGTTTGTTGTATAGCTTCTACATATTCAGTTTCCCCTTGCTCATAGTTTCGACTAAACTCGTCTTTTTTGGGAGGCTCTAATATAACAGAAGGATTTCGGAAACTCATATCAGTAATTTCGAATAAAAAGTTTTTCCCTAGTCGACGCTGCAAAAGTCCAAGAGTACGAGATAAGGCTTGCATATCAGATCCCAAATTAGAAGTATCAAACAACTGAACGTCTTTGAAAAAGTTTATCAGCGGTTCCAATCCAACCCGATCTCTTGATTCTAAAAAAAACAATTATAATAATTATAATTCAACTACGCTTGCTATCTTACTATTATTGTCAAAATGTTTAGATACGCATTTCTGGCACTACCTTGGTCCATGCAAGCTTTATAATAAGTTCTGGTTGCACTGTGCGGAAATTGATCCGTTTCCCGAAATAGGTCATCTAAATTCCCCAAAATTAAAAAAATTGCTTCGCACCAAAAAAAAGCTTCAAATTCCAACTATAGCACAGTGTATGTCTCACCTAAAATACAACTGTTGTCAATATCATATGGAATCATTTTGGGGTAACCCGACCAATCCCACTTATGAGAAAGTAATTTATTACTCTCTATCACAGTCTGAATACCTCCACACGCGAATTCATAAAAATTTTCACACGGATTCACCGATTGATTTATAGTAGCTGCAAGCCAATCGACTAAAAGCAATGCCAAAACCTTGTTAAGACACACATTTTCCATTACTACCACATAAGACTACTATTATAGTTGTCACCTGTGGTCATTTTTGCTTCAGGAACATAGCAACTCAAGACTTCATTGTTCATCACTTTCTGTTCGATTAATAATCTACTCTTATCAATCGGTGGTATTACAATAGTATCATTTGTTTCAGGCACATCATCATAGTCATCTGCAATAAATTGACTTTTTGTGCCTTCTTTTCCGGCGATTGTAAGAACACTTACCGGAGCTTTTGCCACTGGTGTGTAGTCAGGATCCATGCTGTCTGAATATTCATCGTCTTCAATGAATTGATTTCCCGTGCCGTTCTTTCCGAGTAAATACAAAACGTTGATATTGACAGGTTTCGGCGTCGATTCAATATTTATACTTGCCATCGGTGTTGTGGTTTCATAGAGTGGCATTGTTGGCGCAAGTGTCGACATCATCGATGTGGTTAAGACTGGTATAGGCGTTGTTTGGACCAAAGTTGGTGTCGGAGCAGTTGTGTCCGAAGAAATAGGCCAGCCGACGTAATCATCGTCCATATCAATAGCCCAATCTGAGTCTCCGGATTCCGATTTTGGACTGATGAAGGTGTGGATTTCTTGTATTTCGGTAACTGTTGTGATTTTTTTCTTTTTTGGATCTGTTGTGTCCGAATATATAGGCCAGCCGACGTAATCATCGTCCATTTCAATCGCCCAATCTGAGTCTCCGGATTCCGATTTTGGACTGATGAAGGTATGGATCTCTTGTATTTCGGTAACCGTTGTGATTTTTTTCTTTTTTGTTGAATCGGGATCGATTCCCCAGCCGACATAATCATCGTCCATCTCAATAGCCCAGTCTGAGTCTCCAGAATCTGATTTCGGACTGATGAAGGTGTGGATCTCTTGTATTTCGGTAATCGTTGTGAGTTTTTTCTTTTTTGGAGTTGTTGAGTTTGGATCGATTCCCCAGCCTACATAATCATCGTCCATCTCAATAGCCCAATCTGAGTCCCCGGAATCTGATTTCGGACTGATGAAGGTATGCACTTCTTGTATTTCTGTAACAGTAGTTACTGCCTTTTTCTTGCCTCCTGATGGATCTTCAAATGTTCTACCCTGGGGTGTTTTGTCTTCATCTCCGAAAGGCCCATCATCCATTTCAATTGTCCAGTCAGAATCGCCAGTGTCTGATTTCGGACTTATGAAAGTATGCACCTCTTGTATTTCGGTAACAGTGGTTATTCTCTTTTTTTTATCTTCATTTTTGAAGGGACCATCATCCATTTCTATTGTCCAGTCTGAGTCTCCAGTATCTGATTTCGGACTCATAAAGGTATGCACCTCTTGTATTTCTGTAACAGTAGTGACTGTCTTTTTCTTGCCTCCTGGTGAATCTTCAAATGCTCTACCCTGGGCTTCCGGTGTTTTCTCTTCATCTCCAAAAGGCCCATCATCCATTTCTATTGTCCAGTCAGAGTCACCAGTGCTTGACTTTTTACTGACAAAGGTTGTAACTTCGTGTACTTCGGTGACAGTAGTAACCGTTTTTCTCTTCTTCGAACCGGGCTTAAACTCACCATCATCCATATCTATTGTCCAATCCACAGATTTTTCTTCCTTTTTGTCTCCAAAGCTCACTTTATATGAATAACCTCCATGCGAAATCCCATAAACCTTTCCTGCCTTTTTCAACTTGTAAGATTCGGAATTGAACTGTATAGGTTTTGGATCCTGAGAACAAACTATATTGATAACTGTGGAAGTGATCACCAAATATATGAACCACATTTTTGAAAATTTACATGAGTATACTATTTTTCATTCCATTTGTACACTTTGTTGTGTGATGACCGTATGTAGAGCCTATGGTATGACGTTTTTCAAATGGAAAAACAATACAATGGATTATTAGCCATTTTATGAGGTGATGAAAACGGGTTGTTGAAAAAAGTTGACGAAGTTAACATATGCATTTGTGCATATAATATAGTGGCTGAAATTAATCGCCAGTTTTATGTTAGTGAATTTTTCATGTGTTTCAAAAGAGTATAGCTTTTATTACAAAACACTGAATGAAATACAGTTCACACATCCACTCCATAGTTGATTCCATAGTCTATCTAGTTGGATAACATAATATACTACAATTGAATATCTCTAGACAATACAGTTTACAAAAGACAAACAATGTACCAAAAAAGTCGGACTAATTATTAATAAGTTAATCTTTAATGAGGACGGCTAAATCTAAACTTAAAAATTAATGACTACAGGTCTGTTGTATGATAGAACAATAGTTAATTTTTAATCATTTGAAAATTTAACATGATGAACCATTACTTAAGCAGAGATTCTACTTTGTATATTTTAAAATCTCGAAAATTTACTCCTAGCTCGTATACACTTGTGTATAGTAGTAATCAGTGAAAGATTTTTTTTGAGATAGCATTCAGTTTCTCAACTTTATATCAAGTATTGCTTAATAGATGTCGCTTCGAGAACAATTCATAAGCTAGCGGCCGCTTCATGTCACAAATAGTTATCTTCTAAAATGCTTTAACAACATTTTCACATTTAAACAAACGCATTCTTCATTATGTACAGTAAGTATCCCGTATATATGGGGATATTTTTTCATTTGAATCATTCACAAACTTACTCGGGTCTCACTTAAATAATCTCAACAATTTGCAGTTTTAAATAGCCGTGCTAACTAACTAACTAAGTATAAAAATCGGGCTTCTGTAATATATACACAAACATTTTTGTACACACATATGTGGATTTACAATTAGTTAGTTACAATATATTTTATAAAATCTTGACATCAGTTAACTAACTCATGTAATCAATATCAAATAGGAATCCAAAGCTGTAGCCAAATGAAACAAAATAATGGCAAATGTATTTTCATTTTACAAAACAATCCTGAATTTTCAAATAGAGAGTAATGCACAAGGCACATTAGACAAACTAAATCAGCAAATCTGTAACCATAATTATTTTTCTAGTTAACAACGCACAAAAATAACGGTAACTCCAGACAGCAAAACAGGGAAACAAAACATGAGAATTTTATATGTAACTATCCACAACTAAATTATAGAAGAAACTAACTAACTAACTACAAGCTCACATATAGGGTTCAGCTAGCACAAATTGAATTGTTAGTTCACAGTGCCGCTACACTATCCTCTTCATTTTAAAAATCTTTCGCACGAAAATAATTTAACAATGTCAAAATTTTAATTCAGTAGCCCTATCGAAAAGGGAATTTGACTGCCTCAAGTTTTTCATCTGGAACAACATTTGCAAATGTAACAAACCCTGATGCACAAAACGTTATACACACATTGTACTGACTGACTGAATCCCCTTTTTTTCAACTGACTCAACTTTTATATATCAAGAGTTGGAAACTAACGACACGTTGACTGGAATCCAGGGGATTGACTTGTTGTCAATAATGAAGATGTGGAACTTACAGCTAGTCCTAAATAAATGAGCGTGAGAAGAGACGCAGAAAGGAAGAGAACTGGAGACGGATGGAGTAAGTTGACAGAAGAGGACATGGCTGTGACTCGCATGTCACGTACCTCAGGCTCTGAAAAAGACACAAATGCATCATTAATTTGAAAACTTTGTTAGTTAGCAATTAATGAGTTCCCTACAGTGTTAATTCCCTGACAAACTTACATTTTGCGTTGTAATATATGTTAAAAACCACTGTAAAAGCTGATTTATTTACACTTTTATCATATGGCATACGATTTGTAATGAATAATGGATAAAAACTGAGGAATGGTAAAAAAATAATTCAAAACTTTCCCAAATTTCCCAAGATTTGATTTTCCATGAAAAATATAACATAACAGCAATAACAAACTGCATGCATAGTATATTATTATATTGAAGCAGTGGATTTAAAACTGACCTGCATAGTGATCGTGCTGTGCTGAGGATTCATATGGGTAATAATCTGTGAAAAAAGGAAAAAAATCATGATGCAAAACCCATGCATATTGAAATTGGGGAATGCAAATCCGCTGATGAATTATTACCTTCAATCCTTGTGGAAAATTGGAACATTGAAGACAGTTCACCCAAGCCATATTGATTTCGGGCCACCACTTTGGCCTCGTACAAAATTCCGGGCTCAAGATTTCGAATAAAGTAGGATTTTATATGTGTGGGTGATGAATGGGATTTCACAACTCGGGGCATTGTGACCGCATTCCGTTGATAGTACATGTCCGCTGCGGGAAGCACAATATCATGCCATTTTCCTGGCTCGTCATCAGTTTCATTAAACTGGAAGAAAAAATAACATTTTGTGCGCTATAGTATACATGATCGCTTTCCATTTGCATTTAGGCAATAGCTGGTCAATGGTCAATTCAATAAAACGCATACGTGTTTCTTCCTATAAGACAATTTGTATTCTTCAACGGGTGAGTAGCTTTCTACAGTCCAAGTTAGATTCATGCCATTTCGGTTCCGACTGATTGTGTCACTCAAAAAGACTGCAGCATTAGGTCGACCTGAAAAAACAAAGAAAATGAATTACAATTAGTATTAATACTGTTCTCTCCAGGGATTCAATTCAAATGCATGCAAAACTAGTCACGGAGTAGACAAGATTTGTGTCTTAAATGCATTACCCCGTTTTAACATAATAATGCTTCGTCTACACTTTTTATTAGACCAATTTGAAACCTTTTTTTTTCTTTGATCGATTTTGGGCGTATGAGAGAGAAGTCCACGGAATCTCAAATGACTATAGACACTATGGAAAGACTAGAGAAATGTGAACAAACACTCAAAGTGGGTTCTTTACAACTCCAGAAAATATGTGTAGCATTTGCAGGAAACCTAAGAAAACTAAGAAGACATGGACAACGTGACTTCCATAGGGAATTCACTCGATTGCAATTTGTTGTTTGCCTCTTTAAACTTTGTGACTTGACTTTAAAGAATAGGAAATCCGGGGATATTGGGGACTATGGAGACTCTGGACAAACCAAAAATCACCGGGATTCCGATTTAATCCGAGTTAGTTAGTTAAAATTTAGTTTTTCAATTTATCTTATTGCTGACAAAACCAACTATCTATCAACATAACTGGTGTACAATAATTTCTTTTAGCCAGTTATTAGAGTCTAGAATATAAGCTTGAAGTTTGAAGCAAGAAAAAAACAATTTACGGGAAGCCCGGCCTCCAATTCGGTTTTGCAGCCCTATTTAACCATACATGGTTACCAAACGGTCCACTTGTTTTCTACATAGCCCAACTTGTATGGCCTACATCATGAGCACTCTTTAAACTTAACTCTCCCATTGGGAATGCACATTTGCTTTAGCTTGTCGCAAAATCCTAATCTTCGTTTTTACCTTAAGTTTCATGTCTGGGGATAACAACGTGGTCATGGATTACATCACAATACGGACTAAAGGTAAAAAATCTATTGACTGGATTAACCAAACAAAAACTAGAGCAAATACTTGCTTCTGAAATTCTATTGTGCAATTTAATTCTTGCTATCAACGAGCGCTATCATATTTCTCGTCATTTCGTTTCTTCAGTCAGACATTAACCTATATTCAAAAGTAGTGCAAAACATATGGTCCCGTTTTACACAGATGACAGCAATCTGAAAACTATAATGGACGCACAATGCAACGACATAAGTTGTTCTAGTTTTCCTTTACATATTATACAGCGTATAATGAAACAAATATGGAAGTATACATGTATGTTGAAACATTTGCAAATTTTCGCAAACCATGATTTAGATTTCCTTGGAATAGTTTCAGGAAAAGTTAAAAAAATCTATTTTAGCAACGGAAAAACTAAACAATCCAACATTCTGTTTTCAACTATAAACTGTGATGCAAATTGAAACCCTTACATAGCTTTAAAGTCAAACCAATTGTATAAGCTGACATCTAGCATTACCTGAGAGTTCAATGTGTTTTCGAGATCGTCCAAGTTTGTTGTCCGCTTCACAAGAGTAGTTTCCAAAATCCGATGGCTGTACTTTGCGTATGATGAGGGAATGTTTGGAGCCAGCCGTGGGTTCAATTAGACGTCTTCCGTCCGTTTCCAATAACATTGTCTCCTGGTACCATTTGACTTTCTGGAAATAGTCAATGATATAATCAATTAGTATGAAAGTTAGTTAGTCTAGTCATATGCGTTTTTTAAATGTACAATGTTGTTTGCCATCATGTGTTAATTTTCCATGCATAGAAATCTAAACATTAATTAACAGTTTCCGTGAATAGTGAAAGCTTTTATAAACACATTTCGTAACACGCTTTCATAACATGAGGTAACTAAGGATATCCATTAGCATTCCTATGATATTAAATGAACAGTAAAGCGAGAAACTTTATACTTTTGTTTTTTTTTTAACTACAAGGATTTCCTAGAATTCCAAATCAGTCTCCATAGACCGTTTTCCCAGCAACCTGAAAGGATGGAAAGGAATTTAAAAAAAGCTATTGGGACAAGTTTACGGCACAGTTACACGGAGCATTGAAAAAAGAATTGGGACAAGTGAAAAGTGAACCCACCTAAGTATTCCTAATGTAGACAAAGATGCACACTCAAGTGAGCAGCAAGGTGCTTATTCCAATGTTGACTTTCTCCAAGTCAACAAGGTAGGCATTAAAATAAATTAGATTGGCTCTGAGCTCAAGAAACTGTAGTCGGGAATTTCGTAACACAATAACCATACAAGAGTCCATAGAAGTGGTCGGTTTACAATTTTCTGCTAGCTTGCGAAATATTTGTAGGAGCAAACTTTGCCAACACGAACCCTGCATATACTATCAGCACCCAATGTAGTAATAATGGCCATTTGGATCAACCAGCATAGTAGTTGGTTACTACTTCTACTCCAGAGCGCCTACTGCTGCTAACCTACTTTGAATCTGTAAGCCACATAAATCTTCCAACCATGGCTGCTGCTTCTGAATTAATCTTTCTTCTGCCTCCCTGCATTGTTCTTGTATACATCTCTTTTGGAATCCCGTACTTTAGCCAGAAATGCCTCATGGGGACATATCATACTAAATATTGGATCAGTTTTGCACCATATGGAATAGACTGCATGCACCAAAATTATGAATGCATAGAATTTACAATGCGTTTTACATTTTTTGGTCAACAATGAAGACCAGTAAACTGTGTAAACCCGATTTTTACAAATTCGACCTAAATATGAAGCTGCATGTTCCAACCATAGATATACTGGTATGCACCCATTATTTCTAAAATTAAGAGACCACAAAAAGGATTAAAAGGAAAAGAAAATTAGCTTGATTAGAACATTGATTTGGAAACTAACGATCAAAGTTATTTGTGAATAAACGGGAAAGCACATCTGTGAAAGATTCATATACAGAACGAGCTGTGAGAACAGTTCACTTTGCTTTCCTTTCAAAAGTCGAAAACACAGTATAGTACAAATGTTGTCTTTAGTAGCGTACGGGAAATGGCGTAACTCAACATTTGAACTTAATCCTCTCGAGATTTTTTATATATCCATACTGGTTGGTTGGTTAGTGAGTTAGTTACTCAAAGTTTATATAGTAGTAAACAAGGATGCGGCTAGTGGTAGCTCTTTTTTCTTATACTTTTAGATAAACAAGTGGAGCGCCAAGCATTATCTGCATTTCATTATATTGGAGAAGAAAAGTTTGTTTCCAAGAAAATGTTTCAGCTACTACTTAAGAGTTTCTAACAAGAACAACATTGTTC
>Ga0210040_10009276_pt1 | contig 11484 bp, 6 predicted proteins | sample CryGeyCG12114_NA_FD_185462 | JGI IMG/M metagenome (GOLD analysis project Ga0210040, IMG submission 185462) | Groundwater microbial communities from aquifer - Crystal Geyser CG19_WC_8/21/14_NA (SPAdes) (version 2) | ecosystem: Environmental > Aquatic > Deep subsurface > Groundwater | place: USA... | reverse complement strand
AAAGATTGTGCTCCCAATAGGCACCGTTTTGCTTGGCCGGACGTTGAATCAAGCCAGGCACGTCCAACACCAAAATTTTGGAATAGACATCCTTTCCACGCCATGGGACAAGTCGGAAACGTCTTCAGCCCTTCCGGTTGCACCTTCATGCAGCCGCGTCTCCTTGTTCAGCAATTCGCACAACATCTTGCATCAATACATTCGTCAGCCATAGCCCGATCCCCAGGATCTCGCGCCGCAACGCCGATGCCCCTTTGATCCAAGCCGATCACCGCAGCCAGCCACCCATCCACACGATAACCCACCCTAAGACGGCTACTACGACACCCACCGCCATCACCATCGCGGCAATAACTTTGCCCCTCAGCTGAAACGCATCATCCATCTCCCTCTTCGCCAACTTCTTTTGATGCGAACGATAATACCTCTCCTCGTTAGATGACGAATGGGAAAAGATTCCCGAGTAATGCTGTCGATCGATGAGAAAGAGCGATACCAAAAACGAGACGAAAAGCACCGGCGCCACGATCAGCCGGCTGAACGCTGATTCGACCACAGGCAGCGACGCGGGGTGGATGGGAGCAGGTTTCTGGGCTGACATTCCGAGTGTCGTGAGATTCAAGACGTAGTCGCGCGAATTGGATTATCGAGGATCGAATTGTCGTTGTAGATTTTCGTCCAGGCGGCACTCGAAATCAGAGACTCAAGTGTAGAGTAATCAATGCAATGCCCGTTAGAGGCTTGTGTTTGTAGCGAGAGCCAAAATCACACCACGTTCGTCTTTCCTCAATTCAACAACTTATGACTCGAAGAACAATAAGTAGTACCAACACCATGTCAAGACCGTTGTCGTTGCAGTAAGCGCAAGATCTGTGTGCTATCTGTCTCGATTTTTCTCCTTCGCTGCCTGCTTGTTAGTACCGATTGTAGTGGCTTCGTTGTTTGAGGACGGATGTTCACGGCTTGCGTCTCTGGCTATATCGCTTGGCGGGAGCGGAGACTTCGGCGAAGCGAGCGGATGGCGTTCGGGTAAGTTATCCGCGAGTCCGAATCCGAGCTCAGTATAACGTTAGAGTTGTCAGTGTGAAAGCTGGGTCCCTGTAACGATGAATCAAGTCCGTGCCAATCTTTTAGGATTGTCGAGACCAGCAGCCAGGCATGCATTTGCGTGTACAAGTTACAAGTTGTCGAAAGTCGCTAACCTTGGAAAGTTTCTTAATACAGCTATCGGCTCAGTGGCGGGAGATTCACGACCCATTGCCCCATACTTCATGTCTATTTTTCCAGCCCAATACACCTGTTCTCTGGTAAGCTACTGGCAGCTCGCCGTATAGTTGGTGGTGATGATATCAATTATAGAAAGTACAAAATCTAATACACTGCTTCCCATGACCCTCCCCTAGCACAGATCATCCCACATTTCGGCATTCTCATCATGTCGCATCGCGTGGCTTCCTATAGCGACGCTGGCGTTGTGGGCATGAGTCTAGATTAAGAACCACGGAACAAGAATTGCATGTCCTCTGGCGTCAACTTGTCCAGCGCAACCTGGTCGTTATTAACCGTACCATTGATCATGTTGGCCTTCTTTTCTTGTAGGAGAACCATCCTCGACTCAACAGAATCCTCAATGCACAAGCGTGTGATGACACAAGGACGGCGCTGACCAATTCTGTGACATCGATCGGCGCTCTGCCACTCAGCTGCTGGGTTCCACCAAGGGTCAATAATGAAGACACGACTAGCTTCGGTGAGATTAAGTGCCACGCCACCAGCTTTCAATGACACAAGGAAGACCTCGACGTCTACGTTGTTCATGAAGTGCTCAATTGACTTCTGACGTTGCGCAGGTGACATGCTGCCGTCAAGCAGCACGGTGCTGAAACCGGACTTCTGGAGACGCCATTGCACAAGCTGCAGCATAGATGTGAATTGCGAGAAGACAATGCTCTTGTGTGTCTGTTTTTTGCTTCGGAGCTTGTAGAGATCGTAGACGAGCATTTCAATCTTGGTCGACGAAGTCCAGTCCTCCATCTTGATACGATTGATGATTGAGGACTTCTTGACATGGTCCTCGTCTTGCTCGATCTCTGGCTGATCCCAATCAATTACGAGAGGAATGTGACATCTCGGACAATCGGCGTCGCCATCGCTGCCGTCAAATGATCTGATATAGTTCTTTGCACATTGACGACAAAATTCGTGACGGCAGCGAGATCGGATGGCTTCCTCTGCAGGTTCATCACAAATGCAGCAGATAAGAACATTCTGTCCTCCCTCGGCATGCTTGCGGAGAATGAGATCGGGATGGTTGGCGACTTGGCGCATCTGCATGATCAGGCCGAAAATGTTCGCGTAGTTGTTCAACATGACACCTTGAGCGACGTAGGTATCGAATTTCCTGTTCGAGTTCGACATGATACTTTGGGAGAAGTCGCGCTCAATCTCACCAAAAAACTCGTTGTGCACAATGACATCCTTGGGCGGGAGCTCCATGGATGAGGTGTGGTCACGCTTCATTCTGCGGAGCATGATCCGGTCCGTGATCAAACGAAGCTTGTCCAGGCCTTGCTTGCGAAGGGCTGGATTGTCTCCTTGGGTGATTGGGTTTAAAATCTCCTGATTGAAGACAGAAACGTGGTTGAAGCCACTGTGGTTGCACTTCGTGCATACCTTCTTCTCATTCTGGGACCAATGCAATGCCTTGCAGGAGCAGTTCTTGCAAAAGTAGCAGGCAAAGGGAACGACTTCCAGAAAGCGTAACAACGAGAAGAATTCACCAATTCTGTTCTGAACAGGGGTGCCCGACAAGCACCACTTGTAGTCTGCCTTCAGAGCGAAGCACGCTTTGGCGACGCTCGCAGTTCGTGATTTTATGCTGTGTGCTTCGTCGAGAATCAGTCGATGGTACTTGATGGCATGCAGCACACTGTCTTCCTTGACAATACCATCCTGACGGTTCCAGCCTTTGTTCTCTTTTCGATACATGGACTCCAAGCCCGAGTATGACACCATAATGACATCGTACTTCTCTAGGTCCTTGACTGTCATAAGCTTGCACTTAGGATTGGCAGAGACGTGGTAGATGAGAACTTTGAGCTTGCCACTGGTGTAATCGGTGATTTCAGCCTTCCACTGCATCAAAGCTACTGGTGGCACAACGACCAAGGTAGGATTCTTCGCAGGGAAATCTGACATGATCAAACTGACAGCTTGGATGGTCTTACCCATGCCCATCTCGTCACCAAGCAAGCCTCCTTCCCATTGTGACTTCTCTTGACGAATCATCCAATTCAGCCCTTCTAGCTGGAAAGATTTGAGCTTGCGATTGATGCCAGCTGGCTGCTCTGCAGGGACTGGCTTGATCAGCTCAACATTCGCAAGATCCTCCCACATTGTTTTGATCTCTGGATGTGATTTCTCGAGTTTGGCACGCTCACGCTTTGCTCTTCGCTTTTGTGGATCGAAATCATCAGGGTCGAAATTTGCCCTGCGGCGCCGACGAGGAGGGGGTCTAACCGCTGAAGTAGCCGCAGTTGTTGTTGCGGCAGCAACAGCAACATCGGCATCGTCTACGCTGAGGGCAGATTCAATGTCAGACAATCCGTCCTCGAAATCTGATTCCAACTCAGAGAGAGAGCCAAGAGATGACAAGTCGGATACTTCGCTGTCGGGAATTGATACCTTTGGTCGAACGACTGGCGCAGATAGCTTAGGATTGCGAACCTTGTGCGAGACGAGTAATGGCTCATCATCGCTGTCCGTGAGATCAACCAAGTGAGAGCTTATGGCTCGTCTGCGCTTGACCATGGGTTCATCCTCCGAGTTGTCGACAATCTCGTACTCCTGTGCCTGAAGTGCAGCGGCGATTTTGGCATCACCATCTATATCAATCTCTAAATCACCGCCACTAATGTCTTGCAAACGCCGCTTCTTTGAGCTTATTGGACCAGCACTAAAAGCCATGGACGAAGATCTTAATTCGAGGGCTCTGGCAGTAGCACTGACTTTGGTCTTCTGAGTTACAGCCTTGCTGGTGGTGGTGGTTTCGGTCGGCGTAGCCACAGCGCTGGTGGCAGGAGTGTCATAGTCACTAGCCCCATCAAACGAGTCTGCGATAGACGACGGGCCAGTAGACTCGGTAAGACCACGGCTGCGGCGCTTCACAGGTGCTGGCTTGACATTGGGAATGAAAACGCCTTGGAACTGGGCCCCCGAGGAGGAAGCAAGTGTATCAACAATGTCATCAATGTCGTCGGAGTCTGGAATCTCGTCCTTTGGCAGAACTGATTTGCGAGGACGACCTCGTCGCTTGGTGGTGGTGGGCAGGGGCTCAGAGGCTTGGGTGGCGACTGTTCGATTTGGTTAGCAAAGAGTGGTGGCTATACATTTTTGTAGCTTACTGGACTTCACGACAGCGGAAGCCCTGGTAGAGGTACGTCGAGGAGCCATGACGGCGACGCTAATTGCTTCTATAGCCTCTGGCAGTATTGTTGATGGCTGCTACAGCGATAGAGAGAGGGAGGATTGAAATCCGACAAAGGGATTCCAGGGTGTAGGCTCCATATCGATAGAGATGCAGGAACCCACTTCTTAGCGTGACGGCAGCCTGGATTAGCCTGGCGCGTGTGTGCATGAGAAGCCACGAGGACTCTTTATCCACGCGTTGAATGGTTGCATTAGCGTGATATCGGCCTGCTTCCGCGGTCCAGTGGATCAGGACCCTGGTTTGCCGTCCTCTTGGAACTCCCATACTCTGGTTGCATTTTCAGCCTGCGATAGGACAGACACCACAAGCAGGGACTGTCTCTTGAGGGAGCTTGATACTTTTGTGATCTATCTTGTTGCCTTGCCCGCAATACTGAGTTGATCTTGCAGTGCGCTGACATTCGAACGTCTCGAAACGTACCTGTAGGCTAGCGTCGTTTGCCGCCACCTTGTTAGCGGGCACCATGTATGTATTGGAAAGTGATTCTGCTCCATCAATGTGCTGATTCAGAACAGGGCAAATCGGAGAGCTGCTGCGGGGAACCGTATCAGAGGGCCGTAAGTAAATGACGATATATCCACCACTCAAACTGACCCAAAATAGCCAATCCGCCTTGACAGACTTCCTTGCCTCGCACAACATATCAGCACGCCAGATCACTGAAGACTTCCAGCGTCGCCTTCAAGAAGCCCAGGACCAGCAAGAACAATCAAACACCGCCGAGACTCAGGGAAACCAGGACGACGACGATGATGATGATGATGAGGGCGAAGATCCTGCCGAGCGCAAGAAGCGCAAACGCAAAGAAGAGATGGCCATCATGAAAATCAAGCAGAGTAAGGAGTTCAAGCGCCGCAAATATGAGAAGAAGAAAGGCGCCAAAGACGACGACGATTACGACGACGACGTTCTTGCTCGCAGCATGCTGGCAAAAGCTCAGCCATTACCGGGTCAATTAGACAACTGTGAGATCTGCGAGAAGAGATTCACTGTCACACCATACAGCAAAACCGGTCCCGATGGTGGACTGCTATGTACAAAGTGCTCAAAAGAACTCAAAGACGAGGAGAAGCGGGATAAGGCGCAAGTAAGAAAGAAGGCTGCACCTAAACTCCGAAAACGTCAAACCGAGAGTGACCGTCTAATGGGCGAAGTCAAGCCAGGTTCTAAGAGTCTAGCAGAGATATGTGTTCGACGTGTTGCGGATGTGGTTCATGATATTGATGAGTTTGGTGATATGCCACAGACATTGCTCAAACGTCTCAGTCAGATCTTGTCGAAGAAGCGAGTCCTGACTTCCAGAACCCTAGATCTTTTCTTGCGACCCGACTTTGACCGAATCGATATCTACGACTGCGGTAAGCTTGAACAAGAAGACTTCCAGAAGATCTTTGCTTTCATGCCAGATGTCGAGACCGTCAACTTGCGATTTTCGGGACAAATCAAGGACGATGCTCTCATGTACATGATTGAGAAAAGTTCAAAGATTAAACATCTTCAGCTAGGTGCTTCGAACTTGGTATCAGACAAAGCCTGGACTGAACTGTTTCGGCAGCGAGGTGACCGATTGGAGACCTTGAAGCTCTCCGAGCTGAACGATTCCCTCAATGACGACACTGTAGCAGAAATGGTAAAGCACTGCGTCAACCTTAGGCGGTTGAAGTTACGCTCATGCTCGCACATGGGGCCTGCTTCGATTGACTACCTTTCGAATCTCGGAAAGCTCGAGCATCTTACGCTTGCTGTGGCACAAGACACGCCAGCGCAGTCCCTTGTCAACTTGATCATTAACCTCGGACGGAATCTCAAGACTCTCTCGCTCGAAAACTACATCGAAGCAGACGATACCGTCCTCGAGGCCATACTGAACCACTGCAGCAAGCTCACGAAACTTCGTTTAACCGGCAACAGCAATTTCACCGACCGCGCTTTTGCTTCGCTTTTCGGACTCACTTCCACCAACCCGCCAATATTATTTGCCGATTTCTCCGAGAACCGCGATATCGAAGCCTCTGACCCAGACGGCCCGCAACAGGAGCCTGTCGGCTTTGGTGGTGAAGCTTTCAAAGCGTTAATGCATCACTCTGGTCAGTATCTCGAGCGCCTGGACCTACACTCGGATCGACACATTTCGCATGAAGCACTCCTTGAGGTTTTCGACGGTGTGAGACAGTATCCTAGCCTGAAAGACATTGATATGTCGTTTGTCACTCATCTGGATGACGTCGTCATGACAGGCATCTTCAAAAGTTGTCCTGCACTCAGTAAGCTGGCGGTATTCGCATGCTTTAATGCCACATCGGCACGGATTCCAGCTGGTATAGCAGTCATTGGCTTGCCCAATGCACAGGATAACATTGTGATCGAGGGTGATGTGGTGGGTGAATTGTAGTCGTGTCATGATGTAGCTATACCACGAATCGGCGCTCGGTAGAGCTGTTACAAAAGAGTGAACAGAGAGAGCTGTAATCTTATACGAATAAACGAGCAGGCACGAAGCGAACAACAGTCAATACATTCAGGGTGACCACAAATTTGTACTCGCTGACAGTCGACTATTGCTTTCCTACCTACCTAGGAGTTTATAGTCTATGAGTGCTGAGGAGATTTGAGTCGTGCTGTTATAAGGCTGATACAAAACTCCAGCTCTTGCGCGTCTACAATAAGTCCGACTCGTGAGTCTTCCCACGCAAGCTTGCGACTATTGTGGCAGTGATGGTGGCGGAGAGGTAGTTTGCTGAGCCTTGTACTCGTACTGCTCAAGCCGTTTCATAAAGCGAGCAACTGAACAGTGCACCTACCTGGTAGGTAAGGTAGGGCACTCGGACCTGCGACATCATCCATCCTGCTGGTATTTGCAGGCCAAGCCACTTTCGTCGTAGTCCAGCCACGAGCCCCTGGTGATCCTAGGAGAAGCCTGAGCTTCAAGCTGACTGCGCTTCTCGAACTGTCAGCGATATTTACAGCACACGCTCACCATCTGTTGTGAATGGCCTTGCTGTCATTCCGGAAACTTTGTTGGAGAAATCTGCTTCATTGATGACGATCGCAGCGGCGACGAGGCTATCGAGGACTACCTACGTGATATGTATCGAGAACGATCGAGCGATGTGTCTCCACAATCGCTGGCGACGTCATTCATTCCATGCGACTCACCACTTGATGGAGACGAAGATTTCGGCTCCTCTGGGTATCCAGGAATCAAATAAGCGCTACGATCTGCCGCTCTGAGAGCACGTCCGTTAGGCCGGCGATCTTCCAGAAATACCGAGGATGAGAAATTGCACGCAGGGGCTGCTACCCCGCAAAATCATGGAGCGATGGAAGTTGGGAATATGAGTACAACTGGCAAGGAAGAGTGAGAAAGAGGAAATCGCGCGTACTGTTAGAGATACCGATCCCTTGTGAGCCGGATTTATTGGCAACTATATCCTGTGTACCTAAGCAAGCACCGACTTAACTTCCAAGATGAATGATTACAGCAACCTCCCCGACTTTGACTCGCTGCCCAAAGTCAAGGACATGCCGCAAGGCTGTGCTTGGGGCATCTTCGACAAAGATGGGAAGAAGGACCACATTGGCTGCCTCAATCTTGTTACACCCGAAATTGTCAAAGCCGCTGTCAGCGAAGTCAAGGATGGTCTATCTGTATCCCTGAATTGGCCTGTTGGCGCAATCAACACCCCTGGCTTTGGGCGGAAAGGACTTGTTCATCACATCGATTCTTTTCAAGATGGACCCTTGCCTCTTCATGGCTTTGACGATGAGCTGGAGTTCAACACACAGTGCTCAAGTCAATGGGACAGCCTGGTACACTATGCTCATCAGCCTACCGGTCTGAGCTACAATGGTGCCAAGCCGACAAAAGAAAGCCTTCAGCAGAAATTCGGTGAGGAAGACAAGGAGAAGACGTTGCCGACATTGAACCACTGGCATGAGCGAGGAGGACTGGTGGCAAGAGGGGTTTTGCTTGACTACCGTGCTTATGCAGAGGCCAAAGGTATCGAGTACAACTGCTTCGAGCAGCATGCCATCACTGTCAAGGATCTAGAAGATATTGCAGCACACCAAGGTACCACATTCAAGCAAGGTGATGTACTCATTGTCCGAAGCGGTTTTACCGAGGACCTAAATGGCCTCGACGCACAGGAGCAGGATAAAAAGCTCGGTTCGCATTGCGCTGTCGGCGTGGAAGGCAACGAAGCAGCAGCCAAGTGGTTTTGGAACAAGCATTTCTCGGCAGTAGCTGGCGATACTATTGGTTTCGAGGTCTTGCCACCCAAGCGAGCGGACGGAAGCACCGCCAAGATTGATGAGCTAGGTAAGTTGTCCCATACTAGTACAATTCATTGTCACACTAAACTTTTTTCCAGTGCTGCATCAATGGTTTCTTGGGCTGTTCGGGCTCTGTATCGGTGAGCTGTGGGATCTCAAGTCGTTGTCAGAAATGTGTAAGAAGACGGGTAGGTATAGCTTTTTGCTTACATCGGTGCCTCTGAATGTGCCAGGGGGTGTTGGCTCACCACCAAACGCCCTGGCTATCTTCTAGGACCTTTGCCAAGAATTCAATCATGATACTGATGGTCATCCCATGATTGCACAAGCAGACCCCGTTGTTAGTTATCAGAGCGCTTGTGTCTTTCTCGTTCCTGCATAGAGCACTTGAATAACAACAACAAACAGTCACTGTTGTGGTGTCAAAGTTGGAAAGCACCATCCTCCGCTATCTGTCCCCGACCCATCTGCCGAGCATATATGGATTCATTGCACATCTCCTTCCCGGAATGCTTTCTAGCTCGTCAACATAGTATAGATAGAAGTGGTACATCGTGTCCTACGGCTCGCCGGTGTTCTCATGCTGGCATTCGTTTCCAGCCCAAGATCTGCTCCGTCAGTGCTGCACTTCCCCAGTAGCACTGCTTAGCCTATCTAGGCAGTATAGAATGCTGTACTGAGGCCGTCCACCACAACACCACACACACGGTCGCGAAGCAAGCAGGCAAGGGTCGCAGCGACTCAAAGTTTGCCACCAAGGAGAACGGCCGTGTACGGACCACGAACAATGCAGAAGTGTCGCCAAAAACCTGAAGTCTCACCCTGGCTGAAGGACCTTCAGTAGAGTGGTGCTTTGAAGACCGCCTCACAACTAGAGGTCTCGGTTCAATCCATTGGAGGAGCATTAGCACCGAGGCAGCGGCGCTCTCTTCATGTTGGCGGGTGAAGCACCCAAATTGGCATTTTGCGAAGCAAAGCAGGGTAATGGTAGAAGTTCGTGGAGATGAGCTAGACTGATACGAGTCGTCGATCATATCTCGATTCATAAACACCATGCCTGAGATGCCAGTGATTTGCTACGGTCCTTTCCAACGTAAAGGCAGTGAATCATATCGCTCCTTCCTTCTCATGTCCACCTGAATCTGGAGCACTCCTCACTAGCACCACAAGACGCCCAGCCAGCACGACATGTAAACCCCTGCTGCGATGTTCCTTTTGCATCAGTGCAATGTCATGCTTTACAAGTTTCCTCCTTCATCTACGTCCTGTGTCATGTTTCTTTACTCGAAAACGCAGAATCTAGTCTTAATACTCTGAGGGCGTGCATCGAGTCTGTCGAGGACTGGTGCGAGGACAGGCCGATTCCCTCGGTTGTGCACGACAACGACAACGACAACAACAAAATGTGCAACGCGAGGTCGACTTTCGTCCGAACGCGTAACCAGTCGTCTAGGATGTCTTGGATCACTGGCGAAGTCAGCGCTGCCGAGACTGTACCCATATCTTGACTTGGGTAGCTCACTGCCACTGCCACTGACACTGTCATCTGCAATCAGCCAAGTCAGCTCAGCCTCAATTACCAACCCCACAAATGCCCTCCTGAACCAATCATGTATTGCTGCCGACATCAGAGTTTCTAGCCCCAGACCTCGTCCCTGCAGTGTTCCAAGGCTGTCATACGAGCACTCAACGTATTCAATAACGCTCTTTTCTGGCGTTCAGAGCGTCTTTATATTCATGTATGAGAAATCCTTGAGACGCGCGCTTCACTCGTAGCCCGACTGCGTCAATCCTAAGCAATCAACTACCGATCTGTTCGCCCAATTCTGTACAACATGGACCGCCTTACGGACAGACTGCCGCAACTGCCAATGGGCATTCCCATACGTATCTTGTTATCGTAAGGCACCTCATTTTCCAAAGTCACTCAACGAGCTAACATCTTTAGGTATGGCTTCGACTACCTGATCATAATGTAAGAACCCTCTCACGGCGCAGCCAGGCCTTCTTTCAATCAACAAACGTGACCACAGCTCATGTACCACTTGCTAACCCAACCAGTGTCCTCGCCGTCATATACGCTGCTCTTGACAAATTGATCACGCCGTTCTCCCAACATTTCTCTCTACTGAATTACACAATCCAATATCCCTACAACGAGAATGAACGCGTTCCCATATTAGCCGCGATAATCATCTCCGGCGTCTTTCCCATCATCGTGATTGCCGTTTACACGCTCGTCATCGACGGCATGTTCAGCCACTCTGGAACCGGCCGCTCCAAATACACGTTTAACCAGCGGTTATGGGAGCTCAACTGTGGTATCTTGGGCTTGTTGCTGGCTCAGGGTTCGGCGTTCGTCGTTACCGGCAGCTTGAAGAACCTGTGCGGTAAGCCGAGACCGGATTTGATCGCGAGATGTCTCCCAAGCCCCGGCGCGACGGACGATCCGGTCTTTGGATTGAGTAGCAAAGCGATTTGCACGCAGACAAATAGGGCGCTCATGCAAGATGGTGAGTCAACTCGTCTTCTCAGATGACTTACTCGTTTTGAAGTCAACGACTAACTCCCTGTTCCCCACAGGCTTTCGGTCGTTCCCATCAGGTCATTCCTCGGCCTCATTCGCCGGACTTTTCTACCTCTCGCTCTACCTGTCCGGTAAACTGCACATTCTAGACCAACGCGGCGAAGTCTGGCGGACCGTCATAGTCATCATCCCC
>Ga0210040_10009275_pt1 | contig 11484 bp, 10 predicted proteins | sample CryGeyCG12114_NA_FD_185462 | JGI IMG/M metagenome (GOLD analysis project Ga0210040, IMG submission 185462) | Groundwater microbial communities from aquifer - Crystal Geyser CG19_WC_8/21/14_NA (SPAdes) (version 2) | ecosystem: Environmental > Aquatic > Deep subsurface > Groundwater | place: USA... | reverse complement strand
GGCGCACGCCCCCACGTCCGCTAAGGCAGCTCGATAACAGCCAGCACGCTTAAGCATGCGTAGGCATAGTGTACGGTTCAAGCTGGCGAGATACCAGTTCTTGCAAGTGTGTCGAGCCGCATCGAAATCAAGAGGATCCAAGAAGGAGTAGACGTGCTGAAGGACTTCACCTGGGAGACGATAGGATGGTGGAAGGTAGGGCCGAGGAAGAACGGAATGCCATTGGCGGCATGTCAGGCGTAAGCTCTTGTAATCGTTGAAAGGCAGGAATTCTAACAGTCGAGCGATGATGCTCGGAGGGATGTATGGTGCTTGGCCTCGCTTGAGGTGCAGGCGAGCCAGCGTGTCTCGGTGGCTCAGAAACGCATTGGGCCGTAGATATTCGGTGTCTGAGGATAGGGAGGTCCTCCGAGAAGAATCTGAGGATGTTCCAAAAGGATTAGTAAAGCTAGTCATGGTGATACCAAAAGATGGAGCGACGTGACCGTAAAGGTATGAAGATGCAAAGATGCGAGACAGAACGATAAGGAAGAACATGGATGCACCTGCCTGGCGTGCTCCGATGCGCCTTCCTAAAAACAAAACGAGAAAGAGACGCTTCGCCAGTAAAAACACTTTTCGAAGAAAGCACAACAAGCGCATGCCATGCTGGTTCGCCGTTCAACATAGTCAGACGACAAGTGAGATGATGAACAGGTAGTACTAGGGAGTGAATGGAAGGTAACAAATTCATTCGATTTTTCGTTGCAGATGCACTGGAAGTACGCCATTGAAGTATTACAGCTATACAGTATGCTCGTCCCTGTTGCGCCCACTTTTTCGTGTCCACAACGGTTCCAAAGGCAGAACTAGATTAGGATTAATGTATCGTAAACCAGTTTCGCTCGTGTCAACTGTTCGGCCGTAGTCCGTGTCTCGGTTCCAGGTGGACTCTGGAGGTGTCGGCAGAACAGGTGGATCGTCGCGATTGATGCTTCGTAAGGCGATGAAGTTCATTAAAGGATGGTATGTGCGGTTGAAATAGACAACAAACCATATAGTGGTCACCGGAAGTGGAAGGAGAAAGACCGATTGTGTGAGCGCACCACGGAGGGCGATTATGCCGGTGATCGAGATGTGGAAAATGATAATACCCAGGAAGATGCGATTGCAGATCATTGGCCAACATCGACCAGTAGACTGCTGTCGATGATCCATAGCATAAAGTAGCTGGTATTTGTAGATGAAGCCTCCGATGAGAAAGTAGACAAGGCCAAACGCATTGACCATCCAGGACGGTGGCAGAACACTGTACACAATGCAGATCACGAAGATAAGCATCGACGTTGGCAGGTAGAATCCGTAGCTGAAGACTGGTGGCTTTGCAAGTTCCGCATGGTCCCTCGGAGTGTTTGCGCTGATAAGGTAGAAGGGATAAACTGCGACCGAGCCGAACTCGAGCAGCCGAAACGGGAACAATCCCAACCCCTGAAGGACAATCAGGTTGACGTAGAATGGTCCGAGCTGCTCCAGAGATTGTGCCACAGCATACGCAATCCCAGCCGTATCTCTGAGCACATCCTTGAGCTCCTGCCAGAAGTCAAAGAACGTGGTGGCGGATCCCCATATCGTGAAGACAATAAAGAGGTTGAAGAAAGTGAAAAAGAAGTTCTTGGAAATAATGGACAGCTCAACGTCACCTTGAGATGTCATACCCTGCTTGTTCGCAAGCCAATCGTAAAGGTATGGCACAGCGACCGCAAGCAACGAATATGCAAGTGTGGGCAAACCTGTTTGAATTAGGGACTTGGCTATTCCATGGGCCTCAAGAGCATCCGCCAAGCCTGGCAGCACTTCGTCGATAACCTCGATACTGAGAAGACCAGCCAGTGGAAAGAGCAGGGCAGCCCAGAATATTGTGAGGAAACCAATGAGTACCATGATTCCCCATGATCTGAGAATTCGTGTATTCCGAGAGAGATAGGTGTTGCTCCAGACGACATCAGCTGGCGGAGGCGCAGCAGTAGCAAGGAGCCTGCCCGGAGTTGGATCGAGCATAGCTTGCACGGCCATTTGACAAGCTGAGGTTGATTCCATGGTGATGAAGGCCAAGGGCGTTGGCGTGAACTCTTCCTTCCTGAGCACCTGAATCTTGTCCTCCAATCTCTTGAGCTTCTCCTCGAAGTAATCTATTGCATCAACCTTTTTGCTTTGCAAATTCAGGAACCCATGGCGAATTGTGTGAGTGGGACGTGGCTTGTCTGTGGTGTTGACGTGGGCTTGCTCCATCTCAGAGCTGGATAGCAGGGCAGCGTGCTCTTGGCTGTTTGCGCCGGCAGTACCTACATGACGTCTCTGATGTGCACGTTTTGAGGAGTTATGGTGACCTAAGTATCTTGCCCATGCCCCTTCCAACCTCCGAAGACATTGCATACGCTGATCTATGCACTCGTCTAGTTTCGCCCAATTGCGGCATAACATGACACTATCCACTTTCCCTATCTCTAATTCTTCTATAAATGCTTTGATTGCTTCCTCAGACCGCAGCTCTTGAGGTATGCCTGAAAGTCGGATCGTGCGATCAGTGACAGTCGATTGTTGTGCAAGATATGCCTGTCGTATTCTGATCATCTTCTTCGTCTCTTTGACCAGGAAATAGACTGCAGCAGCAGTGAAGAAATATGCAAAAACCACATACATCCACAAATAGCTGTTGTCCTTCTCGATCAAAGGTTTCTTCTTCTTGTCACCGCCCGTATAGATGGTGTACGAGTCGGGTGAGTCGTCCGGGTCTGAAGTTGGGTATGGCCAGCTTCTGGCGTACTTGTAGTTCACAGGGAAAATAACGGCCAGCGAAAAAATCAAAGTGAACGACAGGTATTTAATGGCGAACCGGAAGAAGGCTAGGAAAGCGAACGCATCAAGGCCTGCTGAGGCAAGAACCTCCTCTTCAGAGATGCTGTAAAGCACAGGTATCCAACCGAACAAGGACTTGGGGAGCTCAGGCAAGCGAGAGGCCGCATTGGTGCGTTTCTTGCGAGCATGATACAACTCGGTCCATTTTGGACGGAGGACCTGCGATCAGTCAGCCCAAAGCCCACGGCGAAAACGAACAGACTCACACAGAAAGCAAGGAATGCACTGAGCCCGAAAACGACGGAAATGAGAACCTGGAGTTTGAGATCTCTCTGGTTGTTCTTCCTAAACTGGTCCTGCCACCTGTAATGGTCCTTGGTACCATTACTTTGCATGCTTAGCAGCGACAAAGTCGCGCCGGCGTCCATAGCGGTCGCCTGAGTCTTGAGACGAATTCAAGGATGGATGATGTGAGACATGTTGGCGTGGTATGTAGGAAACCAGCAGGACTATCTGTAGTATGCGTGGTGACGCGACAGCGCAGGTGGATGTATGGCGAGCCAATCAGATAAGGGTTGAAGTCAATTCCAATCGACTTGGCACCGGCTGCTCTAGCTCCAATTCATCTTCGAGCTCGTCGACGCTGAACCGACTTTTGTAGCGCACCCTCACCGCAGCCAGCACTCTCCTCTCAATACAGCGCGTCCGCTGGACTCCTACAGATATTCACCAGCATTAGCTCAAGATGTTGGCAACGTCTGCCGTCCGCAGTGCGCCCCTTCGGGTGGCAGCTCGACAGGTCGTCCGCAGAACAACCACCGTCAGTACCCCCCATCAACACCCCCCATCAACGATCCTTGCGTCCTTCGACCACAAGCTCCGTAGCTTCGTTCATAGGCGGCTAACATTGCTCTCATAGCGTGCCGCATCGTCCTCCGCACCCGAAGCCGCATCGGCCCCAACATACTTGACTGCTAAAGCTTCAGCCGCCACAGCTGTTGCTGTTGGCTCAGTGGCATGGTACTACCATCTCTATGGTCAAAACGTTTATGCTATGACACCAGCTGAGGAAGGGTGAGGAAGATTTCCGAAAATACTCATGGTGGAAGCTAACGATGCGGCCAGTCTCCATCCTACACAATATCCTTGGGAGCACACCAAGTGGACAAAGACTTTCGACCACATGGCGTGAGTCAATCTAAAATGGCCCCAGCCAGATACAGTATGAGCTAACTGTTCAGCCTCCGACGTGGTTTCCAGGTTTACCGTGAAGTCTGCGCATCCTGCCATTCATTGAAGCGTATTCCCTACCGAAAGCTTGTGGGCACTTTCATGGTTGTGGATGAAGCGAAGGCATTGGCTGAGGAGAACGAATACGACACAGAACCAAACGACGAGGGTGAGATTGAGAAGCGGCCCGGAAAGCTGTCCGACTACCTGCCATCTCCCTACAAGAACGACGAAGCTGCTCGATCTGCCAACAATGGTGCCCTACCACCGGATCTATCCCTCATGGTCAAGGCCCGACATGGTGGCTGCAACTACATCTTCAGTTTGTTGACTGGTTACCCCGAAGATCCACCAGCTGGCGCAAATGTCCAATCAGGTCTCAACTTCAATCCATATTTCCCCGGTACTGGTATTGCTATGGCTCGTGTCCTTTACGATGGTCTGGTTGAATACGAAGATAAGACACCAGCTACGACTTCTCAGATGGCCAAAGATGTTGTCGAGTTCTTGAACTGGGCCGCAGAGCCGGAGATGGACGACAGGAAAAAGATGGGTTTCAAGGTGTTGGTTATCGGAACTGCTTTGTACGCCATTAGTATCTGGGTCAAGAGATACAAGTGGTCACCACTCAAGACCAGGAAGCTTGTTTACAGTCCTCCATCACAGGGTAGAGTCCGAATGAGATGAGGGATGAGTTGATCAGTGGTGAGCTTGCAACAGTGGATGACATCCGTTTGTAACAATGAACATATTTTCGCCCTATGCGCAATTCTGACATACTCGTGTGGCTCATGCTTGCTCAGGTTTGACTGGAATCTACCGACTTGTTCCAAAGGTGCCATTCAAGGTGCCAATGCTGGGGTTGCAAGTCTAGGCAGCATACAATCTTGTGAACCATTTTTCAAGCTTAATAGGATTTTCGGTTGCGGATAGCAGGATCGAAGCCAAATCCAAGGTAAGCTGGACCGCATGAGACGATATATCAATCAGCTCGTCTTGTCCAAGCAAGTCAGCATGGATATCCTTCTACGAGACAGACATTTGGTCCATTTCCATGAAGAACTCGGCTGTGACGGCCGGTTAACGATTCCATGCCGACTGCCCCCTCAGCAAAGCTCTCACTCCATACCTAGCTTGAATCCAAATAATTGTTCAACTTTAGTCTGCTTCCGAAAGCATTCCCTTGCTGTAACTCCCACCAACTCTTGTGTACACTCCGGCTATACCTCGTTGGGCCCACTACACAGCAAAGCACCGACCCTGCACAGATAAAGGCAGCGTACGTCTCAAACACGTCACGGACGACCATCCGTCAATGTTATGGTACAACCTTACCACACCTGCCTACAACCAGCCTACAGGGGAAAAGGGGAAATCATCTTGGCCCGTTTTGAGGCACCTACGGCTAGTACAAAGTAGAAGGACAGCACAGTGAATTTCATCACGCGGTGGAAGGGTCGCGTTGGATATTGCTCAAGACAGGGAATCAGACGGCATAGGCTGATCCATGATTGGTGTCATTGGACCACTCTCTTCCCAATGCAAACGACTGGCCCACGTCGTTATGGGTTACACGAAGTGATACTCATGCTGGTAGAACTCGAACAGGAGAATGCTCTTTGCTTCTGGGAATCTAGCTGCGACCTGTATGGACAACCTTGGCCGATATCAAGCGTACTAGTATATCTGGTATGTGGCGGGGTACTGAGCGCCCGTAGTCTTGGCAGAGAGATCGAGGTTATATCTTGGGGAGGTTTCTAGTGGCAGCATGAGGAAAAGGTTTTGGACGGATGTGAAGGCTGCCTTGACATGCTTTGCAACCGGTTTTTATTTCTAGGTACTGTGGCTTGTGCCAATTTCGGCTTTATGTTTTGATGCAGTAATCCGATCGAACCGATACTCTTCTTACAGATGCATGTATCTAAAACATGATACCAAGCAACATACCTTGTCAATCAACTTCGATCTCGTCTGATGGATCTTCGACATTCGCTATGGCTTCTCGCTTGATGGACCCGAGTAGATTGGCAAAACCTCGAGGTCCTTTCGAGTTTCTGGTAGGGCGAGGAGATATCTCGACCACACTGCTTGAATCAATTTGAGGGCCAGCAGGTCCGGACGGTGGTGCAACCTCGATCACACTGCTGGTCTCAACACACGGTGTAGCTTCCGGTGCAGTACTTTCGGAATGTCGATCAGCAATGCTCGAGTCTGGCTCTTCAGTCGCCATTCTGTCAACAGCGTCCGCTTGGTCGACATCAGCGCGTGCTTCAACCTCCGCATCAATTGCACTCATCCTAACTGCGAATTCATCTTGCAGACGTTTGAGCCACAATTGCAAAGCCGCTGCATCCATCTTGCAATCTTTCGCTTGCTGTAGTTGCTGACGTAGGCTCAGAATCAATTTCCTTCTCCTGGCGATAGCAAGGACTTTTGGGTTGCTCCGTCGAGTCTCAATCCTCTCGTGCAGCGACTGAGAAACTTGGGCGGCAGTATCTATGACTTGTTTTGGAAGATCAATGACCCTTGCAAGGGCGAGTCCATAGAACTTTTCCTCTTCGTAGCCCTCGGAGATCTCATACATCATTTTCATCCTCGAGAAGTCGGGTGCTATGTCGACAGCCAAGTGTAGATTGACCACTCCTGCCCGCTCAGCCAGGATCCTTGGCAAGTCGCGAAAATGAGTGACAAACCACACATAAGCCTTGCTCTCAATGAGTGCTTCGGCGATGGCTATAGCAATTGCAAGTCCATCATCCGTGCTCGTACCCCGACCGAGCTCATCGATGATGACCAGACTTCGTGGCTCGATGTTACGTAGAATGAACGCCGTCTCGCGCATCTCTGATGCAAACGTAGACACATTGGCTTCGATGTTGTCGTCCGTCGAGACCCTCGCAAACAACTGATGGATCATGGGAAATGATGCATACTGAGCAGGGACGAAGCAGCCAATATGCGCCATCACACACATCAATGCTATCGAACGTATATAAGTTGTCTTTCCACTCATGTTGCAGCCAGTGATAATCTGAAAGCGGGCCTGCTGTGTTGCATATACGTCGTTGGGTACGAACTTGTCTTTTTGTATCTTCTCACGTATTGGATGACGGCCACCTTTGATGGCAAGAGTCTCAGTCAATTCCGGTCTGACGTAATCCTGCGTAGTAATGAGCTGTGCTAATCCTGCAAGCATATCGAGTATCGCGATACTCTCGCTAATCTTGAATAGAGGATGAATTTTCGAGCGGATATTGACGATGAGTTCCTGGGTGGTTTTGTCACTGGTGACAAGTACCTCGTTATGCGCGTCCTTGATCTTCTGGTTCATCTTCACAAGCTCAAGTGTCTGGCACTCGATCATGTTCTTGCGTCGAAAGACGTTGATGAAATCCTTTGGAATTCTTCTCTCCTCGAGCTCAGCGGCCGCGATTCTAATGTAGAACTGTCTTGCAGAATCATACTTTAAGTCAAGTGCAATGTTATGCTCTTCTAGTACTTGTAAGCGGAATCCCTTATTGACGTCAGATACTTACCGTTCAGAGCCGCAATCATGTCGAAGACATCTTGCGTGACCTCCTTGTACGTCTGCCTGGCTACATCAAGAAAGCCGTTGACACCGGCCTGATTCAGGTCAGTAGATGACAACCATAACTTCCACCAGTTACTCACTCTGATGGCGTAGACTCGTTGGTTCCGAAGTTCGGTGGGTTGCTTAGAAAACGTCACGCCATCATTCAGAGCGTGCTTAATCAACGCTTCGACTTCGGTGTAATTCTCCGGATTGCACAGCTAGAATACATTAGAGTGTCTGTCAACGATGCTTCGCTGAACGTGCCTGGCGTATCTTCTGTAACTCATGACTGACAGCCCCAGCTAGCGACTGCCAAAGAGGCCTGACTGAATCAACGAATGCCTTTAGCATAAGTATGTTGTTTACAGATTGTTCCATGTACAGTAAACTGATTTTGGTCGGCACAATCACAATCTTGAGATGTCAGCATGACAGTGCACATTCCCAGATGATGGTGGAGAACCTACTGCCGCTAACACGCGGTCAGTGTCGACAAGGTCCTTCAAAGCTACACCTACATCAGCCTTCGAGCTTGTGAACCTCTGTCCTACACACCGCTTCGTACAGTGAAGAACATCTCCTCTTTCGTGGCTAGCTCGGCAAGTGCCTCTTGTCTCTCGGAGATTTTGCCTGTATCTGTGCTTGGCTGCAATATGTTGCTTCGAAGAAATCGAGCACCCATTGGTGTGAAAGTCTCGTTCATGAGCCCGACCAAGCAGTCCTTTGACTTGGCATTCTGCAAGTTCTGAATTAGCTCGAGCGATATGATTGTCGACAGATCGACCATCATGGCGCCTTCCGATGGCTCAAATCTTATGCGCAACGTTTGTGCCGCGAACGTCTTCCCCAAGCTGAGTTCGATGTACTTGAGGGCCTGGAATTGTCAGTTTTTGTCATCACAATCGTTGTAGACCCACTGCAGCGAAACAGCAAGCAGCAAAGTAGTTGCCCCCGATGGACAGTTTCAAAGACTCCAGATCACTAGGAAATGCTAGGTGCTGGAGGTATTCATGGCCAGTGCTTTCAGACCAATATCGTCTGTCAATGCTCGTCATCAGTATATCATGCTTGCCAACTTCGAAGTTCTCATGCACGATGGACAGCAGCTTCGAATCAATAGCGGTGTTCATGTGGATGATTTCAGAAGGACCGAAAACTTTGATTTTGTGGCACGTTCGAGCATAGGTCTGAGTATCCGCAAACTGGCACAATACTGCTTCTGATGTAGACAAGTTGACAAAGGAAAGGCCGACTGTAGGTGATATACCACGGGATTCACTGAGAGCACAAATAATTTCGTTAGTTTCGCCATAGCCAGTAGATGTAGCAGCTGTGCGTGGTCTTGACCGTCCTGTGTGTGGGCGAGACGTGGTGGTCGTAGCATAATGAGCCGAGTAGCTCACACCGTTGCGGGCGTTACTCGAAGAGCTGGTGTTCATGACCACAACAACGGCACAGTGTGCAGGCGAATGAACATGCGTGAAGGCATACACGTTGAACTTGGACGTCCTCATCAAGTCACGGTGTCTCACTAAACTCCAATTGGTATAGCTTGTGTCAGCTCTAACAGGCAAGTGCGGCGAGTCCTTGACGTCGAAGATCGGACTTTCGCGCACCGCAGTCCGACTATTTTTTGGGCGCAAATCTGCAACAACGCGACAAAGCCAGCATAGAAATCCACCACAATGGCGACCGTTGTACCTCCCCCGAGCAAGCGCCAAAAGTTAGAGAACTCAGCAAGGCTGCAAAGAGAGGTCGAAGACGCACAGATACCTGCCGGATTGGGCAATGTCAGAGTGCAATTCGTGGACCAGACCTCAGGCAAGGCGACTGGTACAGTCGTTGCTGTGCCAGTCGAAAATGCGAATGTCAAGAATCTAGAGACGCTGCTGAACGCATTGCAAGCCAAGGTAGGTGACATGCCTGCGTTCTTTCCAAACCCAATGTGTGCTGCCTGAACGTACGCTGGTCGTTTGACGTTGCCCGCTGTTCTGCTGGTCATGCTCTTTGTCGAAATCCTGCATGAACCCGAAATATGAAGAGGATGGTCCGCTTGTTACAAGTCTAGCACTACGCAGTCATGAGCTAAGAGCGCGGCAATGTGCTCGTCGGGACGCAAGAGCGCTTTCACACGAGTGCTCGAAGTGCTGACAATCTCGAGCAGGACCCTTCTGATCGAGTACCCTACAGATTTTTCTTCCAGGGCACCAGCGACGATATACTTGATGTTCGTTCCGATATATACTCCTCCATCTTGAGACCTGGCCTGAAAACCACAGAAGACGTTATAACCCTACAATATACCCCGCAAGCAGTATTTCGGGTGAAGGCAGCCACACGATGTTCAGCATCAATATCGGGTCATGGAGAGGCCATCTTGGTCACAGCATTCTCCCCAGAATCAGCAGCTACCATGGCATCTGGCTCTGGTGACTCGACCGTGAGGATATGGGACTGCTTGACCGGCACACCACTTCACACATTGAAAGGTCATACTAGTTGGGTGCTAGCCGTGGCATGGTCACCGGACGGAAAGTTGCTCGCAAGTGGTAGCATGGATGGGACAGTCCGTTTATGGGATCCCAAGAAGGGCGAGGCTCTAGGAGGTCCTCTGAAAGGACACACCAAATGGTATGCCGCTCGTTCTTTTTCGAAGGCGATGGCAGCTTAACTAACGCTGTCTCAGGATCACCAGTCTGTCATGGGAACCATACCATAGCCAATCTCCAGGGAGACCTCGCCTTGCGTCGGCGTCAAAAGACGGAACCGTGCGTATCTGGGACGTTACATCACGACGTATCGAGGAACATCTCTCCGGACACAAGAGCTCAGTAACATGTGTCCGATGGGGCGGCATCAACCGCATGTACACATCGTCGCAGGACAAGACAATCAAGATCTGGAACACAAAGACATGGACATGCTTGAGCACTCTCTCCAGTCATGCCCACTGGGTCAATCATCTAGCACTCTCCACCGACTTCGTCCTCAGGACAGCTTACCACGACCACACTGGCAAAGTCCCCAGCACGGTAGACGAAAAGATCGATAAAGCGAAGCAAAGATTCGAATCTACCGCCAGTCGAGAAGGCAAGGTCGTCGAGAGGCTGGTATCGGCAAGCGACGACAACACAATCTTTCTTTGGGAACCTAGCGCTATCGACCCCAACTCCAATGCCGCCATCAAGCCCATCGCAAGACTCCTTGGCCATCAGAAGCAGGTCAACCAGGTATCGTTTTCTCCGGATGGGCTATACATTGCATCTGCCTCGTTCGACAACAGTGTCAAGTTATGGAACGCACGAGACGGGAAGTTTGTATCCACTCTACGGGGACATGTCGGACCGGTGTATATTGCTTGCTTCAGTGCTGACTCTCGTTTGCTGGCTTCTGCTTCGGCAGATACTACGGTCAAGGTCTGGGATCTACGCACAGGGAAGTTAAAAGAGGATCTGCCTGGTCACAAAGATGCTGTCTTTGCATTGGACTGGAGTGCAGATGGTCAGGCAGTTGTTTCTGGCGGTGCAGACAAAGTGGTCAAGATTTGGCAACACTAAGGTAGCAGTGAGGACGAAGGGTTATGAACTTGATTCCAAATATCCCCCATATTATGTCCACTTGTCAACTCGCGAGTCACACGTACGACTTGGGTTAGACTTCTGAACGAATCGTTGTTCTTGGACACAGGAGCTCTCGAAGCTTTTGAGTCGTAATTGGTTCCAGCCGTACCGCCGAGGCTGTCTCACGCAAATATTTCATACGCGAAGCCTTGGACAGCCCTTTGTGACCATGACTACAAAAGACGCCTACTGTTGAGCGAGGAAAGAAAGAGCTAAAGTTATCAC
>Ga0210040_10009274_pt1 | contig 11485 bp, 9 predicted proteins | sample CryGeyCG12114_NA_FD_185462 | JGI IMG/M metagenome (GOLD analysis project Ga0210040, IMG submission 185462) | Groundwater microbial communities from aquifer - Crystal Geyser CG19_WC_8/21/14_NA (SPAdes) (version 2) | ecosystem: Environmental > Aquatic > Deep subsurface > Groundwater | place: USA... | reverse complement strand
TTCTAGAATAATCTACTAATCAAAATACGCTAACAAAAAGTAGCTAAGAATCCATCCATAATGTGTTATCACGGCTTGGAAATACAAAACTACAACTTTTTGCTTTAAAATTAAAAACTCAAGTAAATTTTTTTTGGCTGGCTCATGATGTGAAAAACATGCTTTTAGAATCTGAAAATGCATTTTTTTAACCTGAGATTCTAAAATCTCAGGATCTTAACCTATGGATCGTAAAACAGAACTTTCAGACTACATTCCCATTCTATGTTATGCAAAAAATCTACCAATCACATAGTCAACTATTCTAATATGCCTCCTTGGCCTCCTTATGCAATTCCAAGAATCTTGAAAAAAACATGCACATTTGGTTCACCCAACTCAAAATTTTCTCAACTTATACCCAAAATTCTTTAACAAAAAAAAAATTTCACCACAATTTTGTCGTCACTCACCTCAAAAAAAACATGCGGCCCATTAGCTTCATTTTCCCGCATTTCAAAATGGTGGATGTTTTCAAGTTGGTGCATTCTGTCCCTGATTTCCAGCCCTTGGATCCTATCTTGCAACTCGTTGACGCCTGTGAAAGTCCAGTAGCCCGCCATGACCAGAGTGACCAAAATGGCAGAAATTATCACCCACTGAGCCACATTACTATTGTTTGTATTCTTGGGACCTCTTGGCCGCCATGCGAATCCTAATGATGCCAAACATTGGCAATTTTTGCATTCGCACTTTTTGCAATGGCAGTTTGAATTTTTTGACTTTGTTTTGTTGCACTCACAGCAGTCTGGGGGACAGTCACACTTGTCCCCACAATCGCTGCAACAACATGTGCATTTCGAATCCGGTGGGATCAAAATTTGCGAAAATTCGGGTTTCATTTTTAAAATCCACGTGTTCTGAGTATATGTGTGTGTATGTGTGGGGAACAGATTTGCAAGTATGTGGGAAAGAGGAGGCTTTTGCTCTATTTATACTCCACACACGGGTGTCACATACGATAAATAGAATTTGTTTTTTTCTTAGAGCTAGTTAGTTAGTTTGTGGAGCCATCATGTTTAGGAATATTGCTCAGATGGCTGTGTAGTTAGAATGAAGCAATGATATGTTGTGTGATACACTTTTGCTAAAGCTATGCTACTGTGTTAGCAAAATCTACGGGAATTATCTATCCACATATTTGAATCAGTTTTCAGTGTATGGTTTCACACAGGATCACAGCGTCCTTTTTGATTTCTTATACTTGCGTTGGAATGTGAATTGTGAATTGTCATTGCTAAAGATTTTAAAGTAGGAAATTTAATAATGCTTCAGAATATAATTATTAATGCAAATTGAAAAAATGAAATGTTTTAGTTGTTTGGTATGAAATAGTTAATTGAATTTCATCCTTGGGCAGTGAGTGCTCGCTCTGGAGACTGGCTCTGGTGAGAGTCGTTATTTGACATCAATAGTTAAAAGCCCCTCAGTGTTACATATACTGTTTTCAATTTGAGCTGATGGTTGAAAGTGGTGGAAATGATCCATTGTAAGGTTGCAGTCTAGATTTTGATTAGAGTTTGAGTAGCCAGTTAAAGTGATTTAGCTTTAGTTAACAGATATGAGAATGTCTAATACTCTAATAGGTGACAAATGACGATCAGTTTGGCTTAAATCCACATTTACACAGCTCATTATTTTGTGGACAAATGATCCAGTGAGAACTGTCAAGGAAAAAACATATTGAAAACAGCTAATGAAACTTTTTAGATGTAAAATTTTCATTTTTTTGATATTTCATTCATTTTTGAACTGTATACATTTGCTGTAGTTTAGAAAATGTTAAACATGCCATTTTAAATTAGCTTAATTTTGTTACAGCGGATTTTTTCTCGAGCCCACTATAGTTATAGTTAGCTATATAGTTATAGTTGAAACATGGACTGTATTTGTTGTGCATTTTGACTAGACATGTGGTCAAATGCTCAGTCGCCTTGTGAGTTGTTATTGTCTGCTATTATTAACTGCTTGTTATGAATGAACCTGATGGGGATATTGCACTTGACTTTGTTTTCAATAACACATATGCACATGTTTTTCATATACCCTCAAAATACACCATATTAAACACAGAATTAGACAAAAAATTGCAAAAATTGCAGTAAAGTTACTATCAATGCATAAGATAATTTGATATTTTGGTAGAATTAAGCTAAAGCAATGTATTTTGTTAACTTGACAAGAAAATTTAGTGCATACGTGATTTATTGTGTTTACGGAAATGAATGAAGCTGGGAAATTTTGTGATGTACCAATTTTGTAAAAACGTCATATTTGACACAAGAATTCAGATTAGACTTATCAAGAGCAATGAATGGGATTCTAGGTTTAAAAAGAATGTTCTCAATTCTTGGAGAGTTCACTGGATATTACACATTCTCTCATTTTCATCAACATTGTTGGCTATAAAGCAAGGAAGCAAATCTAAAAAATTCAAGTTGAGTAGCAGTAAAAGAATTTTTGCATTCAAAGTAGTTTACGAATAACTGGCACTTATTTAGTTTGCATAAGTTTCCCTTTAATCAGCATCAGCTTCTTTTTAATTGAATTAGCAGATTTTTGCCGAGATAATTAAATGCATTGCAAAAAACCTGCATATGTGACTGGAAATTGCTATCTACTCATGGTTGTTGATTGATAAGTACAAAATAAATATCTAAATTATATCTTCTCACCGCTTCGCGCAAAAATATGGCGAAAAATGTTTTGGAACAAAGTATAAGGGAAGCAAGAATACCTAAAAACTCCGTAATAACTGAATGCATCTCCAACTCATTATGTCCGGGATAAATTGTGATTTTTTAAACACTTCTGTTTTTTAGCTGTTTTTGGAATCCTTTAAAAAGTAAAAATTGGAAATTATAATCAGAGATACAAATCGTTCCCAATTAGTTCAACTGAATGTCGAAATTGATGCATTTTTAATTATTTTAGAAACTAGTACACCGTAATGCTCTCTGAATTAGAATTTTTTACAGCTAAATTACAACAATGAAATTTTTTTGTTTCCGGAGTATATAAATTTTTGAATTTTTGCTCTTCATCAGGGCTCCGAATAATGAAATATTTGATGCGCTAGAATGTAATCTATGAAATGAGATTATTATAAGAAGACTGTAGAATTGAATGGATTTTTGTTTATTATTTGTGTTTGCATGAAACGTTCTTCCGGGATTGATTACATTTTTCATAAATTATGCAATAGCGATTGGGCGGCTATTGCAGTCAGTCTGTATATATTGATATTTCGACCGTTCCCTATTTTTCTTACATTCTCAAAATACTCTATTCATATGAATGATCAAAAGTTCAAAGTTTCCACTTGAGTACAAGATCAAGGTTGAATTTATGCAAAAATATTATGCAATAATTAATGGTGATGATTATTTGTGCCACGACTTTTACACTACTTTGGATTCATCATAGAATTATCAAATATATTGATTATAGCACAAGTATACAAAAAGCAATGCCGAAGTTTTCATTCAAATATATGAGAATAGTTTCGATGGATAGCATGTTTTCTTGTTTTTAGAAAATGTTGTGTATTGAACCCAAATTTTTCTTTCTTTACTTCTGTTTTGGGGGAAATAAGCACTTAAATGACAAAAGTGCCCAACCAAATAAATAATTTTGCTCAGATAAATGAAAGAAAGTATCTATTAAAAATTACAGCAAGTTAATTATAGTGATAAATCCTGTTAATATTATTTGTACTCTAAAGCCCGTGGTTCGCATTTGTTATTGGGGAGATTTCTGAAAACTAGCAAAAAATTGTGATGATGCATATTTTTTTCAGTTTTTTATATTATTTTCACACTTTGGTGGCATGTTTGGAGACAAAGATCCGGTTGCGAATTCATTTTGAGTATCAGTTGTTGATTTTTGCAACCAAGGATCATTGAAATGGGATCAGCACACTGAATCGGCTGTTTGTTTTCGCAAAATTTTGTATTTTTGTCATTTCCGCTCCATTTGTTGGATTTCCGGACCGGATTTCAAAATATGCTCCAAACAGATCTATCAGCGGATTCAACAAGTAAAAATAATTTTTTTTTGCTTTTAAAAAATCATAATTGATTAGCACAGTGTTTTCATAATTTATCACTAATGTGCACAAAATTAAAAATTGTTGCCTTCATTTTGTCATTTCCAGTTAACGGGCTTTAATTCCTGGAATTTGAGCTTTTTGGATGCACCACACTTTTGGTGGCTCCCAAAACAAAAACAAATGTCGGGGCGAAAAACACTGTTGACATGTCAAAGTCAAACAGCTGATGAGAGCCAAAAAGGCACATTTTTTTGGCCACTAACTACAAATAACTATATTGCAATAATTGTACAGAATAGTCACAATTCTCGTATACTTGTTTTTCCATATGGGATATAGTTTTGGAGGTGTTCCAATTTTTAACTTGAATGATGAAGGATTATCAATTATTCATAAGTTATTATTTCATTTTAAAATATTTATGACAAAAAGGTGTCCCCACCCCAGGTCGCTCGCATGCATGCTTACAAAATAAATATGATGCATAATTTTTTTTCTATACATATCCTATATAGTATTATGCATGCAAAAGGCTACGGAATTGGCAGAAAGAAACATAGAAAGCATGAAAGCATGTATTTGGCTTCCCTATACTACTTGGCACTCCACATGTTACCATAGAAAGAGGCAGTGGGCTTCAAAACTCCGCGGCAAACCAAAATTTGCTGAAATATTTTCCCCACAATTTATTATGAATTCTTAAATTAAGTGGAAAATGATTCCTATTCAAAATTTAAGACGTATTTCATTAAATTCTTCATCTCGATCACTTATCTCCCAAGTGTTGTGCAGAAAAAGTACAAAAATTCCTTTGGCTCCAACTTTTACTCACTCTCATCATCATGAATCCGTAAGTCCTAGAAATGAATGAAATATCTATCCAAAAATAGTACAATTTGATCCCAATATTATTTCCCTTTTTGTAGCCCAAAACTGAAAATTTGCATAGACTTTGGAAAATAGCCCTTGCCGGCACAACTTTAGGACTGTGTTTAAATTCAGTAGACGCTGCTGCAGAATGTTCAGCGAAAAAATCCAAAAGCGCAGGTTAGAGAAATGCTCATAACTTTCTAATTACCGGTCCCACAATCTTATACTGTTACTGTAGCTTATCAGAATCTCCGTGAAATTTTAAATTCAGAGGCAGATCTATTGGAAGCCTGCAAACGGGGAGAAAATGACAAAATCCGCATTTTGGCAAAAAAAGTGGACATCAACTGTCGACACGAGTTGGGCTGGACTCCACTCATGGTGGCCGCAATGAACTCACGAGCTGACACTGTGAAACTCCTTTTGGAGCTGGGAGCTGACCCCAATCTCGGGGATGAATTTTCCACAGTATTTCGAATGGCAAAGAAATTACGGCGTCATGTTTTAGAAGGTAAATTGTGCAGAATTGGATTGCGCTTATAACAATAAGCCTTTCCATATTGAATTGAATTCCATGTATAATATTTTGCTCAGTACAATTGGACAGAGAAGAAGAGTTTAGCAATCGGCTCAATTTGGATTCCCGACTTTCAATCAATTACAAAGGCTGTACAGGTATGGAAACTCTGCATATATAGATTCTAATGATTACCAGGTAGATAGATTCTTCATAGATGATCTATTTTTGTGTATCCTTGAATACAGCACTACATTATGCAGTTCTAGCGGACAGCTATGCCACCGTTTATACATTGCTAGAACACGGGGCAAATCCTGGCGCAGAATCCGATGCGGGTCACACTCCCAAGATGTATGCAGATTTGGAAGATGGAGCGATTTTAAAAATGCTGGACCAATATGCCCGTACGGTAGGAAATTCTGTATGGATTTTCATAGTTTTTAGATGACAATAGAGAGTGGAAAATGTTGATTGTAACTTGTAATGATATATGGTGTGTAGTTTGAAGAGCGGAAAAAAGCTAGGGAGGCTGAAGAGAGACGGAAGTTCCCACTGGAGAAACGGATCAAGGAAGTTATTGTGGGCCAAGAAGGCGCTATTGCCACTGTAGCTGCAAGTATGTTCCAAAGTAGCTTTTTCGCAAGCGCAAAGAATTCAAAGTTTGAAGATTCGAGATTTTTACTGATTCGCATTAGGAATTTTCAAAATGAGTATGATCTGTTACAGGCGCTCTTTGAATATATTTGCTTTACATCTGGCTAGTTTTTAGCCCTCTTTTGAACGCGGACATGATTGATATGATTTAATTATAATTTTTAGCAATCCGACGAAAAGAAAATGGTTGGTGCGATGATGAGCACCCCATAGTGTTCCTTTTCCTGGGTTCCAGTGGGATCGGCAAAACAGAGCTAGCCAAACAAATTGCCAATTATCTGCACAAGGGCAATAAGGATGCATTCGTGCGCATTGACATGAGCGAGTATCATGACAAACATTCCGTAAGTCTAACACAAACAAGCAATATGTCCGTCTGTCTGTCAAGCCTAGTTCACATGGATGCGATTTGAACATGCGATTGATGCTGCATCACAAAGCTGCGACTGGACGCATGCGTTGACGCACCAACAAAATTCTTTGTTTGATTCACATGGAGATGCGATGACGATTGCATTTCGTTTGTTGGTGAAAATCAAATCGACTGATCGCATGATCGCACCTACAAAGTTCAATGATTTCAACTTTTGTTTTGGTGCGATTTATCGCAACTATGGTGAACATGCGATGACATCGCATCTACGATTGTAGAAGTGGTTCACATGACATCGCATGTACAATCGCAGATGCACATAACATCGCACGTTAAATCGCATCCATGTGAACTAGGCTTCAGTGAGTCAATGGCCCGTATGAATAAAACCAAGCTTTTGCTTTAACTTGCAAAATTTCAAGCTTTTGCTTGAAACCATATGAATAAAAGCAAGAAAAAAGCAAATGCTAACCAAGCAAATGCTTGATCTAAAGCATTTACTTGGTTAGCAAGCATTTGCTTAAACATTTTATAGCATTTACTTGAAACGGTATGAATAAAAACCAGCAACTTCTAGCTTTTGCTAGAAATTGATCAAGCCACAAAGTAGTAGCTTGAAAGCTTTCACTTGTTCACTAAGTGCGCCGAAACGGCCCGTATTTCAACTTTTTCGAATAAAATGTGTAAAAATACGATAGTTTAGAGCTAAATGAGCTGTACAATACAATAATTGTTTATGCAAGAAAAAAAACTGAAGTGATAACGTAATTATAAAAGTATAGACAAAAATTGGGAATTTTTATGAGTGAGAATCACCAACTCAAAGCTCGGTAGCATTTGCTCTTACTTCTTGGCAAACGAAAAGTCAACACATGCGTGTATGGCGTTTTGGTCTAGCATTTGCTTGAATCGGTCTAGTAAAAGCAAAAGCTACCAAACCTTTTTTATTCATATGGTTTCAAGCATTTGCTACCTAGCAAAAGCTTCTACTTCAAGCAAAAGCTTTTGCTTGACACCTTTTACTTTTTAGCAAAAGCTTGATTTTATTCATACGGCCCAATATATCGTCATCGTGACTCATGACTGTACTTTTTGCTGATGCTGTTGAATTCCAAGGAATTCATTTTTCACTGCTATAGAATTTTCGTCAGTGCAAAACATAAAGTGCAACATGTCTGTCCGTCAGTCCATCTGTGGTCAGCCTGTTAATTTTTTTCTATTGCTTTGTTTGCTCAAGTTACAGTCTGAAGAATTTTATTTCTCTACGTTAGTTAGAATGAATAGAATTTAGAATAATTTCTTCACTGCTACTGCGTTGAAACATGCGGTATGGATTTATTTCAGCGCTGTGGAGTGGAAATCAGGAAATGATGGGAACAATTAAATAATCTATTCTATTTGGCTGTAGGTTGCCCGATTCATTGGAGCCCCACCGGGATATATTGGTCATGAGGACGGGGGCCAGTTGACAAAACAGTTGAAAAAATTCCCCAAAGCTGTCGTCTTATTTGATGAAGTGGAAAAAGCTCATCCTGATGTGCTCACTGTCCTTCTCCAGCTTTTCGATGAGGTATCTCCATATCACACTCTCACTTTTCGTTTAAAAGTTTCAAACAATTTCCTACTTGGGATTCAAAGGAAATCTTCATTTTTAAGTCTAAATAAGTATTGTAAAAGCAATGTAATGCTGTGAAAAATGCTATGGCATGAGATTATATGAATGATTTTTTTTAAAATTTGCTCTTTCAGGGGCGAATGACAGACGGACGAGGGACGACCATAGAATGCAAAGAGGCGATATTTGTGATGACCTCGAATTTGGCAAGTGAGGAAATCGCCATGCATGCTCTACAGCTTCGTGAACAGGCGGATCGAATCGCCAGGGAACGCTATGAAGGGAAAATTGGTTAGAAGTTATCAATGGCTGTATATACAACTATTTGGCAGGCAAATTCAAAAAGACAGGTTTATAATGAGCTCCTATTTAATTAGCAATTTTTCGGTATTCCTCAGATGACACCGAACTGGCAGAGAAGATAAAGATTTCGAATAAATTCAAAGAAAACGTGGTTCAGCGCATTTTGAAAGCCCATCTGAAACGGGATGAGTTCATAGGACGGATCAATGAAATAGTCTATTTCCTGCCATTCACCAAATCGGAACTCAAACAACTCGTGACCAAAGAACTGCAGTCTTGGGCCTCAAAAGCACAGACTAGACACAAAATCCAGTTGAAGGTGCACATATAGAATTTATAAGGAAATACCTAGGAGACTTTATTTTGGCTTTTAGCTGGAATCTATTGTAGACTGAACTGCTCTAGAATGGTCCCGCCCCGCTCTGTGTTAAAATTCATAGCAAGAATTATTTGTTGTAATTTAATCTGGAATGCTATAATATATAGTGAATTAAGTGAATGACAAATTCCAAACAAGCTATTCATTCTGTTTCCTTCACTTTGTCTTTTGCGGACTCTGGAATCAATCAGTTTCTCATTTTTATGAATATGAATGAATATGAAATGAAAATATCCATGAATTCTTTGGTTTCCTTTTCTTATATAATTCTTCAAAATTCACATTTTCCAGTCATGTATGCGTGGGTGGTGTGTACAATATAATTCTAGAAAGCTCATCTCAAACTTAAACTTACTCACTCACTCAGTTCACTCACAGTTCTAGTATATAGCACTCACTCAAATCAGTTCAAACTAATGTATACAACGGTTTATTTTTTAATCCTTTCCAGTGGGACGGTGCAGTTCTCACGGCACTGAGTCAAGGCTACAACGTGCACTATGGTGCGCGGTCCATCAAACATGAAGTGGAGCGCCGCGTTGTGAATCAATTAGCGCTCGCGCATGAGAATCAACTGTTAAAACCAAACAGCACGATTTATATAACTGCCACAGAACTGGACGATGACGACTATTTGATTAAATTGCAGACCAAAAAGTCGGAAGAGGGACCATTTGAGGATTTGAATGTACAATTTACGACTCAACAGCGGGGATGAAAAAATTAACTAATCTCTATTCTCGGTCGGTTTGTCAAGAATTGCCTGTTGCTCTGTCAAAAGATATTTTTGAAAGCACTATCGTTTTTGTTTGTTTGACTCTTTGACTGACTATGTGTGATACTAAAATATAGTAATAAAGGGGTACATTGAATACTGAAGTTGTTCAGGAATAAATTAGTGTATTCTGGCAGTTATAAATTAAACAAGTTCTTTCTTGGTCTAGAATGCGACGCATTTTTTTTCGCGTGCAGAATTTAATTTGTGTACTGTTATAGACCAAAAGATTCACTGTGAGCAATGAAGGAACCAAACTAACCGTATAAACAGCATGCAAACATCAGGAACATGGATGTGTTATCAGGAATCCTAGCCTCAAATCTCTTGGACATTTAATCTCTTAACATAGAATGTCTTGCATCAAATTTCTTCTGCATTTTCCAAATAAAGCTTCAAATTTCTCATGACCAAAGAACAAATTTCTTAATCTTTTGTATCAAGCTGACTGTCACTAAAATGCTGTCCTGACTAGTATTGTTGGGATGTAGTCAGAGCTGTGATTAGAATGATTATGATATTTTTGTAAATCAACGTAAAAGGTTGGTACCAAATGACTAACTACATATAGCTATTCAGTTTTTGAATATTCAGTTTCTTCAGTTGCATGAAATTGCTAATGCATGTAGCTTATTGAAAGAAAAATCTAAAAAACACATTGTGTTAAATGAATTTGTCGACTATGTATTTTCAACATTGTTGGAGACGCATATACTTCTCCCATGTTTCCATACAGTTTTTGGAGTGTATACCAACGTGTACTGGACAATATCCCGAGAACCAATAATGCTGGGGAAGGATGGAATAACCGTTTCACTCAAATTTCAGGAACAAGGCATCCAGGGTTTTTAGTTTTTGTAAACCAACTGAAGAATGAGCAACAAAAAACGGAAGACGATATTGAAATCTCCACAGCAGGTGTACAAAAGCGTTAAAAAAAAAACCTTAACATGTTTTCAGTATCCAGTGCCAGTCAACAAAACAGCTTATTAGCATCATTACATTATCCCTGTAAGCTGTATGCTCTCACTCAGTCTTGTTGGATGCATACAAAAAACACTGACATATATAATAATAATAGAGTTTATTGATATGGCCTTGGCCCATTCAATCAGAGTTACAGATACATTTATATATCAAGAAAAATTAGAAATAGATATGGAAAAAAAAGCATATGAAAAAAAGACATGGTTCATAAGGTACAATAATAATGGTAATTATGATTAACAAGATCGTGTATCAATAAATAGACTGTAGTTCAACAAGAAAATTTGTCTAGCCAATTTTTGGCCAGCACGAAAATTGACTTATAAAAAGAAACATCCCTATCTCCGGGTAATAGAGTTGACACAAATTGTCCTACCCCTATCATGCTTTCAATGCCTGATCCTAGATAAAGAGAAGAAGTAGACACACAGTTTAAAAAATGAAAAGTTGAGAGATGGTCAGGACAAAATTTACATTGGGAAGGGTCGGATTCCAAGTTCAAACTAGAATTGCCTCTTCGCAAGCAAGAAGGGTTAAGTCGAAGAGAAATAATGCAACGCGCAATGGTTTTGGGCATATCAAGCAGCAGGTACTTTTCTGGTTCGCAAGAAAGGTTATTATTTTTACTGTAAAAGGGTATATATTGTTTTTTGCTCGCAAAAGGTCCTCCTTATGACAAATTTTACTTAATTCCTCTCTAATTTTTTGTGTATTTAGTGAAAGCAGTTCAGCGTCTAACGTGTTTAAAAGATACCCTAATCTAACTCTGTCAAGTTCCTGTCTAATTTGTCCAATCCAGTTGTACTTTGCATCTGTCGATCCAAATCTGTGCTGGAATTGCACGACGTCATAAGCAAGTGAATGAGGGGAACGTAATATTCGTATGAGAAGCCTTATTTGTCTCTCAAGTAGTAGTACT
>Ga0210040_10009273_pt1 | contig 11485 bp, 7 predicted proteins | sample CryGeyCG12114_NA_FD_185462 | JGI IMG/M metagenome (GOLD analysis project Ga0210040, IMG submission 185462) | Groundwater microbial communities from aquifer - Crystal Geyser CG19_WC_8/21/14_NA (SPAdes) (version 2) | ecosystem: Environmental > Aquatic > Deep subsurface > Groundwater | place: USA... | reverse complement strand
ATATCTGATCAAAGCGTCCTCTATCGCGCTTAAATGGAACCGGAAATTTTGTGCTTGGGATCCTAACACTAGCTGACGATAAACTTCAAATGTAGTGGGAAAGTAAGAAGTAAACTAATTCCTTCCAACATGGCTGACAGCAAATCACATAATTTTACCCCTACAGCTTATTTATTAATTTCAATGAAGTGAAGATTTGGACAGAATGGAAGTTTTAAAATGATACAAAAAACTTTGAGTTTTCCTCTTTCATTGTCATAAATAATAGAAGTGAAGACATGAAACCATCATTACTTATTATTTTCATCTCCAATTTTCCCAAAAAAGGTTGTAATAGATCCCTATTTGTAAAAAACACTTGAGCATCTCTTGAATTGAAGAGGATAATATGACGACAATGAGAGGTTTCATGTACACAATACACATATTGGGTACTTTATTGGGAAAAGCCACACACAAACATCCATGTAATATATAGTAATTATTGCATACAAACACTATGAAATAAACTGTATTCCTTTTCGTTATGATCTCCTACTTATCCTGATTCTGGTGTTGTCTGTCGGTTCCCGTTTATTTTGTATGATTGTTTAAATCATATTATTTCTATTTGGACCACCATGCGGGAATTGGTTCTTTGCTTTTTGGATGCCGTAAATCGTTTTATTGTCAATATAAGATAGTTAGATGTAGTTTACATCCTATGGCTTACCAGCGATTAACAAAAGTTGAAAAAGAATTTATCGTGATCGCAGAAGCATAATGAATATTTAAATACAATGACCACTATTGCAACTTTGAGGAATGTCGAAAATTATTTTTTCATTTGTTCATTTGTGCGGGTACATAATATCATGTTCTCGGGCATTAAAACGAGATTTAACAGGCTGGGTTGAAATAATATGGTAAAACTTGTCAGTATTCATAACAAGAGGAACAAGGCAAACATGAAAGACCGAGGGAGAAAGAATAGGGAATCCTCCAAACTAATCAGATTGGCAGATGGAAAAATGTTTGCGTACAAGAAACCTGACTCCGTTGTAGAATACCCTACGGCAGCTTCATGAAACCAAACCATTTCCCACATTGTTAAAATAAATAGAAACTCCGTGAAAGAAATGTGATCAGCACATACATGATGCTTGAAACGAAAGCAAACCACTTTATTATCTCTCTAGCAAACTAATGCAATGCATCTCTGACATGTTGTCGCAACCTAAATGTATTATATTATTAACTCAACTGCCTGTCTCCCGTTATGTAGTCTACTTGGCACACACAAACACTCGGATAACTTTCTTTTCTCCACCTTGTTTGCTTTATGCATGTACACACGTAATGTAGTTTGTGGGATTTCTAAAAGTTAAGTAAGTTAACATAGTACTCAATCACAACTAGTTATAGAGTAAACCGCAATTTTATTATTATTACCTTTTCAGTCCACCGAATCCAAGAACATAATCGTACGATTCGGAATGCCAAAAATGTGGAATAACCTCTAACAATATCTAAGCAGTTCTTATATAGTATTGGTTCATCAGTTTATCAAGAAAGATTTTAAAAATAAATAGAGCAAGCCCTAAGTCTTTACCATAGTACTTCGTTATGAATGTCGGGAATGTAATTGAGCAATATTGTTCACCCATAGGGAAATTATCCCGTCTCATTGCACACCGGATGACTATTGGGCCATGTCAACAAAATCAGTTGGGTTACATAAGTTTACGTTTCACTCGGACCCAACTAGCTGCAAAGATATATTCTCACATGGTGTTTCATTATTGGTATTCATCGGCCGCAAGTCGTCTTTCGTTTATGTGTTCAATTTCCACTTTGTACCCTTTGGGGAAACAAATGGGATTTAGTTCCAGTCTGATGCCTTCCTCAGTTTTAGTGACTCTTTGCCTTTCAACTCGAGTAGATCATCTGAATCACATTTTTTCACATGAACTCTTTCATTTTGTTGTATCATTGTGCCCCAACTCCAAGTTTGAATCATAGTGTATCTGAGTTTGATATTCTGCAACAATAATTTAAATAGTTACTTCATTTTCAAAATTTTTTGATTATGGAGAAAGTACGGAGACCCAAGTGCGCCCGATGCCGCAATCATGGGATGATTTCTTGGCTCAAAGGCCATAAAAAACACTGTCAGTTCAGATCCTGTTCATGTGCCAAATGCAATTTGATTGCCGAAAGACAGAGAGTAATGGCAGCTCAGGTATAAAAATTATTTTTTCTCTTCATCATGCTCTTCCATGTCCAAGCAAGTTTGTTAATGTAAGCTGACAAAACTTAATAAATCTATAGGTGGCATTAAAACGGCAACAAGCTGCAGAAGATGTGGTAGCCCTAGGATTGCGGACAATTGCTACTGGCTGCCATTTGCAGGCCTTACCCCCTGGCCCCATATTTGGAATGAAAATGCTGGACCCACAAGTTCATCAAGTTGCCCCAACCTCAGGGACAAAAGAAGACACAGATAGAAATGAGTTATCTCCTCATAATGATTCGCAGCCCAGCAGTACTACAACTTCCACAAGCATTGCAAACAATTTGTCTACAAGCAAATCTCACAAAAGTGGTAACGAGGGACACCATCGTGTTAAGATACGAAAAAGTCAGGAAGTCACAACTCATCCTCATGAATCACAAAGTCCCAAAGACGTGTTGAAAAGATTGTTCCCCACGTATCCCGAACAATTATTGGATCAAGTGTTGCTTCAAAATGATCACAATTTGGTGAAAACTATTCAAAAATTGACTCCTCATCAGAAAACAGGATCTACAGGACATAAGACCACAAATCGTGATTACAATAGTGGAAATAAGTATGCTATTTTATTTAATAACAACATTTTTGATTATTTTTTGTCAAGTCATAAATATTTTAAGAATTTCAAAATGCTTCATTTCAACTTTTTTCAGATCTAATGGCAATGCACTCCAATCGTACTTGGCCACTTGGAGTACAGCTTGCTCTAATCACATTATGAGCATGAGCAATAGCCAAACGGCTCCCAAATGTCCACCTCTCGAATCATCTGGTCATTCCCAACCATCCAGACGGCTATCAGCATTTGTTCGACCTCAGCAAACCCGAACTCATCTCCATTCATCCAGTAGTCGACTATCGAGGACTTTACCCAGTGGATCACACATGTCCTCTCCCATTGCCCCACTGATTTCATCCTCCACAACTGAACATTTACCATTCCCACCAGCATTGTTCCCGTACCATCCACCCACACCAGTTTGGACCAGTTCTAATCTTTTTTACCCTTTCCCTTTTCCCCCCACAAGTTTGTCCCCGTCCACATTTGGGAGACCATTGCAATTCACCAGTGGATCCTCCTCCGCTCATGGTAATAATCTTCCACACAGTATGCTCATCGGATGTGGGAGCACAGGAGATTGCTTGGATTGCCCCAGGAGTAGAAGTAGAGGTGGCGAAGACCAACTTTTGAGTCCTGATGTGGATAGTCGTAACAAAAGTCCAGATAGGCTAAGTGATGTTTCAGATTCCCGTTCCAGTCAGATCAGTGTGGATATTCGGCAACGTCATATCAGTGAGGAGACTGTAGATGTGGATGACTTAAAGGGGGATTATGACTAGAAAAAATAATGTTTGGGGCAATGAGAGATCTTAAGATTAGTTTGTAATATCGTACATAGCTGAGAGTTATCCAATGGAAATGCGTTTTTTAGAGCTCATTACCACGTATATACTACATTGATTCTTAAGCACAAGTTGTGATGTGTAGCACAATTTAATCTGCTTTTTAGCCTGTAGTACCAGCATATGTTAAATGTTACCTATGATTTTTTTTTCGGCGCATGTGGAAACATTATGCATGAAACTATATTTGAGAAACAAATGTGGAAAATGTTAAAACAAGTTACGTTTTAGGATGTAGTATGGGCTAAAGGAAATTTCTGTGTTGCGTTCCATTAGTTGAGTAAATAAACATCTATCAATGGTAGGGTTGACATGTTGTTGTTAGCCCAGATGAATGGACACATTTATGTTGATACCAACAAAAGAAATCAATGCAAGAATAACAGAAAACACACATAAGTTCATTCTATTTTACGATCCTTGTTTATTTTATGCAGTTTCACAAGATGATCCTGTAACATACGTAAATACAATAGTGGAATTTAAAAGCATAAAATCTGGAATGCACTGTAGCTAAGGACTGTATCATAAAAACAACTACATTACACTATTAACCACTAAACATCTCAGTCAGTCAGCCAGACTCAAATATTTTTGAAAAATGTGCATTGGGATTGATTATAATAAAGATAATCATTTGTTTCAGCAGTTTAGCTCAGTTTTAAAGTACGAAAATAGGTGTAAGTCATCAGCAGTCAATTATGGCCTTAAAACTATTACTGTATTTTTCGTTGTAGTTTGTTTAAAAAATATACTTATTAGCTCCCAATAAATGAAGGACACGACCAACATGACAATGTCAGTACAAAATCAGCCCTCTTCTCTACAACAAAGCACACATTTATACTGAGCATAAAAACTACTGATTTTAATACTTATGAACTAATAAACATCAACATCAAAGCAGTTGAACTTTATTCATTGCTGTGACGCTAAGTCCCGTCAAGTTTGGCGATAAAAGACTAGGTCATTTTTTTTCATTCGTGTACGTCTAGTTTAAATGTCTTGTCTACATCCCTCCATATCATCGGGTAGGAGGACTTGATTTTGGAGTAATACTTTTTCGACGGAAAGTCACATAGGTGTACAACAAACTTCCGCCAACACTGCAAAAAACAAACTCATAGTCAATGGTCCTTTTAGTTTTTAAAAACTGGACGAAGCGAAAATATTGACTTACCTTATGTTGATGCCTATGAAATTCACCCAGTGAAAGATATAGTCTCCACCAATGAACATTCCAACGTAAGTGACTGATATATTTTTTAAACAGCCAATAATAGTTGTAGTAAGAGCCGAATTGTATTGTGTGCAGAGGACAACACTAGCATTTAGAATAAATCCCATTACGCAGGACATTAAAAAATTACAAAGAAACATGCCATCTTGCCACCCTTCATAGTTGATTGCCTGCAAATTTGATAAAGTTATTGATGAGACTTTTTAACAGAAGGCACATGACAAACAATCAAAAATTTGCTTCAAATTACCTTATCAATTTCCCCTTGAAAATATGCAAAGATAAAAGTAGGAACTATCATAAATAAAGCGTTATAAAACATCAGCCCATACTTTCCGAAATCTTTAGACTCCAGCTTTTTCTTTATGTATACTCCGTTGGCAGCAGTGAAACAATTATTGAGCATCACTAAAGAGTACCCCTCAACTGTGAACGCCAGATCATTGCTAAGAATTCAATATTATACATTAATTTCGATTCGAATTAATAAAGTACAAAATTTAGTACTTGTAGAAGTTAAAGTGCAATAAATGACAAACCTTGCAGCAATAATTGCACCAACAATCATAGTATATACGGAAACTTGAACAGCCCATGTCGGCCTCACTCTATAATAAATAACTTACTGTTAAAAACATTGGCACTATCTTTCGTCTGTATTTATATTTACGAATGAGTTATTTGCATACCCTAAAATATATAGCTCTGCCACCATCGTCATTAAAATTGAAAATCTTCTTAGAGCAGTGAACATGGGAAGACTTAGCGTTTTAGTGCCACCTAATCCCGTAATTGCATTGCCAATAAATATAATAGGCAGCGGAAAGATCTATAGGACAAATATTTTCCCGGTAAAATTATTTCACCACTGAATTAATGGTGAATGATGTACGATGCACGTTAATACTAACCTTACGAAAAGAATCCCGTCCTAAGGATGGATACGTAAGAAATTTAAGTTGCTTTGCAGTAAATAGAACTACAATTGTGGTGAAAATTTGACCCAGGGCTAAAAATTGAAAAGAAGGAAACCTGTCGATGGAAAAACAATTAGTGCATGAATTCGTCTTAATTAATTTAATATTTTCAAACTAAATAAATCCCTTACTTGTAACTGGTCAGAACAACTTTGTTGACTACAGTGATGAGAAACGATGCGACAGCATAAAAAACGGCAGACGATATTTTCATCATGTATGGGGAACGATGGGATTGTACCTGAAGATGAACCTCTGACCTCCCATACTTTTGTGCCGTTGCTGACACATCCACTGAGGCATGTTTACCAAAGTTATCTGATATTGTGTCCCCATCATGAGAATTCAAGTGGTCATCGTTAGAAATAAATGGTTCTTTCTCCTCCAGATTGACTACATGAGGCATTAGGAAATTCGAGTTTAACAAATCAAATTAACGCTAAGTTAACTTGACTTGTGGATTGTCAAGACAAATACAGAGTATAATGAGAAGTTGAAATGGGCAATGGATCTGCTTCTGCTGTAAAAAGCGCATAAAATAATCAATAAATTAAATAATAATAAAATTAGTTCGATAAATTAATCATAAAATGAAGGACCTTGCCCAAAATAATAATAATTGCATGCGATACAAATGCAAAACTTACCGGCCGATTTAGAATTCAGTCGAAAACACAAGAAACGAATGGAAGACCACTAAGATCAGAATTCCCTGGCAAGACAGCTGTAATTAGAATACTTGTTATTTTGATGTGCACACTTTTAGACCCTACATAATTTCATTGGTTTGAGGGTACCAATCAGTTAAAAAACCATATGGATTAGCAATTAGAGAATTAGAGATGAACAGTTTGTGACGTAAACAAATGGATCCCCGGTATAGAATGTAGACGACTAGACACAAAGAAGAAGATAATGGACACTTTGGACACTACCGTAATTAATGTGACTGAATTAGCGATGACGCGAAGAACTCGCAATTTTTACAATCAACATCAACAACACCACACAGCAGTTTATTACACCTTAGCGTTAATAATACCGAAAAAATTGTATACTTTTAAATTTACCGGGAGTGAAAGGTTCACTTTGTTTGTTTACTGACATAACTTTTGCTTACAGCTCCTTATATTTCAGGAAACGCCGGGTCGGGCTACGCTAGGTATTATCTAAGACGAAAAATGCAGATGTAGTAAAGTAGTGTTAGTTATCGTAAATAATGACATAACTACTAACAATAGGAAAAAATAGGAAATGCACATAACAAGCAAGATGCGGATAAATGCATTTATGCATATAAATGTATTCACCAATCATACCATGTTTTTATAGGCGTACGGACAGAAGTAATTATATTTTAATTTACTGGAACTGGATCGCTAATTTATGAATGTACTTGCACAGTGTGTTGTGTACACAAGATAACTAATTACAGGTGAGTCTTCTACACTACACTTAATTACTATAAAAAGTGATAATAAACTTATAATTATTGCTACTAATAAAGCTAAAGTTTTAATTTCGTTAAACGCAAACTTCGGAATATCAAGAACGCCTCTTTCATGGAATAGAAAAGAAGTTTTGGTTGCTACATTACCTATTTAAAACTATCATAAACAATCGCATAGATTTCTATCTATATAAACTGTGTCAATTTTTTAAATTAAATTATCTGTCTATTGTGCAGGAAAAATTATTCAATTTCAAACTTAAAGCATATGCATGCATTTATATATAGGAGTCGATTTCTGCGGCTCCATCAGCCAGCGTAAGAGTACGAGCATTTTAGTGCGCTTAATTTTATTGTGGAAAAATCTCTAGCCTTCAAAACATACCATATACAATATGCATGCTTGGAAGGAGTGAAAGATCAGATTACTAAGAAAAAATTACTAAATGATGACTGATAGAAATCGGATTTTCAAAATGCCCTGTTCATTTTTTCCAAATTTCATAGTTTTCAAATAGTAAGTGCCAAACGCCAGGCAGCATATCGTCAACTTTTGCTATTTGCGTCTAACACACCTAAATGAATGAACTATACCAACTTACTGACTTCACCAAGTTCGTGCTTTGCTCGTTTATATCTGCTTTTCAATGGGAAAAGCGTTTCGTTCTCATGTAGTAGTAGTAGTGTAGTGGAGTTAGTCAGTAGGTAAGCAGAAGCAGAAATAGTTTCCATTCGATACAAATATGACTTGAAGCTTTATATACTCTTTCTCTCCCATCTCCCATTACACTGAGTCTGAGCTCCGGCTTGTTTTGAAGTTTTACAAAAAAAAGCTTCTTTTTTGGGACTTGTTTGGTTCTTAATTTTGAGTCCACAGTCCACACCTTTAATTATTGTAGTATTGCTGTGTTGACGATTGAATCCTTTACTGGGAACTAATCTAAGGTAAGATACTAATATTTATCCCTTACGTTGGTCATTTAGTTGTTACGAAGATGGATTTTCTTCCAATTTACAGAGTTTTAAGAAGATATATAAATGCTAGTTAAATATTTTTTTAAATGTTATCGCGTGCAAATACAAAATAGCTTTGAGATTAAAATGTTTAAGAAACGTGTGATCACTACCACTATGTGATGTAGTAACTTATTCGTAAATGCTAAAGCTATGGGGGGATAAGGGATCGGAGGGATTACCTAGTTATAGGTGGCGAAAGCAGCACTTTAATGGGAACAATTTTACTGTCAATATACTAATTGCAGCTATGTTTTTTAGACGGTTGTGCTTCAAAAATCTAACCTCTCTGTTAGAACCTATATTTGTGAGAATCGCCGCAAAAAAACCATAAGCCGGAGGAAACTTTTTCTGTCATGTCGAGTGAGGCGTCCACTGAACCCAGCAGTGTAACCGGTGGAAACGTTGTTGCAAGCTCTAGTGAAAGTTCCGGAGCTAGTCCTGCTTCCAGTGGAAGTAGCACTACCCAAAGAAGAACTACAGATTCTTCTAGACAAGGAGAATCTCCGAAAGAGCCGAAACCGAATCCGAAGATGTCGAAAGCCCTGACTACATCCGCTAAAAGGTAACGTTAGTTAAACAGTTGGGAAAACCGTGCTCACTCTAAACTATTAAGGCAAGCCAACTACGGACTGCGTGTCGAATTCCTCCATAGGGTGTGGGATAGAATGTCGGCTTGCGTAAACTTATAAACTTGGGTCTTAAAAATTACATACTGAGTATCTTTTATCCTCTGCAGGATTCAGAAAGAATTGGCCGAGATCACTCTGGACCCACCCCCAAATTGCAGTGCAGGGCCAAAGGGAGATAACCTTTATGAATGGGTTTCTACAATTTTAGGACCCCCTGGATCTGTTTACGAAGGAGGAGTATTCTTTCTGGATATTCACTTTTCTCCTGAGTATCCTTTCAAACCCCCCAAGGTATTTACAATTTTTTCGAATTATAATAAATGACTGAGACTGAAGATAACAAATGTCCTTGATGAGTAATCACAATATCCATATAATATTACTATTTTTTTATAGGTAACATTTCGTACCAGGATATACCACTGCAACATCAATAGCCAAGGGGTTATTTGCTTGGATATATTGAAGGACAATTGGTCTCCTGCTCTCACCATATCTAAAGTTTTATTATCTATATGCTCATTGCTGACTGATTGCAATCCAGGTAAGACAAATAAAACATTAAAGACGTCTGTAACTGCTATTTCTTCCCGCTAATTCATGGTAATTCACAACTTGCAGCTGATCCGCTCGTGGGATCTATCGCCACCCAATATCTTCAAAATCGTGAAGAGCATGATCGTGTCGCTCGTCTGTGGACCAAACGGTACGCCACCTAAGTAGTTGGCCAAATTAGGAGATATTTATATCCTAAAAACGTGGAAAGGAACAAGGAATCTTAACTTAATAACCTTTTATTCCATAATTTACTTTTTATTTTGAAGTCAAATTACTATGTGTGAGTGATGTGACAAATGAAAATTAACTAACGCTTTCTCAAAAATGTATTTAAAATCGTGTGTTTATGTGTATAATTTTGAATTTTTCATTAATTGAAATTCGTTCATTTTTCTTAAGTTTCCTTGTTAAAAACCTCTTTTGACTGTGTACGGGACGGGATTATAAAAGCATATTGTAACATAATGTGTAAGCAGCATCAAGTAGTTTAAGTGAAGATTGTTTTGTGATCGTTTGTCCTCATCCTCATATGACTTTTGGCAGTGGGTAAAGATAATTTTTTTTAAATTCCTTTGAAAGATCCAACATATACGTTTTATCAATCAAAAAAATTGTAAAGCTGCGTGCTGCCCTATTACAATGAGGTTTGACTGATAGTTCTAGTTTGAATGTACTGTTACTGGTGTTCTTGTATTCTCAATTAAATTAACTATTTAATTTTGATAGATATAGTAAGGTATAATTCCATATTTTATTCTCATTGGATTTTCAAGTAAATTAATATAAATTCTTATCGCTGTATGTAGATCTCTAGCTATAGATAAGAGTGGGATTATGTGCAGAAAAATTGCGTGACAGATCATTATTTTACTCAATTTAGAACTTACCTTTTCCAGGTAGTTATAGACATAAGCTCACTCATGCATTTTTTGTATTGTTTTCGTAAAATTGGTGTAATATTATTCACAAAATAAAATATGGTACATAAGACTTTGTGTGTGCAACTTCCATCTATTTCGCCGTGTCGCTGTTTCCATCTTTACTCACCCTAATTGCTTTGTAGATACTGAAATTTTGTAAATTCACTGTAGTCGGCGTTAAGAAATGGCTTGTTTTTACCTTCATCACGCTGTTACCATAGAATGAAAGCAAACTCAATGGCTGCAGTCATATGCAATTTACATAACATTGGAGTAGGGAAAATTGGAATGAGTTTTTGCCATACCCTTGAATGTTTCTGTTCCAATTCGTATTTTTGTTGCACGCAGGCTTTACAACCTATCTAAAGGAGTTGGAGAAAGAATTATTTTTGCATTTCCGTAGAGCGAAGGTTCAAGGAGCAAGAAAAACCAGGCAGTGCATTTTTGGAATTGGGAACCGCATTTAAAGTAAGTGTTAATAATACAAAATCGGGGAATTGGAATAGTTACCGAAGTATTATTAAAGATTACAACTGAGAGAGTGTACTCTCTAAAGTTAAAAGTTTGGAGGTATTTCCAGTGCATTTATAATTATGAATGAATCGTCGTTGGGTTTATGTTTATAGACATACTATTCATGATTATCATGATCCAATTTAAGTGGGTACCACAAATGGTTGGGATAATTGACCTGTAGCTTTATTAAATAGAATATATCTTAAATTTACTTGAAGTGTTGATATAAAAACTCATGGAATATAAATTAACTCTGAAGCCATTTTTTTCGGCTCTACAAATTCATTTACGAACGAGTCTAAAGCTGGGTTTTGTAAAGATGTAAATTAGTGGTATGAAACCTAGCAGCAATGAGCTGACTAAATTGCAGTTTAGTAACGAATTATTTTGGCAAACTTTTCAAGGATTTTAAATTTTTCCGTATCTGGGGAAGAAATGCCGTATTGCGCATGAGTGTTGGCGGGCGTGATATTCTTCACGCAATTTTATTTATCCCAAT
>Ga0210040_10009272_pt1 | contig 11485 bp, 10 predicted proteins | sample CryGeyCG12114_NA_FD_185462 | JGI IMG/M metagenome (GOLD analysis project Ga0210040, IMG submission 185462) | Groundwater microbial communities from aquifer - Crystal Geyser CG19_WC_8/21/14_NA (SPAdes) (version 2) | ecosystem: Environmental > Aquatic > Deep subsurface > Groundwater | place: USA... | reverse complement strand
CTCATTTTCTCAATTAAAAAAAATTATTTAAAAAAATTTTTGTTTACATTTTGTTGACAACGAAACAATTATAACGCCAAATAACCTACCGAAAAAAAAATTCCATTTTTTTCTGAAATGAACTATAATGTTAGTTAATAGTCAAGTTTAATAAATAAATGCGATAAGTGAAGTCCAAAATTATAAGTAAATATACTTTTATCGTGCCGCACTTTGTCTTGCTCCCTAATTGATGATGCATTCCATATCCCTCTAAAGTTTAATTCATTGTTCATGGTTTGTAACACCACACACGCTACTAAATATGCCTAGCATCTGCAAACTAACCAGCATATCACAACGCAAATTAATCTATAATGTCAAATTCATCACACAACCATTGTTAGGCTAAGTTTGCGTACTCTGTGTTGCAATAAAAATTAAATAATAATAGTAGTTGTAACTTGTAACTGTGGAGTGCAATGAACCATAGTAAGCGAACAATACATGTTATGTGTCACCACATTAACTTTAGAGAGGATAAATATTCAATAAAACTAACTTTTAGCATTATGGTTGATACAGTGGTCTGCGAATGCAATCAAACTAGAAACAAGAAACAAACTGTAGGTCAATTCAAGAAAAAAATTTGAGGACTTGGAATATTTAATCAAGCGTACAGTACTAGTACAATTGCATGGTTTTTCATTTAAATCTAAATGCGCGTGGTGAGCTCTGTTCATACAGCTTACCTTATTGCGACCTAGCCTGTGATTACTGAAACTAATGAGCATCTAAAAACCTCAGCATAATTTTTGTATTGCTCGCTCATGATACGAAATTATGAACTCTGCACGTTATGTCATTGCCTGCAATAACCAAACAGCAGATCCAACATCCAACAGTCATCCTGAATTGCCTCATGTAGGAACGAGCTAAATTCAACTCGTTCCGTGTCACGGTTTAACAACATTTTCCCACGGTGACTTACGCACAGACCATTTTCAAATGATGATCAAATCCATTTGTAGCATAGCATACAAATAATATACAGTAGCGCAGTATATTATGTAAACTATAAAGTTTCTTTACCAGATTGGAACCACTTACAATGGCAGTCATGCAGGCTATCTTGTCAACAAATTTTTTTGAGCCCAGACGCATATTAGCATTCTAGCCTAGCCTTTGTCAGCACTTGTCAAAATGGCCTCTCATCACATTATTTTGCCATTGTTGTGTTTATTTATCGCCCTTAGTTGGGCATATCCCGACAAAGCTCCAGGAGAAGCCTGTTATAGATATAAACCGAATCATGGAGGCAAATCCTTACCTTTAGATACGTTCTCTTACATTGTTGAAGCTACAAGCTCTACTTTTGCTCCCGGAGAGACTATTGCTGGTATGGAAAAAATATAAATTTTTAGCTGCTAAGCTTTTTAAATTTACATGTTCTGGTAACAAAAAAAGCAATTAATTTTACGCTTTTCGATCGATTTTGCGATTCAATGATTCAAATGTTGTAAAAATCGATAAATTTTGAGCTTCTGGTGCAAATTTGCGTTTTAAAAGAGTTCGCGAACCGCGGTTTAGCTTGGTATTGAGTATTATGATTGTTTGAAAAGGAAGTCAATTCGCTTCCCAGTTTTCCGTTGAAATTGGACAGATTTTTAATAATTTAATGTTTTTATGAAATTTTCAGTGAAAATTGAAGAAAGATGTCTACTTCAAAGGCTTCTTTATCCAAACTGTGGATGACAATGGAAGGTGGATCGGGACTTTTGACAAAACACCATTTTCAGTTTCTTATCCAGAATGCTCTGCAACTACTCATCATGAAAATCGTAAAAAAGCAAGAAATCACTGTTATATGGCGCCCTCCAGAGGGTCTTTCTGGAAATGTTCGATTTCTGTAAGTTAACTCAAATCAACTGTTCGAAATTCTTCAAACTAATCTTAATCGTGATATTGTAGTCCCTAATTCTCAACGTACAATTTCCTTGATTTTCAGAGTCTCAGTCATCCAGAGTTACAAATTATACTGGGTCGATTACGAAGCCGTTGCGCACACAGCAAAAAGCGAATAAATTTGATTTCTCATTCTAACCGAACTATTAGGTTAAAACTTGCATAAGTCGCGACTAGTGACAATAATATTTTCATTAAATACACAAATAGTACAAACAACTCAGAACAATGACTACAACGATGGATAATGAATCGAAAACACTGACCGACTGTGATTCAGCATTCAGCACGCAGTCTTGAGCAAATGCAATGGATGCAATGAATATATGTCAGCAAATAATTGTACTTAACAAAACTAACTAACTGTAAAAAGAATTATTCAAACATTGCGATTTTTCCCGCTTCATCTACAATAGACCAAAATAAATGAAAGGCACCGCAACTCATTTCTCGTAATGTCTTTATTCAATTCGCTGACTGCCTTCATTTCTTGCGTTCCAGTAAGTAGCACACAACAGAATTTGACATAATAACAATGATAACAACAAAGAAACAACAAAAATGACCAAAAAATTTTATGATCCAACAATGCTATAACCGAATCAGCATATTTCAGCACCATACGTCAGCTTTGCAATTGAGATAGCTAACGCAATAGCGTGAATTCTTGGACTGTTTGTCATTAGACTGACAAACGTTTAGGAATCGTGATATCAAAATTACTTGTGAAAAAACTTGACCCCGAAGTAAAATTGCCTTCTAAGGGCAGTTTAGAATCTGCTGGTTTGGACCTGTACAGGCATGTAATTTATAATTGTATTGTTAGATCTGGAGGTTCTTAGGAAAAGGTAGTTTATTTGTTGGTGTTACAAGTTGGACAAATGACAAATGACAAATTTTACAAAGAGTGGTAGCGACTTATATAGACAGCATAGACTTATTTTTATGATCATAACGAAACTACCGAATTAGTACAAGGAAGAAATACATTGTTTATTTTTAATACTTTGTAACTATAATTTTCAATTTACCAGAACATAACTTTTATACTACCGTTATTAACTTATCTTTAACTATAAATATTTATTGCTTTATGTGATTGATCAGCGGAACTTTATGGAGAAGTTTATAACCGAGACATAACCTCGATTTAGTAAATTTTAGTTACTAACTTTGCAGAGTCTGTTTTTATGTTTATTACTTCTTTCCAATCTAAATTTAATTTCCAATCAAAGCCATGTCTAATTCATAAACACAACAACATTTTTAACTCATTTGTTTTTAACAACTAAACAAAACTAAAGCTAATGCTAAATCTAACAATATGATTGTATGCCAATCAACACACTCAGCACACTCCGCATTACAACTAACTTTAAATTTAAATGGGAATAATTTTGGTAGGTCAGGAATTGTAGCCAAACCCAAGATTATTTTTAATGAAGCAAAAAAGATAGAGTTTCAAAGTCACTTCAAAAACAATCTGGTTAAATTTTGCTCAGTAGAGTCTTATGATAATTTCAAAAATTGCTTGTTTGAGTCTGCATTGGAAAGTAAGATGGTTGAAAAACCGAAGATTAAATCAATCAACAAGCCTTGGTTTGATAGAGGATGCCACTAGAGCCTACGTGTTTTAAAAAATGCATTAAAAAGAGCTGAAGCCAATAAGTGGGAATTAACGGGCCGGGAGAACTATCTAACAATTAAAAGAGAAAACCGTAATCTTACCAAAAAAAATCTCATGCATATTGGGAAGAATACATCGAGAAACTAACCAGAATGGCTCAAATTTTATGGAAAAATTCTTCCGGCAAGACAACTGCATCACACCAGAATGTATGATGTGACACGTCCAATTGGTGGGGAATTTACGATTGACGAACTATGTTTGGCGTTAAAGCAATCAAAGAATAACAAAGCCGGGGGACCTGATGGAACAAGTAACGAAATTTACAAAAATTTACCCCCATGTGGAATAATCTATCTTCTAGCAGTCTTCAATAAACTTTGGGGCAAAGAAATGGTACCTCAAGACTGACTTTCCTCCACTAATGCAATGCTATACAAAAAGGGGAGCAAAGCAGATCCAGCAAATTATAGACCGATTTCGCTATTAAACTCGCCCCTAAAAATATTCACTCAAATGATCCAAAATGGACTGCATGGATGGGCGGAGAACTGTGGAATTCTACCTGAAAGCCAAGCCGGGTTTAGAAAAACTAGATCCTGCCACGAAAATATTTTCGCCTTGAAGTCTGCAATATACGTCTAAGGAAAAATTAAAGAAAATTGTTTGCCTTTTTTGTAGATTTTTCCCACGCATTTCTATCCATTTCACACGGCAAACTTTGGGACAAACTCTTTGACATCAGTGTTAGTGCGAAAATTATTAGATGGTTGAAAAAGCTCTATAAACACTCGTCCATGCAAATTAGAATCCAAGGAACTAACTTATCATCTTCAATCAAAATCACGGAGGGTGTTTTGCAAGGTGAAGTTCTATTCCCTCTGCTCTTCAATCTGTACATCTCTGAAGCAGAGGAAATACTAAAAAAGTCGGAGGGAAGTGGAGTGAACATTACGAATTTGGAGCAGTTGCATATGCTTGCATATGCCGATGACATGGTCATTTTGTCAGAATCAGCATATGGAATGAAACAAAAGATTTCAGCTCTGGAAAAATTTTTCACGGATCTTGGGCTTGCTGTCAACATCGATAAAACAAAAATTTTAATTTTTCAAAATGGAGGGAGGATCAGCAAGGATTTAAAATCCCACTACAAAAAGAACGTTGTAGAAAGTGTGAAGAAATACATATATTTGGGTGTCCTGTTTAGCAGTTCCGGCAAGTTTGCGAAAACTTCAGAATCATTTAAAACAAGTGGACTGAAAGCAATAGGTGCCGCGTGGAAAATCTTGGTGAAAGGAAAAGTCGCATCGTGGGAGTCCTTCATTAAACTTTTTGAGGCTTCAATCAAACCTACAGCCCTATATTGCGCTGATATATGGGCTCCAAATTATCTGCATTGCTTAGAAAGAGTTCAAGTGTTTTACTTTAAAAAGCTTCTAGCCGTCAACAGAAGAACTTCTGATTCTATTGTTCGATTGGAAGCTGGAGTCAGTCATCTTGAATACAATGTTGCTAAGCAGGCGTTAGAAACATGGAGAAGATATTCTCTACTACCTAACTCAAGATTTGCAAAAAAATTCCTCTCAAGGATGATTGAACTACTCAATATGGACCAACTGGAAGGCACGTGGATAAATTACCTGGATTCTGTCCTGAAAAAATATTCCACAGTTCTTACAATAAACTCCAATGTAGCTCAAATAAGCAATTTAAGGTGGGAATTTTTGGTTAAAAGTATTTTAGATAAATTGAAAGATTGTCTCTGGAGTAAAGACTTTGACTGGGTAAAAAATCATGAAAAGTATTCTGTATATCTCAATATTATTCCTAATAAATATTGTGCTGCGTCACATCTAAAATTAAATATATCCTTAGTCAAAAAGCGATTAATTTCACAGTGTAGATTAAACTCTAGCTTTGTTAGAATTAATTCTTTGAACGTGATCATGAAAGATAATTGCATTGTGTGTGGTAATGAATTGGATAATCTCCATCACATCTTACTTCAATGCTCCGCTCATAGTGCATCTAGATATTATGTGTATGCAACTAATCAATATGTCTCTGATCTTCACCTTTCAGACATACGAAGTGAAGAAAAAGCCAAAGTAGTAGTTAATTTCATTCATTCGTGTTTCAACAGAAGAGATTTAGCGTACTAATATTTAGCATAATTAAGTAATGGTATAATAAAATGTAAACCGGGTAAATTATTAGCAAAGCACTCAGTACCACAGCGACGGCAATTTGTTGCCACAAAGGAGACTCCCCGGTAATATTATATTGTAATAATGATTTGTGAACCATGGGCTGGGCCCAAAGGTTATCAATAAAAAATTATTGAATAAAAAAAAAATATTGATCATTGCAACAATTTGTATTGGTATGAAGGGTCGTAAAAGCCCAACAATTGAAATAATTGCTCGTTCGGGTGCTCGAAAATCTGAAGATCATTATGAGCTCAATGGTGTTTCTGCAGGTCAGGACTAAGGGAGGGTGTGAGAATATTCTATTCCTGACCACTATTTCTGTATTTTAGTTTTTCTGTAGTATCGATGACTAAGTGTCACGAACGCTGATGTATGACTTATTTCAGTAGTAGTATGTGTAGGAAACTCAAAATAGTCTGTGGACTTGGATAAGTCTCTTGTACTTTGACTTCATGTGTGTTCTAGGTGTATTGCACGAGTAATAGTTTAGTAGTAGCGTCCTTACTAAACTATATAAGGCTACCAGGGACTTGGCGTAAGTTAGTCACTTTGTCACAGAGCGTCTTATCACTTTTCAGCATTTAGCTACTACAAACCATCTTAATTATTTTGTTGTATTATATTTCGTCATTGAATGTGAATCTTGTTTTTGATTGATTAAATAAACTTTTTTCCTTTAACACTTAACCGTGTTATTCCTTCACCATATCGTTCCATAATTCTCTCAAAGGGATTTAGCACTGTGATGTAGATATTGCATGTTGCTACGCATGTACCTTTAAACTGCAATCCAACCCGCCAACCCCTTTATCTACAATGCACACGATTTTTAATAAACGAATGGTGTGAAAGGCGACATTTATTCGGCGAATGTCCGCCATGTTGACATCTATTAGAATACGCTATACACTTGCGTAGTTCGATTATTGTTAACTGTGGTACGGTCCTTTGCTTTGTCTCAATATTAAGGTCTTCCAGCTCTGTCTAAGCCATTTTGCTTTAGAATATTTTGTCTGATATAAATTCCAGATCCGTGAAATGTCAAATTCGCAAGTTTCATAATATTGTAGCGTGGCAATTTCTGTTCTCTATTATCATATCTTATTAGCCTATACTGAACGCTCATTTACCTATTCATGCAGCATTTGTCTTTTTTATGCCTATTGTTTTTCTTAAGCTTGAGCTAGCTAAGCTTAATCTAATTTTAAGGCTATGTTTATTTATTGTTTACAGAGTACTTTCCAGTACTCTGCACTATCCTATATCAGGGTAACATTAAGCCCGGTAACAGGGCCTGCATTTTCTTAGTCTTGTTCTGATTTTGACCCTTTTCAGTGGTCTTGTATCATTTTGCCTTTGCCATATTAAACGCTAGTAGTTAATCTAAGAGTTTTGCTATGATTGCCTCCTTTAATTGAACTACGTATCATTCCTCACTCATATTCTACGAGCATCCTTCACGTTTCGCCACAATTTAAGATGCGGGTATAAGTATCCTTGGAGTAAATTTCTGAAAAGTTGTTTTTTTTCACTGTTATAGGAAAATTCGGAAGGACATTTCTTCGAATTTAAGTGAACAGTGTTGGAAATCGGGATTCGTGTTGGATTTTGTCTCTATCTTGGTAACACAATTTTTTTTATATTTTTGAGGAATTTGGTGGATGTTACGGGAAGTTTTCACTCTCACTACTGAGCAGAGTTTTGTTTTGGCACTCCCTGAGGGAATTTTTTTTAATAGCAACGCATTGGAATTATGGCAATGCCCGTGTATCAGTTAATTAAGGGGATTAGAAAGTTTAATGGATCAGATATTTCGTCGGAGCAATGGCTCACAAAATTCGAAGGTGAATTAGCGGTAGCAGCGCTATCAGAAAGATGGGCTATCCAGAATCTAGATCGCGTATTGGTTGATAAAGCTAAATCATGGTGGGCTGGAGTCAGTCAAAGACATGAAGAGGGTTTGACAGACGCGAATATGGTAGCTAGATGGGTTGTTGTGAAACAAGAAATGAATGCATCTTTCGGTAGGAACGCGCTAAAAGAACAAGCTAAACTACAGGCCAAGCAGTTGAAATTTAACGTGGATGGAGATCCACAGGAATATGTGTATAAGAAGATAGAATTACTTTCGTTAATTAACCCACAAATGTCACAAGAGGACAAACTTGTATATTTAGAGGCAGGGTTACCGAGAAATATTGCTAGGATGATGTCCTTACACTACAGAACTACAGAGCAATTTGTGAAACGTTTGAAAAAGTATCTCAGGGTTGAGAGTAGTTATAGTAGTCAGAGTAAAACAAATAGCTATAACTCAGACACGAAATCGTTCCATACAGGGAATTTTAACCCTAGGTTTAATCAAATGAATAAGAGTAACGATCGGTCTAGGACTAACTCTCAAACAAATAATAGAAAAGAAACGAGAACTTGTTTTACATGTAACGAAGTTGGACATTTGTCACGTAATTGTCCTAAGAAAGGAGATGTCGGAAATAATGTAAGTGGTCAGAAAAATACTAGCAATAGGGGTAACGTGAGAAAGTATAATGGGATACAAGTACTAGAGGAAGAACCTGCATTTGCAGATGCAAATCCTAGTTCGGAAAACTAGTAGGCCAGTGGTTGTGGGATCACGAGGCCTTTAATAAATGCAATGTAAATAATGTCAAATGTAATATTACTACTAGTTTAGATGTAAGTCATAGTTAGCGAATAATAGTAGGAAAGTCCCTATTACTGTTGTACATAATAGGAAGTATCGAGTGAGATATTGCAAAAATAAATTTTGCACATCACCGCACATGGAGGTGAAAATTGGCGGTATTAGTATAAATGCATTTGTAGACACCGGTGCTACTTTGTCTACAATAACACCGAAATTAATAAATGTAATTAGTAAAAATTGTATTCACAGGAGCAGTGAATTGAAAAATAGAAGTTTTTATGTCACTTTAGCTATTGGTTCTGAAGCTTATGAAGTGAAAGAGGAGATTGAACTTCAAGAAGTGAATGGTAAGCCATTATTATGGAAATTTTTTACTATCCCACAGGCAACAAATGATCTGGTTGTAGGGATGGATTTTTTACAGGAATTCAAAGCCATTTTAAGGAACGATGAGGTTATATTTGAACGTAATTTAAATAATGAATGAGTTTATTCTGAATGTAGTGATTCTGAGTCAAATGTGAGTGACCTAGACGAATCTGAAACTACAAAGAAAAGCTCAATTGATGAGTATTGTTACATGTCGGTGAAGGTTAACAAAGCAGTTGAGGTTTTGCCATTGTCTTTGTGCCGACTTGCAGTTAAGAGTAATTCTGATTTGAATTGTGATGTTTTCCTAAAGGGAACAAATGTTTTTGTGAATAAGCATAAATTAGCCGTTGGTAATTGTATTGTTAAAATGAATAACGGTATTGGTATAATTTATGTTTTGAATCCTTTTCGCCATTGTGTAAAAATTAATCGTGGTGAAAGAATAGGCAGTATTCAAAAATTTTGTGACAATGATATTGTTTTACAGTTACCTGAAACGGATTTGCGTAATCCAATGAACAATAGAGGAGTTGAACCTATTGTTCATTCTAGTTCTATGGAAAGAACTGAGGAAGTCTTTGATCCAGACATAGCAACAATGGAATTTGGTACTCATTTAAGTAAAAATGAAAAACGGTCAATACACATTCTACTGTCTAAATACAGGGATTGTTTTGCTTTTAGCCCAAATGAATTAGGATGCCATCCTTCAGTCGAAATGAAAATTGATTTGAAAGACTCGACACCAGTAAGAAAAGGTCCTAACCGCGTCTCTCATTTTGAAAGACAGGAAATTAATGCTCAGGTAAAAGATTATCTAAAGCGGGGAATAATAGTAGAATCTATTTCACCGTATTCAAGCCCTGTAGTATTACAGAAGAAAAAGGACGGTAGTTTCCGATTTTGCGTGGACTATCGAAAATTGAATGAACTTACACATGTCGATCACTATCCATTACCTAGAATGGACGATATTTTTGATCGTATGTCGGGTGCTAAGTATATTTCTACTCTAGATTTATTACAGGGATATCATCAGATACGAATGGAGAAAAACTCACAATCCAAAACTGCCTTTGTGACAACAGACGGGAAATATGAGTTTATAAGGATGCCTTTCGGATTGGCATCGGCACCCAGCTGTTTCCAAAGAGTAATGGACGATGTTCTACGGAATTTGAAGTGGACAATTGCTTTGGTCTACTTGGATGATGTAATTACGTATGGACGTACGCTAGAAGAACATAATACAAGGTTAGAAGTAATTTTACAAGCTTTAAGAAAAGCTAATTTGAAATTGAAACCCTCGAAGTGTCATATTGCTCAAAAAGAATTGAAGGTTTTGGGACACATTGTATCCGAGGAAGGGATCAAAGTAGATCCAGATAAAGTAAAAGCTGTCAGAGAGTTTTCAACTCCAAATAGTAAGACAAAAGTTAGGTCTTTTCTAGCTTTATGTAATTTTTATAGACGATTCATAAAAGGAATAGCTACAGTAGCTAAACCATTGTATTTGCTAACTGAAAAAGAGAGGTTATTTAAATGGGATGATGATTGTCAGATAGCATTTAATAAGCTCTGAAAATGTACTTGCTTTTCCCACAGAAACTGATATAATAGAAGTGCACACAGACGCATCCAGTATTGGACTTGGTGCAATTATTATGCAGCAGCAAGGACCAACTCGAAAAGACATGAGGACTCTGGCTTACGCATCTCGAACTTTAAATTCAGCAGAGCGTAACTACCATGTCACAGAGCTTGAATGTCTAGCAATAGTGTATGCTGTTGAACAGTTTAGACCATACTTGTACGGAAAAAAATTTCGAGTTGTCACCGATCATTGTAGTTTGTGTCGATTAGTGAACTTGAAGAATCCCAACGGCCGATTAGCTCGTTGGTCACTGAAGCTGATGCCGTACGAGTTTGAAATAGTACATACCAAAGGGACTCAACACCAACACGTTGATAGTTTGTCCAGAAACCCAGTAAATAAAGCACTTGACGAGGAGACAGATTTTTCGGATCGAATGCTTTTGAGTCAACAAGTTATGGGAAAATCAATCGATCCAGTCATTGGAATAAATGAGTTAGTTGAAATGCAACAGAAAGATAGTAAGTTAAAGCTAATAATTAATAACGTTAAAGAAATGAATGAAGGTGTCAATTGTGATATGAAAAATATTGAGGATTTTAAGTTATGTAATGATGTTCTTTACAAAGCAAATTGGGACCCAGAAGGTAGACTCTGGAGGATTTGTGTTCCCAAGGGTTTGCGAGAAAAGGTCTCAGAAAAACTCAGTTCATTGTGATCCAGCAGGAGGTCACTTAGGAATGACAAAAACGTGGCACACCATAAAATCTCGGTATTGGTGGCCAAGAATTTATAAACATGTAAGAAAATACTGTGAATCTTGTATTGTTTGCCAAAAGTTTAATCGTAGGAATTTTAGAGTTCGAGGACCTATGTCTCCAGTTCCTCCACCAGATGATCCATTTTTTCGCATAGGGGTGGATTATATAGGGCCATTCCTAACTTCAAAGCAAGGAAACAAGTACATCTTGGTATGTGTTTGTCATACAACACGGTATGTGGAAGCTTGCGCCGTGCAAGAGCAGAGTGCTTCAGAAGCTGTGGATGTCATATTGTCTAAAGTTATT
>Ga0210040_10009271_pt1 | contig 11486 bp, 8 predicted proteins | sample CryGeyCG12114_NA_FD_185462 | JGI IMG/M metagenome (GOLD analysis project Ga0210040, IMG submission 185462) | Groundwater microbial communities from aquifer - Crystal Geyser CG19_WC_8/21/14_NA (SPAdes) (version 2) | ecosystem: Environmental > Aquatic > Deep subsurface > Groundwater | place: USA... | reverse complement strand
GTGGGGCAAGAAAAAAATTCAAAGTTCACCACAGAGTGTAAATGCTACGCTCGTGGCTGGAAAACCTAACCTAACTGGGAAAGAAGCTCAGCGCACCTATTTTTGCCCCACATACTGAACCCGGACCAAACAGCCTGTTACCTTCTTCAGGACAATAACAAAGATTGTTAGTTTCTTGAAACTCAACTTACTCAAGGAAAGTATTCTTTTGTCTCCTTGCATTATATTTGCATTTGTGTGGGCTCATTTTAGAAAACTTTCAAAGTTTGACCAGCAGAGTATTGCGCGACCTTGTGTAACAGGGATAGTCACTATAGGGACCTTGGTCAAACAGTTCATACTTGTGTAGATTAGTAGAATTTACTCGATGGGGCCAAAAACGTAATGCTAAATATCTACAATGAGTACTAAGATTCTACAAGGCAACTGTGGGGTGTACCCACGCACTCTTAAAACTCCTGATTGATCCATTCAAGTACGCAAAGTACACATTGGTACACAAGTACGCGCTGCTTAGGTGGACGCCCAATGATTTGATTTTAAACGTATTCAACCGTGTAGTCAATAACACTATTGCCAGTAAATCGCAATTACCTATCTGTAATAACTTTATCAATAAATTTTGAGGAAGAACTTTGAACTTCAATGCAGTGGTAACATTTTTCTAGCTTATGGATCTGCAAATATTTAGCCAGAAATTGAGGGCTTATGTGATCATCGTGCGTCGGTCTGTCCCTTTCCTTGTTAACACGATTACGATTGCAATCGAACGCATAAGCTGACTGTCTCCAAATTTTGCACAGTTGTGGTTTTTGTCAATGTTACGATCTCATTAAAAATGCAGCGATTTCGGACAATACCTAAGAGATGTACCGTGACCATGGAAATTAAAATAATTTGAAGGCAATATGGGATCGTCTTGAAATTGAGTACTGAAACTAGTTTTTACAATTTAGGAAACTAAACTAATGTTGAAATTCAGTTGCGTTGGACTGCACTTAAAGGTCATTCCGTGGTCATAGGGTTTTTGAAAATTAAACGGTTTGTTTAAAAACCCAGCAAAAATTTACTGTTTCAATACTCACTGATTCGAATCAAAATTTAGATGCGCTTGCTAACAAAAAAGAGGGACATAGACGGACACGATGATCATAGGAGCCCTGGGGCTAAAAACTACAATAGAAAGTAGCAGGACTAATGTGCTTGCATGTAATACTATGTAACCTGTCCGCACTGCGTTTGTAGTCCACTTACTGTGGTTTATTGTTATAGCACTACGTATCAATGGCTGGAGCGACAGTATCCGTCCCGTTTATCTTATGCCCAGCGATGTGCATGAGAGAAGATGATCCAGCCCGATCTGATATCATTTCAACGATAATATTAATCTCTGGGGTGGTCACTCTACTGCAGAGCACTTTGGGCACACGTCTGCCCATCATCCAGGGAGGCAGTTTTGCATTCATTGTCCCATCCTTAACCATATTAGCATTGCCTCAATGGACTTGTCCACCTCAAGCTGAAATCGATGCTATGACTGATTCCGAACAAACAGAACTATGGCAACTGCGGATACGAGAATTACAAGGGGCTATCATTATTGCCAGTTTGGTGGAGGTTTTTTTGGGATTCTTCGGTACGTTAAAACAAATTAACCATGAAGCAACCACTTTTCGGTACTACCTATATAGAATAGTCTACAGAATTTACTTCACGTAGTCTACGTTCAAAAAAGTCTACAGTAGTTAGGACTAAAAAAATGTCTACCTCAAGAAAGTCTACATTTTAACTTTAAGCAACAATTAACCGTACAAATGCATTTGCATGCAAAATACCACGACAAGAAACACAAAGGAAGGTTCGAAATAGACGGAAGAAATTATTTTGTACGCAATGCAGCAGACCAAACGTTCACAGCAGAAAGAATTTGTTTCCAACAAACTAAGCCTACTAAGCCATTTAGCATGATCATTTGTCTACTCTGGGAGTCCGAATCATATGTCATTTTAGATTTATATAACAGCTGAACTGGCTGAACAAGTATTGTTGGCAACTAAAGAATTAATTGGCTTACTTTTGATTGCTAATATTATTAAAATTTTAAATAACTAATTCACTTAAAGCGTGTGAGTATTTTGACAAAGGTGAAAATAGTAAGGATAAACGCAAGGTTTGTGAAAAGAATTAAAATGTGATGGAATGTCAACCAAGGGGCTTTACCACATCTTGAGTTCAGGATTTAAAAAAAAATTAATGAGGGAGGGACGATTGAAGGGTTAACGACGATAAAATCATGCTGTTTCATGCAATTTAAAATTGAAGATTATAAGGACATAATTAAGCCTCACAGTCCCTTTCATTGGTGATTTTTTTCAAGACTTGGAATTAGAATGGAATAATGCCAAACTTTTGTGTGGTTTCTTTTGAAACGCGCGGAATGAAATGAGAACAGTCCTAACAGCTCTCACTCAGTCAGCTATGTGGTGTTGTAAGAAAGTCAGCCTGCAGTGTTTGTATGTTACGTTATGTAATTTTTCTCGTCCATTTCTGTTTGTTGATATGAGATATTTTTGCAACCCTAAACTATCTTTTGTGGTGTTTATCCATCGAGGTAAATAAAAGTACCACCATACATTGATTAAGGTATAATCATGTCTTTTTAAATCACCAGGTTGCTACCTACAAGCATTAAGCAACCCAAAATTGTATCGTATTATCCATAAAAAAATTCCTCTTTTCTTATTTTCTAAATTTAAATACTTTGTGCTTATTGTTACATTATTTATATACCAAACCAGTAGTGATAAAATTTCCCCGGGATCCCCCGGGATTGAATATTTCCAATCCCGAATACGGGGATTGTAAAATAGTCCCGGAATTATCATCTCGAATTAGATGCGATATATGGTTAATGTTCCTTTGATAAAGAGTTCTGTAGAGCCAAAGTTTGGAATAAATAAAACGTCATCCAATCAACCAATGTCTACCGACTAATCTGACTACAATGCTTCGATATGCCAAATATTATTATTTTAAAGAAATATGTTTCAGATGCTTTGACTTTCAATGCTAAAGTAAAGAGTAATTTGGATTTGATTTTGTATAGGTATTATTGGAGTGATTTTGAGATGGATTACTCCTTTGACGATTGCACCGGCGATAGCCATGATTGGTCTTTCTTTGTTTAAAGTGTCTGCAAAACATGCTGAAACCAACTGGGCTGTCGCACTACTGTATGCATTTTCTTCATTGAAAAATAAATCAAGTTTTGTTAAAAAATAAGTATGTTATGAATAATAATTATTTAATTTTATTTTTCAGTACGATTCTTCTCATTTGTGTTTTTTCTCAATACATGAAAGATGTGTATTTGCCAATCCCCTTTACTAAATCGCAGGAGACTGGCTCGCTTATCAAGTATCCATTCTTCCAAGTTTTTCCCGTAAATTGCTGCATTTTTTGTTGATTCAAAGCAAAACTAGAGTTTTAAAAAGAAACAACATATTTTTGCCTAATTATACAGATGCTTTTGGCAATGGCAATTGCATGGATTGTATGTGGAATTCTCACCATAACTGACTGGATCAGTCCAGATAATCCAGCAAGAACAGATTTCAAACTGGAAATTATTAACCAATCTTCTTGGTTCCGAATCCCTTACCCATGTAAAGATTAAAATCAGAATTCAAAAGTTGCTTGTATTTGTCTTGAGAAATTTCAGTTTACAATTACTTCATTATAGTTCAGTGGGGAGTGCCAACAGTAACTGCCGGAGCTGTACTTGGAATGCTAGCCGGTGTCATTACATCAACTATTGAAAGTATCGGGGACTATTATGCTTGCGCTCGAATTTCAGGTACAAAATGATGGAAGATTATTCAATTACGAAGTAGAAAGTCGAAGACAACACTGGATTATGTTAAAAGTTTACTGACGTAGAAGAGCTAGAGACCAGAGAATGCGTTGCAGGCATAGAAGTAGATTACTATATAAGTGGTTGTAGGTTGTAGTAGTTGTAGTACACAAGAGAACTGTACAGCAGACGCAAGAGTACCAACTGTATATAGATTACCTACCTGTATAAACCCTGGGTGAAGCAAACCGCAACTGAAGAGCCCGTCCTACGCTCGGGCAGATGACAAAATTGACTGAACAATAACCACTACATGATCTTGCGGACTAATTATATATGAATTATTGAATGGGAGAACCATAAATGACAAATAAGGGTGCGAAAATACTTAAGCAGGATGCGACACATTCTAGGAGAGTATGTTTATGTCAATAGGGGAAAGCTTACCATGAAATGAATGCCAAATGCCATATTGTTGCTAAAATGGTAGCGTGCAGTGCATCCGGATATGGAATGGACTTGTATACTAAATATTCATCGTAGTTGTAGTTTGTAGTAAATCCATAATTCGCTTCAAACCATAAGTTCAGTCCAGAAATGTTAAACGTGTGCAAAAATATTGAATGAGGGCGCGACGCGCGACAAAAATTATTGAGACTGAAATAAATGGCTTTCTCCCCATTTAAAATTCATATCTAATGAAAATTTTAACACCTATTCTTGACTTTAAAGATGTGTAAATTTGAGCGTAGTGTATCCAAAGGTTGTACGTAAATGGGAAACGAGAAATTTTCATGGATTATTGTTGCACGGTCAGATCCGTCCCTTGCCGTACTTACATTACTACTATAGGCAGGAATCTCATAGACTTAGACTCTTGATCACGCAACCTGGAAAATCGACTCGGAATTATCATTTCTAGCCACACCTTACCCTACCTATTAAGTTATTTATAGGTCACCAGTCCAATTGGACAGCTTAAGTTAAATAATACATAAATATACATAAATACATAAATAAAACATAATTTTTCAATTTACAGGAGCGAAAGCACCTCCAGCACATGCGCTTAATCGAGGAATTATGATAGAAGGGATTGGCTGTATTTTGGCAGGAATTTGGGGAACTGGAAACGGAACAACCTCATACAGTGAAAATATAGGAGCTATCAGTGTGACAAAAGTGGGTGCTCGAAGGGTAATCCAGGCAGCTGGAGGACTTATGATTTGTTGTGCACTTATAAGCAAAGTTGGAGCAGTTTTTATCAGTATTCCGGAGCCAATAATAGGAGGCGTTTTCTGTGTAGTTTTTGCCACAGTCACTGCTGTAGGACTATCAAATTTACAAGGGGTGGATCTCAATAGTTCCAGGAATATTTTTATCATTGGATTCTCAATTTTTTTTGCATTGGTATGAATTGAACTGAATCACAATCACAGTTTTGTTGTGGTTAATTCCGTTTGCCGAGTTGAGTTAACCCAGAGTGTCTAGAATTAGAAACTTTAAATTTGTCGGTTTTATAGACGCTTTCAGAATGGATGGCAAATAATCCAACCGCAATTCGTACGGGCAGTGAGAGCGTTGATCAAATTATTACTATTTTACTGTCTACTGGCATGTTCGTGGCTGGATTCATTGGATTTACCTTGGATAATACCATTGCCGGTATTTGTTAGGCTTTTGAAACTTATTTTATGGGACTCAAACGGTAAAAAACTATAACAAAAACTAAAGCCGACATATTTTTTGTTTCAGGAACGAACCAAGAAAGAGGATTAATATCATGGGCAGCACACATGCATACTGAATCGAACGATGAAGATGGATGTATTGACAAATCTTATGACATTCCGTTTATAACTCCATACATGGCTCGGTACGTCATAATGCAGCTTCAACAGTTTAACAATATTTACAAAATGGCTAGGATAATCAATATTTAAAAAAAATTGAAGACACAAATGGATGCAGTGGTTACCCATTTCCCCAACGTACATCAAAACACCGAGTCTCAAAAACTTTCTGATTCTTTTCAACAACAAATCAAATGAATGAAACAATCTTATTAGATGAACAAATTACAAAGATTAAGGTAAACTTATTTGATATAATATTGTATCCTTGACTGTCAGTAAATGATAATTACGAAATAAAACAGCACATTCTAATGCCATTGGTATACTTAACAGGTGTAATTTTTTTATCAGGAGCATGAAACAGTAGATAAATGAAACCCAATTTGTGAAGTCGGTAGACAACGAAAACCATTATATCAACATAATTATGAAGATTAATAATAATAAATTAGTAATTCGCATCCAGCATTTCCTCGTGTGAAAAAAGTTTCACATTCCTTAAAAACAAGCACACGAACACCAAACTAGATCACTAAGGTTCGGACATAGACGCAAGCTCCTCATAGCAGGCCTGAAGTAAAAACTTGCAACCCGGATTTTTTATCATTGATTCCAACGCTGGCTCTTTTAGAATAATAGGTAGTGGGTATAACTCATCCAATATGTAACCTGTAGTTGTAAAAAGGATTATTGTAAACTATCTTTGATCTTTCTTACGAATAAATCAATAGAAAATTGCTGCGGTAAACAGATGCAACAATGGAGCGGTAGAAACGTAAAAGAAACTTTGATAACCACTTACACTAATGATGACGGTAGCCAATCATTATAGTAACCCACGGTAAAATTTTCGTTCATTATAGTAAAAAACAATAGTAACTGGACGAAATAGTAACAACAAAAAGAACAATCAACATCCCCATTGTGCGCTTACACTTCGTCCCAAAAAATGCTTTCGACCTAGATTTTTGGGATATGCGAAACGAACAACTAGGAAAGCACAGAGGACGGTATCGGAGTTAACACTGAAATTGCGCTAAGCAATTTTAGAGCGGATTCTTGTATATATCAACATGGCGGACATTTTGCCGTTTGAATTTTGTCTCTCAGACCAACTGTTGCTTTGTTACGGCCATTTTTTAAAAATCTTATGCTTTGCAGAGATAAGCCAGTACGCTATTTTCAAATCGCAATTTCAAGATGGCCGACTACGAATTAGGCTTTGCCTTACATCTCATTTGAAAGAGGAAGACTTGCTGTTTATTTTCAGCAATTTTTAACTTGGGGCAACCTCAGAATCTAACGTTACAGAGATTTGAAAATCCGATAAAATAGATCTTTTTTGGGCATGCGCACCGAATTTTTTACAATTTGAAAAAAATAGCGCAAGTTGGTTATAAATAGTGGAATTAGATAAAGCCAAAACTAAAATCAGTTTGTTTTGATTATATTATTTCATGATTATTACTTCATTTTATTATTTTACTACTTAAAAGCAAAGTATATGCGAAATTTCATTTCAATCGGAAGAAGGTTTGCCGACAAAATTTTAAGGATCATTAGATCATTTGTTGGGTGCCCTTCACAAGTGTTGATTCCCATCAATTCGCCTCGAGGATCAATAGATTTTTCTTTTTCTTGGGAATTTAAAAAAAATATTCAAAATTTCTTATCAACCCTTGATCCGATCAAGAAGAGATTTGAGATGTAACATTGCTTGTTGATATTTATTGGTATAATAAATGAAAATTACTTTCTCTGCTTTCCTGTTTTTTTTGTATGCCGATACCCATAAAATCCAGTTCGAAAGCTTTTTTTGGATGGTTTGTAAGATTTAGTCTGTAAATATTTCAGTATGTGCATGCAAAGATCTTCGAATTTTAGAAAAAATGTCAAACCATTTGTGCTCTGCTCAAATTGAAAACCACCCTTAGTTTCACAAGTTTTTGAACACTCACAGTTTCATTTCGATCTATCTAGCCGTGTTTGAAAAAATCTTCCGACAAACGTGACTGGACTGACTGATTGTTTCTAATACGTAACTACCACAAAATAACAAACGCAATCAAAATACCTTGTGCCAAACTTTTCTGCAAAAAGTTGTACAACTGAGACTGCGCAATATTATCCATTGGATGATCAGTTTCCCATCTATCCCAAGGATCCCTTTGTATAGCTCGTGTTACAATCAACAGTCTGCAACAAAAACCTATATCTAAGCTTTTTGTACCCGCAACATGATCATACAGTATTTTGAAAGCGAATTAAACGAAAAATTAAACCTACTACAAAACTTGAGTGAAGTTCCAAATCCATACCTTTTCTCCATTTTTAACTCTTCACTAGGTAAGCAATCGCTGACTTTTAAAGCCTGCATATAATTATCTGAATCAGGCTCGACATCCTCTATAGTGTAGGCGTCAATTATTTCGGAAATACTCAAAACTCTCATAGTCATTCTGTCGAAACCCATGACCTCCAAACATTTATCGGGCAGCTCATCCTGAAACCTGATTATTTCCAACTCCTTATTCACGCCATCCCTTATTTGTGGTGCTTCTAGAGTTTCTTCCACCATTCTTTCCGCACCAGCCAATCTGGCCAACTTGGTAAGATTTAACAAAAATTTCTTATTCGCAACACTGGATTCTTGCTTCGTAGCTAAATTAGCCAAAATACCCGAAGCTTTGGAATACTGGCCCGTAAGAACATAGTGATGCCAAGCAAGTGAATCATTTTTTTGCATATAAGTTTCCAGCTTGGCTTGGTATTTGCTGAGTGAAAAAGTTTCAATCAACTCCTTGGTCTTTTCGTGTTGCACATACCAGTCGAAAGTGAACTCACAGAATCCCAAATGTCCATATTTTTCAAAATACGACTCTAGTCGATGCATGTCCTTCAGTTTATAGCATAGGGAGACTAAAATATTGAAATCTACGTATTTCTCTGCCAGGGCCCCTGCTCCTTCGTAATCTTCTACAGCCATATGAACTTTTAACAAAGTACTACGAACTTCTTCGAAATGCGAATATTTTTGAACGTATTTTTCTGACGAATGAATGCTTTCCAAACTCGTTCTGAGACCATCCAAAATCAAATCGGCAATTTGCTGCATTTGTGGAAGCAGAGCTAGGCTTACAGTTGTGTCGTTTGGTTGGCATTTTTCCAGTCCAAAACGAACTATGAGCTTGTGATGCTTTTGTAACGCAGTGAGGTTCTCTGGTTCTACTATCCAAGGCAAAACTTGATATTTGTTTGAATCTGAATCCATTAGTGGCTGAATTACCCCTTGATGGACACTCGCGATTCGGTCCGACAAATGAACTGACGTGGACTCAGCGATTGCTTTCAAAAGGATTTCACTGGCTTCTAAAACTTTCCCAGGCATTTCTGTGGCTTCTAAATCGTTTATCGTTTCTTCCAATTGATTTATTAGTACTGGGATTAGCTCATCAATACGGCTCACATCTTTGTAAAACAGATCGTTCGCATTTACATAGGAAGACCGAATTTTGCCTTCTCTGGCTGATCGAGCTCCGATGACGGATTTTACAGTCGCATCCATCGTACTTCGATATGCTGTCCTAAAAAAAAATTTTTTTGTACTACACTACACAAACATAGCTAAAACAAAATGTGAAAAAAAAATACTTACTCAGATTGTAGTGTTTGAAGTGCCATTGCAAAACCCACTTTTTCATACAAGTTGTACAAAACTGAGGCGGTAGCGACAATATCTTGTTTTGATACTACCCCAGACAACTGTAGAAAACCATGATCCAAATTAACTTGGCGAAGCAAAACAACCAACTAACTTTCAACACTGAGTAATTACCTTGAGCCAAGTACCCGTGGAATTTAGAAACTGGAAAAAAAATTCCAGAACTGCTTTCTTGTCAGCCAAAATATTCTTGATAAGAAGTTTAGCTTTTGATCCTCCCATATCATCAACAGCTGGTATATGAAATAAAAAAAACTCCATTAATACACAGAACACCAACTTGAACATTTCCAATCCAAAAAATCCAATTTTAAACTTTTAAAGATTTAACTTCCATGAAAACAACAGTTTGATAAGAAACACCTCACAACGTGGCAATTATATACTAGAATTTCAAATTTCAAATTAGTTTTATTCAAGTGTCAATCAAATCGAGATCAACAAAAGAACAAACTAACGGGATCAGTATAAAAAATAAGACAATAACCCAACTGTTTCCGTATTTTGCGAAAATATTTACTCCTTCAAAAAAATTATACGAGGGATCGCTTGGCTGTAAAAATATCCTTAACGAAACTCTTGGAGCAAGTCCTTAACGCATAACAAACAATACAGAAGGTGATTAGTGTAGCCTTCTAAATAGGGCTGTACCAATGAACAGCTTACAAACCCTTTCCTCGGAGCCTCAATGGATCGAAACAAAATTTACAACATTAACATACATCTGACCCTTCCATTCTTTCTCACCGAAAAAAAAAACGCATCCCTCAAGCATCCTCTCTCAAGAGGAAAAAAACAAACAAAAATTGACAAAATGCTTCTCTCTCTTCTAGCTTATTTTTTTCTTCGAAAATATTTCATTGCGATATCTCGTTGCAAAAACCGCAAAACGAATGAAATTTTACCCTTTCCTTAAATATATATTTTAACAGCAGAAGTTGAATTTTTCCATAAGTTAAACGTTCAACCTTAACTGTTCCTTTACTCATTTCAGAAAATCTATCCCTCCCAATTTCTGGAAACGCACCCTTAGCTTCTCGCCCCCTTTAGAATGATCAAAATGCCCGATCCATCGGTCTAACACCCTTCAAAAGGTCATTTGTCATTGGCAGGCAGCAGTGAAGCTATTGAGTCTAGTTCAGTCATAACAGTAAGGCAATACTTTTGGCAGCAAGCTACACCCACGCACCAGTGATCAGTAGTAAATAGTTTGTGACAGGTGAAAATACGTGGGACTTAGCGGCAAAAAACTTTGCTATACTTTCATAACTCTGCAACACTCTTTCGTAGAAAGTCACTTGAAAAATCACTAGTCACTTTTATTGAACTTACCCAAACCAGACGCCCACCTAGGGTCAGAGGGAGGTGCGTCATCTACCAAATTCTCACACAACTCTACAGTTAATAAATCCACAGGGTCATGAGGAGCTCGATTTGGAACATCGGCAGGGAACAATTCTTCCAGAATTTGAATACACTCTTCATTCAGTTGGCACGAGAACTTTTGAAATGCAGCCTTATAATTGTTGACTTCTTCATTCGTTGATAAACTGTTAGGATTGCAGATAGACATGGACAGGTGATCCGGAACCCGAATATTACTTACAGTTGTGTCATTGTTGGCTAAAAACCTAAACACAAAAAACAAAAATTACTTTAACATAGAAACTACCACATGGTCATTTAATTAACCAGACTCAAAAGGAATTTGGTGGAGCTCGATACGACAACTGACAAATTAGAAGGAAAACACAAGTCATTCGTAATGTGCATGACGTTCCAGTTGCTATAAGTGGACAAGTTTTGAAAGCAATTAGGGAATGGCACGTGTCAGGTTGAAACGTTTCAAAACGGTTCGTTTCGTTCGTGGTTCGTGTCAGTTAATTTTTTGTTTGAAACGTGTCACAAGGTTACACGAAACGTTTGACCTGTGTCAACTGGTGACACGAAACGATTGACACGTGTCAAACCTTGACACGACACGAAAAATTCGTGTCGACACGCGTGTCAAACGTGTCAAATGTAATGTAAAGACTCTTTTTTCAAGCATGGTATT
>Ga0210040_10009270_pt1 | contig 11487 bp, 14 predicted proteins | sample CryGeyCG12114_NA_FD_185462 | JGI IMG/M metagenome (GOLD analysis project Ga0210040, IMG submission 185462) | Groundwater microbial communities from aquifer - Crystal Geyser CG19_WC_8/21/14_NA (SPAdes) (version 2) | ecosystem: Environmental > Aquatic > Deep subsurface > Groundwater | place: USA... | reverse complement strand
CCGAGATGCCGGTGATCTCCCGGCCGACGATCAGCGCCTGCACGTGGTCGGTGCCCTCGAAGGTGTAGATCGCCTCGATGTCGGCGTGGTGCCGGGCGATGTGGTGCTCCAGCAGGATGCCGTCGCCGCCGAACAGGTCACGGGCGTCGGCCACGATCGCCCGGGCCTTCTTGCAGTTGTTCATCTTGGCCATCGACGCCATGGCCGCGGTCATCCGGCCCTCGTCGGCCAGCTTGGACAGCCGCCAGCTCAGCAGCTGCATGCTGGTGATCTCGGCGAGCATCCGGGCGAGCTTGTCCTGCACCAGCTGGTAGCCGGCGATCGGCTGGCCGAACTGCTCCCGCTGCAGCGTGTGCCGCAGGGCCAGCTCGTAGGCGGCCTCCGCGATGCCCAGCGCCCGCCACGCGACGGTGTACCGGGTGCGGTCCAGCACCACGGACACGTCCTTGAAGGAGTGGCAGTTGGCCAGCCGATTTTCCGCCGGCACCCGCACCTCGTCGAGGGTGATCTCGGCCTGCCAGACCGCGCGCAGCGCCGTCTTGCCGGTCATCCGGGTGGCGGTCCAGCCGATCGAGCCCTTGGGGACGACGTAGCCGCCGACGTCGCCGTTCTCGTCCCGGGCCCAGATGAGCACGAGGTCGGCGATCGTGCCGTTGCCGATCCACTTCTTGGCCCCGGTCAGCACGTACTCGTCGCCGTCCCGCCGGGCGCGGGTCTCCAGGGCGACGGCGTCCGACCCGTGCTGGGGCTCGGTGAGCCCGAAGGCGCCGATCTGCTCCATCCGGGCCATCGCCGGCAGCCAGCGCTGGCGCTGCTCCTCGTCGCCCAGCAGGGCGATCGACTGCATCGCCAGGAAGCTGTGCACCCCGTAGAAGGTGCCCAGGCTGCCGTCGGCGCGGGCCCACTCGGCAGCGACCAGGCCGGCGGCGACAGCGCTCATCCCGGCCGAGCCGTAGCCCTGCACGGTGCCGCCGGCGATGCCCAGCTCGGCGATCTTGGGCACCAGCGGATGAGGGAACTCCGCCCGCTCCCAGTAGTCGTTGATGATCGGGGTGACCTCGCGGTCGCAGAACTCGCGCACCCGGTCGCGGACCTCGATCTCCGCGGGCTCCAGGAGGTCCTCGAGGGCGTAGAAGTCGGGCGAAGCGACGTTGCTCACCGGTCGGACGCTACCCGCGGGTGGCACTCAGTGCCGTGTGCTCAGCGTCGCTCCAGGGAGCCGCGCAGCAGGGCGGCCTGCCCAGCGTGCTGGAGGTCGTCGCCGATGACGCTGAGCAGCCGGACGCCGAGGGTGACCGGGGGGTCCCAGCGCCGGTCGACGACGCGGTCGAGGTCGGCGGGGGAGAGGGTGCGCACGAAGTCGGCGGTGCGTGCGTGCACGTCGGCGTGGTAGTCGAGCAGCAACTGCGGGTCCCGGACGTCGGTGGCCGCGACGTCGTCGCTGCTGAACCCGTAGCCGATCGCGCGCGGGCTGAACGGCAGCCCGAAGCGGTCGTCCCAGCCGTTCTCGGTGTAGGCCTGCGCGCTGCCGGCCACCTCGGCGACGTGGTCGTCCTGCACCCGGGTGAGGTGCCACACCAGCCAGGCGATCGTGTTCGCCTCCGGGTCGATCCGGGCGGTGAGCAGCCGTGGGTCGATGCCGTCGAGGGCGTGGCGCACGGTCTCCTCGACGTTGTCGAAGGCGGTCAGCAGCAGGTCCCGGCTCTCCATGATCATCGGCCTACCCCGGGTCCGGGTCGATCACTCGTCGTCCGGTTCGCTGGCCTCCTCGAGCTGCTCGACCTGCTCGGGGGTGGCCTGCTCCAGGGCGATGTCGCGCGGCTCGGGGAGGTCGTCGTCCACGGGTGTCGTCATGCCGCCACCCTGCCGGGCCGGGCTGCGGCCCGCTGACCGGCGACGACGCGCTAGGTTGCGCCGAGCGCCCGACCCGGCAGGAGGCCCGTGTTCTTCTTCCTCTCCCGGCTGACCCGTGTGCTGGGCAGTCGGCTGCTGGGCTGGCGGTTGCCGCTCGCGGTCATCGTGCTGGTGTTCCTCACCAGCTGGCTGGCGATGGCCCTCGTGGAGCCGGCCGGTAGCGAGATCGCCGCGCCGGGCAACTACTGGTGGTACTTCGTCGTCACCGCCGCGACGGTGGGCTACGGCGACTACTTCCCGGTCTCCACGGCCGGGCACGTGGTCGGCACCTACGTCATCGTCGGCGGGATCGTCACGCTGACACTGCTGTTCTCGCGGCTGTCCGACTACCTGCAGTCGGTCCGCGGCAAGCGTCGGAGGGGTGTGGTGGCACTGGAACTCGCAGATCACGTCGTCGTCCTGGGGTACGTCCCGGGGCGGACCGAGCGGATGCTCGCCGAGCTGCACGCGGAGAACGCGACGCCGATCGCGTTGTGTGCCTGGGACGACGTCCCGGAGAACCCGGTGGCCGAGGACCCGGTCGTCTCCTTCGTCCGGGGCGACCTCACCAACGTCGACGTGATGGACCGGGCGTGCGTCGGCCGGGCCCGGACGGTCATCGTCGACGGCCGGGACGACAACGAGACCCTGGCCATCGCCGTCGCGGTGGAGCACGCCAACCCGGGCGTGCACACCGTCGCCGCGCTGCGCGACCTGGGGCGCCGGGACAACCTCCGCTACGTCAACCCGCAGATCGCCTGCGTCCAGTGGCACATGCCCACGCTGATCACCGAGGAGGCGCTGGACCCGGGGATCACCGAGGTCTACAGCGACCTGATGAGCGCCGGCGGCCACGGCAACACCTACTCGCTCACCCTGCCGGCCGGGCACGGCTTCGCCGCCTTCGGTGACTGCCAGACCCACCTCGGCCGGCGGTTCGGCGCCACGGTGCTCGCCGTCCGGGACGGCGACGGGCTGACGGTCAGCCCGCCGTGGGACACCCCGTTGCCCGAGGGGACGACGCTCTACTACGTCGGGCGCGAGCGCATCGCCCCCCGGGAGCTGCTGTCCACCCGCTGAGCCGGCTCACGCCTGCTCGTCCGGCGGGAGCAGCGTGCTGAGCATCCGGGCGGTCATCTCCACCAGCGGGAGGTGCCGGGCCAGCGTGCGCGGCTGGGCGCGCGCCGCGACGCCGCAGAGGGTGCCGTAGACCGCTCCGGAGCGGGTGACCAGTGGGACGCCGATGTAGGCGGCCACCCGCTGGGGGAGGCCGGTGTGCAGGTCGCGGTAGGCGGGTGTGGCGGCGGCGACGGTGGCCACCCGCGGGCCGGTGCCGCTGACCATGGGCCTGCAGAAGCTGCGCTCCCAGAGGATCGCGGTGCCGCAGGGGATGAGCTCTTTGGGGTGGGAGTGCAGCACCACCTGCATCGGCTCCTCGACGTGGGTGACCATCCACACGTCGAGACCCACGGTGCGGTGCAGGAACGCGAGGGAGGCGCGGGCGGCCGCCGGCCAGTCCTCGAAGGGGACGACGTCGTCCACGACGAGCGGCAGCATGGTGCAGGAGTACGACCACTGCGCCCGGCCGTCAACGGCTGCGCACGCTCGGGATCCGGTACCGCCGCGATCCAGCCGGTGCGTCACCGTGCGGGTGCGCACGGTACTAACGATTGGTGCCCCAATCGTCGGTACGGTGGGGGCATGTCCACCAGCGAGACCCGTGAAGGCATCGTCGGCGACCCCCTCGCACTGGAACGGCAGGTCTGCTTCGCGCTGTCCGTCGCCGCCCGCAACGTCGTCGCCGTCTACCGTCCGCTGCTCGAACCGATGGGGCTCACCCATCCCCAGTACCTGGTGATGCTGGCGCTCTGGGAGCAGGGGCCGCTCTCGGTCAAGCGCCTCAGCCGGCTCCTGCAACTGGACCCGGGCACGCTGTCGCCACTGGTGAAGCGGCTCGAGGTCGCCGGGCTGGTGAGTCGCGGCCGGGACCCGCGGGACGAGCGGTCGCTGGCGATCGCGCTGACCGATGCGGGGAGGGCGCTGCGCGAGCAGGCGGAGCGGATCCCGAGCGGGATCGTCGAGCGGCTGGGCATGGACGTCGGCGAGCTGACCGCGCTGCACGCGGCGCTGACCGAGGTCATCGGCGCGTCACAGCGGGCGCTGGAGCAGGCGCCCGCCCCGTCGTGACTTACTTGGGGCACCAATCATTGGTGTACTCGTGGAAATGCGGTACACAGGTGGCGTGCCCATGGAGGAGCTGGCGATGACGAGCGAGACGGCCGGCCTGCAGCCCAAGGAGCTCCACCGGCCCGGGGCGCTGCGCTGGCTCTGGTATGCGATGGGCGGCGGACTGCCCGAGCGGCACAGCGCCTGGGTGCTGCACGACACGACCACCGGCAGCTGGGGGTACCGGCACCTCCTGCGGGCCGCGGTGCAGATGGCCATCCCGATCGCGCTGGTGCTGCTGCTCGTGCCCGGTCCGTTCTGGATCCGGGGGATGACGGCGCTGGGCGGCCTGCTGCTCGGGCTGATCTTCTCCATCGCCTACATGACCGAGACCACCGAGAACCGGGTGAAGAAGGCCGGTTACCCGGCCGGGACCGCGCAGGCCGTCCGGGACCGCGCGCAGGTGATCCGGGACGCCGCGACCACCGTCAAGCGGCGCGCCGCTGCGGCGAAGCGGGCGGCCCGCTACCGCGAGCGCCAGGGCCGCTGACTCACCTGCTGGGTCACCCCCGGTCGAACAGCGTGACCCGGTCGGGCTGGACGGTGAAGGGGTTGGCCCACTCCGACGGCGTGCCGGTGATCGGCTGGGCGTCGGTGACGACCACGAACGACGTGCCCGGGTAGAGGGCCAGCACCCGCGACGCCGAGGTCAGCTCCTCGGTGCGCTCGATCAGCTCGCCCCGGCGGAGCTGCTGCGTCGTCCGCCGGCCGGAGAGCTCCTCGCCCACTGCGGCCACCCACTGCGCGCCCTCGTGGGTGAAGGCGATCGACTGCACGCGCTGCCCTGGCGGTGCCGGCTTGCAGCCGGCGAACTCGGCCAGCGCGTCGTAGAGCCGCTCGGCCTGCTCGTCGTCGCTGGCACGGGGCAGGAAGAAGGCGACCACGCCGTCGATCGTGTCAGCCGGTACCGACAGTCAGCCGAGCCGGCGGCGGAGCAGCTCGTCCTCCCGGCGCAGCACCACCTGCACCAGCTCCCGGACGGCGCCCTCCGCCTGCCGGCCGATCAGCGGGGCGTCCACCTTCGCGTCCCCGGTGACCGACGAGCGGGTGCCGCCGGCGTCCTGGGTCAGCCGCCGGTCGCCGGTGACCTGGACGGTGCGCCCGAAGACCTCGGCCCGGATGTCCAGGTCAGCGCGGTGGCCACCGTCGCCGTCCTCGACCCAGTCGGTGCGCTCCACCACGGAGACCGAGGAGCCGACGAACCGGGCGAACACCGGCGGGATGCCTGCGGTCGGGGCGGCGAGGCGGACCATCGTGCTGCCGCCGTCGACCGTCACCTCGTGGACCTGCGCGCCCAGCGCCGCGGCGCGGTCGCGGAGGAACTGCTCGTCGGTGAGCAGGGCCCGGACGGCGTCCGGCGGAGCGGGGTAGCTGCTGGACGAGTCGATGGCCACGCGCCCATCCTGGGGCCCGGACGTGCGGGCCACCCGGTGGGCGGGTGCGGCTCGCGTCGAGGATGTTGCGGACCGCTGACCACGACCGGTCGGTGAGCTCGGCGATCTCCGCAGGGACCGGCCGGCGGCGTACTGCTCGAGCACGAACGCCTCGACCCGCGCCTGCACGGCCGGGTCCGGGCGCGACACCGCGGTGCCGACGAACTCGGGCAGCGGCTGCAGCTGCGGCCGGGCGGGTGCGGCACGGGGACGACGGTAAGTCGTCCTGTTTCCTCCCCGCCTCACACCCGGGGGGTGGGACGAAGCGCCCGTTACGGTGCGCTGCGGGAGCGTTTGCGGCGGTACATCGACCGGTCGGCGAGGGCCAGGGCGTGGTCCGGGTCCTCACCCGGGGAGCCCACCGCGCTGCCGACGCTGACGCTGATCGGCAGCTGCACGGCCCCGTTCTGAAGCGGCTCGCGCATCCGGGCTTGGACCCGGTCCGCCAGTGCTGTGACCGCCGCCTCGTCGACCTCGGGGAGCAGCATGACGAACTCGTCCCCACCCAAGCGGGCGACCAGGTCGTCGGGTCCAGCGAACTCCAGCAGCCGAGCGGCCACCTCGACGAGGAGCGCGTCACCGAGGGCGTGGCCGTACTCGTCGTTGACCGCCTTGAAGTCGTCGACGTCGCAGAACAGCAGGGCGCAACCGCGCCCCGTGCTCGGGTGCAGGTGCCGTTGCAAGCCGTCGAAGAGAGCGCCGCGGTTCCACATCCCGGTCAGCGTGTCGGTCCGGGCGCGCCGCTCCACCAGGGCCTCGCGCTGACGCTGCTCGGTCACGTCGATGGCGACGGTCGCGATGCCGTAGGGCCGACCCGATTCGTCGGTCACGACGCTGTTCTGCATGGACATCCGCCGCCATGTGCCGTCCGCCCGGATCCAGTCGCCCTCGTCCAGGAAGGACATCCCACCGGCCAGAGCTGCAGCCACCGCCCGCCGTGCACGCGGAATGTCGTCGGGGATGACATGCACCTCCCAGAACGGTCGACCGAGCAGCTCGGCCTCCGTCAGGCCGGTGAAGCGCTCCATGGCCGGGTTGGCAAGCAGGATGGCGCCGGCACCGTCGATCATGAGGATCAGTGCCGTGGTCGCGTGGACGACGGCGATCCGCAGATCCACAGCAGGCATGACGGCCTCCCCTCTCATGCCTCCTCAACGGCGCGGACACCGCAGGACTTGTGGCACCGGGACGATCCTCACTCCTGCGAGGGACCGCCCCATCGGTTTACGCTGTAAGCTACCGGCACTGAGCAGCACCCAGAACGACAAGCTCTGCATGGGCGCCGGAGGGCTCGTGCGCACCGGGACGGACCGCACTGGCCTCAGCTGTCACGCCGCCCGACGCCCTTTCGAGAACGGCCGTCAGCTCGGTTCACGCTGCCCCAAGCTGGGCCGGAAGGGTCACGGGGCCTCGTGGGGCCGGTACGACGCCCCGCGGGCCGCTGACGGGCGCCGGTGGCAGGAGGAGCTGGGCCCGTTCGCCAGGAAGGGCGACGCCGATGGCCCCCTGGCCGACGCGGTGCAGGCGATCGGTCGCGGCACGTACCTGCGTCCGGAGCGGGACCTCACGGTCGCTCGGTACCTCGACGAGTGGCTGGAGGGGAAGACGCGGCCGGAGGCGTCCACTCGGCACGGTTACCGCCGCCGCCATGGTGTGGACCCAGGAGCAGGCCGGCGCGTTCCTCGACACTGCGGCTGGCGACGCTCTCTACGCGATGTGGCATTTGATCGCCTTCCGCGGCCTGCGCCGCTCGGAGGCCGTCGGGCTGCCCTGGGCCGACGTCGACCTCGACAGCCGCACCGTCACCATCCGCTCAACCCGAGTGCAGGTCGGCAAGGACGTCGTCGACGGGGATACCAAGAGCGACGCCAGCGCCCGCACCGTCAGCCCCGACGCCGGCACCGTCGACGTGCTCCTGGCCCCCGCCGGCGCCAAGCAGAGCTGCGACTGCAGTTGGGCTCGGCGTGGGTCGACACCGGCCTCGTGTTCACCAAGGCCGACGGCGGGGCCCTCGTGCCCGACAGCGTGTCCCAGCGCTTCGACCGGCTCGTCATCCGCACCGGCCTTCCGCCGGTCCGGCTGCATGACCTCAGGCACCTCGCGGCGTCGCTGACATACCGGGCCACCCGGGACCTGAAGCTCACCAGCCAGATGCTCGGACACGCCTCTACGGCGATCACCGAGGTCTACACGTCGGTGTTCGAGGACGTGGAGCGCGAAGCCGCCGAGCAGGCCGCGGCGCTCGTGCCGCGTGCCCACCGGACCGCTGACGCCGCGCCTGTGCCCACTTCGTGCCCACCTGCCGCTGCTGGCGCCCGTTGCAGCGGGGGAGCGATGGACGAAGCCGCTGGCCTGGTGATTCGCGGTGGGGCGGGTGGGGCTCGAACCCACGACCCAGGGATTATGCGACGGCTCAAACGCACCGGGGACCCGGTCAGGTTGCAGGCGGCCCAGAAACGGGCGTAGTGGTCACCGGCGAACTGGTCCAGTCGCCCCTTTGCGTTGGCTCGATTGCCAACTGAGGCGCGAAGTTCCCGCATTCTGCTGTGATGTCGGCTGTCGCTTGGGCTGCGGTGAAGAAGTCGTCGGTCAACGGCGAGGTGCGTGATGCCGCCATCGCGAGGCCCACCTGGTCGGGTACGAGTTCCGGGATGGGTACATAGCTGATGTCCGGGCGAGAGTAGAAGACCGTCTCCGAGCGCCCGACGAAGGAGATACCCCGACCGGCCGCGACATGCTCGAGCTTCTCCTCCACGCCGCGCACCCGGAGCCCGGAGTCGAGGTGTGGGCGTCTGGTGGGATGCGTGCTCGGGTCGGCGTGCCAGATCAGCGGCTCACCGACCAGGTCGGCCTCGGTGACCTCCTCCTTGCCGGCCAGCCGATGGTCTGCGGGCAACACGACCATGAGCGGCTCGGTGAACAACGGGGTCACGCGCAGACCGGTCTCGTCGATGGGCAGTCGCACGTAGCCGACGTCGATGCGGCCGTCGAGCAGCATCGCGGCCTGGTCGTCCCACTCGATCCGCTGCACGTCCACGACCACGTCCGGATGGCGGGCTTGGAACGCCCGGGCCGCCGGGATGACTGGGATGCCAGTCCGGAAGCCCACGACCAGCCGCCGGCTGCCGTGGGCGGCCACGCTCACCCGGCGGCGGACCGCGTCCGCGGAGGCCAGCAGCGGTCCGGCATCTGACAGCAGTTGCCGCCCGGCGTCGGTCAGCTCCACGCCGTGGCGATCCCGGGTGAACAGCGCGGCACCCAGGTCGTGCTCCAACGCGCGGATCTGCCGGCTCAGCACCGGCTGCGCGATGTGCAGCTCTTCGGCAGCGCGGCTGAAGTGCAGCTGGTCGGCGACAGCGACGAAGTAGCGCATCTTGCGCAGGTCCAGATCCATGGAATCTCCCAGCCTGGTGATGCTCGGACGGTATCACCGCCGCGAAAAGAGGTCTTGGACACGGACTCTGACCGCTGGCACCGTCAATGCAGCCGAGGGAATTCACCGGAATTCGCCAGCGAGGCAAACCGATCAACGCGTCGGATGCCCGTCAATGCAACGGAGTGATCGTGGGAAAGCTCGATGGCAAGGTGGCGGTGATCACCGGCGGATCCACCGGCATGGCACTGGCCGGCGCCAGACTGTTCGTCGAGGAGGGCGCGCACGTCTTTATCCAGGCCCGGCGGCAGGAGGCACTGGACGACGCCGTCAAGGCGATCGGCCGCAATGTCACCGCTGTGCAGGGTGATGCGGCCGACTTGGAGGACCTGGACCGCTTGTACGACACCGTCAAGCGGGAGAAGGGCTCGATCGACGTGCTGTGGGCCAGCGCCGGGATGGGTGAACCCGCCGTCCTCGGCGAGATCACCGATGAGCAGTTCCACCGCGCCTTCTCACTCAACGCGCGCGGCACCCTGTTCACGGTGCAGAAGGCACTGCCGCTGATCAACGACAACGGCTCGATCTTCATGACCGGGTCCAACGCCTCCCTCGGCGCCTTCCCCGGCTGGAGCCTCTACGCGGGGAGCAAGGCCGTCCAGCAGGCCTGGGCCCGCGTCTGGCTCAACGAACTGCGCGACCGCAAGATCCGGGTCAACGTCCTGACCCCCGGCCAGGTCGCCACCGCCAAACAGGAAGAACTGTTCGACGAGGCGACCAGGGCCGCATTCGAGTCCCTCATCCCCCGCGGGCAGATGGGCCGCCCCGAAGAGATCGCCACCGTCGCCCTGTTCCTCGCCTCCGACGACTCCAGCTACGTCAACGGCCTGGAACTGGTCGCCGACGGCGGTACCACTGCCCTCTGAGCCATGCAGCGAGAAGGCCGCGGCACACCCCGCAGCCAACCGGTCGACACAACGACGGTGCCGGCACAGGCGCGGCAGTTGGCTCAGGACGTCACGGCCAACGCCCTGCGTCTGCCCCGGCTCCAACCAGACAGCGCGACACCCCGAAACAGGAAGAGAGCACAGCTCATGAGCAGCATCACCCTCATCGGCACGGGGAACATGGCCCGCGCCATCGGCACACTCGCGGTGGCGGGCGGCAACACCGTCGAGGTCATGGGACGCGATCAGTCCAAGGCCGAGGACCTGGCCACAGCGCTGGGCGGCGGCGCGATGACGGGCACGTGGGGCGCCGTCCCGGCCGGGGACATCGTCATCACGGCCCTGCTGTACGCCGGTGTCGTCCCGGTCGTCGCCGAGTACGGGGACGCCCTCGCGGGAAAGGTCATCGTCGACATCAGCAACCCCTTCAACGCCACGTTCGACGGACTGGCCCACAGTGAGGAGACCTCGATCGCGCAGGAAGTCGCCAAGGTCGCCCCGGCCAGCGCGAGTGTGGTGAAGGGCTTCAACACCATCTTCCGCAACGTCCTAGAGACCGGCCGGCCCAACGTCTTCATCGCCGGCGACGACGCGCAGGCCAAGGCGCGCGTGGCGGCGTTCGTCGAGAGCCTCGGCCTGCGCCCGCAGGACGTCGGCGGCCTGAAGATGGCGCACTGGCTGGAAGGAATGGGTCTGGTCACGGTGGGCCTCGCCGGCAACGGGGTCGGTCACTGGGACTTCGCTCTCGGCGTCAACGAGTTCACCGGCTGAGCCCCCGGCGCTGCGCAGTCGGCGAAGGGGGTGCCGTGCGCCCTGACGTTCATCGGCCCGAAAACGGTTGGGTATCGGTCAGTCCGTTGACGGGCGATTCCGGTCAGCGCCATGGCTATGCCGGTGTCCCACCCTCGAGCAGACCGCCGCACTCAACGCCGCCAGCCGAGACCAGCTGGTCGCCGACCAACGGGTCGATGACACCCGGGTGGTCACCACCCGGGCCGGGCAGCAGATCGGGGTCGGTGACCGGATCGCCACCCGCCGCAACGACCACGGCCTGGACGTCGTCAACCGCGACACCTGGACCGTCACCCCCCTCGACAGGCACGGGCAGCTCTACGTCACCCCGGCCGATGTCACCCCCGCCGGGAACGTTCATCGCGACGTCACCCCAGCCGGCGGCGGGGACCGGGTGCTGCCCGCCGACTACACGGCCGCCGACGTGGAGCTGGCCTACGCCAGCACCGCGCACGGCGTCGAACGTGACACCGTCACGACTGCCCACGCGGTGGTCGGTGAGCACACCGGGGCCGCGTCGGTCTACGTCGGGATGACCCGCGGACGCCGAATGAACACGGCCCACCTGATCGCCGCCAACCTCGATGAGGCGCGGCAGCAGTGGATGGCTGTCTTCGCCCGCGACCGTGCCGACCTCGGCGGGCTCGCCGATGGCATGGACGCCGCGCACGACGCCCACACTTCTTCGCGAAGTGTGGGGACTGTGTGGGCACGGGACCCGATCGTCAAGATCACCGATCACGATACGGGCCGCTGGCCTGCACATATATGGGTGGGGCGGGTGGGGCTCGAACCCACGACCCCGGGATTATGAGTCCCGTGC
>Ga0210040_10009269_pt1 | contig 11489 bp, 10 predicted proteins | sample CryGeyCG12114_NA_FD_185462 | JGI IMG/M metagenome (GOLD analysis project Ga0210040, IMG submission 185462) | Groundwater microbial communities from aquifer - Crystal Geyser CG19_WC_8/21/14_NA (SPAdes) (version 2) | ecosystem: Environmental > Aquatic > Deep subsurface > Groundwater | place: USA... | reverse complement strand
TCGCTTTGATTGCGGTCTGCAATAAGCTGCTCAAACAAGCTTTTGCTATTGTGAAATCTGGTATTCCCTATTGCCCTGATTTTGCTACTATTTCCGCCTAAAAAGCTTGACTTTTAACACAGTTCATATTAAATTCTTTAAAATCATGAATGATGATCGCGACTTTGATATATTCGTTTTTCGAAAGCTATCTTCGAAACCCGAATATTTAGCATATTATATTAATGAACATATAGTAGGTGAAAATAAACCTTTAGAGGATATAATTAACAATTGGGACTGGAGCTTTGATAAACTTATAAAGATAGCATTTTGTAAAATTAAGACTACTGACCTTTATTCACTTAATAAGGAATTAAAAGAAGTAGCTGAATATGCAAGTGTAGATGCTGTAACACTAATTAATATTGTTCGGAATATTATTATAAAGAATAAATTCAAATCTGCTCCCGACACTTCATACCAAGCTAATATTCTTCTTGCAGCAAGAGAAAGGGATATAAATGGCGAAGAGCCTAAGGAATAACCTATGTATACTAATGTTATTAACATACAGGTTAATCATTGGGCAGGAATAATTCAAAATGAAGCAAATAACAACATTGAATATCCGCTTGACATTGAAAGATTAGTATCTATAACCTATCCCGTAACAATCGTAAATATTCCTCAACTTAGATTATTTAAGATTTATGATTGGCTAAGAAAAAAAGCCTACCCGATTCAAGCATTGAATGAAGATAAACCATTACATGGGTTTTTAATGGCATGGTGTGGAGAAGGCGTAATTTTTATTGATGGCACTGATACTCTTTCAGAACGCAGGTTTACTATAGCCCATGAATTTGCACATTTTTTTATAGAGCATTATTTCCCTAGACAGAGAGCAACGTTGCTTTTAGGTGAAAGCATACTTGAGGTTATTGATGGGTTAAGGTTACCCACTTTGAATGAACAAGTCAAAGGCATAATTAAAGATTATGACTTGTCCAGATTCACCAATCTACTGGAAGATAAATCAATAGGTGGATTTGCTAGGTTAAACATCTGGCAAGCTGAAATGCTAGCCGATCAATTAGCCTTAGAATTACTTGCACCCTACAAACAAGTTTTTCAAGATATAAGGAATAGTACCAAAAAGTACCAACAAATAAGTATTGATTCTCTTTCAGGTATACTCTTAGAAAAATATAGGTTACCCTTATCTATTTCAATTTCTTATGCAAACCATTTAATAAAGTGCTACTACGGCAAGCCTTCAGTTTTAGAAGAATGGGGTATAAAAATAAATTAATATTTCTTGTCGAACTTTATAGTAGACTGTGGAATAAGTAATATAATAGTTTATAGTTTTAAATTATACTTTTCGCCTTGTCTATGGAAGCAGAAGCAAGTAATGCTTTAGAAAGCAAACAGAAGTTCGAATCAGAACTTGTTAATTCACTTAACATTGATTCATGGACTACTGGCTTAAACTTAAATGATTTATATTCACGCCTTGAATTAGAAAAAGAAGTAGTAGAATCGCTTCATAATGAGGATAAAGCAAGAGCAATATTAAGAGATAAAATATTACCTCAATTTGCCAATTCTCAAGCAAATATTCCTTATTCTGGTTTATATAATGTTGAGCCTGAGCAAATACAGAAAGCACATTATGGATTACTTTTTAATGGTGGTGTTGAGGCTACAGATGGAACAATTGTAACTCACGATACAATTCCTTTAACAGTAACTCAAATTGGCGTTTGTTTAGTATCTTATAATGGTGAACAAGGTGCATATGCCCATCGAATTTATAGGAAGGATCTAAAAATAAAAGGTGACGATCCTTTAAGTGATGTATTAGAATTACTTAATCAGAGAAGAAATCGTGGTGCTCAAGGAATTGAAGAAAATAGCAACACTTTCAGTAGTCTTGCTCAACGTGGTTTAATGGCATATGCAGAGCGTGCTGTATTAACTAAAAAATCACAAGCTCGATGGCTAATGGGCCATGGTCACCCATTCCCGTACGAGTTACTTACAGGGTTCTGGGCTAGTCGTTCCGAAATGACGGAAGCTGCATTAGAATTAATGTCACAAATTGTAAAACATGAGACTTTCTTATTCATACCTAGTGCTCCTAGTAGAAGAGAGTTGATAACACTTGGTAATGCACTTAACCCTTTAGAGTATATTATTATAGGTACTGTTCAGGCAGATATCGAAAACTTAATTGAAAAAGGAGGGGCACGGTCTGACAAAAGAAACATGCAAATGGACTTTGCAAGCAAATTTGCTTCTCAAGTTGTCTATGGTTTATATAGAGCATCACAAACAGCACCTGCTTACCTATTCTACGCTCACAAAGACTTCGCGCAAACCGCGGCGCTCATAGCCATTTCGGATAGTTTATTACAAGAGCACCGGGGATTTCCTATGCTTATTGATATTGCAGATAATATATGTACAGCAACATTCGATCCTGGAGCTTTTTATAGTTCAATCAGAAATGCTTATGCTGAAGCAGGTCAACCATTCAGGTTTCTTAGCGAACGAGAAACAAGGAATAAATAATTAATATAAATATTAGAAAATGGAAAATTTACATCTCTCCGACCATTCAATGGACGAAGTACCAGCTTTGACCAATCTTGAACAACAACTTAATGAAGAAATAAATAAAGCTGGTGGACCACTTAAGATTCCTGAAGCTTTCGAAGGTAGTGCCGGAGTTACTATGTTTGATACTCCAGGAAGTGAGGATAATTTTATAAACGTTTTAGTACCTAATAAAAACCTTCAAAGTTTACCTTCTCAGGCTTTAGTCCGAATAGGACACAGAGAACACGGTGATAATAGAGTTTATCAAGGTATAGTAGTTGCAGGCCCATTTTATGAACCTGATGGGCTACGTGCAGATTCCGCAATAATTGTTAGCACAGCAGTTAATGGAGTAACTTTCATGCCAAAATATCATGGTAGATTAAAAATCGAGGTTATTGCTGAGGAGGATCCCAATGGTGCATTAGTACCACCACGGTTCCGTCCACTTCCTAATAGTCCTGTATTTGCACTCGACAATTCTGAAACAAAACAAGTATTGAGTATTGATGGAGACATTTTGGTTGGTTTGGCTCTTGGTCATGAGAAAATGGAGGTTAAATTTCCTTCTGACAAGAAATCTGTATTACCTCGGCACTTAGGTATTCTTGGTACTACTGGTGGAGGTAAATCAACAACTGTTTCAGGCATGGTTAATCAATTTCAAAAGGCAGGAATTGCTACAATATTAATTGATACAGAAGGTGAATACACACATATAAACCAACCTACTACAGATAGAAACATGCTTAAAGCATTAGAAAGAAGGAGTCTGCAACCTGTGGGTGTTTCGGAAACACAAGTCCTATTTTTAGAAGGGAGAGAAACTACAAACCCTGCCCATCCGAACAAAATTAAATTTACTCTCAAGTTTGCTAATCTATCGCCTTATGCTGTTATGGAAATTTTAGATTTTAATGAAGCCCAACAACAACGATATTTAAAAGCATATGACCTTGTTAAAGAAGTATTAAAAAAAATTGGAGTATTCCCAAGGCTTAACAATGATGAGGATAAAAAGGCATTAATTGAATTAGATGAATTAGAAAAAGGATACCCTTCCATGACATTACAAATGGTTTATGATATTGTAAGAATATGTGCGGCAAAGGTTGGGAAAGAAATCAATGATAAAGACACTTCTTTACCATTCAATCTTCAATCCCCATTATTAAGAGATAAAGTTTCAGAAATTCTTGTTTTAATTAATCAAGCTCAGGGTGATTCTCATGTAGGTAGTTGGAGAACCGTTCAAGGTAGGTTAGGGCAGCTGTTACGGCTTAAAGTATTTGATAACTCTAGCGCTGAAGAGTTTGATTATCAAACTTTAACAATGCCCGGCAAGGTGTCAATTATTGATTTAAGTGATACTGATTCACCAAATATACGAAACTTAGTTATTGCCGAACTTCTAAGAGGATTAATGGAATGGCAGTCAGAAAAGAATAAAACTAATGTTACACTTAGAACTATGGTTATCATTGAAGAGGCACACGAGTTTTTATCTTCACAAAGAATAAAGCAAATGCCAACCTTGTTTAATCAAGTTGCAAAAATCGCAAAACGTGGCCGTAAACGTTGGTTGGGATTAACTTTTGTAACGCAATTACCTCAACATCTTCCTGATGAGGTTCTAGCTCTTATAAATAATTATATACTTCATAAAATTTCTGATTCTAATGTTGTATCAAGACTGAAACGTTCTATTGGCAATGTGGATGAAAGTCTTTGGAAACGATTGAATGGCTTATCATCTGGTCAAGCAGTCGTCTCAATTTCTGGTTTCAGAAGATCTTTGCTTGTATCAATGGATCCTACTCCTTGCAAATTATTGATGGTAGATTAAGCTTTGTATAAAATTCAATAAATTGGAATTATAGAAATAAATAAAATAGATTACACCAATTGGCACGCCAAAGTAGTATATACAACTTTTTGAGTGTATTTGCTACTTTGGCGCAAAAAACAGTAGTAATTAATTGCAAGTAAACCCCAACCTTAAACCTGCTTTAAAAATAAATAGTCCTCCAAAATAGGAATATCCGCCTCCGCCCAATCCAAGGTTTTTAACTCGTTTAAGGGCAGCCAGGCTATTTGTTTATGCTCCTTTAAAGCAAGAAGGCCGGCTTGCACGGTACAAATAAACGGACAGAGGCAAATTTCCGGGGCGCCGGGATAGGTATGGCGGTTCGGGAGCAGCGCTTCCCGGATAGAAATAACCAGGCCCAGTTCTTCCTGTATTTCCCGTTGGAGGCAGGCCGCCAGGGTTTCGCCGGGTTCCAGTTTGCCGCCCGGGAACTCCCATTTTAAAGCGTGGCGCATTTGTTCGCTCCGTTGCGCACAGAGTACTTTCCCGTCTTTTTCTATAATCGCGCAGGTTACCTGTATCATCTTGGGTTGGTAGTAGGTTTTATATCCGTTTTACCGCTCTTGGTTACGTTGGTTGTAAATAAGTACCCCAAGGTTAACGGAATACAGAACAATAAAAACTAGCGCTCCATCCAACATCATCTCTTTATCCACTCCGCAGAGGAACAGAAGCTACGAGGAAACTTCATCCGTTTGGACAGCGAGGGCCTGCTGGCAGAAGTGTCTGCTGGCAGCTAAACTTCTTGGTTCCGGTGCGCAGCATTCCGGGCTCTTCGCGAGGAAAAGAAGCCTAGCCCGACCGGGTGGCCAAACGGGGCCCTGCGGCCAAGAGCAAACTTAGACAGAATGCATCAGATAGCACTTGCGACTTGAAAGATGTAATCTTTCAAAAAAAACAGTAACCACAAAAAACATTACTCAAATAAATAAGATGAAGCGGGCCTAAAAAGAGAAAGCCCCTGCAACGAGGAGCTTTCTCTTTTTACTATCAATAATATTTATTCTCCGGGATTATTGCGCCACGGCAGCATAAAAGCTGGCGCGCGGGCCGCCCGAAGCAAAAATAGCGCGGGAACGGGCTTTCTGTCCGGCCGAGAACATGTACATGCAGGCATCATCGGTATAGTCCATGTAGTTCATGGTCATTTCTACGGGCGTACCGGCACAAGTACTTTGGTGGCCAGCATTGGGGCAACCATAATTAGCGGTGTTGTGGCTGGGCGTGTCGTTTACATAGTCGGTACCGCAAGTAGCATCGCCCCAAATGTGGCGCAGGTTCATCCAGTGGCCCACTTCGTGCGTTGCCGTCCGGCCTTTGTTGTAAGGAGCCGCCAGGTAACCGCGGTCGCCAAAATACTGCGGCCCAATCACTACGCCGTCGGTGCTGGCCGCGCCGCCGGGAAACTGCGCGTACCCTAAAATACCGCCACCAATTTCACAAACCCAAATGTTAAGCGTGGTAGTAGGGCTGGTAGGGTCTATACCGCCTTTCCGGGAACTTTTCATTGCGTCGCGGGTACCCCACGAAGTTTTAGAAGTAGCTTTCCGAACCACATTTTTCAGGGTGAAGTGATAGTTTAAATCGCTTTTTACCGTCGAGAAGGCAGCAGTGGTATTCAAATCGGCATTCTGGGCCCGAAAATCTTCGTTTAATACTTCTATTTGGGAGTTAATCTGATCGAGCGAAATATTTTGCTGCGCCGTGTTGTATAGTACGTTTACTACTACCGGTATTTCGATGGTAGCGGCCGGGTCGTTTACGGCGTACGTAATAGCCCCACTTTTTTCGCCGGTTTTACCCGTTTTGTTTTCCTGAGCTAACACAAACCGTTGGGTATGGGCTTCAATTTCTTCCATTTTTTTCAACAAGCCCGGATTTTCTTTCAGCTTTTCTTCGTGCACCTTCATGGCCGCACACCGTTCGCCACCCGTTTGGGCATCGGCACTGGTGCTTACCGCCTCTTCAAAAGCCAACTCATCTTCCGACGAATTAACCGTACATCCCAACATCACCGCCAGGGACAAGGAATAAAAAAATTTCGTAGAAACCTTTCTCATTTTTAGTTTGGTTTGATTTTGAATCTCTAAGATATTTAAATATTATTATAACAAGCACAAACAAAGTATTTTTTTTTTAGAATGACGTTTTTTTGCTTTTACCTATCCGGAGGCGGTTCCTTAAAAAGTATTTATTTTATGCGACGTTGTACTATCCTAATACTTAACCTTTTAGGCTGCCTTAAGCAGCGCTTGGGTTTACTAGCCAGTTTAATTTATTTTCCGGAAGAGATTACCGGGAGGTGAAGCGCCGGAGAATAATTCCCGCTATAATTCTTGCCCCATCAACCCAGCTGTAATTTCCCGTGGGGGTAGTCTAGCCAACTATTTATGAGGGGAACATTGGTTTAATATTTATTTGTGGCGGTTGGCCGGCGCGGGCAAAAAGTACCACTAGCCGGTAATTGCCGGGTGTGGTGGCAGCTGGTTTTGGGCCGCCAATTTGCTAATCCCCAGACGGATATCGGCTGGGTAACTGCCTGAAATATATAAAGTTTTATTTTAAAATAACCTACTTCCGAAAACATATACCAAATTATCCGCGTAAAGCGGCAGACGCAAATTATTTGCGTTTCACTATATATTCTAACCTAACCTAAAAAACTATGGCCGAATTAAATGTACAACCAAAAAGTGGCAAACCCTGGTGGTTGTGGCTTTTATTAGCGCTGATTGCGTTAGCTTTAATATTTTTCTTGTTCCGGAGCTGCAACCGCACCGATGATGCTGATACCGTACCAGTAGCTACGGATAGTACCGGCACCACTGCCGCCGCTGACGGTACCGCTACCGACGATGGCTGGGGTGCCGTAGATTTTAATGCTCCGGCTGCTACCTACGACGAAATAACCGATACGGATATTACCGTACGCGGCAACGACGATTACGCTATTTACAGTGTAGACGAAACCATTTTGTTTGGTACCGATCAAAGTGCTGTTCAGTCCCAGGCGGCCCAGAAACTGGAGCAGATAGCTGCCTCTATGGGCAAACGCTTTAACGGGGGTCAGGTTCGTATTTACGGCTACACCGATGCCCAGGGCAGCGCCAGCTATAACAAAGAATTGGCCGAGCAACGTGCCGCTGCTGTACAGAGTTGGTTGGTGCAAAACGGCAATATAACTGCTGAGAATATAACGTTGCACCCGGTAGGCGAATCCCGTCCGGTAGCTTCGAATGAAACCGCCGCTGGCCGTCAGCAAAACCGCCGGGTAGAGATTATTGCCCGTCGTCCGCAATAACCTGTTATCCCGGATACGGGCAACTGCGGGTCTTTTTTCTTTACAATAGTTTAACCGGCGTTTTCAGTAGCGCCATCATTAAAATTTAATCAACATGGAAACAAATAATAATTATAACGAAGCTAATCGCCTGCAGGAATTAGGCGGTAGTGATTTTGAAATTGTTGACAACCAGCCCAATATTAAAGGTTGGACGGTAAAAAATGCCCAGGGCCAAACTGTAGGCGAAGTAGATGAACTTATATTTGATGTCCAATCGCGGAAAGTCCGGTATATGGTGGTGGATTTGGAAAGCAGTGTTCTGGATTTGGAATCGCGGGATGTGTTGGTACCCATTGGCCTGGCCGAGTTACACGAGGACGATGATGATGTAATTCTGCCGAATATTACGGTGGATCAGTTGCGCGCTTTGCCGGCTTACGAAAAAGGCCACTTAGACCGGGATACGGAAACGTCGGTACGTTCGGTATTTGGTGGCGTAGGTGGCGCTATTGGCGCCGCCGGGGCGGCTATTGCCGGCGCGGCGCACCAGGTTGGTGATGCTCTGACCCCAGATAATGACAATGACCGGGACGAATTTTACGAACACGATCATTTCAACGAAAATAATTTAGTCCGGAACCGTACGCCCCGCACCGATGCGGATTATAACGCGCCGGTTACAAATAGCAACTTAACCGAAGGGGATACTTCTATTCCGATAATCGAAGAAAATTTGCAGGTAGGCAAACAGGAAGTGGAAACCGGCGGCGCTCGCATTACAAGCCGTATCGTAGAACAACCCGTAGAAGAAAATATTCACCTGCGGGAAGAACACGTACAGGTAGAACGCAATCCGGTAAACCGGCCCGTAACGGACGCTGATTTAACGAACTTCCGGGAAGGCGAAATTGAATTAACGGAACACGCCGAAGTACCGGTAGTAAACAAAGAAGCCCGCGTGGTAGAGGAAATTTCCCTGGAAAAAGAAGTTACCGAACGCGACGAAGTCGTTCGAGACACCGTGCGGAAGACCGAAGTGGACATTGATAACCTAAGCAATGATGCCAGCACTACCCGGACCGACGATGATACGTACCTGACTGATGAAGAGCGGAACCGGTCTTCGAACTTGTAACACGAACTAATACTGTTTAAAACAGAAAAGGCATCTTGGTTAAGATGCCTTTTCTGTTTTCTATACATTGGCTACTTTCCGGGCGAACAGCTGTCTTAAGCCAAAATTGGTTTACCGTATGGGTTGTGCGCAATTTTTTTCCTAGAAGACACAGACTTACAGAGCTGTTTTCGGATTTCTAAATCCGGAACCTAAAGCGGGAGATTTATAAATTCTCGAAACTCAACTAGTTGGTTAGCTATATCTGAATGCACTCCTTATTTTATTCCTGTAAATTTATCTTTTACATTTAAGCTATTTCCGGGTTTAAGGTTAAAAACTTATTTGCTGATGCGGTACTAATTAGATTGCTCGACGAGCTGGAAGAGACTTTATTTCAGGCTACGTATAAATCTACCCGCCGGGATAGGGAATATAAAACAAAAGACTAGTTGATTTAAAAAGGCAAAATAAAGCCTCCGAAATAATTATTCCGGAGGCTTTATTTTATCTACGTCTGCTGCGCTCTAGCCAGTACCAGCTAGGCGTTTATTTCTATTTTAGTCATTTCCTACTTTACGGGCTGCTCTATCGGCTTTCCGGCGGGTTCGTTGGGCCCGGTTTTCGGCTCTGGCTGCTTTTTTGGTTTGCTTTGCGTATTTCTCGGCCGCATCATCTAGCTCATCGGTTCTCCTGGCTTCTCTTTTTGCCTCTTTCGCATCCCGTTTCGCGTTTTCTAACCGCTGTTTATCTTGGGCGGGATCAGAAGTTTGGGTAATTGTGGTTACGGTAGTAGTCTGCGACTGGGTAGAATCAGTGGTTTGGGCAACAGCCTGATTACTGACAACAGTAAAAATGCCTGCCACGAACGATAAAAAAAATATTTTCTTTTTCATGTTTTTAAAGGATATCGTCATTATACGTTTAGAATATTATTTCAGCCATATTTTACCCAATAGAATACAATTTAGTACAAACCTTAACTTTTATTTTAAACCTATTACCTCTCCATTAGGCCGGTATTATAAATTGCGTCTTTTCTAAAAATAGCTATTCTCCTTCTGCTGCCTGGGTATATTTATCCGGGCGTAGCTTAAACAAAAATCAAGCTATTGAAAGTTTGAACCGGTTAAGGTACTTATCATTTCTGGATACTTTTTTGCTAACTTCCGGCTGGCTGTTATTTATAGAAATTGTTTAGGATTTTGCGGAAGGCTACCTAAACGGGATTATAGGGGTGTAATTTCGTTGAAATGAAAAATAATATCCTACCTTTAACATTCCCCTACCCCCTTCCAAGGGGGAATTATCAAGTTAATTAAAATTCTAAACAGGTTCATAATCCGGATAAATACGTATAATTGTAAAGCCCATAAATCTTTCATCACTTCAAATTCATCAGCATGTCATTAGAACACAATCGGCGCGATTTTCTTAAAAAAATAGGCATGGCTACCGCCAGCTACGGTTTTCTGGCTACCTTTCCTGAAATACTGACGGGTTGCAGCAGTACCTCCACCATAGAAGTATCTAAAAAAGACTTTTACCAGATATCACTGGCGCAATGGTCGTTGCACAAAGCACTTTTCAGCGGCCAACTCGATAACCTGGATTTCCCGTTGAAAGCAAAAAATGATTTTGGAATAAACATTGTGGAATACGTGAGCGTGTTTTTCAACAAAAAGGAAAAAGATAAAAAATACCTAAAAGAGCTTAAAAAACGCACCGACGATAATGGCATTACGAACCATTTAATTATGGTGGATGGCGAAGGTAACCTGGGCGATACGGACGCCGGTAAGCGGAAACAAGCCGTAGAAAACCACCACAAATGGGTAGATACCGCCAAATACCTGGGCTGTAAAACCATCCGGGTAAACGCCGCGGGCCAGGGTACATTTACGGAAGTGCAGCAAGCCGCTGTTGATGGCTTGAGCCAACTGGCCGAATACGGGCGCAAAAACAAAATAAACGTAATTGTGGAGAACCACGGCGGCTATTCGTCTAATGGCCAGTGGCTGGCGGGTGTCATGAAAAGCGTGAATAACCCGTATTGCGGCACCTTACCCGATTTTGGTAATTTCCGGGTGGGTCCCAACGAAGAATACGACCGTTACCGGGGTGTTGAAGAACTATTGCCGTACGCCAAAGGCCTGAGTGCGAAAACCTACGATTTTGATAACCGGGGCAACGAAACGACCATTGATTACCAACGCATGCTCAACATGATCCGGAAAAATAAATGGACCGGGATTGTAGGAATTGAATACGAAGGCAACCGCTTGGGCGAAGAAGAAGGTATCCGGGCCACCAAAGCTTTACTCGAGCGTGTCCGGAAAGATTTAACCTAAGCCTAACTCTTAAACCAAATAGAAGAGGAAGTCTGTTCGGGCTTCCTCTTTTTCATTAAGCCTTTGCCTTCGCAAAATGGGGTAAAGCAGTGGCTCCTCTCTATAAATTAAAAGCCGCTTCTAAACAAGTTAGAAGCGGCTTTTAAAGGCAAACAAAACCAAGAAACTTACACCGACAGTTTAGACAAATTGGTATAATTCAGCTGCATGCTTTCGATAGAAGGCCGGGTAAAGGTTTCCTGCTCCACTAAGTAATGCTTCATACCGGCAGCTTTGGCCGCTTTTAGT
>Ga0210040_10009267_pt1 | contig 11490 bp, 4 predicted proteins | sample CryGeyCG12114_NA_FD_185462 | JGI IMG/M metagenome (GOLD analysis project Ga0210040, IMG submission 185462) | Groundwater microbial communities from aquifer - Crystal Geyser CG19_WC_8/21/14_NA (SPAdes) (version 2) | ecosystem: Environmental > Aquatic > Deep subsurface > Groundwater | place: USA... | reverse complement strand
TAGTTAGTGGTAGGCTAATGATGAGAAGATTGTTACTTTACTGTTAAAAACACGATGTCACGTACAAACCAGCTGTGAACTTTGGAACTAAAATATGACTGTCTGCAAGCTGAATAGCCAGCTATAAATACAAGTTAGGTTTCAGCCAATCAGTTTATAAGCATGTGATAATTATCATCGTAGTTAAGAAATCCAAAAACTAGTCTATATTACTGTTAGATTCTACCAGAACTTTAACTAGGTTACTTCCAGTTTGTAGAGTTCATGTGTTTGCATAAAATTAGATCTTATGCATAATGGATGGTTTTGACTAAAAAAATTCTTTTGGGTGTAAATGAACTGAAACTCACGCATTTTTTTGATAGCGTGTCTACCTAGGTAGGTAGGTAGTTATATTATCATAAGCTCTAATTCCAATTTGTATCGAAAATATTTATTGCGTAGTTTTCTATTTTGCTGTTTGTAAGTAAATACATCTTTTGCCTCGCTAAATTTATGCAGCACTATTCAGCGAATGTATTTAGCAATAACTGCCACAGTACCACCTCCCGTCACATCATTTAGAAATCTGTAAAGACGAGTTATAAATCCACAATAAATGTCACGTCATGCGTTTTATACTTACTGGGATTGGGATGGAGATTAAATACACACTCGAGCTCAAAATGAGAGTAATATTGCAGTAATAACAATAATTAGACCTTTTCTGATGGGCTGGGCCCGTATGCCAACATGGTCCACTGAGCCCATAAGTAAGTGAGTTTAAGTTTCATGAGTGAAAGTAGGGTGGAAGATGTCAACCACTTGTTCTTTTCATGAATATCCTTGGAAGCCAAAGGATATGCATTAGTATGCTCTCCCATGGGTGTATACACGGAATAAGTACAAATATGAAATAATGGGAAAAAGATCGGAAATGAGAAGCCATGTTCTACGGAGCTTGACCGATGCACAAACACACACGTTGGGGGAAATGAAATGCAATGAGTTGAGTTGAGTACTATGCCGTACCGTAAATGGAATACTAATAGTCTGTACTATGTAAGCATTATGCCTATATCAGCACCACAAATGCACCATAATATTTTTTTCGCTTTTGATTATATTTACTGATAATAAACTTTACTGGCTTCATATCTTTGAAACTTACTAATTTTGGATGTAAGAATGGGACTGTGACTCCAACACCTGGAAAAATCATTTCTTACTGCACTATATTAGTATCACTTCTACTACTATGTAAATGTACATGTATAAGTACAGTTGAATTCAATTAATGAATATATTTCTTCATTGGTGTGGTGAAGAAGGGCTCATTTTTGAGTTCATCAATCTATCTCAGGGTACAGTCCATCCTAAAAAGTGTTAGTGTATGCAGTCTGAACTTACCTGCATTGAGAGAATGTTTTTTGACTTATGGATTGAGAATGAAGTGTAGCTGGAACGAATTTGTCATCAGTTGCCGTGAAGTGTCTCTTCAAGGGGGCCTGATTTATGAATGAGCCCGTAAATCATATCAATTTACGCTTTCCTAGGTCCCCACGTAGTATGCATGCACATACGTGAATTTAATTAACCCTGTATTCATCTGAATTCCTTTTCAAGTCCCCTGCCTTATTAATAGTATGTAAAACGTTGTAAAAATGTGGTATGTATGATGAACCTTGTCCGCTCTCTGGGAATATAGTCTTCATGCATCATTATCATCAATCCGATCCATGTGACATTTCATGTGGGAAGAAAAATTTACATTATCCACAATATAAGACTCACGTGTGGAATAAATAATGATGACTGGCGGCAATTAAAAATTCCTCCTTCATTAGGACTCATTATTATTGTTTGTGCGTGTAAAAATGGCTATGTTTTTCTTACTGAACTCTCTCTTAATCTTGTACAGGGCATGTTGTGTGCAGCATGTGTAAATGCTATTTAGGATTTTTTTATTGATGTGAATGTGACCCTATACACGGCTGGTCAACTTTTGTTTTCAAATGCGTAGCAGAAAAAAAAGAAGAAAAATGTGAGCATCTAATTATGAGTCTCCTGTTGAGAGGACCACACTAAACTTAATGAGAGTAAATCACAACAAGTTCTTAACCTTTCCTTATCATTTCAATATTATAATGAATTAAAAAATAATCACTGCCGCATCTATACATTTTGCTCATGTTTAAGTAATTGGTTGAAAAAAATCATTCCGTCATTCTTGTAAAACGTAATTAAAGGAAGAAGTCTTGTGAGAATGTGTGCAAATAGTACATGGTTAGCTGCAGTTTTCCAACCTACCTGGATAGCGTGCCACGAGTTTTACCAGAACATACTATGATAATAATAACGTGTGGTACCAACTGACGAGTTGACATTTTTCACATCATTGTTGTCATTCTAATTAAAGCGGCCAATTATCAACCCAAGGAGATGTGGGCATTGCGTGAGCAACTTATATTTCACATGGAAAAAAACTTCATCCATCACTTGAATTTATTTTGAAACCATCTATTTTTGAAAAGGAAGTGAAATTTTTTTCTCTCCACACGCAATGCACATTTTAAGAAAATCTTCTTATCAAACTAAACCCCTTTATGTAAACCAGAGACCACCATATTAAATCTTACTTCACCTATTTGATCCTTTACATTATGCCCGTGTATTGCTAACTATGACTAAACTGACTGTTGAAGGGAAAATTATTGTCGCCGTGCTCTGTCAACCTGCATTAATAGCAGTACTAATGTTTGCTCCAATCATTATAATTATTATGACCAGTAGTAAGAATCATGATGATCAAAATTACTAAAAGTTGGTCCCTTGTGGTAAAACTCAGTGTTTGTACAAAACCTGTAATTTCCTATCCTTTAAAATTAAGAAACATGGCGAACGACTAGCTAACTAACTAACTAACTAACCATACAGTTTTTTCACGCCTGCCAGCCACAAAGTCAAGTGTATCAAATCTCTTTGCGGTTTAGTTATTAGCATAGCAAATGCCAATGTAACGTAGAGTTAAGAGTTAGTGTGGCCCCAAGCCATGCAAAAAGCGCATATGGGACTAACTAACTAACTAGCTAACCAACTACGGTATACTATAGTCTTTCTTCTTTCGAATTTCATAGTCATAGGCGAGAGAGGCTAAAAAAGAATATACTGATGATCCCACCAAGCCTATGAAGAAAATGAAAAAAAATTTTAAGAGATAAAAAGAAGATTACTTGTGTAGTTAGTTTGCACTACTACGTATGGACAGAACGTACGTGCTGTGTACTTGCATTGGAGAGAAGCAGTTAGTTAGATGGTTCGTGGTCGTGCTGAACTCTTTATTGCCAATTCATGCATATGTTCTTCAAATGTTGTTGGCCAAAAAGAAAAAATGAGCTGTCATACATCCTGCCTGTCCCATTTCATGTTCACTTGAGCTCAAGAAATACTATCTTCTTCTGTCATATAGTCCTTCTCATGTACTAAAACTCATAGCAGTTAGTTAGTGTTGGTTGCCAAAGCCAGCTCATGTATAATGCATGCAGTATGTATGTTTGCAAAGAAATAAGCATTCCTTTTGGAGGAGCAAGCGTGAAGTCCCAAAAAAATCAAATAGTCCGTATATAGCCAGAGGAAAGCACGGTTTAAGAAACAGGACACGAATTAAATAATGATTTTATTATTTATTATTCTCACATCTTATTTAATATACATTCTGCAATAATTATTATCACGGGAAATAATAATAGGTGAAAGGGGAAACTAATGGGAAATTGTGACCAAATTGAATGATTTTATGGTTCTACTAAAGTCTCTCAAGGTGTAATACATTTTTGAACTATACAATGTTTCGCAATCCGTTCTAAACTAACTATCTAACTAACTGATCCATATACCACTTCCAACCTAACGAACTAATCAACTTAAGTGGGATAATCATCAACTGCTCTCTAGGCAGTTTCCAATTCCTTGCAGTTAATCCATCCCTGTCAATCATTATAGACTGTGTGCAATGCTTATTTAAGCTCGACAGGCAGGGATGAATGGACAGGATCAGTACTTGGCTTGTACTGCTCGTGCAACAATCTATTGCAAAACTCATGATGAGTATGGCACGTTGTTGAGTTAGTTAGTTAGTTAGTTGTGACTGGCTAACTAACTAACTAACTAAAAGATTTTTTCTAACTAACTTGGGCCTTAGCGGTGCTTTGATTACCACTACTACTACCTCTACCAAATCACAATCAGATCCCTAGGGTTGCCAATCTGTTTTTCTCCCTTGTGCTCTGAATCATAGTATAGTTTGTTAGTTAGTTAGGGAATATATTGGACAAACTTCTCTATTGGTTGAATAGGCGTCGATTACGTTCAATGGACTATCATATTGCACTACTAGTATATTCTTTGTGTGGCATATTTGTTGTCAGTGAGGGCTCGAAGTATTTAGTTAGTTGGCTAGTTTTTTTCCCAGTTATGATATAGCATTAGTTAGGTAGGTGGCTTAACTAACTAACTAACTAACTATTGGCTGACTCGGGTTCCTGCCTGGCTATATTTACCACTATTACTATTGTGGCATGTTGTGATTCCCACAAATCACATCTTGTTAGCGTGTGTGAACTGACAATGACACTGATTGATTCCAACTCGTGACAATTCGGAATGGGCTTGCCGTGATGACGACTCTAGTAGTTGTAATCAAGTGGACGGCCCTCTTTTTCTTAATGATGCTCTATAGTTTGAAAAGTTTTAGGAAGTCGAGTTTCGTTTCAATTGAGGGTGTGAAGAAAAAGAAAGCAGTAAAGACTTTTTTCTCACACTCTGGGTTGAACTTTTCGTCAGTTAGTTTTTTAATTACTTATAGTATTTAAGTGAGGTGTGTAATGAGTGTAGTGTAGTGATTTAGATTGTGCCAAATCTTTAAGTCTTATGGTATGGATGGAACACATGAGAATGAAAAAAACGTGCTAGCTGGGCGAACGAACAGTATGGTTGCAGAAATAGTTTGTATGTAGACGGTTGGTTATGATTGGTATGCAACGCAGAGGAATGATTAGACGCATATTTTTGGAGCGCGACATGAGTTTCCTAACACATGGGGCTATGAAACATGGTAGTCTAGTGTAGTAGTTAGTATTCAGCTCATCAACTCGACGATTGTCATTGCCCATCATTTTTATCATGATGGATCATGTGTGTATGAAATAAGTATATGGATTAGCTACTAAAAAGTGCGCAAATTATATACCTAGGCCACCAATGAAACAATATGGTCTGTAAGCATCTTACCACTAAATGCAATAAGACAAGGAAAATATCAAGTTTTTCATACTATTATGCTAGTTAGTTGGTTAGAAAATGTATTCATTCAAGCGAGAGGTTCGGGGTATAATATTTTAACTAAATGTAATCCAAATCTTAAGTCTTGCAACTTACTTTTGCTATCGTCGTATTGTATATCATGAATTTCTAAGAAAATCCATGCGTCCATCTATCCATTAAAGACGAGATACCATGCAATCCGCCTAACTTCATGTGCTTGATACGCTCCATTAATTAATTCATCGACAGCTATACCCGCGAGTTTTAGTGAGATAAGTGTAGCACACGTATTATTATTAAAAGCATGAGAATGAATTATCTAGTTGTAGTGTTCACTGACTGAGGTGAGCACCATTTATTTTTTATCAGACTAATTATCAACATATCATCTTTTATCATCAGTGTGAACTTGTGAACTGCAAGCAGAAGAGAACAGTGTGAGCGCTTTTATTTTATAGTTCTTCCTGTGTGTTGTGTTGCATGCCGGCATTGAAGACTTTTTCTTGTTACGATACCCGTGGAGCATTAAAATCCCATAAGGTTGAGTTTTTGATTCCGAACGTGTTATACGAGAGTTAGTAAAAGCGCTGGGTCATGCCAAAAAATATGTGACCTCTACTGACTCTCTCTTGAATCCATGACATGGGCAAAAAGATGATTACAATCTGTGTATGTACAAAATGAAATCTTGCCGACCTCAATCACCACCGTGTGTTCTTATCTTTTATTGCTTTTTTACACATAAGAAAAAGGATTATTGCTTACTACAGCCCGTCTGTAAAGCCGCTTCATTTCATTAACCAGCTTTGTTAGTTAGTAAGTTAGTTAATAGGATTTAATTATTTGGTAATAATCCCCATTTTATTCTCCCTAAACGTGTCGTGAATGAAAAAGGATTTCCTTTCTATTAGTTTTACTCACTCATTACACTTCTAGTATCATTTTTTGAGAATTGGATACCAATTCTTAGTTCCTTTCAAGCAGTGAGGGCCTTATGTAAAGTATACCTGCAATCATTTGACTTTTAATGAGGTTTCATATTCGTGTTTTCACATTTCCCCTGTACGTGAGGATGAATTTGTGAAGTAAGACAGGAAGCTAAAAGCAGGATCAAAATTGTAACAGAGTTTCTCCTTCGTGCTCTTGTCAAACAGGAAAGCTTTTTTCTCAGCTCTGGATAAATAAATGGTTATCACACAAGTGTTATTTACTTAATCAGTTCTCTAACAACATTCACCTTCCCTCCTTCTTGATAATTAAAAAGTCTCAAGTGCGTTACTAGATGAAGGGAGAGATTAGTACTGTACAGAAAGCAAACATTACAACTCTTTTCATGGGTTGCCTTTCGTCAGAATCTCACCAACTTTTCAACTAAGATGGTTTCATGTCATGCAATCATCATATCATTGGTCGGCATTTCCTCCGTGTGCTTTCATTGCTCAAAGTGATCTCCTTCCTTCGTGAGTACAGTAAACAGTAGTAGTTGCAGTTGTTGCAGTATATGGATAAATCAGGACTTTTCACCGAGGTCGATTCTAGCTGCTTTTGGATACTACTTCCAATCAAGATGCCGATTCAGATTTTTAGAATATATTTTATTTCTAACTAGCCATAAAATGGAAAGAATTGAATCTTTGCGCTGGAATTAACTTTTTTTTTTAATTTATGGACTGCGGAAAAGCCATGGAGAGTGTATCCCATAATTTCGACAAGCCCCAAACTCTAATGCTAGTTAAAGTAACTATAGTAAACCGAAATCCGAACTCTGATTCTCCATTTCCAAAAGAGATCCCTTAGCACGCAGTAATCATAATAAGCTCACACACACACACTGTATTAACATTATGATTATGATGATGAGCCGTCACGACTTAAACTCTCTTTACGAGCGAATACTCAAGAACACATTTTTTGAATCTCATACTTGTAATTACAATAACTACTACTACAGGAATGCATAATATTTATCATGCGTTAGTTAGTTAGAAAGGAAACGATCGTTTAAAATTCTGTTCTAAGCACGTTATATTTATAATACATAGTCAGTAAGTAGCAATCATCATATTATCAGCAGTGCAGTTAGTTAGCTCGTATGGGTGGTAGTGTTACTCGTTAAACTTGTGCAAAACTTGACTAACTAACTAATACTGTCTTCTTTTTCTAATGGAGGCAAGGTAGTTCCGCCTTGTTGACTACTTTACTTGGCCTGTGCTACTACTCTGACATGTGATGTGATGTTTGTTTATGATGGCAATAATAAGATACGCATAATAATAATAGCAAGAGGTAGATAGATATATAATAAGTCAGTTAACTCGTTCGCTCAAAAATTAACGCACCGTGTGCACATACTACTTCGTAAGCATATGATAGTATTTTGTTAGTTAGTTATAGTTGGTTTATACTTACCATATGTGAACTTAATTTATACACGAGTTTAAATAAAAAACACTGATAACACTAGAGATTGGAGTTTGTCTGCGCCTTGACATAATTAATCTCCGATGAGGATCAACCTCGCCCTGTGGTGCCCTATATGTCATCAAGTAAATAATAATAAGATTCGCAGTGCAATCAACTAACTGTTTTTTTGTGAAAAGGAAGAAACGGAAACTTTTTGGGAAGGGGTTAACACTACTGACTACACTAAAAGTTGCGGCTGGCTTTCTTGCTTGTTTTTAACTTTTATCACATATTAATGATATCATTGATAATTAAGTAGCGTGCCTAGTAGTCAGTCCTCACCGGTTTCATTCAATACAAAACCCAATATTTTTTACTCCCATCAAAGTGGTTCATTCCTGAACTTTCTGTGTGTTATTTGTTTTCCATCGGTGCTGGATTATTTTGTGCTATTCTTATATTGTTTACAATGAAAAAAGCATGGAGACAGATTGCATTACATTTACTTAAGCAAATGATGACTTCATGACAGCCTCAACCTGAAAAGATAAAGATCGTGGAATGGCTGCTTCTATGGCTATGTATTCCGCACTTACTAACTACCTTTGCTTGTTTATTTGTTGTTTATCTGACCAGCGAATGATATTTAAAACGTGATGTATGTTCAACAAGAAGATTGTGGAAATTAATAACCTTAGTTTTCAAGTTAGTAGACTGCGTTGTTTAGTTATCTTGTTGACCTAAGCACTCATCCGGGAAAAAAAGTGGACAGCACGCTTTCGATACACATAATATTTTAGTTTGTTATCAATCAACTGTTTTTTGCACCAATATGTACTTATTTGATTCCACAAATTCGCAATCCAAATATTTGTTAATGAACGGAATGAAGGAATCATATTAGACAGTAAAGTCGTGTACAGAAATGTACAAAACTAAGTATAATAACATAGCATTATGAAAAGAGGAATCGTAGAATTCATCTTTGGTAAGAAAAATAAATCTTAATAGGACAGAAGCATGGTAATTTTGTAGTTCACAAATTAGACTGAACACGAGCTGATGGAAAGGGTGCTCGCTTAGAGGATAAGCACACGATAGATATGTTTTTTTTGAACAAGTACATTATAAGGGCAGGTACGAACCAGGAATCATTACTGTTGTCATCGTCATTATGTTTTATGACTGACTAGGTCTACCTAGTAAGTACCACCGGTTGCTCCAGTCGTCAATATTTTGCAGCCGGGATCGTAAAAAATGAAATTAGAAATTAGAGTAGTGTGCTGTATCTAAATTTCGTTTCATAGATAGAAAAAAGCGACAAAATCAAGAAGAAAATACAGGAATAGGTTTTAACCCTAGTAGGTAATTTCAAAACAAATAGTTTGATTTCATGCTGATCCCGTGGAGAAGCATACTTACAGCTAAGTAAATTTTCCATTACTACACACAATGCATATAGCCCACCCTCAAGTAATGATGCGTAAAATTTTCACCCAAGATTATTATTATGGGTGAAGTGAGCACAGCCAGTCATAAACTAGTTTTATGGACCTTTTTAAAGGTTACAAATCATATGGAGTCTCCCTACGACCAAAACTGCACCAGTGCACTTGTAAATATTACATTCGTGGTTTGGTTTGTTTGGTATAGAATGCCATGTGAAAATTATGTGAGCCGTGCGGCTGAGTGAAATTCTAAAACCGTTCTGTAGTCAATCTCACTCACTAGGTAATTATATTAATTTGAGCGTCACCTACTTTTGCCTACGGAATACAGTTAGTTAGCAACACAAGTGCATTTCGTTACAGTGTAAAATTAGCGTTTGTCCCTTCTGGGTTAATCTCGTCACAGCTTCTGTATGCTATAGTATATGAAACAATGGTGATTTTTTCCCTCCAAAAGTAATCAATCAATTTCTATGTTTTTTCTGCCACAGTTGCTTTGTCTATATAAAATACATTTGTCTATAGATATGATAAATATTTGTGAATCCTAACGCTTTGAAAGTTCAATGGGTATGTACATTTGATTTTGTGTTCAAAAATGGAATGATTTTAGGCCACCTGAGAACAAACCATAACTTGTGGTTTTTAAAGGCTCACAAACGCTAGTCACTTTTGCACGTTTACTACCACAGTTTAGTTTAGAGCTTAGCCCTGCTAGGATAACTCATGGTTGGTTCTAAGCCGTGTAAATGATATTTTAAATTGCTTTCTAGTGCAAAACTAGTGAACATACCGACAGTTTAAGAGCTCATAAAGGGCACAGTAACTACTAACTAACCATACATAAAATTCGCATCATGATTACATAGAGTGTTCTTACAAGTTTATGAGTTAAAAGTAGTAATTAAGAAGAAGCAAGGTTTCCAGTTGGATAAAAACAGATTTTTTTAATTATTTCTTGTCGCCAGCATATGTAGTTGTAGTTGAATCAGTGGATACAGTGGTGCAGTTTATTATTTTGAAAAGTTTTAGTTGCAACATTAAAACGTAATTGCGTGAAATGAAATATATACGGATTGAAAGGTGGAATTAATTCTAGTTCGGGGCACGGCAACAATAATTTTTGTACACATATTTGGCAAATATAAATGGTTATAAATGACACATGCGAATTTATAATGAGTACAAATTGGGAACTGTATGGCTTTGATTACTATCATGACGATTGACTGCGTAGGTGGGAAGATGATTTCTCTTGTAATGCTGCAATACTTAGTTAGTTGGTAATCTGCATAATAAAGGCTGAGAGCAACAACTGTTTCTGGTGTACCATGTAATTGAAAAGTGTGAAAACACCAACAGAGCTCAACGTAAATGCCGTAATAAGTCTTCATCAGTCGAGTCATCCCAAGGTGTGTTCCTTTTTCATCAACTTAAGTCTAACTATTGCTCATAAGTGGTTTACAATGGAAGGTACTTGATACTTTGTAACTTTGTTCTGCATTTTCAGTATTGAATTCCAAGCAAGGAATAAGTATGTATTTTTTAGACGATGTACCACTTGAAAGTTTCCTTTTCTAGTTCGATTTCAGACAGAAAAGTATTTTTTCTCTTCGTGGGACGAAGTTTAGACAATTTTTGTTTTAAGCAATCATTAGAAAATTCATACTCCATATGTGATGGGTGTAGTTTTGTTAGTAGTACCCAATATTTGGTTGCTGTAGGTATACAAGTTTAGTGTATATTGTAAGACTGGCCCAAAATGTGCTCACTTTTCTTTATCACAAGACGATGGTTTTAGTCAATTAGTTAGTGAGTGAGCTCCACCTGTTTCAGATCCAACCTACACATTGCATTTTCCGCTCCACTTGACTAATTATTATCATCAGACTTGCATGCGCATTATTTCACATTTCTCTCTGCGTGGCCCCTTCATTATCAAATTGTATCATCCATTCCCCCTCAAGATGTTGCAATAAAAATTGCAATCACACATACATGGTGTTTATTAGCCCAGTAATTAGTTTGAAAAAAAACTGGGAGGGAGTTGAGTTAGTTGATCATCATCATTATTATTTTCTGTAGTTAGTTAGTTAGTCAGTCTCTTCTCAAAACGAATATTTTGTCAACATGCATTCAGTTCATAGTAGATGCTAATTTGTGGGAAGAAAATTTCATAGGTTTTCCCTCTTTCACAAGTCAACGACTTTAAATAAATGGGGAAACAAATAGCTTGATAATCTGTGAAATCACCGTTAAACTACTCAAGTGTTTTTAGCCCCACTAACTATAAGATTGAGATATCCTCATACTCATGAATTGCAGTATGCAGCAGATG
>Ga0210040_10009266_pt1 | contig 11490 bp, 10 predicted proteins | sample CryGeyCG12114_NA_FD_185462 | JGI IMG/M metagenome (GOLD analysis project Ga0210040, IMG submission 185462) | Groundwater microbial communities from aquifer - Crystal Geyser CG19_WC_8/21/14_NA (SPAdes) (version 2) | ecosystem: Environmental > Aquatic > Deep subsurface > Groundwater | place: USA... | reverse complement strand
CGGATGATCCGGTCCTGCTCGGCCTGGATGGTGCGGACGATGTCGGTCATCCGGCCGGTGCGCGAGGCGTTGAGCGCGGCGAGGAGCACCGACTCGCCGGCCAGCCCGCCGCGCTCGCTGCCGCCGCTCTCGAGGGCCGCCGCGCTGATGTCGAGGGTCTCGTCGGCGACGCTGACGACCGCGCGGCCGCGGGTGCGGATGTGCCGGCGGCGGCGCACGCCCTGGTCGTGCAGCGGCGTCGCCGTGTAGAAGGGCTGGGCGGCCGGTGCGCGCCAGTCGACCAGCAGCGGCTCGTCGGCGCCGTCGGCGAACAGCCCGATCCGGCCGATGTAGCGGGGCGTCTCGGCGTCCTGGCGGTCCAGCCGCCCGAAGACCAGGCCGCTCTCGGCGGCGTCGAGGGCGACGATGCGCCGGCTGTGCAGCTCGACGGAGGCCTCGCGCTCACCGACCGCCTGCGGGTTGTGCGGCACCAGGGCCAGGGCGTCGGCCAGCCGGCCCACGCTGCGCTCGCGCACCTCGTCCAGCCGGTCGAACAGCGCGGTCACGTAGGGCTGCTCCGCGGCGATCCCGGGATCGGGGGTGTCCGCGGTCGGAGCTGTCGACAAGTCGTGCCGCTTTCGGTCGGACGTGCACGTCATCCCGGGAGGGAGCGCCGGTCGGGCGGCCGCCCATTATGCGCGCGCGAGGTCAGGTGCCGAGGTAGGCCACGAGGCGCGCGGCCAGCTCGACCGGCCGGCTCAGCGCGACCAGGTGCCCGCCCGGGATCTCGTCGACGCCGACGCCCAGCCGGTCGGCGGCCACCCGGCGCTGGAACTCCAGGGGGAAGAAGCGGTCGTCGCGCCCGGCCAGCACCCGGGTGGGCACGTCGGGCCAGCGGTCCAGCGGCCACGGGTCCTCGAAGGGGCGGCCGGTCTGCTCGAACGGCTCGGCCTGCGCCGCGGCGGCCACGTCGGCCGGCACGTCGGAGAAGAACGCCTCGGTCGGATCGCCGGGGTCGGCGTGCCCGGTCGCGGCCCACCACGCGCCCCCGGTCTCGCCCGGGCGGGGCACCATCGCGTTGACCAGCACCAGCAGGCGCACCGGCAGCCGATCGCACACCAGCGGCGCGGTCAGGCCGCCCATCAACTGGGCGACCAGCACCAGGGGCCCGGGAGCCGCGCCGAACGCCGTCACGACGGTGCCGACGACGGTGTCGGCGTAGGCGGCCAGCCCGGCGTCCGGGTCGGCGGCCGGCAGGTCGACGGCGAGGGCCCGGTGCCCGAGGCGCTCCAGCTCGGGCACCAGCCGGTGCCAGTACGAGGCGTTGCCGCCGGCCCCGGGGACCAGCACGAAGGACGTCACGGGAGAGGAGACCACGGCGGGTGAGCCAACTCATCGATTCCCAGGCGATTGGCAACTCCGTGGACACCTTCCCGACACAGCGGCTGCCTAGCGTCGTCGGCATCCGCTAGGGGAGGAGAACCACCATGACCACCAGCACGCTGGAGCGACCCGCCGTCCGCACCGCTCCCGACGGTTCCGCGCACGCCGACACCTGGATCTGCGACAACTGCCGGACCGAGACCAACGCCGTCCGCAAGCGGTGCACCGACTGCGGCACGTCCCGCTACTGACCCCAGCGGCAGGCTGCCGGGCGGGCGCGGGGACGTGCCGGGTGCGCTACCCGCCGTGACCGGTGCGCGGGCGCCGAGGCGCAGACAGGCCCGGGCTGCTCGCCTAGGGTTCAGCAGGTGGAGAGCGTCCTGCAGCGGAACTGCGTGCGCCTCGGGGGTTCACCCGGGGGCAGGCCGCTGATGTTCGCCCACGGGTTCGGTTGCGACCAGGAGATGTGGCGCTACGTCGTCCCGGAGTTCGAGTCCGACCACCGCATCGTGCTCTTCGACCACGTGGGGGCCGGCAACTCCGACCTCGGCGCCTACGACCGGGTCAAGTACAACTCGCTGCGCGGGTACGCGGACGACGTCGTCGAGATCTGCCGCGCGCTGGAGCTCGACGACGTCGTGTTCGTCGGGCACTCGGTGAGCGCGATGATCGGGGTGCTCGCGCTCAAGGCGGCCCCGGAGCTGTTCGGCGGCCTGGTCATGATCGGTCCCAGCCCCCGGTACGTCGACGACGGCGACTACGTGGGCGGGTTCAGCCGCAGCGACATCGCCGGGCTGCTCGACGCCCTGGACGCCAACCACCTCGGCTGGTCCGCGCAGATGGCGCCGGTGGTCATGGGCACCTCCGACCAGCCGGAGTTCGCCGCGGAGCTCACCAACAGCTTCTGCCGCACGGACCCCGACATCACCCGGCACTTCGCCCGCGTGACGTTCCTGTCCGACAACCGGGCCGACCTGGCGACGGTCGGGGTCCCCACGCTGGTGCTGCAGTGCAGCGAGGACGTCATCGCGCCGGAGGTGGTCGGCCGCTACGTGCACGAGCACATCCGCGGCAGCGTCTTCACCCAGCTCGCGGCCACGGGCCACTGCCCGCACCTGAGCGCCCCCGAGGAGACGGCGGCGGCCATCAGGGCCTTCCTGCCGGAGTGACCGTGACCAGGCGGCAGAAGTCGGGCGGCCCCGGCCCGGAGGACGGCCGGCTGGACCACCTGCTCGAGGACGATCCCGCCGAGCTGTACGAGAACGCCCCGATGGGCTACCTCTCGACGCTGCCCGACGGCCGCATCGTGAAGGTGAACCGCACGTTCTGCGACTGGATCGGCCGGCCGGCCGACGAGGTCCTGGGGGAGCACTTCCAGGGGTTATTGAGCATGGGCGGCCGGGTCTACTACGAGACCCACCTGGTTCCGCTGCTGCGCATGCAGGGCGCCGTGCGGGAGATCGCGCTGGACCTGGTGCGCGCCGACGGGACGGCCCTGGCCTGCCTGGCCAACGCCGTGGAGATCCGCGACGACGACGGCGTGCCACTGCTCATGCGGGCCACGGTGTTCGAGGCCACCGCACGGCGGCGCTACGAGCGCGGGATGCTGGCCGCCCAGCGGAGGGCCGAGGAGTCCGAGCGCCGGTCGCTGACGCTGCAGATGGTGGTGTCGGACCTGGCCGCCGCCCTCTCGGTGGGGGACGTCGCCTCGGTCATCGTGGAGCGCAGCCGCGAGGCGCTGCACGCACGCGGTTCGGCGCTGGTCCTGGTCGAGACCGACCCGCACGATCCCGACGCCTCACCCGCCCTGCAGCCGGTGCGCGCGGACGGCATGCCGGACAACCTGCTCCAGGAGCTGCGCGACGCGGCCGGCAGCCAGCTCGCCGTGGAGCTGGCCCGCGGCGTCCGGTCGATCGTGCTGGACGACCGGCTGCGCGGCGTGCAGCCCGGGCTCTCCGCCGCCATGGCCGCCGGTCAGCTGACGGAGCTGGTGGTCGCGCCGGTCAGCGCCGACGGCCGGCGGCTCGGGGTGCTGGTGCTGGCGCTGGGTGCCGGCCCCGACGACCTCATCGACCTCGGCCGGCCCGGTGAGACGGCGATGCTCACCACCGCCGACGTCAACCTGCTGTGGACCATCGGCCGCCAGGCCGGCCAGGCGCTCGAGCGCGCCCGCCTGCACGAGGAGACGGCGCGCCAGGCGGAGCGGGCGTCGTTCCTGCTCGAGGCGGCCCGGCTGCTGGCGGAGGCGGCCGACGTCGCGGAGACGGTGGACCGGCTCGCCGGCCTGGTCGTGGGACGGCTCGCCGACGTCTGCGTCGTCGACCTCGACAGCGACGAGGGCCTGATCCGGCCGGCGGTCCGGCACAGCGACCCGGCGCGCGCCCACCTGGCCGAGGAGCTGCGTGCCCACCACCTCCCGCGCCGGTCGAAGGCGCACCCCAGCGTGCACGCCCTGCAGAGCGGCGGCACCCAGTGGATCCGCACGGTCGACGACGCCTTCCTGCAGTCGGTCGCGGTGGACGAGGCGCACCTGGAGGTCATGCGGGCGCTGGACCTGACCGCGGTGGCCGCCGTGCCGCTCACCGCCGAGGGGCGGCAGCTGGGAGTGCTGACGATCGCGGCCGACACCCGGCGCGGGCCGTTCACCGTCGCCGACGTCGAGGTGGCCGAACAGCTCGCCCTGCAGCTGGGCCTCGTGGTGGCCCGCGCCCAGCGCTTCGACCTCGCCGTCCGCACCTCGCACGCGCTGCAGGCCAACCTGCTCCCGCCGGCACCCCCGTCGCTGGAGGGTCTGGCCATCGCGGTGCGCTACCTCGCGGCGACCTACGGCGTCGACGTGGGCGGGGACTTCTACGACGTCGTCCAGCTGCCCGGCGTCGAGGTGGGGCTGGCCGTGGGCGACGTGGTCGGCCACGACATCACCGCCGCCGCGACGATGGGCCAGCTGCGCAGCGTCTACCGGGCACTGCTCGCCGACGGTCCGGCGCCGGGCGTGATCGTCGACCGGCTGCAGACCGGCTGGCCGCTGCTGAGCCTCCGGCGGATGGCCACGGCGCTGTTCGCCTCCCTCGATCCGGTCTCCGGGCGCCTGCGGATCGCCTCGGCGGGCCACCCACCGCCGGTGCTGGTCGACGGCGGCCGGGCCGGGTACCTGCCGGTGCGGCCGAGCCGGATGCTGGGCGCGCCCCCGTCGCAGGCGGTCGAGTGGAACGGCCTCCTGCCGCGCGGCGCCAGCCTCGTGCTGTTCACCGACGGGCTGGTGGAGAGCCGCTCGGCCGACATCGACGAGGGCTTCGACCTACTGCTCGCCGCGGCGTCGTCGGCGGGCACGTCGGACCCCGACGCCCTCTGCGACCACCTGCTCTCCGAGCTGACCGGGGCGCACCGTGCCGACGACATCGCGCTGCTGGTGCTGACCCGGCTCTGAGGCGGGCAGACGTCCGGGTCACCCTGTACAACCGAGGCAGGAGTCCACCTGGAGCTGGGAGTCGCATGAGCAACCCGTTGACACTGGCGCCCGCACCGCGGTCCGAGGCCGCCGAGCGGGTGCGCGGCGAGGTCCGGGACTTCCTCGCCGAGGAGCTGGCCGCGGGCAGCTTCAGCACCCACGTGGACACCTGGCTCTCCGGCGTCGACCCGGAGTTCTCCCGCAAGCTGGGCGAGCGCGGCTGGCTGGGCATGACCTGGCCGAAGCAGTACGGCGGCCACGAGCGCACCGCGATGGAGCGCTACGCCGTCACCGAGGAGCTGCTGGCCGCCGGCGCGCCGGTCGCCGCGCACTGGATCGCCGACCGGCAGTCGGGGCCCAACCTGCTGCAGTACGGCACCGAGGAGCAGCGGCGCGAGATCCTTCCGCGCATCGCCCGTGGTGAGTGCTACTTCGTCATCGGGATGAGCGAGCCGGACTCCGGCTCCGACCTCGCCTCGATCCGGACGAAGGCGACGCGGAACGAGGCCGGCGACTTCGTGGTCAACGGCGCCAAGGTGTGGACGTCGAACGCGCACGTGTCGCACTACGGGATCGTGCTGGTGCGCACCGCGCCGGTGGACACGGACAACCGGCACGCGGGCATGTCGCAGCTGCTCATCGACCTCTCGCTGCCCGGCATCACGATCAACCCGATCCGCATCCTCGACGGCGGGCACCACTTCAACGAGGTCGTGTTCGAGGACGTCGTCGTCCCCGGCGACATGCTGCTCGGCGAGGAGGGCAACGGCTGGCACCAGGTGACCGCCGAGCTGGCCTTCGAGCGGTCGGGGCCGGAGCGCTTCCTGTCGACCTACCCGCTCATGGCCGAGTTCGGCCGCCGCGTCGCCGCCTCGGGGGACCCGGCCGGCCTGGTGGCGCTCGGCCGGCTGTCGGCGCGGGTGCTGGCGCTGCGCCAGATGTCGCTGCGGATCGCGGCGGCACTGGACCGCGGCGAGCTGCCCAACATCCCGGCGGCGCTGGTGAAGGACGTGGGGACGACGTTCGAGGCCGACGTCATCGAGGAGGTCCGCCGGGTGGTCGACGTGCTGCCGTCGCTGGACTCGCCCGACCCGCTCGCGCGGGCGCTGGCCGAGGCGCAGCTGCACCAGCCGGGCTTCACGCTGCGCGGCGGTACCAACGAGATCCTTCGCGGGATCGTGGCACGTGGGCTGGGCCTGCGATGACGACAGCGAGTGAGCATCGCAGGGAGCGCCAGCGACCGAGGAGCGGAACGAGCGCGCAGTCGAGCGAGGGACAGAGCGATGAGTGACCAGGACCTGGTGGTCGAGACCGTCCGGGGTCTGCTGGCGAAGCACGAGCCGTTCGACCCGACCCCGGAGCGGCGGTGGGACGCCTCGCTGTGGAGCGCGCTGGCCGAGAGCGGACTGACCGGCGTCGGGCTGCCCGAGTCCGCCGGAGGCTCGGGCGGTGACCTGGCCGACGCCGTGGCGATCGTGCGCACGGTGACCGCGGGCGCCGGCGCGGTGCCGGTGGCCGAGCACCTCCTGGTGGCCGGCCCCGCGGTGGTCGCGGCCGGCCTGACCCTGCCGCCGGTGGACGACCCGATCACCTTCGCGATCGCCGAGAGCGTGGTCGCGGTGCGGTCCGGTGAGGCCTGGACCCTCACCGGGACGGCGTCCGACGTGGCCTGGGCCGGCGTGGCCGCGCACGTGGCGCTGCTCGCGACCGGACCCGACGGCGAGGTGCTGGCGCTGCTGCCGGCGGCAGACCTGGCCGCGTCGGGCGCGGTCAACCTCGCCGGCGAACCGCGCGGGTCGCTGACCCTCGACGGCGTACCCGCGCTCGTGGCGCCGCTGACCGCGGCGCAGGTGCGCGAGCTGCGGGCCGGCTTCGGGCTGGCGCGGGCCGTGCAGCTGACCGCCGCGCTCGAGCAGGTGCTGGCGTGGACGGTGCAGTACGCGGGGGAGCGGCAGCAGTTCGGCCGGGCCCTCGCCAAGTTCCAGGCCATCCAGATGGAGCTCGCGGAGATGGCCGGCGAGGTCACCGCGGTGACGGCGCTGACCGACGCCGCTGTGCAGGCCCTGGGTCACGGCGACGCGAACTTCGGTCTGGCGGCAGCGGCGGCCAAGGTGCGGGCCGGGGCGGCGGTCGAGGTCGTCGCCCGCCTGGCCCACCAGGTGCACGGCGCGATCGGGTTCACCCAGGAGCACAAGCTGCACCACCTGACCAAGCGGCTGTGGTCGTGGCGGGACGAGGCCGGCAGCGAGCTGGCCTGGTCGCGGGTGCTGGCCGACGGCCTGCTGGCCGAGGGGCCGGACGGTCTCTGGCCGGCGCTCACCCGGGCGGTCTGACCCCCCTCCCTCGGTGGGTGCTCACACCGTCTCGGGGACGCGGAGGTGGGCGAGGACCAGGTCGAAGGCCGCCTCGTCGGTGACCTCGCCGCCATGCTGGCGTCGTAGCTCCTCGAGCAGCGGGGCCAGCTGCGTCCTGGCCCCGTCGAGCGAGGTGTCATCGGCGAAGGCCACCGCGGTCGCGCTGCTGCCCTCGGCGACGTCGGCCATGACGCTGACGCTGCAGAAGCCGGGCAGGTCGGTCAGGCGCGGCATGATGGTCCCGGCGTACGCGGCCAGCAGGGGGTCCAGGCGGGACGGGTCGGTGCGGCACCAGGTGACGCGGGTGCGGGCGCCCTCCGGAGCGCTCCGCTCGCGGTGCAGGAGGCTGATCCGCCACTCCGCGAGCACGGCCGGGCTCTGCAGGACGTCGGCGATCCGGGCGCGGATGCCGCGCATCTCCGAGGCGCTGCGCCGCAGGGCGGCGAGGTCCTCGAAGGAGCTGGTGACGACCGACCGGCCGGAGCCGCGGTCGGCGAGCATCGAGATGCCGACGAAGCCGTCCATGCCCACGAGGGCCGGCATCGCCCGGTCGCGGACGTAGCGGACGGCGTCGTCGATCCGGCGCGGATCGCCGGAGAAGCTGGTCGAACGTGCGTACATGCCGGTTCCCCCTCGGACACCGGCGAGAGCCCGGGAGGCACCCGCCGCCGCGCACACTGTGACGCAGCGCACCCCTCCGGGGCCAGTCGAGCGGGTGCGGTCAGCCGGCCCGGACGTTGGCGACGGCGACGGCCATGCTGAAGCCGATCGGGCCGTCGGCGTCGTGCATCGTGATGTGCCCGGCCGCGACGCCCGCGTCGCTGGCGTGGCCGCCGGACTCCAGGCCGATGTGGGCTCCGACCGGGTCGCGGCTGAGCACCAGCGTGTAGTCGGCGTTGATGAACTCGAGCTCGTCGTGGCTGCGGTGCGCGAGCGGGCTGGCCATGTCAGCGGCGAGCGCGACGCGGACGAAGGGGGAGAGCGTCTCGCCGTCGACCAGCGGGCTCTTCTCCCGGATCCACATCCGGCGGCGGGACGGGTCGTCGCCGAACTCGGAGAACGAGCGGCGCAGAGTGGCCGGGTCGGGTGCGTCCCAGACCGGCGTCCGGGTCGGGACGGGGCCGGCCGGCTGCTCACCGCGGCGGAGCTGGACCGCGCTCGCCCGGGCGACCACCCCGACGCTGGTGGTGACGGTCGCCTCCGTGACGCGGATCCGGCGTCCCTCCCGGACGACGACGCTGCTCACCTGCACCGGCTCGAACGGGGCGTTGCGGAACATGTCGACGGTGAGCCGGCTGAACTGGAACTCCGGGTCGCCGTGCGCCGTCTCGAGCTCGCGGGCGAGCAGACCCCCCAGCAGGCGGCCGTGGATCATGCCCGGCACCCACCAGCTCCTGGCACTCTCCCCGGGGGCGAAGCCGTCGTCGGTCGGCGTGAAGTAGGCGGGCCGCATCAGACGGTCCGGACGTTGGCGACGGCGATGCTCATGCTGAAGCCGATCGGCCCCTCGACGTCGTGCACCGTGGCGTGACCCACCGCGACGCCGTCCTCGCTGACGTGGCCGCCGGCGGCCAGGCCGATGTACTCACCGACCGGGTCGCGACTCAGGGTGAGCGTGTAGTCGGCGTTGATGAACTCGAGCTCGGTCTCACCGCGGTGGGCCATCGGGCTGCCCTCGTCGGCGGCGAGCGCGACGCGGACGAAGGGCGTCAGCTCCTCGCCGGTCACCAGCGGGCGGTCCGCGTGGACCCACATGCCCCGGCGGGAGTGGTCGCCGTCGGGGACGAACCCGGCATAGGGGTCGGTGATCCCGGCCGGGTCGGGGGCGTCCCAGGCCGGCGTGCGGGTGGGCACCGGGCTGGGCGGCTGCTCACCACGGCGCAGCTGCACCGCACTCGCCCGGGCGACGACACCGATGCTCGTGAGCACCTTCGCCTCGGTGACGCGGATGCGGCGGCCCTCGCGGATCACCTCGGTGCTGACCTCGACCGGCTCGAACGGGGCGTTGCGGAACAGGTCGACGGTCAGCCGGCTGAACTGGAACTCGGGCGAGCCGAACGCGGTGTCGAGCGCGCGGGCGAGCAGGCCGCCGAGCAGGGGGCCGCTCAGCATGCCGGGGGTCCACCAGCTGCGGGCGTCCTCGTCCGGGACGAAGCGGCCGTCGGTCAGCGTGAAGAAGGCGGGCCGCACGAGCAGGCTCCTCAGGGTGGTGCGAGGACCTGGTCGGCCCCTGCGGGATCGGTACGTCGGCGGCCAGGTGCACCTGGGCCGGACGGCAGAGCCGGGTGGCAGGACGCGACCGCCCGTCTGACCCTACCTAGGGAGATCGGGCCACGATGGTGGTCGGGTGGCCCGCCGGTCGGGGCACACTGCCCGCGATGATCGAGAACCCTGCCCTGCGGAGCGCCCCGGCGGACGGACGAGGTCCGGACGTCGCAGGCGACGCGGTGCTGATCCCCGGCGAGACGTGCTGGCGCATCGAGCGGGCGGACCGGTACGCGGTCTTCGTCGACGCTGCCGACTACTTCGCCGTCCTCAAGCAGGCGGTGCTGAACGCCGAGCGGCGGGTGCTCTTCATCGGCTGGGACTTCGAGCCCCGCATCCGGCTGGACCCCCGGAGCCCCGGCCGAGGACGCGACGACCGGCTCGGGACGGTGCTCGAGACGGCGGTGCGAGGCAACCCGCAGCTGGAGATCGGGGTCCTCCAGTGGGGCATGGGAGCGGTGGAGTCCCTGCGCCGCGGAGTGCTCCCGGCCGTCCTGCTCAGGAGCCGGGTGCCCGGCCGGTTGAGGTTCACCGGCGACCACCACCACCCGCTGGGGGCGGCCCACCACCAGAAGATCGTGGTCATCGACGACTGCCTGGCCTTCGCCGGCGGCATCGACGTCACCGCGGACCGGTGGGACACCTCGGAGCACCTCGACCGGCACCCGCTCCGGCACCGGCCCCGATCGGGGCGACCGATGGGCCCGTGGCACGACGTGACCAGCCTCGTCTCCGGTCCCGCGGCGCGCGCCCTGGGCGACCTGGCCCGCGAGCGGTGGGAGAGCGGCACCGGCAGCCGGCTGGAGCCCGTCGAGGGCATGCAGCCCTGCTGGCCCGACGGGGTCGAGCCGCTGCTGACCGACGTCGACGTCGCCATCTCGCGCACCCGGCCCGAGCACGGCGGCACGGAGCTGGTGCACGAGATCGAGCTGCTGTGGCTGGCCGCCATCGCGGCGGCCCGGGAGACCGTCTACATCGAGAGCCAGTACTTCGCCAACCGGCGGATCGCCGAGGCGATCGCCGAACGGCTGGGCGAGGAGGACGGCCCGGAGTTCGTCGTGGTCAACCCGGAATCGGCCGACGGCTGGTTGGAGGAGAAAGCGATGGGCACCGCGCGTGCCCGGCTGCTCGACGTCGTCCGCAGGGCCGACGTGCACGACCGTTTCCGCATCTACGTGCCGGTGACCGAGGGCGGTCGGCCGGTGTACGTGCACGCCAAGGTGCTGGTGCTCGACGACCGGCTGCTGCGGATCGGGAGCGCGAACCTCAACAACCGCTCGATGGGGCTGGACTCCGAGTGCGATCTGACCATCGAGGTGGGCGGGGACGACCCCCATCGCGCCGAGCTGGTCGAGGCCGTCGTGGGCATGCGCCATCGGCTGCTGGGCGAGCACCTGGGCGTGGAGCCGTCGGACGTCGCCGCCGCGGTGCAGGAGCACGGGGGTTCGCTGATCCGCGCCGTGGAGAGCCTGCGGACCCGCACGGGCCGCACGCTGACGACGTTCGAGCCGCCGGAGCAGCACATCGTCGACCGCGCCCTGGCCGCGACCGAACTGCTGGACGCCGAGCGCACCCCCGATCGCTGGAGCCGGGTGAAAGGGTCCTTCAGTCGTCGTCGCCGCCGCTGACGACGGCACGGTCTCCTCGGCTGCCGCGGATCAGCGGTGCGGGATGCCCCCGGGGCCGTGGCCGTCGGGCACCCGCTCGTCGTCGGCGACCGGACCGGGCGGCGTGCCGTCGCCGAACGGGGAGCCGCCCAGCTCCTCGCGCCCGTGCGCCGTCAGCCAGACCGAGGTGTCCGGACCGGCCGGGATGATCTGCGTCGGGTTGATGTCGGCGTGGACGACGTAGTAGTGCTCCTTGATCTGCGGGAAGTCCGTCGTGTCACCGAACCCGGGGGTCTGGAACAGGTCGCGCGCGTAGCCCCACAGCGAGCGGAACTCGGTCAGCTTCTGCCGGTTGCACTTGAAGTGGCCGTGGTAGACGGCGTCGAAGCGGGCCAGCGTCGTGAACAGCCGGACGTCGGCCTCGGTGATCGTGTCGCCCATGAGGTAACGGCGG
>Ga0210040_10009265_pt1 | contig 11490 bp, 12 predicted proteins | sample CryGeyCG12114_NA_FD_185462 | JGI IMG/M metagenome (GOLD analysis project Ga0210040, IMG submission 185462) | Groundwater microbial communities from aquifer - Crystal Geyser CG19_WC_8/21/14_NA (SPAdes) (version 2) | ecosystem: Environmental > Aquatic > Deep subsurface > Groundwater | place: USA... | reverse complement strand
CGCCAGGAACGGGTGCAGCACGGTCAGCGGCACGAACAGATGGGCGGTAATGAAGATCACCAGCGCCACCGTCATCGCCTTGGTCGCGGCCGCGCCGACATAGCCGAGCACCGTCTCGAACGCCGACAGCGGCGCCGACAGGATCTCGTAGATGGTGCCGGTGAAGCGCGGCATGTGGATGCCGAAGCTGGCGTTGAAGATGCTTTCGGTGAACAGCGACAGCATCATCAGTCCGGGCACGATGAACGCGCCATAGGGCACCCCGCCGATCTCCGTCATGCGGCTGCCGATCGCCGAGCCGAACACAATGAAATACAGGCTGGTGGTGATCACCGGCACGGCGAGCCCGGTCCACAGGGTCCGCCGGAAGCGGTGCATCTCGAACTTGTAGATCGCCCAGGCGCCGCGCAGGTTCATGACGTGGCTCCGTTGCCGGCGTGGATCAGCCCGACGAAGATGTCCTCCAGGCTGGAGCTTTTAGTATCGAGGTCCTTGAACGCGATGCCCTCGTCGCGCAGCGCCGACAGCAGGGTGGGGATCCCCGTCCGTTCGGCCGTGCCGTCGAAGGTGTAGGTCAGCTGGCTGCCGTCGCTGTCCAGCTTCAGGCCCCAGTCCGCCAGCGCCGGCGGAACTTCGCTCATGGGCTCCGTCAGTTGCAGGTGCAGCTCCTTGCGGCCGAGCTTCTTCATCAGCTTGGCCTTGTCCTCGACCAGGATCAGCTCGCCCCGGTTAATGACGCCCACCCGGTCGGCCATTTCTTCGGCCTCCTCGATATAGTGGGTCGTCAGGATGATCGTGACGCCGCGCTCGCGCAAGGTGCGGACCAGCGCCCACATCTCCTTGCGCAGCTCCACGTCGACGCCAGCCGTGGGCTCGTCGAGGAACAGGATGTCGGGTTCGTGCGCCAGCGCCTTGGCGATCATCACCCGCCGCTTCATGCCGCCGGACAGGTCCTTGATGATGTTCTTGCGCTTGTCCCACAGGGTCAGCGAGCGGAGGATTTCCTCGATGCGCCCGTCGTTACGCGGCTTGCCGAACAGCTCCCGGCTGAAGGCGACCGTGTTCCACACCGGCTCGAACTGGTCGGTGTTAAGCTCCTGCGGAACCAGGCCGATGCGGGTACGGGCATGGCGATAGTCGTCACGCCAGTGCTTGCCGTCGACCAGGACCGTCCCGTCGGTGGCGGTGACCAGCCCGCAGACGATCGAGATCAGCGTCGTCTTGCCCGCGCCATTCGGACCGAGCAGCGCGAAGATTTCGCCATGGCGGATGTCGAGGTCGACGGCCTTCAGCGCCTCCGTGCCGCTGGCATAGGCCTTGCGCAGACCGCGGATGGAGAGGGCAAGCTCGCTCATTCGACCGGACCAGGCTCGGTCGGCTCGGCCGTTTCCGCGGTGAGACCGTGCTTGAGCAGCATCGGCACGTTCAGCCCCGCGAACAGGAAGGTGAGGGGGATCGCGCCCCACAGCTTGAACCCGACCCAGAAATTGGTCGAGCTGTTGCGCCACACCGCCTCATTCAGCACCGCCATGAACAGGAAGAACAAGGCCCAATTGCGCGTCAGCTTGCGCCATCCGCCCTCGTCCAGGCCGGGGTAGGCGGAGCCGAGCACCGTCTTCAGCAACGGCCGGCCCGACCACAGGCCGAAGCCCAGGAGCCCCGACACCAGCAGGTAGTAGATCGTCGGCTTCAATTTGATGAAGGTCTCGTTGTGCAGCCACAGCGTCAGGCCGCCCAGCACCACCACCATCACGCCGGAGAACCACAGCAAGGGCGAGATGTGGCGGTAGCGGATCGCCGAGTAGATCATCGCCACCACCATCGCGACCATGAAGGCGCCGGTCGCGACGAAGATCTTCATCAGCGGGTCGACCGGCGCGAGCGCGTTGGCGACGAAGAACACCAGCAGCGGACCGAGGTCGATCAGCAGTTTGGACGCGCCGGCGGGCTCCTGCGGCACGGTCGGTGCAGTGCTCATTCGTACAATCCCGCAATGGCCCGGGCGACCGCGCGCGGGTCGAACGGCCGCAGGTCGTCGACGCCCTCGCCGACGCCAATGGCGTGGATCGGCAGGCCGAACTTCTCCGCCGCCGCCACCAGCACGCCGCCGCGCGCGGTGCCGTCAAGCTTGGTCATCACCAATCCCGTTACTCCCGCCAGGTCTCGAAACACTTCGATCTGGTTGAGCGCATTCTGGCCTGTCGTCGCGTCCAGCACCAGCACCACGTCGTGTGGCGCTTCCGGGTTCAGTCGTCCGAGCACCCGGCGAACCTTGCTGAGCTCTTCCATTAGATGCGTCTTGTTCTGGAGGCGCCCGGCGGTGTCGACGATCAGGCAGTCGATCCCGGTGGCGGTGGCCTGCTTCACGCCGTCGAAGACGATACCAGCGGCGTCGCCGCCTTCCTTGCCGCTGATCACCGGCGCACCGATCCGCTCGCCCCAGATGCGCAGCTGCTCGATCGCGGCGGCGCGGAAGGTGTCGCCGGCGGCCAGCATCACGCCATAGTCCTGCTCCTGCAGCAGGTGGCCCAGCTTGCCGATGGTGGTGGTCTTGCCCGACCCATTGACGCCGATCACCAGGACAACATGCGGCCGGGGAAATCCCCACACGTCCAGCGGCTTGGCCACGGGGCTGAGGATCTTCTCGATCTCCTCGGCCAGGATGGTCCGCAGGCCGCGCTCATCCAGCTGCTCGTAGCGGCGGGCGGCGATGGCGTCGCGGATACGCTTCGAGGCCTCCGGCCCGAGGTCGGACGCGATCAGCGCTTCCTCGATGTCGTCCAGCGTCGAGGTATCGAGCGCAGCCCGGCCGGTCAGGCCGGACAGATTGTCGCCGAGACGATCAGCGGTCTTCTTGAAGCCGCCGGTCAGGCGGTCGAGCCAACTCATTCTGTGAAGCTTCCAGTCAGATGGTCGGCCGTCCGGCCGGTGATGCGCACAGGGCCCGTCTGCCCGCGGACGGACCCGGCAACGAACACGGGCGCGAAATTGTCCGTATGACCCTTCTCGCTATTCTCGATCAGCACCGGCTGGGTGGTGCCGACTTGGGCGTCCAGCCAGGCCGAGCGCCGCTCGGCCGCGGCCTGGCGGAGGCGGGCGGCGCGCGCCTTGACCAGCTCCGCCGACAGCTGCGGCATGCGCGCGGCGGGCGTGTTCGGGCGCGGCGAGAACGGAAAGACGTGGGCGGCGACGATCCCGCACTCGTCGAGCAAGCGCCGGGTGTTTGCGGCAGCTTCCTCGCTCTCGGTCGGAAAGCCGGCGATCAGGTCGGTGCCGACGGTCAGCTCCGGCCGGGCCGCCTTCAGCCGCTCGACCAGCCGGATCGCGTCTCCGCGCAGGTGCCGCCGCTTCATCCGCTTCAGGATCAGGTCGTCGCCATGCTGCAGCGACAGGTGGACGTGCGGCACCAGACGCGGCTCGCCCGCAAACAGCGCCAGCAAAGCGTCGTCCACTTCCATGCTGTCCAGGCTGGAAAGGCGCAGGCGCATGAGGTGCGGCAGGTCGGCCAGCAGCCGCTCGCACAGCCGGCCAAGCCCGCCATCGACGGCCGTGATGTCCACACCGGTAAGCACGATCTCCGCCGCACCCGCATCCAACTCGCGCGCCACGGCATCGCGGACGGCGGGGTAGGGCAGGGTGACGCTCGGCCCGCGCGCCTGCCAGATGGTGCAGAAGGTGCAGCGATGGTCGCACCCGGTCTGCACCGCCACGAAGCTGCGCACCCGCTGGCGGAAGCCGGCGGAGACGGCCGGCTGCGAGAAGTCGCGGGTGATCACCTCGTCGACTTCGGGCATGGCGCGAAAGGCGCTCGGATCGAGCTGCACGGCGCAGCCTGTCGCCACGATGCGCGCCGCGGGCCGGTCGCGCCGCGCCCGCCGGATCGCCTGCCGGGTCTGCCGCACCGCCTCGTTGGTCACCGCGCAGGAGTTCACGATAACGGTCCCGGGCGCAGTGCGAGCCTTGAGTGCTTCGCTTTCCGCGAAGTTCAGGCGGCAACCGAGCGTGATCGTCTCCACGCTCATGCGCCCAGCTGCTCCAGGTCGATCTCGCCGCGATAGACGTAAGTCGCGGCCCCGATCATCCGCACCGGATCGCCCGGCGCCCAGGCGATCTCCAGCGACCCGCCGGGCATGGTCACCCTGACCGGCGAGCTCACCCGCTTGGACTTGATCGCCGCCACTGCCGTCGCGCAGGCGCCGGTGCCGCAGGCCAGCGTCAGCCCGGCCCCGCGCTCCCACGTCCGCAGCTTGATCGCGCCGTCCGTCACCTGCGCCACGTTGACGTTGATCCGCTCCGGGAATGCCGGGTCGTGCTCGATGCTCGGCCCCAGCCGGACGAGGTCGATGGCATCCAGGTCGTCGACGAAGAACACCAGGTGCGGATTGCCGACGTTAACCGCCATCGGCTTCTCCAGCGGACCCCAGCCCATCGGCACCGCGTCCGTGTCCATCGGATAGGTGATCGGCACTTGGTCCCAGGCGAAGCGGGGCTCGATCAGGCTGACCTCGATCCGGCCGCCCTCGTCGCTGCCCTTGACCACGCCGCCCGCAGTCTCAATCGTCCGCGCCCCGGTCAGCGCCACCACGCAGCGGCTGGCATTGCCGCAGCTCTGCACCTCGCCGCCGTCATGGTTGAAGATCCGCATCCGCACGTCGGCAACGGCGCTCTTGCCGAGCACGATCAACTGGTCGCACCCGATCCCCGTGCGCCGATCCGCCACCGCCCGCGCCAGCGGCTCGGTCAGCTCCAGCGGCTCCTCGCGTCCGTCGAAGATGACGAAGTCGTTGCCGAGGCCGTGCATCTTGTGGAAGGGGCGCGTCATTGGTCAGCGCGATCTAGGGTTGCGCGGAACCTTAGTCCACCTGCCAGGAGTTCAAGGGCGCATGCCGAGAGCCGCGACCGACGTCATGCAGTCCATCATCTTCTCCGCGGTGCTCGACGCCATCGCGGCGCTGAAGACCGCCAGCGGCGGGCTGCCCAACAACCTGCTGCGGCAGGTGCAGGCGATCCACAACAACGTCACCTTCGCCGACCTGCCCGACGAGTTGCAGACGGCGATCTCCGCCAGTGTCCGCACTGCCTTCACGCAGTTGCTCAAGGAAGGCTATTCGGTAGCCCCGCGGGAAGCGGTGGCGGCGCCGACCCGCACCGCCCCCCGGCACGGCGAAGTGGTCGACCGCGGCGCCCGCGGTCCGCGCGGTCCTCGCCCGACTGGCGGTCGCCCGAGCGGTCCCGGCGGTCCACCCCGGGGTCCCCGGCCGGCCGGTGGGCCTGGCGGCAACAAGCCGCGCGGCCCGCGCAAGCCGGACTAATCCAAATCACTTAAGAGTTGAGTTTAACTGACATCGAGGCTAAGCGCGCCTCGTCCTCGTGACATACAATGTTGAGCGCTCTGCGGAGCACGCTGGCCGGCGAGGTTTCGCCCGCCGGCGTTTTCCGCTTGTCGCTCGGGAGTTTGCCTGATGTTCGACACGCTTAGCGATCGCCTGTCCGGCGTCTTCGACCGCCTCCGCGGCCGGGGCGCGCTGACCGAGGACGACGTGCGCGCGGCCATGCGTGAGGTGCGTGTGGCGCTGCTCGAGGCAGACGTCGCGCTGCCCGTCGCCCGCGAGTTCGTCGACGCCGCGACTGAAAAGGCGGTCGGCCAGGAAGTGCTGCGCTCGGTCACCCCGGGCCAGCAGGTGGTCAAGATCGTCCACGACGCGCTGGTCGAGATGCTGGGGCCCGACACGGCCGAGCTCAACGTCAACGTCGCCCCGCCGGCCGTGATCATGATGGTCGGCCTGCAGGGCTCGGGCAAGACGACCACCACCGCCAAGCTCGCCAAGCGCCTGTCGGAGCGCGACCGCAAGAAGGTCTTGATGGCCTCGCTCGACGTCGCCCGTCCGGCGGCGCAGGAGCAGCTGGCGGTGCTCGGCCGCCAGGTGAGCGTCGACACGCTGCCGATCGTCCCCGGGCAGAACCCGGTCGAGATCGCCGGGCGGGCGATGAACTCGGCCCGGCTGCAGGGCTATGACGTGCTGCTGCTCGACACCGCCGGCCGCCTCCACGTCGATGATGCGCTGATGGCCGAGATGAAGGCGGTCGCCACCGCCTCGCGCCCGACCGAGACCTTGCTGGTGGTCGACAGCCTGACCGGCCAGGACGCGGTCAACGTCGCCAAGGGCTTCGCGGGCGAGGTCGAGTTGTCGGGCGTGGTCCTGACCCGCATGGACGGCGATGCCCGCGGCGGCGCGGCCCTGTCCATGCGCTCGGTCACCGGCAAGCCGATCAAGTTCGCCGGCACCGGCGAGGCGATGGATGCGCTCGAGGCGTTCCATCCGCAGCGGGTCGCCGGCCGCATCCTCGGCATGGGCGATGTCGTCAGCCTGGTCGAGCGAGCGGCCGAAACCATCCAGGTCGAGGACGCCGAAAAGCTCGCGGCCAAGATGGCCAAGGGCAAGTTCGACCTCGACGACCTTCGCATGCAACTGCAGCAGATGCAGCGCATGGGTGGCCTTGGTGCGCTGGCCGGCATGATGCCGGGCCTCAAGGGCATGAAGGGCGCGATGGATAAGGCGCAGGACACCAAGGCGCTGGTCCACTTGGAAGCGCTGCTGTCGTCGATGACTCCCAAGGAGCGGGCAGCGCCGAACCTGATCAACGCCAAGCGCAAGATCCGCATCGCCAAGGGCAGCGGCCGCACCGTGCAGGAGGTCAACAAGCTCCTCAAGATGCACCAGGAAATGGAAGGCATGATGAAGCGGCTCAAGAAGATGGGCGGCCTCGGCAAGCTCGCCGCGATGTTCGGTAAGGGCGGGCTGGAAGGCGCGATGGGCGGCCTGATGCCCGGTGCCATGCCTGGCGGCGGTGGCATGGGCGGGCTTCCCGGCCTGCCCGGCGGAATGCCGCCCGGCGCTCACAAGTTCGGCAAGAAATAACACCCAGTCACAAGAAGGATAGAAGATCATGGCTCTCAGCATTCGTCTCGCCCGTGGCGGCGCCAAGAAGCGCCCTTATTACCGGATCGTCGTTGCCGACGCCCGCGCTCCGCGCGACGGCCGCTTCATCGAGAAGATCGGCACCTACAACCCACTGCTCGCCAAGGACTCGCCCGAGCGCATCAAGCTCGACGCCGAGCGCGCGTCGCACTGGCTGAAGGCCGGCGCGCAGCCGTCGGACCGTGTCGCCCGCTTCCTCGACGTCCTCGGCGTCAAGGAGCGGTCGGCTCGCAACAACCCGAACAAGGGCAAGCCGGGCGAGAAGGCGACCGAGCGCGCCGAAGCTCGTGCGACCCGCGAGGCCGAGCTGGCCGAAGCCGCAGCTGCCGCGGCGGCTGCTCCGGCGCCTGAGCCTGAGCCCGAAGCGCCGGCTGCCGAGCCTGAGGCTCCGGCCGCCGCGCCTGAAGCTCCCGCCGCCGAGGCTCCTGCTGCCGCCGAAGCTCCCGCCGCCGAGGCCGAGGCTCCCGCTGCCACCGCCGAAGCTCCGGTCGGCGCGGAAGAGTCCGCGCCGACCCAGCCCGAGCAGGCCGAAGGTCCGGCCGCTGGCGATGCCGAGGGCCCCGGCGCCCCGACCCAGCCCGAGCCGGCCGAGGGCGGCGATGACACCGCTCCGGCCGAAGGCGCTGAAAAGGCCGAGTAATGACCAGGGTGGTCCTCGCCGCGATCGCCGGTGCCCACGGCATCCGCGGCGAGGTCCGCTTGAAGCTCTTCACGGATTCAGCCGACAATCTCGCCCACCATCGGGCGGTGTTCGTCGGCGGCCGTGAAGGGCAGCTGGAAAAGGTGGGCGGCGCCGGCAAGGCCGTGGTCGCCCGCTTGGCGGGAGTCAGTTCCCGCGAAGCCGCCGAGGCCTTGCGCGGCCAGCTGATCGAAGTCGACCGCGACGCCCTGCCGCCGCTCGACCAGGGCGAATACTATCACGCCGACTTGATCGGCCTGCCGTGCGTGGATGCCGCCGGCGCCTCGCTCGGCATCGTGGTCGCGGTCGAGAACTTCGGTGCCGGCGACCTGCTCGAGGTCGAAGGGGAAAGCGGCAAGCGCGCCCTGATCCCCTTCACGCCGAGCGTGGCCGACCTGACCGACGGCCGGGTGACGATCGACCCCAACTTTCTGGCCTGATTACGCACGTCCTGAGCGGAGCGCAGCGAAGTCGAAGGGCGCCCTTCGACTGCGGACCTGCGGTCCTCCGCTCAGGACGTGCGGATACTCACCCGTCCCCGACCTCGACGGACTCCCGCTGCGTTTCCGTTGCTCCGGCCATCACCACCGGCTGCCGCATGATCGGGTTCTTCGCGGCCAGGTCGTTGCGGATGGTCGTCGCCGCCTGGCCGCCTTCGCCCATGGCGTGGCTGATCTGGTCGAGCCCGTGGACCACGTCTCCGGCCGCGTAGAAGCCCTCCACCGTGCTGCGCATCTTTTCGTCGCACAGCACGCAGCCGTCCTCGGCCAGCTCCGCGCCGATCAACTCGGCCAATTGCGTATGGGTGTCGGAACCGAGCGCCGGATAGATGCTGTCGAACGTCAGCAGGCCGTCCGCCGAGTCGACGGTGATGCAACTCCCCGTCACCCCGATCGCCTCGGCCGGGCCATCCACCAAGGTCACGCCGGCCGCCTCCAGCTTCGCCCGGTCCTCGGGTACCAGCTCCAGCGCGCTATCCGGCGCGATCAGGGTGATGTCGGCCGTGTAGCTGCGCAGAAAGATTGCTTCACCCACGCCGTTCTTGCCAGACCCGATCACCCCGACCTTCTTGTCGGTGACCTCGAACCCGTCGCAGATCGGACAATAGCGAATCAGCCCGCGCGCCATCGCGTCGTCGTGCAGCTCCGGATCCATCGGCGGCCGGCGGTTGGTCAGGCCCGTCGCCAGCAGCACGCTACGTGCCCGCCGCGGTCCCTGGCCCCATTCCTTGTCGAGCCGTTGCACGCGCCCCGTCTCGATCTTGGTTCCGTATTTCTGCGCCTGTTCGCGCATCAGCTGCAGCAACTCCTTGCCGTTGATCCCGTCGGGATAGCCGGCATGGTTGTGCGAGCACGGGATCCATCCCGCGCGGCTCTTGCCCTCGTCGATCACATGGATGTCGAGGTGAAAGCGGGATAGGTAGATGGCGGCGGTCAGCCCGGCCGGGCCGCCGCCGACGATCAGGCAGTCATAAGGTGCATCGGAAGCCATGAGCGGCCAATGAGTGGGGAGGTTGGCGGTTCCGGTCTACGGGCCTAGACGCGACCGAATGCCGTTCCGCGCATCCGTCCTCACCCTCTACCCCGACATGTTCCCGGGGCCGCTGGGCCAGAGCCTGGCCGGCCGGGCCCTGGGCGAGGGCATCTGGTCGCTCGAGGCCACCAACATCCGCGACTTCGCCAGCGACAAGCACCGCAGCGTGGACGACACGCCGGCCGGCGGCGGTGCCGGCATGGTGCTGAAGCCGGACGTGCTTGCCGCCGCGCTGGACAGCGTGGCCGACGGCCGCCCGATGTTGGCGATGACCCCGCGCGGGGTCCCGCTTACGCAAGCCCGGGTGCGCGAGCTGGCGGCGGGGGAGGGCGCCATCATCCTGTGCGGCCGGTTCGAGGGCTTTGACGAGCGGATCTTCGACGCCCGGCCGTTGGAACCCATGTCGATAGGCGACTATGTCCTGTCCGGCGGTGAACTGGGTGCCATGACCCTGCTCGACGCTTGCGTTCGCCTGCTCCCCGGCGTAATGGGCGCGGCCTCCAGCGGAGAGGACGAGAGCTTCGAACAGGGGCTGCTCGAATATCCGCATTATACCCGACCAGTTGACTGGGAAGGGCGTACGATCCCCGAAGTGCTGCGATCGGGGGATCATGCGAAGATCGCAGCCTGGCGTCATGCCCGGGCGATCGACGATACACGGCTACGGCGGCCGGACCTGATCGAGCGCCATGGGGGCGCTTCGCAGGCACCGCCCTCTGGCGCGCGGCGTGAAACATAGGACGACGAAACGTGAACCTGATCGAGACCATCGAGCGCGAACAGATCGCCGAGCTGACCCAAGCCCGCGCCATTCCCGAATTCCGCGCCGGCGACACGCTGCGCGTCGGCGTCAAGGTGGTCGAAGGCGACCGCGCCCGTGTCCAGAATTACGAAGGCGTGTGCATCGCCCGCTCCAACAAGGGCATCGGGTCCAATTTCACCGTTCGCAAGATGAGCTTCGGCGAGGGCGTCGAGCGCGTCTTCCCGCTCTACTCGCCGAGCATCGACACGATCGAGGTCGTCCGCCGCGGCGTCGTTCGTCGCGCCAAGCTCTATTACCTGCGCGGCCGCACCGGAAAGTCGGCCCGCATCGCCGAGCGCCGCGACCCGCGCACGACCGGCAAGCAGGTGGCGGCCACCGCCACCCCGCCAACCGAGAACGCCGAAGGCTAAGCCTGGACTCATTACTGCGACGATCAAGGGCTCGGCTGCTGCCGGGCCCTTTTTCGTGTCAGACGCGCAGCCGGCTGATCAGGATCGTCGCATCCGGTAGGTATTGCGCCTGCGCATGGCGCGGCTGCGCCGCCTTCAGCGGTGCGGCGGCGGTCGGCAACGACCAGCGGGTGCCCACCACCGTCAGCGCCACGGGGCTGGGTCCGAGCAGGAGCTCCACCACCTGGCCGTCGCAGCTTCGCCCGGTGCAGGTCAGCGTAAAGGGTCCGCTGCCTTCCCGGCCTGACACGGGCCGCACCTGGCCTGGTGTGCCAAGCGCCCGCACCCTGGCGCCGGCCGGAGCGATCAGCGACTGGCTGTCGGCCCCACCTGTCACCAGCCGCAGCCGCACGCGGCGACCACCCGGCACGCGCGCCACCTCCACCGGCAGCACCCGGGCCGGCACCAGGCCGGCCACCGCCGGTGCCGGAGCAATCCAGCGCTGGCGCCGCCCGAGTGCCGCCACCGTGCCCAGCCGCCAGTCACCGAACCGCCGCCATTCGGCCGGCAACGCCTTGCGGTCGTTCACCACCGACCAGACCGGCTGCCGCTGCGCCGGATCGACCACATATTGCAGCGTCCACTGCTGCTGCCGCTCGGCCGAGTAGGCCGGCGCCAGCGCGGCCGGAACCCAGGCCAGCACCGCAAACGCCGCCAGCGCGGCCAGCAGTCGGCCGCGCGGCGCCCCGTCCACCAACGGCTTGGCCTCGATCAGCCACGGCAACAGCACCAGTGCGCCGAAGATGGCGAACAGCCACAGCGGCCCGCTGTTGAGCAGGTCCTGCAACAGGCCCAGCATTCCGCCCAGCGTCAGGTACAGCACCACCGCCGCGACCAGCGCCCCGACCATTTCGGCCGGCCGCCACCAGCGCGCCAGCAGCAACCCCAGCGCGAACAGGGCAGGGGGGAGGATGAAGTAGATCAGCGCCCCGCTCGCCAGCATCGTCAGCCCCGCGCCAATGCCCACGAACAGCAGCCAGTACGCCACCCGCAGCCGCGGCACGTCCGTCCGCCGCATCAGCCCGACCAACGCCAGCCCGACCGCGATCACCCCGGCATAGACCGCCAGCTCGCTTGCCGCCGGCT
>Ga0210040_10009264_pt1 | contig 11491 bp, 9 predicted proteins | sample CryGeyCG12114_NA_FD_185462 | JGI IMG/M metagenome (GOLD analysis project Ga0210040, IMG submission 185462) | Groundwater microbial communities from aquifer - Crystal Geyser CG19_WC_8/21/14_NA (SPAdes) (version 2) | ecosystem: Environmental > Aquatic > Deep subsurface > Groundwater | place: USA... | reverse complement strand
ACGTGCCGCAAATGGCGTTCGATATGACGCGGCAGGTGCAAGCCGGCAGTTCACAGTTCCAGATCCGGCTCGATCCGTCCGAGCTTGGCGCTGTTGATGTAAGACTGGACATCGATGCGACCGGGGCTACGCGCGCCCACCTCATCGTGGAAAAGGCGGAAACGCTAGACCTGCTGCAGCGCGACCAGCGTTCGCTGGAGCGTGCCCTGCAGCAGGCAGGGCTCGACGGGGCCAAAACCAGCCTCGAATTCTCGCTGCGTCAGAACAACGGTGGCAACGGACAGCGCGACCAGTCTCCTTTCCTCACCGCGCCACGTGAAAGCGGTGCGTCGGGGCTGGATACGCCACCTGACACAACCATTGTTCGCCAAGCTTATCGCGGCCGCCTCGCGGCGGGCGGCATCAACATTTTCGCCTGAAGGGAAAACGAGCCATGGCCATCAGCGGCATCTCGGGATCAACTAGCACCACCTCCTCGGTCGCCGGCTCGCAGCAAACGCTGGCGGGCAATTTCGACACGTTTCTTCAGATCCTGACCACTCAGCTGAAGAACCAGAACCCGCTCGATCCGCTGGATACCAATCAATTCACCTCCCAGCTGGTGCAGTTCAGCTCGGTGGAGCAACAGCTCAAAACCAACCAGTTCATGGAAGCGCTGCTGGAAGCCAACCAGAGCAACGGCGCGACCGACGCGGTGAGCTATATCGGCAAGACGGTCACCACCTCCGGCACCACGTCCGACCTGGTTGACGGCAAGGCCAGCTGGGCCCTGTCCCTGCCCGAGGACGCAGAAGCAGCGACCGTGACGATCAAGGATTCCGCGGGCAATGTCGTGTTCACCGATCAAGGCTCGATGCCAAAAGGGGATGGCGAGTACAGCTGGGACGGCGTCAAGTCCGATGGCGGCAAGCTGAATTCGGGAACCTTTACCATCTCGATCAGCGCCACCAACACCGCGGGCAGCATCGTGCCGGTGAAAACAGCGTTCTCGGGATCGGTGTCCGGAGTTGATCTGTCGGGTACCTCGCCGGTGCTGATGGTGGGCGAGCGACGGGTGCCAGTCGGCACCCTCACCTCGGTCAAAGGCGGCGCATAGTCGCGCAGGGCTTGGCTGGAGTGCCTCCGAGGCAGGAGGCGGCTTTTCGTTCACCAGGTCATTCCCGCAAAGGCGGGAATCTCCGTTTTTGGCCGATAGCTCTGCCGCCGAGACTTAGCTCAAATGAACAGAGATTCCCGCCTGCGCGGGCGTGACTTCGAGGTCCATTCGTAACCGGCGGTCAACGGGGCATCGACCTCCCCACCATCTCTTTAACGGAAATCCTCCCACCTGGTCGTTCCCGCGACCGTGAGATTAACCGTCTCCGGCCGATGGCCGTGCCGCCGGAACTCTGCTCAGCTAAACAGAGACTCCCGCCTGCGCAGTTGTGACACCGCCGCGTCCGCGTCCACCGAAGCGTCAACGCCGCCCCCCCGCAGCGGCTGTCACCGGCAAAATACGCTTAAACTTCAAAGCGTTTTGCTTAACGTGTTGTGAGTTTTTCCTTCAGCGAATTTTAAGCGAGGTGCCTTAGTCTCAACAAATATGGTCAGGTCGAGTAAGTGAGTAAAATGACCGTACAGATGCGTCCACGCGTTAAGTACGTAATTGGTCCCGACGGCAGTCCGCTGACGATCGCTGACCTTCCCCCCCGCAGTACGCGGCGATGGGTTATCAGAAGAAAAGCTGAAGTTGTTGCTGCGGTGCGCGGCGGTTTGTTGAGTCTCGAAGAGGCTTGCGATCGCTACACGCTCAGCGTTGATGAGTTCCTCAACTGGCAGGCTGCGATCGACAAGCACGGGCTTGCCGGTCTCAGAACCACCTGGATCCAGCACTACCGCGAGGGGTGAGAACCGACCGCTTGCGGTCCATTCGGTCCGGTGGACCGAATGGAGGTTCGAACGCCTGAGCGCAAGCGAGGGCCGGAAGAGGTATGTCCCGATAGGGCAGATCAGTCCGGTGGACTGATCTGAATACCGAACGCCTGAGCGCAAGCGAGGGCCCGCAAAGCCATCGGCTTCGCACGTGCTGACGGTTGCCTCGGTGCTCCGACGCAACCAACGGTGCGTACTGGTCCCGGATTTCGCCGGGACGGGTCCGGTTTACGTGAAAAATTGCACCTTTGAGCCTCGCTCCCCTCGGGAGCGGGGCTTTTCGCATTGCGGGCAAAATTTGCCCGGCAAAAGCTTCCCGTTAACGACGCGGTTAACTCTCCGTTTACCATGAACCCGGTAGTTTTTGCCTAGCCGCGGGGAGCCTGTTCCACCGGCCGGGTGGAGTTGGGTGTTTAGCGTGAATACAGCTCTTCAATTCGTTAGCCGCCTCGGAATGGCCCGCCTCGCCGCCATGGGCGTGGTTGCAGCCTTGATGCTCGGTTTTTTCGCCTTTCTGATCATGCGCGCGTCCACCCCGACGCTGGCGCCGATCTATACCGGGCTGTCGTTTGAGGATTCGTCCGCCATCGTCCAGGAATTGGAAGCGCAGGGCGTCGCCTATGAAATGCGTGGCGAGGGCGAAACGATTCTGGTGCCGCGCGACCAGATCACCCGCTTGCGCATGAGCCTTGCCGAAACCGGCCTGCCCAATAGCGGCCAGGTCGGTTACGAGATTTTCGACCAGCAGAATACGCTGGGCGCCACCAGCTTCGTGCAGAACATCAACAATGTCCGCGCGCTGGAAGGCGAGCTTGCACGCACCATCTCATCGCTGGCGCGCATCAAGAGCGCGCGCGTTCACCTGGTGCTCCCCGAGCGCGAACTGTTTCGCCGCGACAAGAAAGAGCCGTCGGCTGCCATCGTGCTGGCGGTACGCGGGCAACTTTCCGTTGGCGAAATCCGCGCCATTCAGCACCTGGTTGCCTCCAGCATCGAAGGCATGACGCCGGCCCGCGTTTCCATCGTGGACGGCACCGGTGAGCTTCTTGCCTCCGGCGCCGGCGACGAAAGCACCCTACTCGCCGGTCAGGCTGAAGAGCGCACCCTCGGCGTTGAAAACCGGACGCGCGACCGCGTCGAGGAAATGCTCGCCAACGTGCTGGGCGCAGGCCGGGCACGGGTGCAGGTTTCCGCCGAACTCAACATGAACCGCTCCACCACAACCTCGGAAACTTTTAATCCCGATGGGCAGGTGGTGCGCTCGACCCAAACCCGCGAACTGGCCAACCAGGCAACCGGACCGGGCGATTCCGGCCAGGTCTCGGTGTCCACCGAATTGCCGGGCGCCAGCGAAAATGCCGGTGCCGCCGGTGGCACCAGCGAGCAGCAAAGCACCACCGAGGAAACCACGAACTTCGAAATCTCCAAGACCACGGAAACCGCCGTGACCGAAGCGGGCGCCGTGAAGCGCTTGTCGGTCGCCGTGGTGGTGGACGGGATCTATGCCGACGACGGCCAGGGCGGGTTCACCTATGCCCCCCGTTCGGCCGAAGACATCACCCGCATCACCGCCCTGGTCCGCTCGGCCGTGGGGTTCGATGAAGCGCGGGGCGATATCGTGGAGGTGGTGAACATGCAGTTCGCCGAAGGCCCAAACGCGGCGCCCGACGGAACCGAAACGCCCGGACTGTTTGATTTCACCCGCGACGACCTGATGAACGGTGCGCAGATGCTGGTGACGCTGCTGATCGCGCTGGCCCTGGTGTTTTTTGTGATGCGGCCGCTGATCCGGAAGGTGCTCTCGCCCGAAGCGCAGCCCTTGGCGCTGATGGCGCCGGCAGCTGAAAACGGATTGCCCGGTGAATCAACGGAACTCGCCAACGCTCCTCCCCGCGAACTGCTCGGACCCGAGGAAACGGAGGGCGAAACGGGCTCCAACTGGATCAACAATGCCCTGATGACGAGCGAAACTCAGATGGCTCGGATGAAAACAGTTGGCGAACTGGTTGAAAGCAATCCCAAGCAGGCCGCTCAGGTCGTGCGTGAATGGATGAGGAGCGCAGCCTGATGCCCCCCGCACCCCAGGGTTCAAACTTCGGAAATACCCAGCTCGTCATCAATGCCGACGACAACAGCCAGCGCACGCTGAACGGCGAAGAAAAGGCAGCCGTGCTGCTGCTCGCCCTCGGCCCTGAATTTGGCAAGCCGATCTGGGCGGAAATGGACGAGGAGGACATTCGCGACCTGTCCCGCGCGATGGTCAAGATCGGACCAATCACGCAAGGCATGCTGGACGACCTGCTGGTTGAGTTCGTCACCTCGGTATCCTCCAACGGTTCGCTGTCGGGCAATTCCGACAGCACCGAGCGGCTGCTGCTGTCGTTTCTGCCCCAGGATCGTGTCGCGTCCATCATGGAGGAAATCCGCGGGCCGGCGGGCCGCAATATGTGGGAAAAGCTCACCCACGTGCAGGAAGATATTCTCGCCGCCTACCTCAAGAACGAGTATCCCCAGACCATTGCCGTGGTGCTGAGCAAGATCGGCACCGAACAGGCCAGCAAGGTTTTGACGCTGCTGCCCGAGGAACTGGCGCTCGATGTGATCGGCCGCATGCTCGGGCTTGAAGCGGTGCAAAAGGACGTGCTCGAAAAGATCGAAGTGACCCTGCGCAGCGAGTTCATGTCGACCCTGACGCATACCAAGCGCCGCGACAGCTACGAGCACATGGCGGAAATTTTCAACACCTTCGACCGGCAGACCGAGGCACGGTTCCTGACCACGCTGGAGGAAAGCCGGGGCGAGGACGCCGAGCGCATCAAGGCATTGATGTTCACCTTTGATGACCTGACGCGGCTCGAACCCTCGGCGATCCAAACGCTGCTGCAGGGCGCCGACAAGGCCGAGCTGGCGCTTTGCCTCAAAGGGGCAAGCGAGGGGGCAAAGGACTTCTTTTTCGCCAATATGTCGGCTCGCGGTGCAAAGCTGCTCCGGGACGACATGGAAGCCCTTGGCCCGGTGCGGCTCAAGGATGTGGACGAAGCGCAGGCCCGCATGGTGTCCACGGCAAAGGACCTGGCGGCGCGCGGCGAGATCATTATTGCCAAGGGCAAGAGCGATGAGGCGATGATCTCCTAAATGAAAACCGCCCTCGCCCCTGCAAAATTCACCTTTGACCTCGACCTCGGCCAGCGGCCGCGCCCGGTGCGAACCGTGGACGAAGATGCGGTTTCCGCACTGGTCGAAAACGCCCGCATGGAAGCCTACGCAGCGGGCGTGCGCGCCGGCGAGCAGAGCACAACGGCCCAGGCGGCTACGGCGCTTGCAACCGCAGCGGAGCGTCTCGCCAACCATACGGTTGAGCTGACCGCAGCGTTTGATACCGCCAACCGCGAGCGTCTCGCCGAAGCGGCGGACCTGGCGTTCAGCATTGCCAGAAAGCTCGCCGGAGCATTGATTGCCCGGGAGCCCACCGTGGAAATCGAGGCCCTGCTGGCCGAATGCATGTCGACGCTGGAAGGCGTGCCGCACCTGGTGGTGCGCTGCCATCCAGACCTTGCCGATGCCCTGCGCGATCTTGCGCAAGGTCAAATGGCGATGTCCGGCTTTACGGGCCGGCTGGTGGTGATGGGTGATCCGGACCGCAAGTTCGGGGACGCACGGCTGGAATGGGTGGATGGCGGGCTGGTGCGCGACATCGAGGCCATCACCGCCGCCGTGGACGCAAAGATTTCAGATTATCTCGCCGCACGCGGGGCAGTACGACAGGGGACCCAACAATGAGCACGAGCGAGGACGATCTCGCCTTTCAGGAAATGTCGACAGCGGCTCGCGAAGGCATCCCGCCCGGGGAGCGCACGGCTTCCGATCTGGAAGCTGTGTTCGACGTGCCGGTCCGCATTTCGGTGGTGCTGGGCCGGACGCGCATGCCGGTTGCCCACCTGCTCCGGATCGAGCCGGGCACCGTGATCGAACTTGACCGGCAGGTCGGTGAAGCGGTGGAAATCTTTATCAATGGGCGGCTGGTGGCCCGCGGCGAAATCGTGCTGGTCGAGGACCGGCTCGGGGTCACCATGACCGAAATCATCAAGGCGGCTTAAGGATCAGATCATGCGGTTATTGATCGTCGGAGCGCTGGAAGGCCAGCTTACGGAAGCCACCAAGTTGGCAATGCAAGGTGGGGCCAAGGTGGCCCATGCCCCCTCGGTCGAGATCGCGCTGGCGAGCCTTCGCGCCGGGCGCGGAGCGGACCTCCTGCTGGTGGACGTCATGGTCGACATCGGCGGCCTGATCGCCGGGTTGGACGCCGAGCGCTTCGCGGTTCCGGTGGTGGCCTGCGGCGTTGAAACCAATGCGGCCGCCGCGGTGAATGCCATCCGGGCCGGCGCCAAGGAATATATTCCTCTACCCCCCGATGCCGAGCTGATTGCCGCGGTGATTGCGGCGGTGGCGCGCGAATCGAGCGACTTCCTGTTCAAGGACCCGGCCATGCTGCGGGTCGTTCAACTGGCCGAACAGGTTGCCCCGTCCGAAGCCTCGGTGCTGATCACTGGCGAAAGCGGAACAGGCAAGGAGGTGATGGCCAAATACCTCCATGCCCGCTCGCGCCGGGCGGCCAAGCCGTTTATCTCGATCAACTGCGCCGCCATTCCCGAAGCCTTGCTGGAATCGGAACTGTTCGGTCACGAGAAGGGGGCGTTTACCGGCGCTGTTGCTCGCCGTATCGGCAAGTTCGAGGAAGCCAATGGCGGCACCCTGCTGCTCGATGAGATCTCGGAAATGGATTTCCGCCTGCAGGCAAAGCTCTTGCGCGCCATCCAGGAGCGCCTGATCGACCGCGTCGGCGGCACCAAGCCCGTTCCGGTCGATATCCGTATTCTTGCAACCTCGAACCGCAACCTTGTTGATGCCGTCCGGCAAGGCCAGTTCCGGGAAGATCTCCTGTTTCGCCTCAACGTGGTCAACCTCAAGCTGCCGCCGCTGCGTGAACGGCCGGGCGACATCACGGCGCTCTCCGAGCACTTCGTTGCCAAATACAGCAAGGCAAACGGCTTTGCCCCGCGGAGCCTTTCGCCGGCCGCCGCCGAGCAGCTCAGGCGGGCGCCCTGGCCGGGCAATGTGCGCGAACTTGAAAATACGCTGCATCGGGCGGTGCTGCTGGCCAGCAGCGATGTGATCGGCCCGGAAGCCATCGCCATGCCCGACGGCACCGGCCTGACCGAAACCGTGAGCACCTTTGGTGTTGCGGCCGAAGCCCGTGCCGTGGCTGAAACCATTGCCCGCACCATGGTGGGGCGCACTGTTGCCGACGTCGAGCGCGACCTGATCCTTGATACCTTGGACCATGTGCTCGGCAACCGGACGCATGCCGCAACCATTCTCGGCATCTCCATCCGTACGCTGCGCAACAAGCTCAACCAATATGCCGACGAGGGCGTATTTGTACCGAGCCCCGGCGAGCAGCGGATCAACGCAGCGTGACAGCCTCGGCTGGCGAACTGACGCAAAACCGTGCTGAGGTGTGGACGGCACGTTTTGTGCGTGAAGCTGCCGTGACGGTTGTGAGGTGCAAAAAGAATGGCTGACCTTTCATCGCCCTCGCCGCGCGGCTTCAAATTTCCGAGCCTTCGCGACATCAGCAACCTTCTGCGGCAGGGCGACATCCTGCTTGCCATGGGGGTGATGTCGCTCATCATCATCCTGATCCTGCCCCTGCCCCCGTTGCTGCTGGACCTGCTGCTGGCGGTATCGATCATCTTTTCCGTCCTGATCATGATGACGGCGCTGTTTATCCAGCGGCCGCTGGAATTCTCGTCCTTCCCCACCGTGCTGCTGATTGCGACCATGCTGCGGCTGGGCCTTAACCTTGCAACGACGCGGCTGATCTTGTCGGAGGGTCACAACGGCACCGACGCGGCCGGCCATGTGATCGAGGCCTTCGGCAACTTCATCACGCGCGGCAATTTCGTGATCGGCGTCGTGGTGTTCGCGATCCTGGTGATCGTGAACTTCATCGTTATCACCAAGGGCTCGGGACGCATCGCGGAAGTCGCGGCGCGCTTCAACCTCGACGCCATGCCCGGCAAGCAGATGGCCATCGATGCCGATTTGTCCTCGGGGCTGATCGATGAAGCCGTGGCCAAGCAGCGCCGGGCCGACCTCGAAGGCGAAAGCGCCTTTTTCGGCAATATGGACGGCGCCAGCAAGTTCGTGCGCGGCGACGCCATTGCCGGCCTCCTGATCACCTTTATCAACGTGATCGCCGGCATGGTGATCGGCATGCTGCAGGAAGGACTGAGCTTTCAGGAAGCGGGCAACAACTACACCCTGCTGACCATTGGCGACGGCCTTGTTTCGCAGATCCCGGCGCTGATTGTTTCTACGGCCGCGGGTATTCTGGTGTCCAAGTCTGGCGTGCTCGGCTCTGCCGACAAGGCCCTGTCCACCCAGTTTACCGGCTACCCCAAGGCGCTGGGCATGTCATCGGCAGTGATGGTGATGCTGGCCTTTTTGCCCGGCATGCCGTTTCTCCCCTTTATGGCGCTGGCCGGCGGGGCTGGATACCTGGCCTATACGTCGGGCAAAAAGAACAGTGCGCGCGCCATTGCCGAAGCCGCAGCCGCCGCACTTGCCGGAAATACCGCAACCACACCGGCCGCCGCAGCTGCTGCGCAGGAAGCCCCGGTGAGCGACAGCTTGAAAATGGACGACCTCAAGCTGGAGCTCGGCTACGGGCTCCTTGCGCTGGTCAAGGAAGACGAAAACGGCACCGACCGACTGACCGAGCAGATCAAGGCGCTGCGCCGACAACTGGCCACCGAGCTCGGCTTCGTGATGCCGCCCGTTCGCATCCTCGACAACATGCAGCTCGAGCCCAATGCGTACCGCATTCGCATCAAGGAAGTGGACGCGGGCCAGGGACAGATTTTTGCCAACCAGCTGATGGTCATGGATCCAACCGGCGCGCCGATCAAGCTGCCGGGGCACCATACCACGGAACCCACCTTTGGCCTGCCCGCAACCTGGATCGAGCCTGCGCTGCGCGACGAAGCCGAGTTGCGCGGCCTGTCCATCATCGACCCCTCGACGGTGATTTCCACCCACCTGACCGAGGTGCTGAAGGCCAATACTTCGGATCTGCTCAGTTACGCCAACGTTCAGTCATTGTTGAGCGGCTTGCCCAAGGATCAGCAAAAGCTGGTGGAAGACATCGTGCCCGCCCAGATTACCGTATCGGGGATCCAGCGCGTTTTGCAGCTGCTCCTTGGCGAACGCATTTCCATCCGCGATCTCGCGACTATCCTCGAAGGCATTGCCGAGGTGGCCTCGAGCGGACGCTCGACGCAAATGATCGCCGAACATGTGCGTTCGCGACTGGCGCGGCAGATTTGCGCGTCAAATCTCGGGCCCGACGGCAACCTCCCGCTGGTGACGCTGTCCCCCCAGTGGGAACGCGACTTCGCGGAAGCCATGGTTGGGGAAGGCGAAGGGCGGCACCTCGCGATGGCGCCAAGCCGGTTGCAGCAGTTTATCGTCGCCGTGCAACGCAGCTTTGAAAACGCCGCTCAGATGGGTGAACTGCCAGTCTTGATCACCTCACCCTCCATCCGCCCACATGTGCGCGCCATTATCGAGCGATTCCGCCCGCAGACCGTGGTGATGAGCCAGAATGAGGTGCATCCGCGCATCCGGCTGAAAACCATCGGCAGTGTTTAACGGCTTGAGTGGTCGGCACGGAACAAGTTCGGGGACGGAGCATTGATCAGCGTGCTCTCCGATCGGACCTCCAATGAAGCTCTTTCGCTGCGACTTTTGCGGTAACACGATCTATTTCGAGAACGTCGTCTGTGAGAGCTGCGGCCACCAGCTCGGCTATCAGCCCAGCGAAAACACCATGCCGTCGCTGGAGGTGCAAAATGCGCCCGAGGGTGCTGGCAATCTGGTGAGCTTGCAGCCGGCAGGAAACAATGTCTGGGCTTCAACCAAGAACCCGGCAAAAACCTATGTGTTTTGCGCCAACGCGCAGCATGGCGCCTGCAATTGGCTGGTGGAGTACAATCCGGGCGCCGACCCGTTCTGCAAGGCCTGCCGGCACAACGAACTGGTGCCGCCGCTCGATGATCCATTAAACGTTGAGCGTTGGCAGGTCATCGAGCGCGCCAAGAAGCGCCTGATGTATTCACTCCTGCAATTCGGCCTGCCGCTGCTAACGCGCGACGAGGACCCCCAGCACGGGCTTGCCTTCCGGTTTCTGGCCGAAGCTGCCTCACAAACGCCAGTGATGACCGGCCACGAGAATGGCATCATCACCCTTGCCCTCAGCGAAGCGGACGATGCGGAGCGCGAATATCGCCGCCAACAGTTCCATGAACCGTATCGAACCCTGCTCGGGCACCTTCGCCACGAGGTTGGGCACCATTACTGGGATTTGCTGGTGGATACCGGCGGGCCGGAGATCGATGAGTTCCGGAAACTGTTTGGCGATGAGCGCGAGGACTATGGCGAGGCGCTGAAGCGTCACTACGCGCAGGGCGCGCCGTCGGACTGGCAGGCGAACTTCATCTCGGCCTATGCAACGGCGCACCCGTGGGAAGATTTCGCGGAAACCTGGGCGCACTTCCTTCATGTGGCGGACACGGTGGAGATGGCGTCCGCCTTCGGGGTCAAGGTCGCGCCGAAGGTTGACCAGAACCACGACATGACGGGGACGATCGATTTCCGGCCTTACCGCACGGCAAACATCGGCGAACTGATCGAGAACTGGATTCCGCTCGCCTCGTTGATGAACAATCTCAATCGGGCGATCGGGCAGCCCGATCCGTACCCGTTTATCCTCACGCCGGCGGTGATCGAAAAACTCGGCTATATCCAGCGCCTGGTGTTCGAGGCGGGCCAGAAGCCGCAGGTTTATGTTCCCCCGCCCCTGCCATCCGGGGCTTCGGCTCCGCCACCGCTGCCGCAAAACTGACGAGCTCGGGTTGGCCCGTTAACGATGCCCTAACCGTGTTGCGCGGTTAGGAGCGCCCTGCCCCACCGTTTCCGCTATGATGTTTCACATCAGGAGACCTGTGCCGGTTCTGACCTTCTGCGAGGGGTTTGGGCGGGGCAAAGGGAACAAGCGCAAGAGCGCGGCGCCTGCGTAATCGCCGGGAGGCGACAAGGGCTGGCCCCCATCGGGGCCGGCCCTTTCTATTTTCAGCCAAGATCTTGGAATGGGGTTCTCACAACGGAACGTTGCGGAGTGCTTGACGTTGACAGGACATCCGAGACGGTCGGAGTCATCAGCGCGCTTGGTGACGTCGGTGCGTTGGACCCCAACAAGAAATTGGAGAAACACATGATCCGTTTGCTCATGACCACAACAGCCCTGGCCGGACTGCTGACCACAGCGGCAATGGCTCAGGCACCTGCCAATACCATGGCCCCCGGCGGCGGCACCATGATGGCACCAGTCGGCAACACGATGATGGCGCCCGCTGGCAACACCATGATGGCCCCCGCTGGCAACACCATGATGGCGCCGGCCAATAGCACAACAACCACGACCACCACGGCCCCCGTCAACACCACTACGACGATGACG
>Ga0210040_10009263_pt1 | contig 11491 bp, 1 predicted proteins | sample CryGeyCG12114_NA_FD_185462 | JGI IMG/M metagenome (GOLD analysis project Ga0210040, IMG submission 185462) | Groundwater microbial communities from aquifer - Crystal Geyser CG19_WC_8/21/14_NA (SPAdes) (version 2) | ecosystem: Environmental > Aquatic > Deep subsurface > Groundwater | place: USA... | reverse complement strand
TCCTTTATAACTTAAGCTAGGCGTAGGTAGTTAGCTTTATTATCTTTCTACTACTATAGTAGGTTAAAGTCTTTATAGTTAATAACTAGAATAGATAAATAAGACTCTCCTTCGCCTTATATAGTATCGTCGTTAGCGTTAATATTAGTAGAGAAAGAGGTGTTTACAGAGGGTGTCTACAATCTACCCTTTTAAAACTACTTATTTCTAGCTAGCTGCCTTAGAGTTAAACTTAAGGTATACGTAATGTTTCTACTAAGCAGGCTGTTGTAGCGTTAGAAGTAGTTAAGAAATTACTAGTAATAAGTATATTTATCTTATAGCTCCTATATTGCGTCCTTACACTGCAATTAGCAGAAGCTAGTTACTAATAGATATAATATACAAACCTTATACGCTATAAGCTTTTACGTTAGGTCTAGTACTATTATAATATTAAATAAGTACCTTCTCTCTTCTGCCATTCTTCTATAATACTTTATAAGTTTATCGCAGCTAGCTAGTACTACTTTCTTTACTACTTCTAGCTACTCAGCCCTATCTATAAGTACTAGCTTATCGCCTAATGCGTCTATTATATCGTCTAAGAAGTTAAATAGGCAGTTATACATTAGCTATATATACAGTAATTACAGCTTTTTATTATCGCTTAAGTAGTTAGTTACATCCTTAAAATTCTTAAGTATATACGTAACCGCCTTAAGGTACTACTATTCTGTATACGCTAATTATAGACGCTTAAAATCCTAGTAGTCTATAGGTGTAGCATCGTCCCTTAGGGTGTAGTTATACTAAGAAGCTCTCCTTTGTAGGGTAATTTCTTCTAATAGCTACCTATTAATATATAGTTAGATTTTAAGTGCGCGCTCGCATATATTATACGTTAAGTTCTACCTTATCTTTACGTCGCATATAATAGTAAGATAGTCTTTAGGTAGTAGGTCTTGTTATATTGCAATAAAGCGCTTATAGCGCTAGGGTAAATAGTTAATCGCAATACAGATAGCGCGAATCTGTACAACGCTTAGTTTATAATAATAAAATATAATAACTATTAACGTACCTTATAAAGGGAGTTGGGGATAGATATTCTAGACTTAATCTTATTAACTTATTACTATTATAGCAGCTCTAAGCTATTAGCTTTACTAGGCAGAGTAAGTTTTAAATAGTAGATAATATCTTATACTACGAGGTTAATTATATATACGAGATATAGAATAGTATTCTCTCTTAGATTCTACCTAATATTATCGCGCTAGAGCAGCTGCTTAAGGCTATTAGTTAATATACTATTATTACTAGCGTTATTGCAGGTAATAGCTAGGAACTTATCTGCTATACTAATATCCTATAGAATTTCGTGTACTACTATCGCTATAGACTAGCTAGTGTAGCTTCTACAAAGTAGTATAAAGTTAAGTAGTACCTCCTTCTATTACTAGTATATATTAATATAGTATCTATTAACAGCTAGAAAGCTTAAGTAGTTAGCAGTAGACTACGCGTCTAGCAAGATAGATATCTTAGTATCCTTACTAATATTATACATTATAGCAGCCTTTACTAGTTCGTATTATTCTAGGAATATCTTACTAAATTTATAGCGTATAGTTATTAGTACAGTAGGTTGAAGAAAATAAACGAACTAGTAGAACGACAGTCGCTCTACTATTTAGAAAGACTAGTTATTATTAATAACTACGCATATAAGCTCTTAGTTAAACGTCTATTATAAGAATATAGGAATAGAACTCTAGGTAGGATTTCGTAGTTAGAGAAGTTCTAGCCAGTTATATACAGGAACCTATACGCTCGTATAGGTCTTTAAATTAATATAGTTAGTTATATACTTAGTCCTAATAAGTTTAATACTAAGGTACTGCAGAATAGACCCGCAGTTAAGGTAGTAAACGTATAGTTAACTACTAACAGCTTAAGAGGCCTTACTAAACTAAGTCTAGATATAACTAGTATAAGCGATAGAGCCTTAGTAAGGATTATTAGTTTTAGGGTCTTATACCTACTGTATCTTATTCTACTATAAATCCTATACTTCTACTAGCTACTTTCTAAGCTTAAGTTCCAAGTCGCCTATATATAGACGCTTAAGAAGCTTTATTAGTTCCTTTATACTAGAAGCTGCCCTACGTTCACTACGCAGTTTAAGATTATTTAGTTTATCTAGGTAGGTAGTTAGAGAACTAAGACGCAGTCGTATAGCGAGAGTACTAGGAGTTACTATAGGTGTAATAATAATATATAATAAACAGATAACGTAGGTATTATAAAAAAAGTAGTAATAGACTTTTAATAGTTACTATAACAGAGTTTAAAGAGTAGTTACTATAGAATACAAAGGTAAAAGAGAGCATTACGCGTGCATAGGAGCTAAAAATCTAATTCAGAAAGCTAAGTATTAATCTATTATACTATCACAACTTAGCAGGGGCTTATAAATCCTTCCTATCGCACTATTAGGATAAGTAGGAACTTTAGAGATCCTCCTAGCTATATACTTATATTTATTAGCTATAATAATATAATACTAAACTCTAATATGCTCAGTCTCTTAACTAGGCGTTATCGCTGTCTAAGAATCTCTTAAAAGTTAAATCTAAGAATCCCTTAAAAGTTAAATCTAAGAACTCCTCTAAGTTTATACTATTACTAAATAACTCTACCTTATTACCTAACTCTACTTTATACTTATTTAGCATAGCAGTATAGTACTCTTCTAGCTCCTCGCCTAAATCCTTAATCTCTTCTTTACATTTATTACTATTATTACTCTCTTTATACGGCGCATTAATGTCTTTAGGTTTATCGTTATCGAGTTAAGGTCAGATTAGCTTAGGCTCGCTTAGCCTATCTAGTTAGTAAACGTATATAATAAGTAAATATAATAAACTTACTACTAATCCTTACTAGTTACTATCACTAACTCTACAGGCTCTAGCTAATCGCACCAAGCTTACTATTCCTCTTTAGCAGCCTTTAACGCAAATATATTATACTTAAGTTTCTAAAGTCTAGCCTAGTATATATTACGTATAATCTTTTCAACGACGCTACTAGGACTATAGATGCGTAAGTAAGAGCGACTTTCTAAGGGCTTAGTTAATATTTCTACCTCTTAATCCTTCTAATCTATCTTACTAAAAGTCTTATTGTATACTCTTTTACTAATCTAATATTCTAGGTTATCCTATTTCTTATAAATAGCACTTAGGACAGGCTCTAACTACTTAGCTAGTTATTATAAGTAACTATATATAATAATAACTTATAATAACTAACCACTTTTCAGCTCCCTAAAGCGCTACTCTTTCTAATTCTTAAAATCTTTATTAAATCTTACTAGCTTAGCCTTCTTAGATATTACCTAGTATTTAGGATTAGCCTCTAATCTAGTCTTAAGTGCGCGTTTTGCAGAGCGATTAGCATCTTTAGCTTTCTTAATAACTAAAGATTCTTTAGATTATAGCGCATTGCGATTTTATTATATAATAGTAGTTGGCGTATTACTTAAGATACCTTTAAAGGGCGCCTTAGAGTTCGTAGGGTAGCCTTAACAAAATCCTAGACCTTAACCGTGCTAGTAAAGCGTATATAATATCTTAGCTTCTCTACTTATCTAGCTCTATTACTATTAGTATAAGTTATAATAAAAGAATATAAGAATTACCCTAGTAAGCGTCTCCTACTTAGCTCTCTTAAAGTTAGGTGGAACTAATATCTTAAGCAGAGGCAGTAACCCCTTAGGCTTAGGCACGTTAATAGGTTTAATCTTAATAGTAGCTATACTAAAGATATAAGAATAGGCTATAATAAAGTTATAAAGTAAGATCTTAGATATAAGTTGTAATACTAAGGTTAGTAGTATAGCTAATAAAAAATTATAGGCCTTATTGTTACTATGTAGCCTATACTCCCTATAAACGTACTAGCACTCTTTCTAATTTTACGTCGCAATTTACTTAGCTAAACTAAAAATTATTGTATTAACCTATAAGTATACTTATATAAAAGCGCGTCGCCTATTCTATATCTATACTAGTTATTATAATTTATTATTACATACCTAGCTGTACACTAGTTATACAGTTAACTTTAGGCTAAATACGCTAGCGCGCAGCTACTAGACCCTGTATTTCTTAAAATAATTAATTTTTTACTAACACTATAACTAGCTTCTCTAAAAAGAGTCGCATTATTCTAAAACTAGTCTTATTTAAACGAGTAAGTTACTAGCTTTTATAATAGTAATTATTATATTTTTTTATTACACTTTACGCATTACGTAGGCGTAAAACTAGTGCTAGGAGCTAATCGCGCTAGTAGGAACCTTACCTTACCGCTTAAAAACTTTACTTATCTAAATTTCTTACGTATTACCTTTAATATCACCCTACTACACCTTATAATATTAGATTTTTATCTAGTACCCTTAATAACTATACCTTTATAAACCTCAACTTCGTAATATTAATAATAGTAAGAACTAAACAAGTTTCGCGCTGTAAACCTTAGACTAGTAGTAAGGCTCTCTATAAGGCCTTTACTGCAAAAGCTGCCCGCTAACCTGCTACTACTAGCTAGATTAGAAGGCCTTACTACTATAAACTAGGTAGTACGTTATTACAGTTATTTATTATATATATATACTTATAGTTATTAGCTATTACTCTCTATAAGATTAAGAAGTACTAGAAGTTAACTAAGCTACTTATCCTTAAGCTCCCTTTCTAGTGATTAGTTAGGGAAATTGCGTAGAACTTTTAATCTAATTTCTAGTTCTAGGCTACTACTCTTAGTGCGCTTTAAGAGACAGCTAAGGCCTTCTTAGTTAGTTAGTTTAAGGGTATATATTATTACTATTTTACGTAATAAATACTAACTATAGTAGACTTAAATATAAACGCTATCTATGCAAAGAGAGTTACTATATAGTAAAAGGATGCTTATCTAAAGCAAAGGTACTAGGAGAAGGCAGAATAAATTATTAGATAGATTTAAGCGTTTAGGCAGGACTTAGGCGTTACAGTAGGCAGGACTTAGGCGTTATATTAGGCAGATACCTAAGAGCAGAAATCTCAATACAACTACTCTACACATATAATAAATCTCTGTAATAACTGCGCTTATAGTAATTATACTAACTTTTAATTTCTTTAAATAATTAAACCTATATTACGTTTAATATAGTAACCTAACCAATACCTACAGTCTATATAACTATAACCTAACCTATACCTAGTACTAGCGTATAAAAATTAGGTATAGGCTTAAGTAGAGGTAGGGTCTTACATAATACAACCTAACTCTAACCTAACCTATACCTATTTACTAGTCTATACTTTACTACTTTTTTTACTATATATACTTTATATTTTTATTCTTATCTCTCTTACTTCTTCTTTTAGATCTTCTCTTTAGTATACTATAAATATTAACTAGATTAATCTAAGACTTATTTAAATATACTTTTATCTTAAGTTTTACTACTACTTAATACTTAGCTAAAGAGAGATATAGTAAGTTATAAATAGTTAGTATATTAATATTATTAAAGTCTATACCTAAGCTAACTTATATAAGATTATACTTAGATATATCTAAGCTAGCTTTAAAAATCTTTAAAGCCTCTTTATACTTCTTTATTACTTTACTATACTTTAAGATATCTTTATAGTATTTTAAAAGTAGTATATTAAAACTTTTTTAAAATTATTTATAAGTAAATATACTATTTATCTTTTTAGCTATACTACTATAGAGCTACTTAAGGACTTATTTAATATACTTATAGCTAGCTATTATATACTAATATAGTATTAGTACTAGCTTAAGTTATATTTAAAATAAGTCTAAGCTTATATCCTTAGTATATAAAGCTCTAAAGTATTTAAGTATAGTACTTTTATCTTTAAATATAAGCTAGAAATATATATTAGTATAAAATTAGTTTAAGATTATTCTAAATATATTTACCTCTTATAAGTATAGTTTAGTAAAGTAATTAAGCTTTACTATATTCTTATCTACTAAATAATAAACTACTAACTTAAGTATAAAGTATATTTTATTATCTTTATTCTATATAAGTTAGATAAGATAAATCTAAAAAGTATTTAGGAAATATATAATAAAAAAGTATAAAGCTCTAATTAGTTTAGTAGTATACTTAAGATATTTATTATAAGTAGGCTATATATATAAGCTAAGTTTAGTCTTAAAATTAATAGAATAGTTATACTATAAGTAAAGAATAAATAAGAAGTAAACTATTAGCTATAGTAAAGTTAGAAGTAGATACTTTTTAAAAGAAACTTATACTAGTTATATAGTTAGTTTAGTAGCTTAATTAATAAAGCTATAAAAAGTAAAAGTTAAAAATATTAAAGTTAGAGTTAAGGAAGCTTTAGTAGTATTTAAGTACTAGTACTATACTAATATTTAAATTATATAGTAGCTTTTAGTAGAGTATAGTAGTATTAAAGGTATCTATATTAAGAAGAATCTAAGTCTTATTTAGACTAAAGTACTTATTACTACTATATATACTATAAAAGTCTATATTTATAGCTATTAGCTATTTACTAAGCGTTTAAGAAAGATCTAAGTATAGTCTAAGTATTCTTATACTACTAATATTAATACTTTATTAATATTTCTTATTACTAAGCTAAGCTACTTAGATATTAAGATATATTTTAGTTATATTAGGCTTTCTTATATAGCTTTAATATAAGTACTTTACTAATTATTTTCTTATAGCTTTTACTTTTTCTTTTATTTTTATTTTTATTATACTTTTATTAGTAAGTAGCTTTATACTAGTTTAGTAAGATTTACTTTTAAATTAGTTTAAGTATTCTTATATACTCTCTATATACTTAATATATATCTTTTATAACTACTTAGTAAAGTACTTATATAACTTATAAGTAGACTTATTTTAAATATTTAAGTACTTTATTAATATTAATAAAGATAACTCTAAGATTTATCTTATATATACGCTTATTTTTCTTTTTATAGTTACTATACTATTTTTTTTTTATTTTTAACTTAGCTAACTTCTAAGTAGTAGTATAGTAGACTTACTATTAAAGTATATTAGTTAAATATATCTAAAAATAGTCTAATTAAAACTTATACTATACTTATTAATAAGTAGCTTATAGATCTTAGTATTTACTACTTATAGTTCTTAATAATAAGCTTTATATTCTTATAAAATAGTTAGTAAAGACTATTTTAAAAGTTATCTAATACTTATATTAGCTTCTTAAATTTACTTAGCTTTATATACTATTTTTAGCTACGCTAGATACTCTAGCTTTAGTAAAATAATAAGTAAGTAGTAGTTTAGAAGTTTACTTTTAAAAGTATCTTTAGCTTTAAAGTATATTCTATATACTTACTTTTACTAATATCTAGTTATTATTGTTTTTATATATAAATATAGTAGTATAAGGTAAGGCTATATAATATAGTAGAGTAGTTAGTATAGAGGTTATAGTATAGGTATAATATCTCTATACTATATTTACAGTATTAATATAGTAGAGGTAATATAATTAGCTTTATAAGCTGTAGAAAGTAGTAGTTATAAGCTTAGTATACTTTATAATCTTAACGACTATAAAGCTATTACTTCTTTAATAATAACTTCTATAATAAGATATAAGTACTTTTAGAGTTATACTAATAGGCGCTAGCTAGGCGTATCTAATCTAGAATAGCGTAGGTTATTAATATCTTATATAAGGTAGTTACTTTTTATATATAAATAACTATGCGTTTAAGTTATATTTACTAGTAGTAGGGTTTTATATATACGCTTTAAACTTTAGTTATAAGAAGACTAGTTAGTTACTTTAATACTACTTTAGGGTTAGTAGAGTAGGGTAAACTATAGTAATAGTAAGGCTGTAGTAAAGTATAAGTTATTTAATAAGTATAAATTTATACTAGGTGTTACTTAAATCTTCTTCCTTTTCTCTCTTTATCTTATCTATAATATCTCTATAAACTATTATAGATATAGCTATTAAAAATAAGAAGATTATAAAAGAGCTAGTATAGCGTGTAGTCTTTAGTAAGCTAGGTAATACTATAAATAGTATTTACTAGGACTAACTTATTAACTATAAGTACTTAGTCTAGTACGACTTAGAGTATTAGCATAAAGTATTTTATAAGAGAAGAGTCTTAAAAATAGATTCTAAGTATATTAAAAAGCCTATTAGTATTACTAAGCTTTACTAATTAAGGGCGATGCTTATCTTTACGCATAATAATATTAAGGCGTACTTACTTAATTACGCTTTTATTAAAGATTAGCTTATATACTTTAATAACTTTATTAAGTTATTATTAAGTAAGAGTAAAGAAGTAATAACTACTAAATAACTTAACTTTATAGTAGATACTAGAAAAGTAGGTCTTTATTAAGCTTAGCTGCGCTAACTACTAGACGCTTATAATAAGTTACTCTAAGTAGGATTATATACAATAGTACTAGACAGTAGATAGTAAAGTAGATAATTTAGAGTAGAATAGTAGTAGGTAAATATTTTATAGTAGGGTAGAGGTTTATAGTAGAGAGGGATTATAGAATAGAGGGTAGAGAGGTAACTATATATTAGTTAATAGCGCGTAAGAGACTACTTATTAGTTACTTAAGATAGAAATAGATTAACTATAGTAGTATACTAAATATTAGGTTACTAAGGTAGATGTATCGTTATTAAGAGTTATTATTATTAAAGTTAAGGCCTTAGGCTATAATTAAGAAAAGTACGCTTTTATATATAGTAGTAATTACTACGCTAAGCGTTATAACGTTATATAAAATATATTAGGTCCTATCCTTATAGGAGTATATCTAGTTATTATAACTTTAGTATATATTACTACTACTTAGTAGTAGTCTAAGTTAATTAATAAAATACTTCTAAGATTTATCTATACTATATACTAGCTAAGATAGTTATATACTTCTAGTTAAAGCTACTACTATATTAGTTAATAAGTATATAGCCTTTAGTATTATACTATAAGAATTAGCTATAAGTTCTTTTTAAGATTATTTTATATATCTACTTTATATAGACTTCTTTTATATACTTTATTACTAAGTTTATTAACTTAAAGATAGCTTAGTAAAAGTTAGTTAAATTACTTTTAAGATACTTCTATATATATATATTATATATATAATACTTCTACGCCTTTCTTAGCTAGCTAAAGTTAATATTTATAAAATAATACTAAATCTCTTTTAAAATAACTATAGTACTATTTACGTTATATTATAAGTAAGTTAAATACTTCTAAAATTATTTTAGTTTATATATACTATATAAAGAAAAAGTAATTTTATAAAATATAGCTTAAACTTAATATACTTTTTATATATAGCTTATAAGTATTAGTACTTAGTTAAGTCTTAAACTATTCTAATTATACTTTATCTTTAAGTTTTACTATATATAATATCTTACTAATTACTTTATTATTATTACTATTATAAAGTATAGAGATATCTAATAATACTAGTAAACTTAAGTAGTTTAATATCTTAGATACTTCTAAAAGTAATTTAGCTAAAGAATACTAATCTATAAAGCTTATATATATATATTAGCTATAGCTTTTAGTTATATCTAGAATTTAATTAAGATTTAGGCTTACTAGACTTAATTAAGTATAAGACTTATATAGTATTATATAAAAGTATAGTTTAAGATTAGTATATATATTAGAGATACTAATAAATAAAGCTTACTAAGTAAGCTAGCTACTATAGCTAGTAGCTTAGTATATTATATATAAAAGTTAGCTTAGCTTATTAATATTTCTAAGACGCGTCTATAAAGTTAGCTAAACTCTGCCTAAGGGTTAGCTAAACTACGCACTGCCCCGCAATCTCCATGCTAGCGGAATTTTCAGGGCGCCTGCAGGTGCATCTAGCGAGCGCGCATTGTGCTCCTCTACCAACGTCACGGATCACAACCACAATCCTAGGAATTCATAAGCACGACCAACTTCAGGTACATGCTGCTTCTAGTGAAAATAATTACATCGAGCCTTCGTCGCCTCTTGCAGCGCTCTTTATAAAGCGTGGTCATTTAAGCATATCCTCTCGGACTCCACGAGGACGACTGAACTTGGAACCTATGGGACGGAATATGTCCTTACAAGGCTGAGACATTTCAGCGTGCACTTCTGGAAATATCTCTTGCACGAACGCCGAATCTCTCCGAATCTCTCTCCTACATTGGCACCATCTCAAATGATCATTCGCTGGACAATTCGTTGCATGCTGGACGCGGTTAACGGTCGTCACGGTACATGTGCGACCTTGCCAGATCGGGCTTGACACCTCTCTCATCTCGGCCCAGCTTCCCTGAGCACTTTTTCACAATATGAATTTCAGCCCTACGCAGAGTTTCTCGCCAAGCGAATTCTTTCCTACGACAACGGAACACCCGAATGGCGGCAAGGTCAGATCAAGACGCCCTTGCGATCCTTGCCGCCGCAGGAAGTCACGATGCGAGATAACAGATGGTAGTGCGCCCTGTGTTTTGTGCCGTTTCCATCGTCAGGATTGCACGTTTAACGAGGAACCGCAGCCTCGAAAGCGGCGAGCCATAGTTGCGAATGAGGAAGATCGGTCTGTTAGCCAACGGGAGAGAGATGGACTGTCCGGCTCTGACGTTGTCAGTCATAGCAACTTAATACGACAAGACTCGTCCAAAATCCGGCAAGATGTACCAATCGACGACTACGCGAACCTGAGAGGACCTTCGCTTCTCAAGAAGACGCTAGGTTTACAGCAGAACAGACATAGCCGATTCATTGGAACAACATCTGAGTACGAGCATTCACTATTGGAACTCTACCAAGACGGAGAGACGGCAGACATACCTGTTGGTACATCTGTGTTGAGAACAGTAGACGCAGCAAATACCGCATTCCTGCTCTCGCATGACACCGCAACGCATAATCACCAGGACGACATTTCAGATCTGGACGCAATCGAGACCATCGTAGCACCACACGGCCAGGCACTTATCCATCTATACTTCCGCATTGTACATCCGAGCTTTCCAGTACTTCACAAGAAAGTGTATCTTGAAAAGTATGAGCGAACGCACCGAGAGTTCTCTCCGCCGCTTCTAGCCGCTGTCTATCTACTTGCTCTAAATTGGTGGTCCTACTCTAGCGAGCTCGCTTTGTTACCGAAGCCTGATGTGTCTCAGCTGGAAAAGCTAGCACTCAGAACCATGAGCAACATCATCCATCGACCGAAGCTCTCTACAATTCAGGCAGGGCTACTGTTACTTCAACGCCCCGAGGGCGACTCATGGGCTCTGACCTCGCAACTAGTCGGGCTGGGCCAAGAGCTTGGCTTACACCTTGACTGTACCCAATGGCGAGTCCCTTCGTGGGAACGCGGTCTTCGAAAACGTCTGGC
>Ga0210040_10009262_pt1 | contig 11492 bp, 13 predicted proteins | sample CryGeyCG12114_NA_FD_185462 | JGI IMG/M metagenome (GOLD analysis project Ga0210040, IMG submission 185462) | Groundwater microbial communities from aquifer - Crystal Geyser CG19_WC_8/21/14_NA (SPAdes) (version 2) | ecosystem: Environmental > Aquatic > Deep subsurface > Groundwater | place: USA... | reverse complement strand
CACGAATTTCATTTGCTTTATGTGAATGATAATCACTATAATATATTAATTCCCATCGCTGATGATTAATTTTGATCTTAATAAACAGTTCGATGAAAATTGTGCATACGAATTTGTTGGTTTTTTAGCGCGTGTCAGCGGAGCAAGCGCTTATATCACTACTTCGATATTTCATGGCGTTTACACGATAACTTCCGTAGATGTCAACCGATTGTTCCGAAATTTTGCATACATGATCAAGAGCCAACAAGGACCAACCCTATTGTTTTTGGAACTTGTATCACCATGGCAACCTTAAATTCTCTGCCAACTTTTTTTAAAATGAACTTTGATAATTTCAATGATGTTTTTTTCGAATTCTTTGTAAAAAATTATGCATAAATGCATTTAAATTTTTTCAAAAAATCTAAATTCCAAGACATAATTCAGCTCTAAATCAGAGAAAAAACACCAAAAATATATCGGATTGTCATAAATACGGACATATATAAGAATAATTCCATCTTTCCACCCAGATAAAAGTTTTTTACCGTAAAAAAACGTTACCTCAACCATATTTTATAAAAAAATGGGAAATAAAACAACATGAAAAATACTGTGAAAATGTATAAGAATTGTCCTGACTACGGTCATAACTTGAGTCAGATCGATCCGTCCACTCAGATGAATGTTGCATATGATGTAGGAAGCTCAAACACACAAAATATAACCTATCTTGAGTCATAAAATTGTAGGAACTAAAACTACTGGCTAAAAAAGAAAAATATTTCAATAAATTGTCTTTATTTTGGTCAAAATTATAGACATTTTGATCCGTCCGCTCAGCTTAAAGTCAAATATGGTGTGAAAATCTTCGCTTAACAAGGCCTATACGTTTTTGACCAAAAAAAAGTGTGGGAAATTTAACAACATAGAAAATACTGTGAAAATATATAAGAATTGTCCTGACTACGGTCATAACTTGAGGCAGATCAACCCGTCCACTCAGATTTATGTTGCATATGATGTAGGAAGCTCATACACACAAAATATAACCTATCTTGAGTCATAAAAAAGTGTGGGAAATGAAACTAAAGGCGAAAAAAGACCAATATTTCAATACATTTTCTTTATTTTCGTCAGAACAACAGAAATTTTGATCCGTCCGCTCAGCTTAAAATCAAATTTGGTGTGAAAATCTTCGCTTAACAAGGCCTATACGTTTTTGACCAAAAAAAAAAGTGTGGGAAATTTAACAACATAGAAAATACTGTGAAAATATATAACAATTGTCCTGACTACGGTCATAACTTGAGTCAGATCAATCCGTCCACTCAGATGAATGATGCATACAGTGTAGGAAGCTTATTCAAGTAAAATACTTATAACTTATGTAGAGTCTTAAAAAGTGTGGAAAATAGAACTACAGGCTCAAATGCATCAATTTTTAAAAAAAATTTCTTTCTCTTGACTTAGGTCATAACTACGGTCTTAATAAAATTATATTTTGTTAGACAAAAATAATGTTTTGTCCACGTTATATAAAAACTATCAATAAGTGAACGAATAATCTCGCTAGCTGACACGCGCCCTTTCCCTGCGTGCAAGGTTTTTTTACTACATCCTCATTCCTAGCTCTAGCTATTATTTCAATCTCAGGAGTTTTGCAGCTACGATAACCACAATAGCAAACAGAGATCAATAGAATCAGTATAATAACTGCACCAACAACATAAATAGAAAACGAAATACGATGGTAAATTGTAATCTCTATAGGTACCAATGGTAAGTCGTCCTTCAAATTTTTCAGAATTTTCTTCAGGCTGTCATCTGGTTTCAAAACCCAATTTGCTCGAACGGCCCATGCGGGATGTGTCGATTCTAAATGATTCACATACAACTCATTTCCTACAAACTCATGCTTATTAATTGAAAAAGTTGTAGTCAAAGGTAGTACAAATGGTTTATCAGGGCACACATCTGTGACATTTCCTATAGTTAGGTGGCTGCCTGGACAATAAATGTTGTACTGATTATACATACTCTTAATTTGTATCTAATCTTCTACGTTATCGTATTTTGCAGCTTTACAATCTGTGCTCGTAAATAAAGTTACATTAGTCAGTTTAGAGTGATGGCAATCTGAATTAGGAAGCAGAACTAAGTCATTACGTTCATTACTTACTGGATGTACACAATGAGTTACTTTATCAATAATCATACGTTTCGGTCCAGAATAGGTTAACTTACATACAGTATTGTTAGTTTCCTGGCGAATGTAGAATGGGTCAGCTTCAACGGCTTGCCAGCTGCTGTTCACGACTGGAACAGTAAATTCCAAATGTATTTTTGGCAGATCTTCTGAGGTTGTATATCCTTTAGGGGTTCCCAAAGAGACAGGACAGGAGGACCCACAAGGCAGCGTGTAGTTTAGATAGTCCAGAAGCGGCTCGTGCATTTCTCTTTTATTCCAGTGTCGTTGAGTTTCTTTAAGGATTTGCTGGACTGTGAGGAATCTTCCAGTACTATACAAAGTTGCAAAGATGGTTTCCATTTGGGACTTTTTCAGCTTTTCATGGTCCTTTTCAAGGGTATATAGGCGCTCGGTCACGGTGTACACGGTTTCCTTCAGCTTTGCGTACTTGTCATTTAGGATGTTAAGATTATTGGCTGCGGCATCAAGGCGGTTATTTGCTCTTTCAAGTTGTGTGTTCAGGTCATGAACTCCATTCATTGCAGTTACGGAGTTCCCCATGGTTACGGCTCCGATACCAGCTGATACTATGACGCTAGCAATAATGACACAAAGGCTCACAGCAAAACGTTTGGTGATTTTGTGGTCCACAAAACTTCTAGTAGGGCGAAATTCCAATAGTTCGTCTTCGAAATACAGCTTATACATTTCTCTGCATTGCCCATAAAACTCATCTTGTAATTCGGGTAGGACAGTTCTATTGAACAGGATGCACGGGTCTTCTAACTTCACAATCATGTGCACATTATTATAGCCGATGACAACAGGAATGTCTATGGGACGCCACATGACAGTGCTAGATGTAGTAAAACGAAACCGAAGATAATGTAAGCACCATAAATATAAGTAACGCACAAAAGAGAGAACTTATAATTTTTCTGGAACCCATCTTGAATTCTTTCCGCATCTCCTGATGCTTAGGGGTGGGAAGGGGATTGGTCAAGCCATCAGCCAATTGATTTGCACTAGGAACATAATCTATTAGGAAGCCACTTTGAACGTATTGCCGGCTCAAATGGTAAGCTACATCGATATGCTTTGAACGTTGGTGGAACTCAGGATTATTTGCGAGACGAATGGCACTAGTGTTGTCCATTTTGATTTCAACAGGGAGCTGTATTTGCTTGGTAAGGGTCATCTCAGACAACAATCGATAAATCCATATGCTTTCTTTTGTTGCATCTGCCAACGATACATACTCCGCTTCAGTGGACGAACAAGCCACGACTTTTTGCTTTTGGCTTCTCCATGATATGAGTTTTTCTCCATAGAAAAACACAAAACCAGATTGAGACTTGCGATCGTTTCTGTTACCTGCATAGTCAGAGTCACAATGTCCAATCATTGTATTGCTGGCCTGTTTGCTGGGATATTTAATGCCTAGATCCATAGTTCCCTTCAGGTATCGTAGGACACGTTTAGCAGCCATCCAGTGTTCATGGTTGTATCCATTGGTAAATTGTGATAGTTTTGCCACAGCAAATGCTATGTCAGGGCGCGTTGTCTTGGCAAGGAAGAGCAATGCCCCAATCAAGGAGCGGTAGGGAATACTCTGGTCTTCTTCAGTCAATGTACTCAGATGAGTGCTTGGGCACATTGGGATGCTAACTGGGTTGCAGTCATTCATGCTAAAACGATCCAGAAGTTGTTTTATCATGAACTCCCAGTGAATTAAGATGGAGCCATCGAGATCTCGGTCAATTTGAACGCCGACAAAGGTAGACACTTCACCAACTTTAATGCTGAACTTAGAGCTAATATGATCAATCACAGCTTGAATTGATTCTGAAGAACTTGAGAGCACTAAAGCATCGTCTACATAAACCACCAAATAAACAGGTTCACTTAAGAGTTCACCATAGAAGTAGCTTGGGTCGCATTCGGATTGGATCAAACCCTTTTCCAGCATCACTTGCACAAACTTGTTGCTCCAGCATCTAGGAGCTTGTTTAAGCCCATACAAACTTTTCTTCAATTTGCAAACATAACTAGGAAAGTCTAAGTTCTCAAAACCTTTAGGCTGATCCATAAACACTTCTTCATCTAAATCACCGTAAAGAAACGCTGTTTTCACGTCAAGTTGTTTCATCTGAAGTTTTCTTTCGGCTGCTATGGCAAGAATGGCACGTAACGTTTCGTATCGACAAACGCTAGAGAAAGTTTCAGTGAAGTCTACACCGTATCGCTGGAGATAGCCCTTAATAACAAGGCGTGCTTTGGGTCGCGCTACTGTTCCGTCAGAGTTCAACTTGGTCTTGAATACCCATTTGTTTCCTAACACTTTACCTTGACTTGGTTTTTCAACTAGATCCCAGGTATTCTGCTCGTTCAAACTTTTCATCTCTTCTTCCATGGCTGACTTCCAGTCTTCAACATTTGGAGAACTGATGGCTTCTTCATAGGTCCAGGGGTCGCAAATTTCCTTGGAACTGTAGGAGCTGTAACGTTCAGGTGCCTTCAGATTCAATCGGTCCCATAATCTTGGGAACGAGAGTTTTGTACGGGTGTTTTCCAGCACTTCTTTCACAACTTTCCCTTTCGGAGTGTTTATTTCGACCACTAAAGTCCTCTTTTCCTCGTTTCCCTTTGGAGTAGTATCAGCATCAAGAAAGATTTCTTCAGTAGTGCCACTTTCACTAGATGTGGTGTCAGTCATTTCACCACTGTTGTTGCTGTCCTCTTTATTGCTGTCACCACTCTCAGTGTTAGTTGCTTGCTCATGTTTGCTCGAAACTGGCTCAGAATTATTGTCATCAACTTTCACTTTAGCCACCATTTCAGGAATGTTCTCATGAAAGGTAACATTTCTCGCTTCTATGATCATTCTTCTGGCGGGATCATACAACCGATAGTTCTGGGACACACCACTATAGCCAACCAAAATGCACTTATGCGATTTTGCATCCAACGTGTTCCGGAACTGTTCATTTATATGAGCGTACCCAGTACATCCAAACAGTCGAAGATGGCCTAAATTTGGCTTGCGTTTGAAAAAATGTTCGAACGGGGTTTCAGATCCACTATTCTTGTTCAACATTCGATTCCAGACGTAAACTGTGGCACTCACTGCTTTTGCCCACAAGAACTGAGGAGATTGGAACCGATTCAACATGGACCTAGCATAGTCCTTGATTGTGCGTACATGACGTTCAATTTTTCCATTACTTTGAGGTGTGTACGGTGCTGAACGCTCATGCACGATTCCTTTCTCTGCAAGAAAGGCACCCAAAAACGAATTCACAAATTCTTTTCCGCTGTCACTTTTCAAAGTTTTCACAGGGGAACCAGTCTGGGTCTCAATGAAGTTCACATAGTCAATAATCATTGAAGCACTTTGGGATTTTTCTTTCAAAAAATACACTGTAGTAAAAGAAGTAGCTTCATCCTTGATGAGCAGCATGTACAGTGCACCCCCGAGTGATTTCACTGGCATCGGACCAGCCAAATCAACATGACACATTTCCCCAACTTTTGCACTTCTTTTAATCTCGACACTATGATGAGGCGATCTGCAAGCTTTTCCGTAAGCACAGCCTTCGCAAAAGAATGAGCCATCTAAGTTCTCTTCCTTAATTCCACGAACAGCATCTTTTTCACAGTTTTTCTAATGTACTCAATGTTCATGTGAGCACATCGCTCAAGCCAGAGTTGGGCTTGCGAAAATTTAGCACTTTCTTTGTTGGCCCGTCTAAACTTCATCACGTAAACACCTTCTTGCATGTATGCCACTGGCCCTATGTACCGTCAGAACATATGTAAACGGTTTTGTCGCCTTTTCTTCGAATTTCACATCTGAATTTTGCACATTTGCTTTCGGAAAACAAGTTAAAATTTTCAGGCACGTACAGTACGTTATTAGGAGTGCAGGTGACCCATTTTTCCCCATATAGAGCACTGAGTTCCACTGTTCCAAGCCCAAGGGCATGAGTTAACCCAGAAGTCAACTGAATGGGCTTCTTGGTTTCAAATGGAGTGTAATTGGTGAACCAAGATAAATCACCACAGAAATGAGCTGAAGCACCAGAATCACTTATCCAAACTTCTGTAGAGGATAGTTCATCGTCAGCAACAAAAGCACGAATTCCATCCTTGGTCCCTATTGACTCCTTCACACTTGGAGTTGCTGGGCTGCGACATTCTTTCGCCCAATGTCCCTTGCGACCACACTTGGCACATTTGGTAATTTTTTTCCTGTCGGTGATGGACATCTTTCGAAAGTTGCCACCTTTCGAATTAAAGGCTCGTACGGAAGAATTTCCAGGTTGCTCAGCACAATCTTCGTTAAATCTCTCCCGTTCCTCTTGCTTGAGTCGAGTCAACAGCGCTGCCATTGTCTGTCCATCCACAGACACGCTAGCCCACGCCTTCCGAAGAGCATTGTGACGCTTGGGAAGAGCAGAGATTATTTTTGCTATAACGCTTTGTCGGAGACAGCTTCGCCCATGTTTCGAATTTCCTTGGCTAAGCGGCTATCAGAGATTGATCCTCCTTGATTTCATACGTGTAGAACTCCGTCATGGTTTCCGCTTGGTTTAAGGCACTCGTGTCAAAATGGATGTTGAACAGCTTGTCCCACATTGCTTTTGAACTGACACTATCAGCGATTGTATCCATGTTGGTGTCGTCACAGGAAGATAAAATCAACGCTTGAGCTTCAAGGTCTTTCTTCTTCCATGCTTTCCGGGATGCCACTTCCGTAGAGTCTGGACATTGCAATGATCTATCTACCACTTCCAGTAGCTCAGCTGCTTCCAACACGATCAACACTTGACGTTTCCATCGCACATAATTGCCATCAGTTAGCTTACTGATATTGGCTTCACTCATTCGCTTAAACATCTTGCTGTCACACCAAAAAGTAAAACTTGAGAGTTAGTTCAAAATTCTACTGCACAGCTTTCTAACACTTAAGTCGCACCACAAGTCAATTCGCACAATTTTCATAAACCACGCTCTGCTACCATGAGAGAGAATCGATATGCGGTTATGAAATAAATACACGGTTAGTTGTATAATGAATTGAATTTAATAACTTCAGTGAGAGAAAAACGATTGGTACATAACAAAAGACATAAAATGAACAAAATGATGGATAGAATTACTTTACACAAAGTATTCTCGGTAAGTGTTCTCGGGGGCCTCGGAAAGATCCCTTTTATACCTATGCATGACGCCACATTACTCATAAGTCATGCAAGAAAGTATTGCGCATTAAACATCTAAATTTGTGGTCAAGGCATTGACCTAAGTGATAAACGCCCTTCTAAGGGTACAAAGGCTAACTACTACAATTGAACTATTCACTACACAAATGAGTCATTTACATGCATGACAATTCTAGAAATAAGAATACAAGAATAACTTGAATGATAAGGAGTCAGGACTATAATTCTCACAATTACAAATGCTGCAAACTGCTGTATTGCATGCCACTGCTACAAAGCATTTTGATATAAACACTCTGCACCGATCTATGAATCCTAGAAAATGTTAATTGGTAATGAGAGATTTTTTTAATTGAAAACGCCAGATCAATTTATTAAGCAATAGCAAATTTAAATGTACTCTATTTTTTACTTGAATTTTCCTCTGATTTTGACACTTAAAATCATTCATATAAATAAACAGTAGTGGGTAAAAGCGCACTTTGCAACTTTTTACATGCGTTTCCCTATCTAACCGCTGAGATGGGGTTTACATGCATTTTCGGTCTGGATTGAATTTTAGAGTTTGCTTGGGTTTGCCTGCATATTGATTGCATAATAGTTGTGCATATTATGCTTGCATCGTATGCATTGAAACAAAGAAATCCAGGATAATGGAACTTTGTTTGTACTATGCATTGGTAAGTTTTGAATAATAACAGCTAAAACTAGTACTATATTTAGTTTGTACCTGCACAATGAAAAAATCCAAAGCTAAAAAAGTTAGTTAGTTGAACTTCAACAGTTCAAAATGTCACACCGTGCTGCTGCTAGATTAGCTTTTGCCAGAATCCAAGAAATTAATCGTAGTTTAAGTGAATCACCACCCCGTTCAAATAATAGGTCGTTTGAGGTGTTATCGGTTCTAGCGACCCGTGCTGAAGGTAAACGTGTGTTGTATACGGTGGAATGGACACTCTCTTGGATTCCTTCAGTTTTTTGGAGGGGACTGAGCTGCTATGGAATGGATACATGGAGTTAGCCAAAAACTACGATGGACCTTGCTACTTTTTTGCATCAGTGAAACCTAATAAGAGGTAAGTATTTTATTTATTATGTATAACAATGTAGAATATGATAATTTGATTTGTTTTAGATTGAGGAAAAAAGCGTAGGTGCGCTACGAAAGCCAGAGTTATGAAGTGGCAAAGGTGATATGGAGCAGAGGGGAGGAAGTGTTAGTTACTTGGCCCAATTCGGAGATGGAAATGGAACAGCTTGATTGCCCGGAAAAATTGGAAGAATTTTGGACTTGGTCCCGCAACAACCCTGACCAGCAACGGGGATCGGCGATTGTTTTATCGGATTTTATTTCTATTAATGAGAAGCCTATTATCCCACAACGTGTACTAGACCAAATATATGAGTTGCAGCATGGTTTGTTTCAAACTGACTGCCTGCCGGATTCTACATCACGTTATGATGAGTTTGACAGTGAGTGCATCTTATATTAATTTCTTGTTTTTATAAGTGTTGTGCTTAATGAATGCTAACTATTGTTTTCAGATCGCGCTAATTATCTTGATTTCAAAGAAAATTTTTTCATCAAGAAGTTTATTGTTGAGGAGATTGCAGCCTATCCTCCTGCCAGTGATGTAGTGATAAGGGTGGCGAAAAGTCCTCCAAGGCCACGGCAAGTTTCATCCTTTGCCGAGGCTGCAGAAAGACCGGTATCGGATAAGATGGGTATTTTGGCCGGCCCGAGAGATTATGACTGCAAACTTTTACCATCCATTTTTTCGCATAAAGTGATAGCTTGAACTTTACTGATTGATATGTACAAGTATTAAAAATGTAAAATTTTGCAATTCAATATTATTGTCGATTAAAAAAAAGTAATTGGGGTTCTTTTTAGGATAGGAAGACGTCTGTGAAATAATATTTATGCATATCATTTAAGGTTGCTAAGTGAACATATGAAGGAGGATGCATGCAACCATTATAACAAACAAATGAAACATAAGCTTATTTAATTTTATTTGAGAATGTATGAAAAAACGTTGCTTTTGATCCAAGTTTTCTACACAAAATCCGTAAAATGCCTCATTTTGCCTGTGCTAATTGTAATCGTCGAATTAAAAGTAATGATAGAAAGCGAAAAGCAAGCAATCCTAAGTTGCAAACTCTGATTTCTTCCTATGAAAATGCTACGAATAAGGTGATCGACAGAAATGGGCTATTGTGTCAAGATTGTTTTCTGAGAATTAATTTCAATCATTCTTTAACCTTGAAAGTCCCGGAGCCTAAATACTTGTCTATGAAAAATCAACTTGGTTCTAAATCTGGCTCTACTCAAGTAAGTGAAACAAGAAAGGATGAGTACACCAATTACCAAAAGTTTACCATAAGCAATTACAGCAACATTTTCCTTTCTGTTTTGCAGGTTACTCGTGATCAATCGACCTCACCTTGTCATCCTGGATCGTCTAGTCAACATGCTTCTAGTCATCATGGAATTTCTAGTCAACTTGCACCTTCTACTAGTCAACATGCACCTTCTACTAGTCAACATGCACCTTCTACTAGTCAACATGCATATTCTGGTCAACATGGACTTTGCAGTCAACTTGGACCTTCTAGTCAACGTGCACATTCTAGTCAACTTGGACCTTCTAGTCAACATGCACATTCTAGTCAACATGCACATTCCAGTCAACATGCACCTACTAGTCAGCATACACCACAGATACAGAGGTCGGATTTTCAAGAAATGAATGAAATCAGTCAAGTATTCGAGCAAAACCAAATAGATAATTTAAGTCAAAGGTCAGGAAATGTTTCAATCACGTTTTCTTTTCACACGGAATTCAGCCAAGATACACCAGTTATTACAGTACAATTCCCAGAGCTTAGTTCTACTGAGAGCCGTTGCTGCGTATGCAAGTCCAAAACTGGAAGAATGAAAGTGCCGAGATCTGCAGCATTATCACTACTTTTTCAGCATCAGATACACATGCCTCAGACTAATAGAACGTGCCCAATCCACATTGAAAATGGTTTGTTCACAGATCTCGCTATTGCCAGCATTCGCACGACGAAGGAGAACTTTCAAATAAGTGGAGAAGAAGTCACCCAACTGTTTAGAGAAGTTGTAAAGCAGAAACAAAAAAGAGCCCCTTTTGATTTTGAGAATCTAAATGAACATTCAGACGAGGATATTTAAATCCACTTTGGGATTTCAAAACAAGATTTCAAAGCTCTTCTCCAATTCTGTGACTCCGAGTTCTTCACGATCCTTTGCACCTCCGATGAGATCACAACATTTAAAGGCCAGTGACATGCCTGTGCCTAAGTATAGTGGTCCTAGCGATCCAAAAACTCCGTATGACTTCATAGTCGAACTTGAAAAGTTTCAAAGTGTCATAGGTTACACTGATGCAGAAATGCTTCAACTTGTTACTCCGATGGCTCTCAGAGGCGAAGCCTATAGTTGGTACCGCAACGAAAGACCTCCGTTTAGTGTGTTCGCCGATTTTAAGGTACGCCTACGACGAGAGTTTCAAGCAATTGGATACCATGAAGAGTTGCGAAAGGAACTAGAAAAACGGACACAAGGAACCAGTGAGCCACTTACTTCGTATATTCGAGCTATTAATGAGTACTACGAACGTTTGGGTGACCATTCTGTGCTCGAATAGAATTCTCCGGCAAATGCATCCAGAATATCGGATTGCCTTGCAAGGAAAAGTTATAGATTCGATGCAAACGCTTAAGCAGGCTGCTTATGAAGCTCAAGAAACCATTAAGTGGCGTCGAACCTACAAACCACCACCGTGTGATGGTAGTGTTGAACCTTCGTTAGTGTGGCACCCAAGTGAATCAGAGGCCAATCTTGCGAATAAATCAGATCGTGAATCTCGAGCTCCATTTTATCGTGATGATGCTCCCAGCATCTTTTGACGCCTACAGTTATCATCACTCCGAACCCCGTTCAAAGGTCACTTTCCAAGTTCCAGTTTCTCAGAGTGTATCCACGCCTGACATAAATCATCTTCGAAGTCAGAGGGTTTCAAATCCTGTCTCCATTGTGAGCCGCAGTGTTTCACCGGACAGAG
>Ga0210040_10009261_pt1 | contig 11492 bp, 7 predicted proteins | sample CryGeyCG12114_NA_FD_185462 | JGI IMG/M metagenome (GOLD analysis project Ga0210040, IMG submission 185462) | Groundwater microbial communities from aquifer - Crystal Geyser CG19_WC_8/21/14_NA (SPAdes) (version 2) | ecosystem: Environmental > Aquatic > Deep subsurface > Groundwater | place: USA... | reverse complement strand
AGGCGGATGGCCACCGTTGTGCTATGGACGTGGCTAAAGAAGTGATGAAGTTAAAAGCTGAAGGTGTTGATGGAATTATTATGGACCTTAGAAATAACGGTGGAGGCTATTTGCCGGAAGTCGTGGAGATGGTTGGTTTGTTTATACCGGAAGGTCCAATTGTACAAGTAAAAGACAGAGAAGGAAGGCCTACAGTTTTAAAAGACAATGACAAAAATGTAATTTATACTGGTCCTCTGGCTGTCATGATAAATGAGTTTAGCGCTTCTGCATCCGAAATTTTTGCTGCAGCAATTCAGGACTATGGTCGCGGTGTTATCATTGGTAGCTCTTCAACGTATGGTAAAGGGACTGTGCAACGTAACATCCCTTTCGGCAGACCTTTAGACCTTTTTTCGGGAAGAACAGAGTTTGGAGCAATTAAACTAACTCTTCAAAAGTTTTATAGAATTAATGGTGGATCTACTCAGCTAAGAGGCGTGACACCTGATGTTGTTATTCCTGATGAATATGAGTATCTTAAGTTTCGTGAAAAAGATAATGATAATGCCTTACCATGGGATGAAATCGAAAAAACGGCTTACACAAAATGGCCTGCTAATTATGATATTAGTGCAATAAAAGCCAAAAGTGAGCAGAGGATTAAAAACAATGCAAATTTTAATTTGATTAATAATAATGCATTGTGGTTATCTAAGCAAAACGATAAAATATATAGCTTAAACCTTTCTAAGTACAGAGAAGAGCAAAAGGCTTTACGGGCAACAGTCAAACAAAATGACAGTCTCGCAAAAGCTCCTGTTGAGTTGCCTTTTGAAGGTCTTAAAGCAGATGAATCTAAATATAACAATGTTGATAAAGATAAAGGTGAGCGTTATAAAAACTGGCTAAAAAACCTGAAAACTGATATCTATGTTAATGAAGCTGCAAATATTGTAAAAGACATGGCTGTAAGTAAAACAGATGCAATGGCTGTCCAGCAATAATAGGCAGGGTAGAAATTTTGGGGCGAGTTGTATAGTGGTAAATGAACGTGTTTGTGGAATTTTTATTTACCTTAATCATACTATTCAACTTTTCTCTAATCTTATACTTCTCGCCGGATAAATTTGTGCATTGCTGCATATAGAATAAAAAGTACAAGAGTGCGACGCAACGGCTGCTTAATGCTTATTCTTCTGCCCGGTTCGCAAAAGTTATTGCACATTCTTAAGCGGCGCAAAGTATAATTTAAATATTGATTAAAGAGGATGCTGTAATCAGCATCCTCTTTATTTTTTGCTTTGTTAATTAATCTGCAAAATTATATTTTTGAGATTGTTTGCAAGGTTTAAACTTGATTAATATTTAATATAGGATCTGAAGTTGGCAGTTATTACAACTTAAACAGCGAAATATCAGGTAGTTTGTTCAATGAATTGATGGGAAATACTTTCCGGTTTTTATCGGAACATAAGAAATACAATCCTAAATTGGCCTTTTTTTATTTGTTCTAAAATTCCTGGCTTGCTGATATACATTTTAAAATCATTAAAGTGCCGTGCTACTTTAGCACGCTAAATGAAGGGATTAATACAAAAAGACGATTTTGGTAAAATAATTGCCTGTTGGTTTTGCTAAAAGATTAATACTAAACCGGAGCGAAATATTTATGCATTGTGTCGCATTCGCTCAACATCGGAATGAGGTGTAAAGAGGAGATTAACTATGGAAAGCGTTAAGAAGTGGCATGCTTGTTATACTAAGCCACGTTGGGAAAAGAAGGTAAGCAAGATGATAGAAATGAAAGGCATAGAATGTTGGTGTCCTCTTCGTAAGGTTGAAAAGCAATGGAGCGACCGTAAAAAGATTGTAGAAGAACCACTGTTTACTTCTTATGTTTTTGTAAAAATAGAAGATACGGAAAAAACGCCTGTTCTAATGACCGATGGAATATTAAACTTTGTACATTATCTGGGAAGACCTGCTATTATAAGAGACGAAGAAATAGAAATAATCAAAAAATATTTGTCAGAAACACAAGCTTCAATCTCTGTACAATCACTGAGTTCCCTTGATGAAAATACAAGAATTAAAGTAAATCATGGTGTCTTCATGGACACTACCGGTACAGTGTTAAAAGGTGGTAAAAAGAAAGTCTTTGTGAAACTTGAAAGTCTGGACCAGGTTATGGTTGTCGAGTTCCCGGTGGAGTATCTTTCCCCACTTTTTTAGTCTTGCGGAGCATTTGTATTTCCTGTTAGGATTACCTTTCTTTTTGTTGCAATAACTATGCTTATAAACAATAAAAATTTCCTTTTGTATCCAATAATAGCTTTTACTTTACCGGAATGCGAAAGATAAAATTTGCAATAGTAGGTTGTGGCCGCATAGCGCAACGACACGCTAAGCATATTCAAAACAATGGCGTTCTTGTCGCTGTTTGTGATCTCCTTAAAGAGAAAGCTGCTAATCTTGCTGCTCAATACAATGCTAATTTTTATACAAGCATACAAGACCTTTTACAAAATGAAAACGATATTGAAGTAGTTGTTGTTTGTACGCCAAATACCTTACATGCAGAACATACAATCAAAGCCCTAAGGGCAGGTAAACACGTGTTATGTGAGAAACCGATGGCTACTACTGTTGACGAGTGTGTGGAAATGATCAGGGAAGCTGAGAAAGCAAGCTGCAGGTTGTTTATTATCAAACAAAATCGTTTTAACCCACCTATAGCTGCTGTTAAAGATGCTATTGATAAGGGCTTACTGGGTAAGATTTACAGTGTACAACTGAGTTGCTTTTGGAATCGAGGTGTTGGTTATTATGAAAATTCATGGAAAGGAACGAAAGCTCTCGCTGGCGGCACTCTCTTCACGCAGTTCAGTCACTTCATTGATCTTTTATATTGGATGATCGGCGATGTTAAACGGACTTTTGCCTTAACCGGTAATTTTGCACATGAAGGCATTATTGATTTTGAAGATACGGGAGTTGTTGCTATTGAGTTCTATAATGGTACTTTAGGAACCATCAACTATACATTAAATAGTTATAGAAAAAATATGGAAGGTTCACTCACTATTTTTGCTGAAAAAGGAACCGTAAAAATCGGGGGTCAATATTTAAACGAGCTCGAATACCAGAACATAGAAGGGTTTGAGTTTAAAAATCTTCCTAAAGGTAACATTGCTAATGATTATGGTACTTATGTTGGCTCCATGTCCAATCATGATAAGGTGTACGAAAACGTTGTTGATGTTATAGTCAATAATAGTGTTATCTCCACGAACGCATTCGAAGGTTTAAAAACAGTGGAGATAATAAATAAGATATACCAGTCGTCCAAACAACTCAACGCCTCCTGATGACACAACCCATATTTTCTACCTCCGGTATTAAAGATGTTACTTTTGGAGACAATGTAAAAATTGTAGAGCCGGTAAATATTTATGGTTGTTGTATAGGAGACAATACTTTTATTGGTCCCTTTGTGGAGATTCAAAAAGATGTAAAAATCGGCGTTAACTGCAAAGTTCAAAGTCATTCTTTTATTTGCGAAATGGTAACTATTGGCGACCATTGTTTTATTGGCCACGGAGTTATGTTTATTAATGATGTCTTTTCTGAGGGTAAACCTGCCGCAGGCAAAAAAGAATTGTGGAAGAATACTTCGATTGGTAATAATGTATCTATTGGTAGCAATGCAACTATACTTCCGGTAGTTATTGGCGATAACGTTATTATAGGGGCAGGAGCTGTGGTTACGAAAAATTTGACTGAGGCTGGAGTCTATGCAGGCAATCCGGCAAAATTAATCAGGAAGCTTTAGCTATCTTTTTATTAGTTTTTAATAATTACAAATATCTGCTGTCAGATAAAAAGACAAAAAGGATAGAAAAAGGTTCTGGAAAGCCTGGTACAATTTCAATCCTTTATCTTTCATACATAAAGAAGTTGCTTATAGAGGAAAGAATTGGTAGTGCTTCGAATTATAAAGATTTATAGAGTTCTTAAAGAAAATTGAAGCAATGTTCTATTTACTGATATTACTATAGGTTTTTTAATACAGTATGAACAATGGATGAAAATGAGGATGCACTTCTGCAACAATTAGTATTAAGTTAAGGACTCTACGTTCTATATTAAAGTTAGTTTCCATTTGTTACTAAAAGAATTTGAAGGAGGAAACTTAATAATTCTATAAACTTTTGGTAACAATTTCTTAATACAGCTATTATACTTTCGCCATTCAAATTTAGCTGTGAAAAAAATATTCTGTTTCCTTTTATTTATTTTCTTTTTATTTTCAAAGACTTTTGCCCAATCCAGTCCGGTAAATTTATCCGGTAAAGTGATTGATGCTGAATCGGGAAGCCCTCTTACTGGTGCTTCAGTCGTTATGGCCAGCCCGAAACGAACAGGAAAAGTAACAGATGTCGAAGGCCGTTTTACATTACAGTTGTCTCCGGGAACCTATACTCTTCAGTTTGCTTACGTTGGTTACTCACCTAAAACTGTATCTGGTATAGAAGTAAAAGCCGGACAAGTTAATGAAGTTGAAGTCTCGTTAACTCCAAGCCGGCACCAACTCCAGGAAGTTGTTGTAACTGCTGCATCTGCAAGGCGTGAAAGTGTAAATGCAATACTCTCATTGCAAAAGAATAACACAAGCGTTTCTGATGGTATTTCTGCTGAAGTTATAAGAAGAACTCCAGACAGAAATGTGGGTGAGGTCTTAAAAAGAGTAAGCGGAACGAGTATACAGGATGATAAGTTTGTAATAGTACGTGGCCTTAGCGACAGGTATAATATAGCAACACTTAACGGCGCTATTTTGCCAAGTACTGAGCCGGACAGAAGAGCATTTTCATTTGACATTATTCCTTCTGCAATGATAGATAATGTATTAATTAATAAGACAGCTTCTCCGGATTTGCCCGGTGATTTTTCCGGTGGTATAGTGCAGATAACTACTAAAGACATTCCGTTTGCAAAAACTTTTGGAATTTCAGTAGGAGCAGGTTTCAATTCACAATCTACAGGTAAGGATTTTAATATAGGTCGGATGGGATCTTTAGATTATTTAGGATTTGATGACGGTACCAGGGCATTACCTTCAGGCTTTCCTTCTTCCACAGCCAGATATGGATTGCTTAGCCGTGAAAACAAGATATTAGCTTCCCAGAAATTAAGAAATAATTATGGAGATAAGTATGACGGAAAAGCGCTGCCCAATTTTAATCTGCAGGCTAACTGGGGAAATAAATTTGATTTAAAAAATGGCGGTACAATAGGTGCCCTGGTTTCGGCAACCTATAGAAACAGCCAGGATATACAATACAATAAACGGATAGAGTATGAAGAATTAGGCTCGGCAACTAATCTTTCTTATAATTATAACGATACCACGTATGCTTTTACTACCAACCTTGGTGCATTAGCAAACGTTGCTTATAAAAAAGGAAATAGTAAAATTGCGTGGAAGAACACTTTTAACCGGATTTTTGATAATTCTTCCTTATCAAGAACCGGGTATAACTATGCAAATAACCAGTACGTAAATGCAAGCAGCGGTATAACTGTTCAAAAAACTTTATTTGCTTCACAGTTAGAAGGAGAGCATAAGATTAGTGATAAAAATGACCGGTTCAGATGGAATTTGAATTATGCTTTTACTTCACGTGACCAGCCTGATTATAGAATATTGCCTTATGCAAAGAGGATAGAAGAAATAAATGATAAAAATGTACCTTTCACTGTTATCTTAAGGGATACTTATCGTTTTTGGAGTAGTCTTTATGATAATACATTCGGCGGTAAGATAGATTACTCTCTTCCTTTACGCTGGTTTGATCAGCAAAGCACATTTAAAGCAGGCTTATTAGGGCAATATAAGATAAGAGACTTTGAATCCAGAACTTTTCGTGTGGAAGAGGGAAATCTCTCCAGTAATTTCAATACTAATTTAATGACATTAAGCCCTGAAAGAATTTTTAATCGGGGTAATTTTTATTATAATTCTTCAAGTCATGGATTTGTATACAACGAGATAACCAATCCTAATGATAAGTATGATGCAACAAGTGGGTTATACGCGGCTTATGCAATGCTTGACAATAAATTTTCTGACAAGGTAAGATTAGTGTGGGGACTAAGGGTTGAAAATTTTGATTATACGGTGAATACCAAAAATACTGCCGGAGAGTCTTTAAAAATAGATCGTAACTATCTAGATGTATTACCTTCTGCAAACTTTATTTATAGCATTAATAATAAAAATAATATCCGTGTTTCTGCTTCACGAACAGTAAGTCGTCCTGAATTGAGGGAGGTCGCTCCTTTCGCCTATTATGATTTTATCAGAAATGGAATCGTTGTTGGAAATACTAATCTGGAAAGAAGCCAGAATACCAATCTGGATCTTCGTTATGAAATATTTCCTACACCCGGTGAGATTTTTTCAGTTTCGGGTTTTTATAAACATTTTAAAAAACCAATCGAACAAACAGTTGACCCGGGTTCTTCAGCAACTAACCTGATCTTTTCTTATGACAATCCGGAGGCTGCACAAATATATGGAGCCGAATTAGATGTAAGGAAAAAATTAAGTTTTATCGGAGATGGCCAGTTTTGGCAAAGCCTGGTATTTAGTCTTAATGCAGCATTAATAAAGTCGAAGGTCGAGTTTGAAGAAAATTCAGGTGAGTTTGATCCTAACCGCCCGTTGCAAGGTCAGTCTCCATACCTTTTCAATGCAGGATTAAGCTACACATCTGCTGATAACTGGACTTTTACCGGTTTATTTAACAGAATAGGTGAAAGAATTGATGCAGTAGGTTTCGCGCCTGGTTATCCGGACATTTATGAAAATGCAAGAAGTGTTGTAGACTTACAGGTAGGCAAACGGTTTGCAAAAAATAAAGCTGAGTTAAAGCTTAACGTATCAGATCTTCTAAATCAACAATCTGTATTCTATCAAAACTTTAGCAATGTAGCTGCACGAAGTTATAAGCAATCCGAAGACAGAATAAGGCTCTCTTACCTCTATGGGACCAGGGTTTCCCTTTTATTTTCTTATAATTTTTAATTGAATTACTCGAGAAATGTTTAGTTAGCTTTTAGTTCATCTAAAACTATTTTTTAGATAATTACCCTGCTTTCTTCAACCGCAACATTGTGTTTATAAAACCAAATGTAATTAGCTAAAGACAACGTCAGTTTATTAAATAATAATTTCTTAACAACAGCTTAATAATTAGTTTACTCCGAAGAGTTTCTTTTGAAAAAATAAAAAAAATAACAATTATGCGATTTACTAAAAGATGGGGAAGACTTGTTATCATGGCACTTGCAGTTACTTCGGTTATTGCAGGCTGTAGTAAAAATGATGATAATGATGACATTATTGCTCCTCCAACTGATCCCAGCTCAGCTGTGTTAAGTGGAACACTTAATGCCAACACAACCCTTACCAGTGATAAGACCTGGACTTTATCAGGATATGTATACGTTCCTGCCGGTGTTACACTTACCATTCAGCCAGGCACTACCATTGTTGGTGATGTGCAAACTAAGGGTGCTTTGTGTGTAGAAAGAGGCGGAAAAATTATGGCTGATGGTACAGCAACTCAACCTATTGTATTTACTTCTGGTAATCCTGCAGGCAGTCGTGCACCAGGTGATTGGGGTGGTGTATGTATACTTGGAAAAGCAAGAACTAACCGCTCAGCTACTCCTTTAATTGAGGGTGGTCTTGACCGTCCTTATGGGGGCACGGACGATGATGATAACAGTGGTATATTAAGATATGTACGTGTTGAATATGCAGGTGTTTCTGCTTTCCCTAATAGTGAGATTAATTCGTTTACTTTTGGTGGCGTTGGCCGTGGTACTATAATTGAAAATGTACAATCTTCTTACGGTAATGATGACGCGTTCGAATTTTTCGGTGGTACTGTAAACTGTAAAAATCTTGTATCTTTTGCCACTGCTGATGATGATTATGATTTTGACTTCGGTTATACAGGTAAAGTTCAGTTTGCTGTTGCATTAAGAGATCCTGCGTTTGCGGATCCTGGTGATGAGTCAAACGGTGTAGAATGTGATAACGATAATCCTGCTACAGCTTCTGCTCCTTTCACCCGTCCTGAAATCAGTAATATGACTTTGATCGGACCGAATGCCGCATCTTCAATGCGTTTCAATTTTGGAAACAGGTGGAGAAGAAATAGCCGTTTTGTTTTTCGTAATTCTGTTATTATGGGTTGGCCAAAGGCAGGTTTATCTTTAGAGTCAGACTCTACTGCAAATGGTTACAGAAGAGATACTTCTGTTTTCAGAAATAACATAGTTCAAGCATTGGCAGAACCATTTAAGAGTAATTCTACTATGTTTACTGCGGAGCAAATGGAAACAAAAGCATTGGCAGAAGGTAACGTAAAATTAACCAATGCTACTGATGTAATGCTTACAGCTCCACTTACTTTAACAGCTCCTAATTTTGTTCCTGCGGCTGGCTCACCAGCATTAGCAGGTGCAGATTTCACAGGTTTAGATGCTTTCTTTACAACTACAACTTATAAAGGAGCATTCGGTACAACTAACTGGCTATCTGGTTGGACAAGATTTTTTGCAAAAGGTCAATAGTGAAAATAGTTAAAATTACAGTATCGTGAAATAAAATTGAGGGGCTTACTTTTATACCTAAAATAAATTTCCAAATTTTCATAGAAGTTCTTCTTACGTATCACCCCGTCTCCACGGGGTGTTTTTTTAGTAGAAATTATAGTTTAGTATTGATTTATCAGGCAGTACAGAACGAGCATACCGATGAGGCAACTTGCCAAAGAAACATGAGCATTAGTACAAAGGGGGTTTCTAAGTACAATAATTTTTCCTGCCATATTGAAAACATTTTTTCATACATATTCTTTAATACTACTTTTTCAACCAGGTCTTTAAGAACATCCGATTTCAAAAAAGAAAATTTTGTCGATAACTTTTTTCACCTTTAACAATTACAAAAAAAAGGTAAACTATTTGTTTTTAAAAACAAATAGTTTACCTTTTTTATCAATAGAAGTCAAAAGTTCTTTTATTTCACATTTGCCTGCAGCCAATCGTAAGTGTAGGAAGCTACTTCTTCCCAACCTGGCTGTCCACAAATAAAATGTCCGCGGTTAGAAAATTCTTTAAAAGCAGTGACGCTATCTTTATCTGTATATGCCTTTGCATTTTTTTCATTTAGTTCCGGTGGAATAATCTGGTCTTTTTCACCTCCTATAAACAGTAAAGGATTGTGCGGAAGATCGAGGTCAACTTTGCCTGAATCACCCATGCAATCACGTAATACATTACGGCTATCGTGAGTTGCATATTCTTTGTATGCTGCATTGGATTCTTCCATTAATAAAGTATTGGCGAAACTGCCATGAAAACCTTCTTCATCCATTATAAAAGGCTGGTCGCCTTTCAAAGGATTAGTAATCATTGCACTATTTTTAAAAAATCCCCAATCAAAAGAAAGCATGGCATTGGGTGCAACCGAGTCAATAGCAACGCCAGCAGCAATCAGATTTTTATTAGACAAAAGCTGCACAATGAGACCACCAACAGAATGACCTATTACGATTGGTTTTTCACTTTGTGATGAAACAACGCTTTCTATTTTTGTAACAATCTCATCAAGGCTTAATTCGCCTAGCCCTGGCGGAGGACTTTGACGAAGCGTTGCTGGTTCACCTTCATGGAGCGGCCATGCAGGGGCAAGACAAGTATAACCTTTACTTTCAAAATAATTTATCCAATTTGCCCAGCTTTTTGGGTTTTGAAACATTCCATGTACAAAGACAATTGTTTTAGTCATATTAATCCGTTTTTTAAAAATATACTTAAATGACTTTCTTTTGGATTTATTACGGCAAGAAAATATTGCTTTTCACCTTTGTTGGTTCATTTAAAAACTGAAGCAGAGAAATAACAGAACTTTCCCTAAGCGTTTCAAAGAGGATAGTTATAACTTTATGCGGTAAACTGTGTAAGGAGACGTTCTTTTATTAACACCGTTGTTATACTCCGGCTGTTTTTGTATTTGCGAGCAGCTTACATACAGGTATCCATCAGCAATGGCATAACTATCAGGCCATATCAATCTTTTATCTTCTGCAATTGTCGTCATCTTAAGATCTTTGTCAATTTTAAGAAGGCGGTAATGTTGAGGATCACCAAAATAAAGATTTCCTTTTTTATCGAAAATCATTCCGTCTGTAGAAGCAAAATGGCCAAGGTCTTCTACCTTGCTTCCCAAATCCGCCTCCGATATATTAAAGTCGCGCAGGTACTCTGTTTTAATGCGGTACAATTTATCATCTGTAAGAGGCTTGTAATATATATAAGCATAATCAGGAGATAACGCTATACCATCAGAATTAAATACAGCTTTTTTCCCTTCTTTCATCAGTTCCCTGCCATCAATAATGTATTTGTAAGACGTATCGGATTTAGTGGAATAATGCGTACTTAAAACTCTTCGCATTTGTCCATCGGCTAAGTTAACTACAACAATACCACCACCTTTCGATTCTGTTAAGTAGGCAAATTGTTTTTGTACATCAACACGTACATCATTTACATAAGCAGTATCTGGAAGTATATCCATAAATGAATAAGTCTTATCAACTGTATTATTAGCCTTATTCATTCTTACCAGCTTTGCACCTGATCCCTGAATTGTTTTTAACATTGGCGCCGAAGGGTCAAGAATCCAAAGAGTGCCGGCGTCATCAAAATAAGAAGATTGTACGCATACCCATTTGTCCTGACCCGGCTGTCCCGGTTGCCACTGGTTCATCGCTTCAGTAGGGTAAGGCGTTTTACCACCTAATCCGTTTGTCTGTACTACTGCATACTGATAAATAGATGACCAGCGCGGATAATTGATTAACAGACGCCCGTTCTCTTCTTTTGAAATACCGGTAATCTGGTAAGTATTGTCTTCAAAAACCAACTCAAGTTTTTTATTATCTCGTAATTTTTCTTTTTTAAATGCCAGCGTTACAATCAACGTCAATGCAACTAACGCTGTATAAAATGAATATTTTTTCATGAAATTATTTTGTTTATAATATTGTGAGCTTTTGCCTTTGCCTCTTATGGTTTTGCCGGTTAAGACTTCTATAATTCTTTTTTGGTAATGCATCAATTTTTTGATAAACCGCGTACTTTCCAAACTTATTTCTGTACCTCTTTCCATTCTTACAACACTTATGAACTGTTGAATTTTTTTTGGTTACCGGCAGCAATTCTTCATGATGCTTTTGTTGCGACGCTCCGTTCAACAACATATCTTTGAGCAACTTTATTAAGTAGTCTTTTAGATAAGTAGGGTCTGCTCATAAACTCACCGTATAATTTTCCTGCCAAAATAGCAATCAAACATTACCACAAACCATTGGTATAGGGACACAAGGCCCAGCCTCGTTAAATTAACGAGGTTGAGCACCAAAGTG
>Ga0210040_10009260_pt1 | contig 11493 bp, 7 predicted proteins | sample CryGeyCG12114_NA_FD_185462 | JGI IMG/M metagenome (GOLD analysis project Ga0210040, IMG submission 185462) | Groundwater microbial communities from aquifer - Crystal Geyser CG19_WC_8/21/14_NA (SPAdes) (version 2) | ecosystem: Environmental > Aquatic > Deep subsurface > Groundwater | place: USA... | reverse complement strand
AAGAGATGACACCAATTGATGAAAACACACGAGGATCGAACACATGACTTACTTATATATATAGCCGTTAACGAGCCTCACTTGCATGAAGCGCGCTAGTAAAAGGACATCCTCCCCAAACGGCGCGAGCATTTCTGTGGTCCGTTCTTGAGGTAAACCCGGTCCAGAACGGCTATATATAATACGTGTGTACTGCGAGAAAAGCCCGCACGTCCTATAGGCCGTGCATCACTCCGGACTCATATGAATACCTAGGAAGTCGTGCAGTCTACTGCGGAGAAAGGCTCAAGAATAAAGGACCACGATCTAGGTTCGAATACAGGCTTCTCACGAAGCAGACCATCACGCGAGCAGTGGTAGGGTCTATGGAGTGATCTGACTTTGGTACTGGAGACCGCGGAGGATTTGCGGATGAAAAGCCCTCTCGCGAATGTGGGCTGGGCTTTCCAGAGGGACGTCCTCGATGGCACTCCATGAGTGGTCTTCGAGAGACTTGTGGGCTATATGATATGCATGTTGAGAGATCACCGTGTAGGTCTGCGGGTGGTCGGTACGGAGGAGGTTCCGGGCGGGTCAGATGAGAGGGCTGTCCTGGGTCGGAACGATGCTGAGAGAGAAAGCAGTACGACGTCTGCAGGGGATGTGAAGGATGAACTGCACATTTGCGGCGGACTCGATGGATCGCAGGATAAGGTCTATTGGTTTGGCACATTCTGCTAGACTAGGCTGTGTTCGACGGGGGAGAGCAAGGAACAGCACGCCGAATGGAGCGAAGCAGCACTCCCAGAAGGTGTTCAGAAGCAGGCGGCTACGATAGTAACTATCTGGAGAATTTCTGGAACCGGGACACAACGTCGGTAGAAGCTTGGAACACCAATGAAGCAAGATATACGGGGTTCGTTCTTGGCCGGTTGAAGAATGGCCATGTCAAGGAATAGTTGATGCCTCCTCTTCCATGGCCGTCCTCGACTTGTCCCCGTACGCCAAATTGTACATGCACGTTCCCTAGCTATACAACAGTAGTTTCAGGTCTAATACCTCCGGCCATGTCAGCAGTCGCCGTCTCCAGTCTTCCCGCCCTTCTCTTCTTCAGCACATTCTCAATGAAGGCCTCACCAGCCTTGTACGAGCTTCTAACCAAAGGGCCAGAAGCACAGTACAAGAAGCCCATATCGAGAGCCCTCTGCCTCCACAGCTCGAATACATCAGGTGTGACATATTCGTGCACAGGCATATGCCGCTTCGTCGGCCGCATGTACTGGCCAAAGGTAACGACATCAACATCTACCTTCCTCAACTCCCTCAGCGCATCCCAGAGCTGCTCCTCCGTCTCCCCAAGCCCAAGCATAATCGATGTCTTCGTGATCAAGCCCTCCTTGGCCTCCTTGGCGGCCCTCAACACGCCCAAACTCTGCCTAAACGTCGCCCTCCTGTCCCTCACCTGCGGGGTCAAAGCCTCAACAGTCTCAACATTATGCGCATAAACATCCAAGCCACTCCGGGCAACATGGACCACCATGTCTAGATCCCCAGCGTAGTCACCCGTCAAGCACTCGACCAGAATGGCAGGCGCCTTCTGCTTAATCTTCCTCACCGTCTCGGCAAAATGCCTCGCACCGCCGTCAGCAAGATCATCGCGATCGACGCTCGTCAACACAACGTAGCCCAATCCCCACCTACTCAGCGCCTCGGCGGTATGCTCCGGCTCATGCGGATCGAGGGGCGGCGGCGCCTTACTCGTCTTCACACTGCAGAAGCGACAGCCGCGCGTGCACGTGTCGCCCATCAACATGATGGTGGCCGTAGCGGCGGATTTATCGCTCCCGCCCCAGCAATCGGAGATGTTCGGACATCGTGCCTCTTCACAGACAGTATGTAGATTCAAGCCGCGCAGATCGTTCTTGATCTTCTTGTACGATGAGCTGTCGGGGATGGGCGTCTTCAACCACGAGGGTAAGCGGGTGATCTGTTTCTGCTTGCCTTTGGGGCCGACGAGGGCGGTTTTTAACTGGTATGCGTCTGAGGGTTTGAGGGGTGGTTCTTTGCCTGAGACGAATTCATCGAAAGAGGGGCCTGTGTTGAGTTTGTCGGAAAAGGTGGTTTGGATCGGGCGGACTTGTGGCGTTGAGGTTGGGACGTCGGTCGCTGTTGCGAATGTTCTTCTGGTTGAGATATGGGGATGCGTATGCGTATGGTGGGTGAGCGGGAGGAAGACTTTGAGTGGCGAGGTCCAGGTGTTGCCGTGGAGGCAGCGGTACCGAGGTGCTGCGACTGCCATATTTTGTCGAGGTGGTTGTTGTTGTCGTCGAGGATGAATAGATCTGACGAGAAATGGTGAATGCGCACTGGCTCCGTTTGCCACATCGAGTTGGAAGATCTCGGCGTTTGCCGTGTGCCGTGTGCCGTGACAAAGCGCAGATCGGGGGTGCTGATCATTGACTCCGGGGGTCACGTACGAGTAGTAGGGCGTGGTCCATGTTAAACTCGTCGTGGTAACATTCGTCTATAGCTGTCTATATTTACACAAGACATCTGCTTACTTCGCCTTGCCTTGTGCATGTGCATCAAACGGTCACATCTTGTACAAGGCTCTCCCGCTCTCCCGCTCTACACCTGGAACCCAATATTATACCTTTCATCGTCAATCAATCTCCCGTACTCGAGCAGCAGCCTAAAATACCAAGCCTCGAGGTCCTCATTCCTCAGCACTTTCCCTGCCCAGTCTCTTCCCGCCTCCGCGAGCCGCAGTCCCTGCTGTCGGCCCGTCTCCTCCTCGTCGAAATACCGCACCGCCTCGACATACTCGTCTCCGCGAATTCCCAGCGGCACATAGTGTACCCACGGCCGCAACCACTCATCATGCCACTCGCGAAAGAGTGCAAGCTTGTACACTAGAGACCTAGATAGCAGCCAGGCGTAGTACCGTCCCGAGAAGGCATTGCCGTCAATGTCAAGCAGGTACTTTGACTTGAAAGCATCGAACATGTTGACAGGCGGTGCGAGGTCGAAGTATGCTCTCTGCGCGTCGCAATCTCCAGGGTCACATTGTCCGACGCCAGTGAATTTGACGTCGAAGAAGTGCTCGAACTTGGACATTGGATCCTCCTTCTCCACCCAAAGATCATTCTCCGCCTCATACTGTAGATATGACGCTTGGCCGATAGGCATGGTTTTCTGCACAAACCTTTGCCGGTGTTGGTTCCGCCAGCCACCGTCTCGGCTGAATCCGCCGGTTGTGGTGCCGCGCCAGTACATGCTATCTTTCTTCTCCTCCCAAGACGGGTCTGTCTCTGGTTCGTAGATCACACGGCCCATGAAGTACCATGGAGAGGGGTACAATATATCTTGAAAGCTGCTGACTTTGGATTGGGAGAAAACGGGGAACAGCTCGTGGGCGACGTCGAAGGCATTGGGCCGGTCGAAGAAGCCAAGCGAGTGCTGGAGGGAGGGGCTATTGCAGATATCACTGAAAGCCGTGGTGTTGGCAATAAACCCGAGAGGGGTGTTCTGGGTATATAGAGACGAGTCGTCTTGGTGTGAGTCGTTCAAATAGCGGCGGGCGGCAGAGGAGGGGTCGCAACTGGTGCGGCTGTCGTACCAGGTCGGTTGGTGAGCATAGCGGTTGAAGCGCGTCGTTTTGTATTCCTTGATGCGGTCGCCCTCATTCATGTCCCTTGGTTTCTTGGAGAAGCTGTTCGTCAATTTAGGATTGGCTAGAGCTCGTGGCATGTTCTCATCGAGAGCTATTCGGACGTGCCTGCTAAGATCGTCGTGTTGTAGCACGATACGTGGTTCATCATGGATGTTGAATGCTAGATCCATGTCCGGGAGGTATCTGATGAAGTTCTTCAGCATGACCGGTGTTGCTTCTCGGTGCCACTGGTACATGTCTCCTCCGCCTTCCATGAGAGTGACTTGCCCATTGCGAATGAGGACTGCGATGCAGGCATTATCGAAACCAATGGCTTCTCGCGCTCGTTCTCGGATGACCGAGGGTTCCAAGGCCCAGAAGGGCATTAGCTGTTGATGTATGGTGTCATATTCGTCTATGAGCTCGACGCCTCTCTTCTTTGCGAAGTGATACCACGAGTCGAAGTTTGGTGGTGGAGGGATCCCGTACCGCCTGCGATACTCGGCCACCGCCTCTCCCAACGACTTCGACTGCCTTGCTTTTAACGCTTTGAATTCGGCCTCGTTCTTGGAGATAAGCTGGTGGATAGGGTGCGACTTGGAGGTCGCTGGCACCTTCTCGTTGCCATTCTCATCCTCTCCCAGTGCTTCTGGAGGGTAGGGCTGTTCTCTTGCCGCCTTTCGAAGGAAGACCAATGTCACCGCTGCAACAAATAATAGCAATATCAAGCCAAAGGATTTGCGCGATCTTATCATCCCGTATCCGACATGGCTCGTTGTGCCAACCATGAAAGTCGAGTTCGCGGCTGGTCTACCGATTCTGCTGTAGCATGCCTTGTCGCAATGAGGTCACTGAAGTCGCAGTCGCAGTCCGATGTTAGGTCGTTCTTTCCCTCAAGCTATGAATGCATGAGATGTTCGCGAGCAGTCTGGCAAGTCTGGTTGGCGAGGATCTTCAAAAGGAAGCCAAAAATGGCAAGGCGAGCTTGACCTGACCGGCCGTGGATCCCGTATGGCAATCTTGAAGACGAACAACAGCTAAAAGGGGATAAAACAATGCATAATCAGGAAGCAGAAGCATTGTACGAAGTGTTGTATGCCGGACTCGCTTTTACAACTCTCTAAGGTCTAGCATTCTTATCCTTTCAGGAATCACTGTCATTACGCTTCGCTCCAAGGCTGCTCGAGCGAAAACCACCGACTGCTTCTGGTGCCACAACTATCGCATGTTTTTATTTTGCCACGCCGTGTCTATGGGGTATAGTGCCTTCTTGCCATCAATCATGAACCTGTATCCATCTTGTCACCGCCTTGGAACAGTGGCCCTCCGGTGGCAGGTCCCCCGCCCGCGACCGTGGCGAAATACCTGACATCCACGTCTGAATCGCTCTGCAGCTTTTCCAAATTCGGCATGATTGACGACGAAATCAACTGTTGGCCCTTCGGCGACGGTGAGGGTACTGTGACAGCTGACTCCATTTGTGTAAGAGTACCTTTCTCTGGCAATTTCTTGAGCGTGTCGATGACCACAGCATATGATTTGGCCACGTTAAATCGAATGTTGGGGATTGGGTCAGCCACGAGTCGATCCATCATTGGCAGAATAGACTCCTCGATGATATCGAGGCTGACAACGGGTGCAAGTGTCTGTGCGTCATGTTAGCCTTTCTCGTGAGTACAGTTGGACTGCGCAGTCGGCTTACCGTTATCGCAAAGCAGGTTGTCATTCTGTAGAGGTAATTCTGCTGTTGGCTCATTGCTGAGACCTTGGGTATGATCGATTGGCTTGCCCACTCCACACCGAAAACCTCGGTCAGCTTCTTCAAGTTGGCGACTGCTGCTTCTCTAATAGAGAACACAGTGTCGCCGAGCCAGCCCATGCATAGATTGCTGAGCTGCTCATCGAAGAACTTGACTCCGAGCTGTTTAGCCAGGAGGGGGATATACTCGATGATGGCAAGTCGCACACGCCATTGCTTGTCCTCTGCGAGCTGAACAATAGCAGGTAGAAGTGACTCGGACAAACGGTCAATTCCGATAACGTTGTTGACAAGCTCGAGCTTGGAAATAATGTGCAGTCGAACATCTGGAAACTCGTCCTTCAGCATTTGCAGGAACATGGGTAGAAGGTGGGCGATTGTTTCCTCCTTCCCCAGTATTGGTGCCAGACCAGACAATTGTGTGCCGAGAGCAGCTCTGACGTGCTGAGATGGATCCGAGACCAGGTCTTCGATGCTTGTCATGATCTGGTCGAGGAGCACTTCACGCTCGAGGAGACCGCAAAAGCCTGGAATCTGGCTTGCGATGGCGGTCCTGACTTCTGCTTCGCTATCCTTGAGCATCTTCACGAAGGTCTGGACGAGGTCTCTTGTCACCACCTCTTCGTTGACTGCTCTTGCGATCTTTTCAAACTTCTCCGCCACCATGTATCTCACTCTCCAACTCTTGTCCTCGAATAGATCCCGCAGTGCCTTCAGAAGCACTCCGTGGCTCGGTTGTTGCTCCTTCGGAATGCTTTCACAGATTGAGATCAGAACTTCTACCGTCAGGAGTCGTACGCTATCTTGATCATCGCTCGCAAGGTGCTGAAATAGCGGAATCATTTCATCAATCACAATCTGTATGGGCACCTCCTTCACGAATTTCGCCAGATTGTTTGCAGCTTGTCTCCTGACCATAGGCGTTTCATCGTGCACAAGGTGGCCGAACTGCTGCCTCAGAACCTGCTGAGATGCTGGCGAGGCTTTCTTGTATGGTGCTGTGTAGAGGCCTGTTGCAGAGATCTTTGAGGTGAACCAATCGGCCTTTGACAGACCAAGGGTGAGTGGAATGAAGTGCTCCTCGACTTGCTGATTCGAGAGCTCGGCGCATATCTTGTTGAGGGACTCGACGGCCTTGTCTCGGACCAGTGGCTCTTCTATCGCGGCGAGATTCTCGAGTGGCCTCAGGAGGACATGGGCATGCTCTGGACCGCCAACGTACTCTACAAAATTCCCCAGCTCCTCGCCGAGAGCGGTCAAGACCTCGTCTTCATCCTCGACCGAGTCATCCAGGAAAGGTATAAGTTCGTCTCTCGTTCGCTCGGGGCCCAATGCAAGAGCGATTGTGGACAGTCTGTGTATGGCGTTTAATCGCAGGAGAACATCATCGTGCTATAGCTCGCATTAGACTGACTGCGCAAGATCGACTGGCCCAAGTACACACCTTCAATTCGTCGATCAGGACCGCAATAGGGTAGAGCTCGTCATTCTCGTTCTGGCCTTCCATATTGGTTGTAGGAGTCGTGTCTTGAACGGTTCAAATGAGCGACTAGGCACAAGAAAGGAAAAGAAGTCACGATTGCTTTGTCTCAATATAAGAAGTCGCGTGAGTCAAGTTTTCGCGGAGGGGCTGAGGTTATTGCTATGATGCGCGCGTATTCTGAAGGTTCAAGGTCAGCATACGATCGTGGGTAGTGACTTGAGTGGGAGTCGCAGCAGGCAAACGCCCGGTAAGCTGTGCCACTAGTAGGTGTTTCGCAGGGCTGGCGGAAGGAGGTGTTTTGGTGGGCATGTGCTAGCGGCCAACTCACTCACCTACTCACGCAGCTCAATGTATTGCCAGAGTGGTTTGTATGGCAGGTGTGAATTCAGCCTAGGGATCTTTCGAGTCCGTAATTGTCTCTTCAGGACAAAGCTGGGTCGCGGGAATGGGTAATATCATGCCAGTAATCATACTAAACTTTCGTCATTGGGCAGTGAATCTTGTTGCCCCGTACACCTTGTGCTAAGGCTCTCAGGCATGAATTTCCCCCAGGCATGAATTCCCCCCAGGCTCCGAGTTGGTGGATGAGTCGACTCTAGCAACTTTTTTGTACATGCCACTATTCTACAAAGCAGAAGATAAAACTCCCAGCCCCTGCCATATATCTCCTTGAAATTATTGCTTTGATCAAACTTTAAGACAACATCTCCTCTAGCGTGGCGGCATAATTCAGTATGCCTACCATCGCTGTGGAAAAGTATGCCCTGTACAAGGCTCTTGGCAAGAACTATACCAAGGACGAGTTCGATGAGTTGTGCTTCGACTTTGGCATTGAGCTCGATGAAGACACGGAAGAGGAGCAGAGGCCGGTTGTGGACGGCGTACAGGAGCCACCACAACTCAAAATCGAGATTCCTGCCAACCGTTATGACATGCTGTGCTTCGAGGGCATACAACTGATGCTGAACATTTTCCTGCAGAGGGAGAAGGCACCACAATATGCGTTGAAGGCGCCTTCAGAAGTACAGACCATCACCGTGACCAAGGACACGGCGAGGATACGACCCTATGTTTCTGGAGCAATTCTGAGAAATATCACTTTCAATGAAGCACGATACGACTCATTCATTGCACTGCAAGACAAGCTGCACCAGAACTTGGCTCGCCAAAGAACCCTTGTCTCCATTGGAACTCATGACTTGGACACGCTGAAGGGACCATTCACCTACGAAGCTCTCCCGCCGAAGGACATCAAATTCATACCCCTGAATCAGACTAAGGAGATGAATGGCGAAGAGCTGATGAACTTCTACGAAAAGGACAGGCATCTCGGTCGGTACCTCCATATAATCAGAGATTCCCCAGTATACCCAGTCATTTACGACGCAAATCGTGTGGTCTGCTCACTACCGCCCATCATCAACGGTAACCACTCCAAGATCACCACGAAAACGAAAAACGTCTTCATAGAAGTCACGGCCACAGACAAGACCAAGGTCGAAATCGTCACAAACATGATGGTCACGATGTTCTCACAGTACACGGCAGAAGAATTCACCATTGAGCCAATCAAGGTCATCTCCGACCACAACCACGAAACTCGACAAGTCCCCAACCTTGATCCTCGAGAAACACAAGCTGAAGTTGATTACATAATATCCTGCACAGGTATCGACATGACACCGCAGCAGATATGCGACCTACTAAAACGAATGTCCTACAACGCCACACCATCAAAATCAGATAAGAACCTCATCGACGTCCAGGTGCCCTGCACCCGGGCCGATGTCCTCCACCAAGCAGACATAATGGAAGATGTCTGCATAGCCTACGGCTTCAACAAACTCCCTCGCGCCTTCCCCAAAGTCGGCAGCACAGTGGCCCAACCACTAGCCATCAACAAGCTCTCCGACATCCTCCGTCAAGAATCAGCAATGGCGGGCTGGGCCGAAGTCCTCCCCCTCATCCTCTGCTCACACGACGAGAACTTCGCCTGGCTCAACCGCAAAGACGACGGTACAACAGCAGTTCGCCTCGCAAACCCAAAGACCCTCGAGTATCAAGTCGTTCGCACGTCCCTGATTCCCGGTCTGCTAAAGACAATCCGAGAAAACAAACACCACTCCGTCCCGATCAAGATCTTTGAATGCTCAGACGTCGCCTTCAAGGCCCCCGAGCTCGAACGCAAGGCACGAAACGAGCGACACTTCGCCGCAGCTTGGTACGGCAAGACGTCCGGCTTCGAGGTCGTGCACGGTCTGCTCGATCGCCTGATGGCTATGCTCAAGACTGCGTTCGTGACCAGAGAGGAGGGCCTCCAGATGACCGATGCGAAGGACATGCAGTATTGGATTGAGGAGGTGGATGATCCGACTTTCTACGAGGGGCATGCGGCGAACGTGGTGCTGCAGGTTGCTGGGAAGAGTGCTGTTATTGGGAGGTTCGGCATTCTGCATCCGACTGTGCTGGAGAAGTTTGAGTTGAGGTATCCTGTTAGTACGTTGGAGGTCAATGTCGAAGTGTTCTTATGAGGAGCGCGATGGACGGTATGACTGGCAGCTATGGTACTGGTGCTAGACATGGTTAGAACCAGCAATGGCCCCACTAAAAGGCCATTGGGAAGGGCCCCGGTAGAGAGAATCAAGACTAGAAAAGAACGGTGAAATTGGTATCTTTCATTCATCTGCAATGCGCCATTGCAACATCATCGAATCGTACCGCACCGATGGTGCCTTCGCCACGCTTCTAAAATCTACATCTCCCACTCCTGCTGAATAGGTGGCTGGTCGGCGGCGTACTCCTGCTGGCCGGAGTTCTACTCCTGCTGCTGGTACTGCTCCTCACCACCTTCACCCTCCTGGTTCTCGGCAGCTCGTGCATCTTGAGCAGCTTGCTGAGCAGCCAGAGCCTTAGCACCGTAGTCTTGCGAAGACGGCTGGACGACGGGCTGTTCCTCCTTGGGCTCGATGACAGTAACGGAGTCTGGAAGGGATTTCTGAGGACCGGCCTTGCCTTCTGGGTCTGAGCCTCGCATGATCTTGACCTTGATACCGAGCACACCTTGTCGGAGGAGAACGTGGCGGGTGGCGTGGTCAATGAAGTCTTTGGCTGGTTGACCGGAGTGGATCATGAAGCCGTCCTGTGAATCTCGTTAGCCCTGTGTCTGCTTTCTGCTGTCATGTCTCTTACAGTGAACTTCATGGACTTGGCGCGAGCAGCTCTCAGCTTGCCTGACACGACAACCTCACAACCCTTTGCACCAGACTCCATGATGAATCGCAGTACACCGTAGCATGCTCTTCGGACGGCCAGACCGTTGAGGAGCTTGTATCTTAGGGACTCGCATTGTGCGACTGCGGAGAGACCTCTGTTCTGGACCTTGGCGGCGTAGAGGGAAACGCTGTTCTCGGGGAACTTGAAGCGCTTTTGGATGAGAGATGTGAGTTCTCGGATTCGTCGTCCTTGCTCGCCGAGTACTTCTTGTGTGTGGGTTGCTCGGATGACTATTCATTCGTCAGGTTCTTCTCTGTCTCTTTCTTCTTAGTGAGCGCATACTGATATCTGTGACCGTGGGGGTGACTCGGACTTCGACACCAGAGTATCCCTCCTCTGCCAGCTCTCGCTATCACTGTGTCAGAACTTCCGACCCTCCATGAGCTTATTTGTTGTACCAACCTGGAAGAACTCGTTCAACTCGGCATAGAAGACACCGTCGGCGACGAACTTTCTCTTCTTGGAAATGGCGGCCTGTGTTGTAGCCATGTTGACGGTATACAAATAATTTCGAGGAGTCCGAGGAAGTGGGTAGTCGACTGCGATACACGACAGCGATCTTCGAAATAAAACGTTCGCACCATCCCGCACCGCGCACATGCCAAGAGTTCGGTAGATCGATTCTGGTAGATCACGTGATACTGTCCCGAAACAGCTGCAGCTGCAGCTGCAGCTTCTGCTTAAGGCGCGAGAAACAATAGTTCACCACACGCGTAGCGACACGGCACCCCAGTATACCATAATTATGTCTCGTGTATGGGCCGTCAGCGCTACGAACTGACACGTATCGGTCAGTTATGGTCTCCCGACACGGCCACCCGCGATGAGGAGGTCATCCACAGCAATGGCTCTGTCTACTTTGTCCGTAATGTCACCACGCTCTACCATTGCTGTTGCATTATTTGAGAGAGCACGATCCTGAAATGGGACGTTACAGACCGCTGTGGTGCGGCCACAGAGATATTTCGCAGGCCCTCGCAGTCCTCGGATTGTGAAAACGTCATCACTTCCACCACATAGCTATGTCATATAGCACCACAATATTGACGCGGCTGGATTGGTCCATACTGCTTCATAGTTATCCTTTTCCATACTGTCTCCGGGTTTGATCTTTCCTATATCAACATGCTTCGTTTGTTTTCCTCTCGCGCTGTACCATCTATCGCTGCCAAATTTGCAAAACCCTCCATCTTTCTACAACAACGTGCTCACGCAGCAATCATGACTTCCCACTTCAGTAACGAGCAGCTAAACATCAAGAACCTTTTTGATGTCAGCAAACTCAAATGCGTCGTCACCGGCGGTGCTACCGGTATTGGTCTGATGTGCACTCAAGCACTTGTAGCC
>Ga0210040_10009258_pt1 | contig 11494 bp, 11 predicted proteins | sample CryGeyCG12114_NA_FD_185462 | JGI IMG/M metagenome (GOLD analysis project Ga0210040, IMG submission 185462) | Groundwater microbial communities from aquifer - Crystal Geyser CG19_WC_8/21/14_NA (SPAdes) (version 2) | ecosystem: Environmental > Aquatic > Deep subsurface > Groundwater | place: USA... | reverse complement strand
GGTCGGCCGGTGGATCGCCGCTGCGCAGCAGGGCTGAACGGATGCAAAAGGGGGCGCGGCAAGGATGTCCTGCCGCGCCCCCTCTGGCTTGGCTTGCGGCCGATCAGCGCAGGCGGACGGGGATCGACACCGTTGGGCCACCGCGGGCGCGCACGCGCAGCAGGATCGCCTGGCGCCCTTCGCCCTGCACCGCGCGAATGGCGGCCTCCAGGTCGGCGACGCTGGACAGCTGGGTGCCGTTGGCGCTTTCGATGATCGTGCCCCGGCCCAGGCCCTTGCGTGCCGCGTCGGAGTTGGGATCGGCCTGCGCCACGACCACGCCGCCACTGTCGGGCGCAACGCCCAGCTGGCGCGCGATCTGCGGGGTAATGCCGATCACCTGCACGCCCAGCGCCTGCGCGGCCAGGCCGTCGCCCTGCGGGGCAGGGGTCTCGGCCTGCGGGTCCTCGTCCACGTTGAACTGCTGCGCCTGCAGTTCCTCTTCACTCGGCCGGCGGCCGACAGTTGCCTGCACGGTGCTGCGGCTGCCGTCGCGGATGATCTCCAGCGGCACGCGGGTGCCCGGCGCGATGTTGGCGACGAGGTAGGACAGCGACTGGTCGGGCGTGACTTCCTGCCCATTGACCGACAGCACCACGTCTCCGGAGCGCAGGCCCGCCTGGTCGGCGGGCTCGCCCGGAACGACCGACTGGATGAACTCGCCGCGATTGACCGTCAGGCCCAGCGCGTCGGCGAAGTCCTCCGTCACCGGCTGGATCTGCACGCCAAGATAGCCGCGCACGATCTCCTCGCCCGCGATCAGCTTCTGCACGATCGGTGAAGCGATCTCCGCCGGGATGGCGAAGCCGATGCCGACGCTGCCGCCGCTGGGCGAGAAGATGGCGTTGTTGATGCCGATCACATTGCCCTGCATGTCGAACAGCGGCCCGCCGGAATTGCCGCGATTGATGCTGGCATCGGTCTGGATGTAGCGGTCGTAAGCGCCGCCGCTGGGCCCGGTCATGCCGGTCGATCGCAGCACGGCCGAAACGATGCCGCTGGTGACCGTGCCGCCCAGGCCGAACGGATTGCCGATGGCGATCACCCAGTCGCCCACGCGCGCAGTCTTGGAATCGCCGAACTGCACGAAGGGGAAGGGCTCGGAACGCTGGATCTTCAGCACGGCGAGGTCGGAAGCGGCATCGTTGCCGACCACTTCGGCCTGATACTCGGTGCCGTCAGGCAGAGTGACGGTCACCTCCTCCAGCTCGGCATTGGTGTCGGGCGGGCTGATGACGTGGTTGTTGGTGACGACATAGCCATCGGCCGTGATCAGGAAGCCGGAGCCCAGCGACTGCGCCTCGCGCGTGGTCTGCTGGCCCTGATTGCCGAACATCCCTTCGAACGGGGTGCCGGCGAAGGGGTTGTTGGTGACCGTGACCCGCTGCCGGGTGGAAATGTTGACCACCGCCGGCTGCAATTGCTGCGTCAGGTCGGCGAAGCTGGCCGGGGCACCCGCACGGGGCACCATGTTGCTCATCTGCCCGGCATCGTTCTGCGCGACCTGCGCACCTGCCGGAAAGCCGGTGATGAGGGAGAGGGTTGCGCCGCCGGCAAGCAGGGCGGCGGTGATGCCATAGGAATAGCGCACGGGCTTCACGTCCTTCTGGTTCCTTTGCGAGTGACCGGCGCAACGAACGGCGCCGCGTCGGATTCGGTCCACCCGGAGATCTTAGAGGCTGCAGGCACTGAACTGCGTTTGAACGCCCCTATTGGTTCCCGTTCTGGAATTGCCGCATATAATCATTGTCCGGCGACAGCACGATGTTGCTTTCGCCCTCGCCCATCTCGAACGTCCTGCGATAGCTCTGCATGGCGCGGAAGAAGTCGTAGAACTCCGGGTCCTTGCCATAGGCATCGGCATAGGTGCGCGCCGCCGTGGCCTCCGCCTCTGCCCGGATGATCTGGGCGTCACGCTGGCCGGCCGCGCGGATGGAGGCGGCTTCCTGCTCGCGATCGGTCTCCATGCGGGTGAAGGCAGCCTGCAGCGGCGTGCCGTCGGGCAGATCGGCGCGCTTGATCCGCACGTCGATCACCTGCGCGCCATATTGCCGGGCCTGACGGTCGAGCGCGACGCGGATGTTCGTCATCGCATCGCCCCGCTCGGGCGTCAGCAGGCTGGCGAAGCTGCGCCGGCCGAGTTCCTGCCGCAGCACGGAGGTGAGGATGGGGGACAGCTGCGTGCGCAGGTTCTCCTCCGTGCCGGCATTCTCCACCATGGCGATGGGGTCGATGATGCGGAAGCGCGCATAGGCATCGACCTGCAGCCGCTGCTGGTCGCTCGACAGCACCTGCTGGCGTTCCATGTCGAGATCCAGCACGCGCCGGTCAACGAACTGCACCTGCTCCAGGATCGGAATGCGCGCCACCATGCCGGCGCCCGTCTCGCCATAAGGCACGTCCGGGCGGAAGCGGTTGATGGTGCGCACCGGCTCGCCCGTGCGGATCACCACCGCCTGCTGCGTTTCCGGCACGATCACCAGGCTGGAAAGGGCAGCGATGACGAGCACCACCGCGGCGATGATGGCGAAGCGATAGCGGTGCCAGACCTGGTCCATCAGCGCGCTCCTGGCTGGGCTGCAGCCGGGGCCTGCGCCGGGGCCACGCCGCGGCGGCCGATCTCCGGCAGCGGCAGGTAGGTGGTCACGCCGCTATTCTCGACAACGGTCTTGTTGGTCTTGGCCAGGACGCTTTCCATGGTTTCGTAATAGATCCGGCGGCGGGTCACCTCGGGTGCGAGACGATACTCGGCGTAGATCTGGTTGAATTCGGAAGCGTCGCCCTCTGCACGGGCGCGCAGCTGCTGCGAATAGGCTTCCGCCCGGTTGATCTCTGCATCGGCGTCCTGCTGCGCGGCGGACACGTCCTTGAACGCCTCCACCACCTGCTCCGGCGGTTCGGTGCGGCCGATATCGACACCCTGCACCATGATCCCTGAACGATAGGCGTCGAGCACGGCCTGCATGCGCGTGCCGACCCGTTCCTCCACGGTGGCGCGGCCCGCACCGGACACCACGCTGTCGAAGGTCTGCTCCGCCACGGAGGCGCGCATGGCGGCCTCCGCAACTTCGCGCAGCGTCTCCTGCGGCTCGGCCAGCTGGTAACGGAACTGCTTCAGATCCCTGATGCTCCAGCGGATGAGATAGCTCATGTCGACCAGGTTCTGGTCGCCCGTCAGGATCAGCTGCTCTGCATTGCCGTCCGGCATCTGTTCGGACCGGATGGAGGTGACATCGGTCACCTCCACATTCTGCAGCGGCCAGGGCAGCGTCAGGTTCAGGCCGGGGTTCAGGGTGCGCGAGTAGCGGCCGAAGGTGGAGACGATGCCCTGTTGCTTCGGTTCCACCTGGTGGAACGAGGTGATCAGCAAGGCCAACGCGACCAGTGCGACGGCGATCAGGGGCAGCCAGCTGCCGCCATTGGCCCGGCGTGGCAGCCGGAACTCAGGCGGGCCGCCGCCGGGGCCGCCGGTGCGCCGCCGCGGACCTTCGGGGCCGCGATTGCGGAAGATATCCTCGATGCTGGCCGCGCGGCGCGGGCGTTCGGGGCCGCCGCGTCCGCCGCCCTCGCCGCCTCCAGCGCCACTGCCACCGCCCGGCAGCCAGGGATTGCGCGGGCCGCGCGGCGGGCTCGCCGGCGGCTCTTCGCCGCTCGCCGGAGTGGCGGGCTTGTCGCCCGGGGACTCGCCGCCGTCATCCGGCGTGCCGCTGCCCCACGGGCTGCGCTTGCCGGCCATCATCAGCGCGTACCTCTCGAACCATCCACCCTTGTGCGTCATGGTGGCATTTATAGAGCGCAAAGCGCCAAAAAACAGGGGCGGGGGACATTTTCACTGGAGCGGGCCGGCAGACGCGCTAGCAGGCGGGCGATGGCCGACCAGTCCTTCCCCCCCGCCGACGCGATCCCCGCCGCCCTGCGCCCGCTCGTGCGCTCCGCCAAGCTGCAAGGCGGCGTGGCCACGCTGATCGTCGATGCCGCGGGGCTGGACCGCGGCGCGGCGGGCAAGGTGCAGGCCGAGCTGGAGGCGGCGATCGGTGCGCTGCCCGGGGTTGCCGAGGTGCGCGTGGCAATGATGGCGGACAAGGTGCAGCGGCGCATCGTGGCGATCGGATCGGGCAAGGGCGGGGTCGGCAAGTCGACGCTGACCGCCAATCTGGCGGTGGCGCTGGCGGCCCGCGGCCTGCGCGTGGGCGTGGTGGATGCGGACATCTACGGCCCGTCCCAGCCGACGCTGCTGCATGCAGAAGGCATCCGTCCGACGGCCACGGGCCAGCAGATGAACCCGGTCGACTGCGCCTGGGGCGTGAAGCTGCTGTCGATGGGCCAGCTGGTCGAACCCGGCAAGGCGATCGCGTGGCGTGGGCCGATGGTCGGCAATGCGCTGGGGCAGATGATGGACGCCGCCTGGGGCGACACCGAAGTGCTGCTGGTGGACCTGCCGCCGGGCACCGGCGACGTACAGCTCACCATGCTGCAGCGCTTCAAGCCTGCCGGAGCGGTGATCGTGTCCACCCCGCAGGATCTGGCGCTGATCGACGCCACCCGCGCGCTGGACCTGTTCCGCACGGCGCAGGTGCCGATCGCCGGGCTGGTGGAGAACATGGCCGGCTATGCCTGCCCGCATTGCGGCGAGATTTCCGATCCTTTCGGGCGCGGCGGGGCGGAAGCGACGGCGGAGCGGCTCGATGTGCCGTTCCTGGGCCGGGTGCCGCTGGCAATGGAGATCCGCGTCGCCAGCGATGCCGGCCAGCCCCCTGCTGCCGGCGACGGACCGCAGGGCGAGGCATTCCGCGCGATCGCGGCCCGCCTGGCGGAGTGGCTGCAGGCGTGAGGCTCAGCCGGCGGCGGGTGCTGGCCGGCGCGGCGGCGGGCGGCGGCCTGCTGGTGGCCTGGCAGCTGCTGGAACGGGACTACGCCTCTCCGCTCGCCCCCGCAGCGGGCGAGACCGCCTTTGGCGTCTGGCTGAAGATCGACCGCGCGGGCGTGGTCACCCTTGCCGTACCGCAGCTGGAAATGGGGCAGGGCATCACCAGCCTGCTGGCGCAGATCGTGGCGCTGGAACTGGGCGCGGACTGGCGGCAGATGGCGGTCGAGCCAGCGCCGGTCAGCGCAGCCTACGCCAACCTGCCGCTCGCGTCGCGCTGGGCACCCTTGCGTGGGGCCCTGGTGCCCGCGCTATCCGACGACCCTGACAACACGCTGCTGCGCCGCTGGGCCCGCACCAACCGCTTCACCGCCACGGCCGAGGGCACCTCGCTGCCGGCCTACGAATTGCCGTGCCGGGAAGCGGCGGCGGCGGCGCGGGCGCTGCTGGCGATGGAAGCGGCGAATCGGTGGGGCGTGTCGTGGGAGGAGTGCGACGCAGCGGGCGGCTTCATCGTGCATGGCGCCCGTCGGGCCGCGTTTGGCGAACTGGCCGAGGCCGCTGCCCGCTACACCGCGCCCGATCCCGCACCCTTGCGGCCGGAGCCGCCGCGCGACCCGGGCGAGGATGCGCCGGCTTTCCCCCGGCTCGACCTGCCGGCGAAGGTCGACGGCAGCTGGCTGTTTGCGGGCGATGTGCGCCTGCCGGGCATGGTCCATGCCGCGATCCGTCATGGTCCGCTCGACCGGGCGGAGCTGGGCGGCTTCGATCGCGCCCCTGCCGCCCGTCCGGGGCTGGTCGGCGTGGTTGCGGGCAAGCGCTGGCTGGCGGCGGTGGCGAGCGACTGGTGGACAGCCGAGCAGGCGCTGGCGGCCATGGCGCCGCGCTTCCGCTTCTACGACCCGGTGCAGAGCCCGCGCATTGCCGAGGCGCTGGAGGCGGGTCTGCTGCGGGGCGAGGCGCAGCTGGTGGCGGAGCGGGGCGAGGGCGCGCTGCCCACCGGCGGCCCTGCGCTGGCCCAGCGTTACGACATCGTGCCCGCGGCGCATGGCACGATCGAGACCGCCAGCTGCACCGCGCGGCTGGCTGACGGCCGGCTGGAATTGTGGCTGGCGACCCAGGCGCCAGAGCAGGCGCGCAGGGTGGCCGCCAGGGCCGTGGGCCTGTCGCCGCGCGACGTCGTGCTCTACCCCATGCCGGCAGGCGGCAGCTTCGACCGGCGGCTGGAGCACGAACATGCCATCGAAGCGGCGCTGATCGCGCAGGAGGTCGGGCGCCCGGTGCAGCTGACCTGGAGCCGGTGGCAGGAACAGCTGCGGCTGTTCCCGCGTCCGCCCGCCGCCATCCTGCTGCACGCCCATCTGGGCGCCGGCGGCACGCTGGCAACGCTCGCCGCCCGCATCGCCACGCAGCCCGCAGCGTTGGAGTTCGGCCGCCGCCTGCTGGGCAACCGCACCAGCTGGGCGGCACGACAGGAAACGTCCGGGGAGGCTGATCCGCTTGCCGCCGAGGGGTTGCTGCCGCCCTATGCCGTGCCCCGCGCACGGGTCGAGCATGTGCCGGTCGCCTTGGACCTGCCGGCCGGGCGGATGCGCGGCAATGCGCACGGCCTGACCTGCTTCGCACTGGAAAGCTTCATCGACGAGCTGGCGCGGCAGGCGGGGCAGGAGCCGCTGTCATACCGCATCGCCATGCTGGGGCAGGAGCCGCGGCTCGTCACCTGCCTGCAGCGCGCGGCCCGGCTTGCCGCGTGGGATGGTGGCGGGCCGGGCAGCATGCAGGGCCTCGCCTGCCACCGGATGCAGCTTGGGCAGGCGAGCGGCCGTATCGCATTGGTGGCGACCGCCAGCGCGGGCGAGGGAGGCATCCGCGTTCACCGGCTGGCCGCCTCGGTCGAGATCGGGCGGGTGATCAATCGCGATATCGCGCTGCAGCAGATCGAGGGCGGGCTGCTCTACGGCCTTGGCCTGGCGCTGGGCTCCGGGCTCGAATATCGGGGTGGGATCGTGCGGCAGGCGCGGCTCGCGGACCTCCACCTGCCGCGGCTGGCGGATTGCCCGCAGATCGGCATCGACCTGGTCGAGAGCACGGGCGAGCCGTTCGATCCGGGCGAATTGCCGGTGGCGGTCGCCGCCCCGGCCATCGCCAATGCGCTGTTCGCCGCCACCGGCATTCGCCACCGGCGGCTGCCCTTCCTATATGGCGGAATATGACACACCAAGCGCAGCACCTGCCAGCCGATCATCCGCCAGTCACCAGCGGGAAAGTGGGGGTGCTGCTGGTCAATCTGGGTACGCCCGATGCGCCCGATGCGCGCTCCGTCCGAACCTATCTGGCGGAATTCCTGTCCGATCGCCGGGTGATCGAGATCCCGCCGATCGCCTGGCAGCCCATCCTGCGCGGCATTATCCTCAACACCCGCCCGCGCAAGAGCGCCCACGCCTATCGGCAGGTGTGGACGGAAGCCGGATCGCCGCTGGCCGCCATCACGGCGCAGCAGGCGGTCGGCCTGCAAGCCGCATTGGGCGATGCGGCGCAGGTCGGCTGGGCCATGCGCTATGGTCGGCCGGCGATCGGCGCGGAGCTGCAGCGGCTGCAGGATGCCGGCTGCGAACGCATCCTGCTGGCGCCGCTATACCCGCAATATTGCGCGGCAACGACCGCATCGGTTGTGGACAAGGCTGCGGACAAGCTGCGGACGATGCGTTGGCAACCCGCCTTGCGCACCCTGCCCCCCTACCACGACGACCCGGCCTATATCGACGCGCTGGCACAAGATCTCGGCCGCCAGCTGGACATGCTGGATTTCACGCCGGAGGTGCTGCTGCTCAGCTTCCACGGCATGCCACGCCGCACGCTCGAGCTGGGCGATCCCTATCACTGCCATTGCCAGAAGACCGCGCGGCTGGTGGAGGCAGCGCTGGCGCGGCCCAGCCTGCGCTGCGTCACGACCTTCCAGTCACGCTTCGGCCCCGCCAAATGGCTGGGCCCTGCGACGGACGAGGTGCTGGCGGCAGAGGCGAAGGCCGGAACCCGGCGGCTGGCGGTCGCCGCGCCCGGCTTCTCGGCCGATTGCGTGGAAACGCTGGAGGAACTGGCGATCCGCGGCCGCGAGCAGTTCGAGGCGGCGGGCGGCGAGCACTACCATGTGCTCGACTGCCTGAATGCAGGCGCACCCGGCATGGCGATGCTGGAGGCGCTGGTCCGGCGCGAACTGGCCGGCTGGCTGTAGCGGCTGCGGAACCGGGAAGCGGCAGAGAACGTAATTTGTGAACAGATGGGAGACTTGCCAATGCACCGATCCACCCGCCTTGCCGCCACGGCGGTGCTTGCCAGCCTGACACTTGCCGCCTGTCAGGTGCGCGAGAAGCCGGAGGAGGCGCCCGCAGGCGAGGCGAGCGTGGCGGCCACAGGCGAAGTCGGCCGGGTGGAACTGGCGCCCACGCCCACCGCCGCCCCGCCGGTGCAGCAAGCCGTGATCCAGACGCAGCCGGGCCCCCGGGGGTCGCAGGTCGCGCTCAACAAGGTGGCGGTCACCGGCGATGTGCTGACCGTGCAGATGACCTACACCAGGGGCGAAGGGCTGGAGACGATCGACCTCGACGAGATCTCCGTGATCGAGGATGCCAGCGCCCGCCAGCTGGGCATTCTGCAGGACGATGCCGGCGAGTGGCTCGCGGCGCCCAAGAATTCCAGCGGGAACAGTCTGTTCCTGAACATGCGGCGTGATCCGGTGATCGTGTGGTTCAAGACACCGGCGCCCGCGCCCGATGCCCAAACGGTATCCATCAACGTGCCCGGCAGCGTGCCGTTCGACGGGGTGCCGGTGACCCGATGATGCCACCGGTCAGGCTGGTGCCGTTCGTTGCCGGCGCGATGCTGGCGGCCTGCTCCCCATCGGCGGAGCAGGCCGAGGCGCCCGTGCCCGCAGCATCGCAGCCTGCGCGTTCGACGCAGGTCGTTGCACCGGCGCCGGCCGACGCCTCAGGTGCCGGTCGCTCCACCAACCTGACCGGCCGGGTCAGCGGGCTGAACGGCGATACCAGCGGATTGAACGTCCGCCAGTCCGACCTCGGCACCGTGGTGGAACTCCCCAGCGATACGCTGTTCGCGTTCGATTCGGCGGAACTGGGCCCGCAGGCCGAAGCCAGCCTGGCCAAGGCTGCCGATCTGATCCGCGCCGCGCCTGCGGGGGACATCGCCATTATCGGTCACACCGATGCCAAGGGCGACGACGCCTACAATCGGCGCCTGTCGCAGCAGCGCGCGCAGGCGGTGGCGGACTGGATGGGGCAGCAGGTGGGTGTGCGACAGCGCCGCCTCGACGTTTCGGGCAGGGGCGAGACGGAGCCGGTCGCTCCCAACGCCCGCCCCGATGGCAGCGACGATCCGGACGGACGTGCCCGCAACCGCCGGGTGGACGTGGTGATCCCCGATTAGAAGTCGATCGCGATGCCGTCCTTCACCCAGTCCCCATACCGCGTCGGGCTGAGGCCCTCTTCATCCTGCGCCTGTTCAGGCGGCGGCGGCGGGCTGTCGCCCCAATAAGCGGGCTTGGTGAAGGCGGCGGGCCGCTGGGTCGAACGCTGCGTCATGATGGGGAGAATGGGGCGGGTGGTGCAGCGTTGCAAGGGTGTCTAAGGGCCCTGGAATGACCAACCCAACGGGAGTGAAGGCGCGCGCCGGCGCGCTACGCATGCTGGACGCCGTGCTGCGCCGCGGCGAGACGCTGGACCAGGCAGAAGGTGCCGCGCTGCATGCAGTGAAGCAGTCCCACGATCGGGGGCTGGCCCATGCCATCGCCGGGGAGGTGCTGCGCTGGCTGGTCGATCTCGATGCGCTGATCGACAGCGCCACGAAGCTGCGCCTGGCCGATGATGCCAAGGTGCGCACCGTGCTGCGCATGATGCTGGCACAATGGCTGCGGCTGGACACGCCGCCCCACGCGGTGATCGCCACCGGACTGGACCTGCTGGCCGGCGGCCCGCGCCGGCTGGCGCATGGCGTGTTCTCGACACTGGTGCGCCAGCAGGTGACGCTGCCGGCGGTGCCGACCCTGCCGCCTGCCGTGGCGGCGCGCTGGGGCGACCGGGCGCAAGCCATCGCCGCAGGGCTGGCCGTCCCGCCGCCGCTCGACCTGACCCTGCGCGATCCCGCCACCACTGCCGAATGGGCCGAACGGCTGGGCGGCACCAGCCTGGCACCGGGGCATGTCCGGCTGGCGCGCGGCGGGGCGGTGGAGGAGCTGCCGGGCTTTGCCGAGGGAGCATGGTGGGTGCAGGACCTGGCGGCATCCATCCCCGTGCGTCTGCTGGGCGCGGGGGAGGGCCGACGGGCGCTGGATTTGTGTGCCGCGCCGGGCGGCAAGACGCTGCAATTGGTCGCTGCCGGTTGGGAAGTCACCGCGCTGGACGCCAGCCGCCGCCGGCTTGGCCTGCTGGGCGACAACAGCGCCCGCACCGGCCTGTGGGCGAAGATCGTCGTGGCCGATGCGCTGGAGTGGGAGCCGGAGGCGCCGTTCGATGCGATCCTGCTGGATGCGCCCTGCACCGCCACCGGCACCGCCCGCCGTCACCCGGACGTGCTGCATCGGATCGCCGCGCCGCAGATCGAACACATGCTGGACCTGCAATCGCGCCTGCTGGGGCGGGCGGCAGGCTGGCTGAAGCCGGGCGGGGTGCTGGTTTATGCCGTGTGCTCGCTGGAACAGGAGGAGGGCGAGCAGCAGGCAGCGCGCATCGCCCTGCCGCCGGTTCCGGTCACCGCCGATGAACTGCCGGCCGGCGTGCAGCCCACGGCAGAGGGCCAGGTCCGCACCGATCCCGCTTTGCTGGCGGAGCAGGGCGGAATGGACGGCTTCTTTATCGCCCGCTGGCAATCGCCCGGCTGAGCGGCGACAGCTGCGCCGCCGCGATCGCCACCGCCAGCGCGTCGGCAGCATCCGGCCCGCTTATGGCGGCGCCGGGCAGCAGCACCTTCAGCATCGCCTGAACCTGCGCCTTCTCGGCGCTGCCGGTGCCGACGACCGCCTGCTTGACGCTCTTGGCCGCATGCTCGCTGACCGCCAGCCCCGCCGCCCCGCACGCCGCCAGCACGGCCCCGCGCGCCTGCGCCAGCTTCAGCGTGGACTGGCCGTTCTTGTTGACGAACACCTCCTCCACCGCGGCGCGGTCGGGCCGGTGCTCGGCAATGATCGCGCAAATCGCGGCATGGATCGCGTGGAGCCGGTCGGATAGCGCGGCGGCGGTGCCGGTCGGCACCTGCCCGTTGGCGACATGGCTCAGCCGCGATCCCTGCGCCCGGACGAGTCCCCAGCCGGTGCAGGACAGCGAGGGATCAAGGCCGAGGATCAGCGTCATCAGATCAGGAAAGCGTCTCCATCACCTCGTCGGACAATTCGTAATTGCCCCACACGGTCTGGACGTCGTCATCATCTTCCAGCGCGTCGATCAGCTTCAGCAGCGTGGCAGCATCCCCCTCCGCCACATCGACGGTGAGGCCGGGCTTCCATGCCAGCTTCACGCTTTCGGGCTCGCCCAGCGCCGCTTCCAGGGCGCCGGCGACTTCGTGCAGCGATTCCATGGCGGTCCA